>Ga0209798_10000408_pt1 | contig 25526 bp, 24 predicted proteins | sample DOMMetBare3Fresh_FD_187475 | JGI IMG/M metagenome (GOLD analysis project Ga0209798, IMG submission 187475) | Wetland sediment microbial communities from St. Louis River estuary, USA, under dissolved organic matter induced mercury methylation -... | ecosystem: Environmental > Aquatic >... | reverse complement strand
GCCTGTCGAACTCATCGCCACTTTGGTCGACCAAATGGGCCTGAAGCAGATGAACGATGCGGGGGCGCTCGAGGCCATCGTCGATCAGGTTCTCGCCGCCAACGCCAAGTCGGTCGACGAATTCCGCGCCGGCAAGGACAGGGCTTTCAATGCCCTGGTGGGTCAGGTGATGAAGGCTTCGAAGGGGCAGGCCAATCCGGCACAGGCCGGTGAGCTGCTGAAGAAGAAGCTCGCGGGCTGAGCCGCGGGGTTCAGCGGCTGTGCGTGGCGGTGGGCCGGATCGGCTTGGCGGCCTTGCCGGATTCGGGGTCGGCCTGGCTCAGCAACGACCCCGGCGCCGCGCCGCCCCACAAGCGCTTCAGATGCGCCAACTCGGTGTCGAAGGCCTTGACGATGCGGTCCATCTCGGCCTTCTGGTTGGCCTGCACGTCGCGCTGTGCGGCGACCGCGGCGTCGTTGGCGTCGAGTGCCTGCTTCAACATGGCCGGCATCGTCTTGCCGGTGTAGAACTCGGCTTCTTCGGCCAATGGCTTGCGTTCGCGGCCGAGTTCGGCAATGCGGGCATCCGAGGCCTTGATCGCAGCGCGCATGTCTTCCAGTGCCGCCATGCGCGCCTTGTTGTGCTCTGCCTCGCTGGGGAAGCGCTTGAGCAGCAGCTGATCGCGCCTGACCGCCTCGGCCCGGGCCTGTTTCTCGGCCGCCGCACGCTGCTCGCGCGCTTCCTTCTCGGCCCGCTCGTCGGCGGTCAGCGAGGGCGGCACGATCCGCAGCAACGAACCGTCGCGTGCCAGAACGCGCTGCTCGCGGTCCATGCATTCGCCGATCATCCGGTCGGAGGTGAGCGTGCGGCCGGCGGCATTGACGCAGGTGAAGACCTGGCCCACGTTGGCCTGGGCTTGCGCCGCGCCCAGACACAGCGGCGGGGCCAGGACGGCGGCAGCGACGCGGAGGATGGCAAGACGGGTCATGGCAGGCGGCGGTGGGCGTTAAGGGGATGGCCTCAGACGCCGTACCGTTCCCTGTAGGCCATCACGGCCTGCCGGTACGGCGCGAGCGCGCTGACACCACCAACGCTCAGATAGTGCAACAGGTCGACCAAGGTCGCAACGGCGCACACGGTCAGCCCGAGTTCGCGTGTGATGTACTGCACTGCCGAGAAGGATTGATCAACACCGCCTTCGGCACCCTTCTCCTGCCGATCCAGTGCGATGACCACCCCCACCGGGGTGGCGCCGGCGGCGCGGATCATCGCGACGGACTCCCGCACCGAGGTCCCGGCGGAGACCACGTCGTCGACGATCATCACGCGCCCAGCCAGCGGCGCGCCGACGAGCATGCCGCCCTCGCCGTGGTCCTTGGCCTCCTTGCGGTTGTAGGCGTACGGGACGTTGCGGCCCATGCGCGCCAGCTCGATGGCCGCCGCCGCTGCCAGAGTGATGCCCTTGTAGGCGGGTCCGAACAGCATGTCGAAACCCAGGCCACAAGCCATCAGCCGGCGCGCGTAGAACTGGGCCACACGGCCGAGCTTGGCGCCGTCGTCGAAGCCGCCGGCGTTGAAGAAGTAGGGTGACAATCGCCCGGCCTTCGTCTTGAACTCGCCGAAGCGCAGCACTCCGGCCTCGACCGCAAATTGCATGAATTCCTGGGCCAGGGCGTCGGGCTGCGACCGTGCGGTCATCGTCGAAACACCATCCTCCAACGCCATGGTCCGCCTCGTCACGCTCAACCTGAACGGCATCCGCTCCGCGTCGGACAAGGGTTTTGTCCGATGGACCGAGCAGGTAGGTGCGGATTGTATGGGCGTGCAGGAGGTCAAAGCCCTGGCCGACGACGTCTCGGGACGCTTCGACCGCATCGCCGACATGGGTGGCCACTACCATTTCGCGCAGAAGAAAGGCTATTCGGGCGTCGGCCTGTTCACGAGGAAGGCGCCGAGCGACGTGAGGATCGGTTTCGGCTCGCGCGAGTTCGACGCCGAGGGCCGCTGGGTCGAGACGCGCTTCGACACGGCCCGGCGCAAGCTCAGCGTGATCAGCTGCTACTTCCCGAGCGGCAGTTCGGGTCCCGAACGCCAGGAAGCCAAGTTCCGCTTCCTGGCCCGGATGTACCCGCACCTGATCAAGCTGAAGGCCGAACGCGAGTTCGTCCTGCTGGGCGACGTCAACATCGCACACCACGAGATCGACCTCAAGAACTGGAAGGGCAACCTGAAGAACAGCGGCTTCCTGCCCGAGGAGCGGGCCTGGTTGACCAAGTTGTTCGACAAGGCGGGTCTGGTGGACGTGTTCCGCACGCTCAACCGCAAGCCTGAGCAATACACCTGGTGGAGCCAGCGCGGCCAGGCACGGGCCAAGAACGTAGGCTGGCGGATCGACTACCACATCGCTACGCCGACCATCGCCGCCACCGCCCGGCGCGAGGAGATCCACCTCGGCGAGCGCTTCTCGGACCATGCGCCGGTCGTGATCGACTACGACTTCAAGATCTGACCGGCGTCATTGCCCTTGCTGGGGCGGGGTCTGCGCAACGCCTTTGTCGGCCGGCTTGGCCGGCGGCCCGAACTTCCTGTCCGGTTTGCCCGCCCGTGCATACAGCGGATTGACTTTCGGCAGGCGGTCCTCGATGTCCTTGATGCGGCTCGCACCCGAAGGGTGGGTCGACAGCCACTGCGGGGGCGCCCCCTTGTTGGCGCCCATCATCTTCTGCCACAAGGTCACGCCGGAGGCCGGGTCATAGCCGGCGCGCGCGGCCAGCTCGAGCCCCACCACGTCGGCTTCGCTCTCGTCGCCGCGGCTGAACTTCAGGCTGACCAGCTGGGCACCCATGTTGAGCACCGCGTCGCCAGTGTTGCCCAGGCCGAGCAGGGCCGAGGCAAGCGACGCCCCCACGCGCAGGCCCAGGTTCTTGCCTATGCGCTCGCGCGCATGCTCGCGCAGCGCGTGCGCCATCTCGTGGCCCATGATCATGGCCACCTCGTCATCGGACAGCTGCAGCACAGCGAGGATGCCGTAGTAGAACGCGATCTTGCCGCCGGGCATGCAGAAGGCATTGAGATCCTTGCTGCCCAGGAGGTTGACTTCCCAGCGCCACTGTTTGGCGCGATCGTTCCAGCTCTCGGCATGCGGGATCAGGCGCTGGGCGATGTAGCGCAAGCGTTGCAACTGCGGGTGGCTCTCGGGCGCCAACGCGCGCTGCTGTGTGGCCTGTTGCAGCATCTTGGCGTACTGCTGCGCGGCGGCGGCCTCCACCTGCTCGGCGGGCACCAGTTTGGCCGCAGCGCTCGTCTTGCCGACTTCGCGCCGCACGCCCTCGTCGGCGGCGCTGTTCTTGTCCTGGGCCAGCGCCGGTAACGTGGCGCCGAGCACCAGGCCGGTCGTGAACAGGCGCCGCGAGTGCAGCGCGCAACGGCAAGGTTGCGGCGCCACCAACACGGCATCGGTCTGGAACCTCTCGATCGGCAACATCAATCCGCCTCCTCCCCAGTGGGCTTCACGGCGTCGAGCAAGCATACGCTCGCGCGCAACCACCACAGCAGCGCCAACGCCGGCACCGCGAGCACGGTGGACACGACGAAGAAGGCCGGCCAGCCGATGCTCTCGGCCAGCACGCCGGCCAGCGGCCCCACCCAGACGCGCCCGATCGACGCGAAGGCCGACAGGAGGGCGAACTGGGTGGCGGTGAAGCGCTGGTTGGTCAGGCTCATCAGGAAGGCGACGAAGGCCGCCGTGCCCATGCCGCCGGAGATGTTCTCGAACGCGACGGCAGTCATCAGCGCACCATCGACCGGCGTGGCCGCGGCGAGCTTGACGAAGCCCCAATCGAAGACCGGCAGCGTCAATGCGCCCAGCGTGCCCTTGCCGCCCACCGCGAGCCACCAGAAGGCCATGTTGCTCGCCAACTGCAGCACGCCGAACAGCATCAGCGAGCGCCACAGGCCGAGCTTGAGCATCAGCGCGCCGCCGACCAGCGCGCCGGCGATCGTCAGCCACAGGCCGAGCACCTTGTTGACCACACCCACCTCGGCCGGCGTGTAAGCCATTGCCTTCAGAAGGAAGGGCGTCATCAGCGAGCCGGCGAAGGCGTCGCCCAGCTTGTAGAGCACGATCAGCACCAGGAAGGCGACGGCGCCGCTCTGGCTGAAATAGCTCGACAGGCCCGACAACAGGGTCTCGAACCTGGCACGCCGTGCGGCCAGCGCCGCCAAAGGCAGCGTGATGGCGATGCCCGCCAGCAACGACACCAGGTCGGCCCAACGACCCTGCAGGTTGACACTCAACGAGCTGCCCTGCCACAGCGGCGCCATCAGCGCGCGCACGGCCGGCGCGATCGCAAGGTCGGTGACGAGGTATCCGGCCGCCACCGCAACGATCACCGCGGCGAAGCCGATCAGGTCGTTGCGCGCCACGCCTTGCGGTGCCGGCGCCGCCTTCAATGCAGGCAGCACCGACGCCGACAGCACCGCCGCGACCACCATCAGCCCCGCCATGAATCGATAGACCTCGGGCCAGACCCAGCCCCCGCCTTGCTGCGTATCGGTCCAGATCAGCGCGATGCCGCCTGACAGGATCATCGCCAGCCGGTAGCCGGCGATGTTCAGCGATGCGCCGATGCCGCGTTCGGCCGGTGGCAGCAGATCGGTGCGGTACGCGTCGATCACCACGTCCTGCGAGGCTGAGATGAAAGCCACCGCCACGGCCGTCAAGGCGAAGACCTGAGTCGCGCCCGTGGGAGAGATGCCTGCCATCACGAACAGCGCGGCGGCCAGCAGCAGCTGCGTCAGCACCAGCCAGCCGCGGCGTCGGCCGAGCCAGGGCAGGTCGAAGCGGTCCATCAACGGCGCCCACAGGAACTTGAAGGTATAGGGCAGGCCCACCAGCGACAGGAAGCCGATCGTGGCGACGTCCAGGCCCTCCATCGACAGCCAGGCCTGCATCGCCTGACCGGTCAATGCGAGCGGAAGGCCCGACGCGAAGCCCAGCAGCGTGACCACGACCCCGCGATGCCATGCCGCGAGCCGGCTCACGGGCGTGGCGGCGGCCGTCGCGGCGCTGGAGGTCATCGCGGGCATTCTAGGCAGCACCCCGGGCTCACAATCCGCGCCGATGCAATCACTCGTCACTGCGGGGCTGAGGCTCGAACCGCTGGTCGAGGCGCATGCCGACGCGCTGTACCCGATGCTGATCGACCCGCGCCAGTCGACCTTCCTCGATCACGGCCCGCCGGCATCGCTGGCGGCGCTGCGCGAGCGCTGTCGCCGGCTCGAATCGCGGCGCTCGGCCGACGGCAGCGAGCATTGGCTGAACTGGGCGTTGATCCTGCACGAAGGCGCCGGCGGCGCGATCGGCTTCGTGCAGGCCACCGTGTGCCCCGATGGCCGCGCCTGGATTGCCTACCAGCTTGCGCACGCGTTGTGGGGTCGCGGTCTGGCCACCGAAGCCACGCAAGCGATGCTCGAGCATCTGGCAGTCGACTGGCCTGTGACGCAGTTCATGGCCACGGTGGACCGGCGCAACGAGCGCTCCTGGCGGCTGCTGGAACGCCTCGGCTTTGGCCGCGCCCACGCGCAGCTGGCCCGCGCCATGGAGGTCGCGCCCGGCGATTGGCTCTACCTGCGCTAACGCGCGGGCGCCGAAGCCGCGGCCGGCTGCTCGTGCTGCTTGTAGACGATCTGCGCCAACGCCAGCAGGCGCTCCTTGGGCAGGTTGCCGACCAGCGCGCAACCGATGCCCGGCTCAACCCAGTAGAACAGGCCGAGTTCGCCCTGCTTGACGTAGCGGAACGTGGTGGGCGCGTCCGCCTCGGGCTTGCGCAGGTAGACGGTCACGCGTTCCTTGGTCTGCGGGTTCTCGTACATCAACTGGGCGCTCTTGCCGGTGGCGTCGGGCAGCAGGCGGCCTCCCATCAGTTCGAATCCCTCGTCGCGCAGGTCGAACAGCTTGACCGGCAGCTCGGTGCGCCGCGTCAGCCAGCGCGCGAGGTGTTCCTCCTGGGCGCGCACCTCGACCGGGTGGCGCGGCTCGGGCGTGAAGACGCTGTGCGCATAGGCGGCGCGCTGGACCCAGCCCTGCGACGTGCCGGCCTGCGCCGCCACCATGCGCTGCGACTGCACCTGCCAGGTCAGCGCCGATCCGATCAGCCCGCCGCCCACCAACAACCCGGCCGCCATGGCCGCACGCGCCCAGCCGTTATTGCTCCAGCGTGCGTCACGCGCCAGCGTGCGCGCGAACCGCTCGGGCACCGGCTCGCCGAGCACGGGGTCCAGGCGCGCGCGCAACGCGTCGCGGTCGGCGGCCCACAGCCGCACGCGAGCCGCAGCTGCCGGGTGGTCGCGCAGATGGGCTTCGATCTGCGTGCGCCGCTCGGCGCTGCCCTCGCCATCCAGCCAGGCGGAAAGGTCCGTGTCGGTGAAGTCTTCGGTCGCGTTCATATCGTTCACACCACCCGTCGCAGGTCGCGCTTGACGGCGACGTGGCTCCCTTGGGGCACCGCGCTGCCGTCCAGCCAGGCGCGCAGCACGGCACGCGCACGGCTCACGCGCGACATCACCGTGCCTTCGGGCACCTGAAGCACGACGGCGGCCTCGGCATAACTGAGTTGTTCGACAATCACCAGCATGAGTGCACTGCGCTGGTCGGGCACCAGGCGCGCCAGCGCTTCGGACAGATCAATCTGCAGGCCGATGTCGGGCTCGTGCGCGCGTTCGCGGTCGAGCGCCTCGGCCACGCGCTCGGGTGCCACCACGTCCAGGTGCCGGTCACGGCGCAGGCCATCGAGCCAGGCGTTGTGCGCGATCGCCAGCAGCCACAGCACCAGGTCGCGCTGCGGGTCGAACTGGCGCCAGTGGTTGAGCGCGCGCTCGAGCGCCGACTGCACCAGATCGTCGGCGGCCGCGGCGTCGTACACCAGCGAGCGCGCATAGCGGCGCAGGCGCGGGATCGCGCCGAGCAGCTGCTGACGGAATGCGGGTGGGGCGCTCATCGGCGAGGGTCTCGGTACACCGTATACAGCCGCGGGGCCTGCGCTCTTCCCTGGGTTTCCCCGGCGCGGGTGCGATTCACCAGATTCCGTGGACTAACCCACAGGGCGGCGACTGGGGTCGATCTCGACCATGTGCCACCAGCGCTGCGAGAAGAACGGCCGCCGGTAGCCCACCAGCCACGGGTGCGACATGTCGGTGTACAGGCGGTGCACATGCTGCCGGTACGGCACCCAGGCCACGGCCATGCGCTTGGCCTGGCGGAACAGCGCGTCGCGCTCGGGGCCGTCGGGCAGGCGCTGGAGCTTCACATACAGGGCGTCGAAATCAGCGCTGCGAAAGCGTGCCAGGTTGGCGCCGCCCGTGGCAGGGCCATACAGCCGTTGCAATGCGCCCAGGCCATCGGGCTGCGAGGCCGACGAGCCCACCGTCCAGATCATGAAGTTGCCGGCCTGCGTGGCCTTCAGGTTCTCGGGCCACTGCGCGACCTTGAACTCCACTTTCAAGCCAACCGCTTTCATGTCCTTCTGCCACAGCGCGTCGAGCGCGCGCTGCAGGCTGGCCGGGTGGGTGCGCCTTTCGAGCACCAGGGGCCGGCCGTCGGGCAGCTCGCGCCAGCCGTCGCCGTCGCGATCGACGTAGCCGAACATGTCGAGCAGCGCGCGCGCGCGGGCCGGGTCATGGTCGCCGGTCTCGCTCTTGAACTGAGCTTCGAAGCCTGTGGTGTGCGGCACGCACGGGCTCTGCGCCGGCACGGCCTGGCCGCGCCGCACGGTCAGGATTTCGGCGCGGATGTCGGTGGCCAGCGATATGGCGCGCCGCAGCCCGACCTTGTCGGGCGTGTAGCCGCCCACCACCGGATGCTCCATGTTGAAAACGACCATGGTCGAGTCGGGGCCGGGCACACGCTGCGCGGTGATTCCGCGCCGCGCGAGGTTGGGCGCCACGTGGCCGTTGGGCAGCGCGGTGGTGATGAACTCTTCCGGGACTCGCTCGCAGAAGTCGGTCTGCTCGTTCAGGAACGACAACCAGCGCGGCTGCGGTTCTTCGATCACGCTGATGTGCACTTCGTCGACCATCGGCAGGCGCCGGCCCTTGAAGCGCGCGAACAACGCCTGCGCCGCGGCATCCCCGGGCGTGGGCTCGGCTTCGTCCTCGTAGCGGCGCTCGCGGTATCCGGGGTTGCGCTCCAGCACGATCTGGGAACTGCGCCGCCAGGTCTTCAGGCGCAGGGGCCCGGTGCCCACCGGGTGGGCCGCGATCTGTTCGCCATAGCGCTCGACCACCTCGCGGGCTACGGCGCCGAAGAGGTCGCTGCCGGCCAGTTCCTCCAGCAGGCGCGGCCGGCTCGTCTCGAGGCGCAGCTGCAGCGTGTAGCGATCGATCGCCCGCAGCCCCGGCACGTCACGGTCGTAGTCGAAGGGCTGGTTCTGCTTGAGCGCGTCGTCGCGCACGGCCTTCAGGCCCACCAGCCGCCATTCCTCGAGGCCACCCCAACTGGGGCTCTTGTTGGCCGGATCGGCAAAACGCTTGAGGCTGTAGACGTAGTCCTGCGCCACCAGCTCGCGGCGCCGGCCGCCGAAGGCGTCGTCGGCGGCGAAGAAGATGCCCGGTGCGATCCGCACGGTCCAGGTGCGGAAGTCGTCGGCGACTTCGGGCAGGGCGGCCGCGGTGAGTGTGCGTACTTTCGTCGGCCGTGCCAGGTGGTCGAACAGGTACGGCGCCTCGAAGATGTGCGGCGTGACAGTGCGGGAATAGAGGTCGGAGATGCGCACGGGGTCGAAGCCGGTCTCGGCGATCGGGAACGCGTAGCGCAGCACGTTCTTGGCAGGGCTCGCGTCGGAACGAGGCTGCGCCCAGGCCGGCGCCGCCATGCCGAGCAAGACCTGAGCGGCAGAGCGGCGCGAGAGCATCGTCGTCATGCGGTCGCTGGTTGCCGGTCGGTATCGATGTCCACCATATGCCACCAGTAGCTCCAGAACACGCCGCGGCGAAAGCCCACGAGCCAGGGATGCATGATGTCATTACCCAGCCGGTGCACCTGGTAGCGGTAGGGCATGTAGGCGGTGGCCAGGCGCTTGGCCTCGAGGAAGAGCTTCTCGCGCTCTGGACCATCGGGCAGGGCTCGAAGGGCCACATACAGGCGGTCCATTTCCGGCAGCTTGAAACGCGCCAGGTTCTGCTCGCCGGCCTGCGGACCGTAGTAGTACGACAGCGCGGTCAGCCCATCGGGGTCACTGGCACTCAGGCCCAGCGACCAGATCTGCAAGCTGCCGGCGCGCGCCTGCTTCAAGTGCGCGGGCCACTGCTGGATCTCGAATTCGCAGCGCAGGCCCACGGCGTTCATGCTGCTGCGCATGAGCTCGTTGTACTGGCGATAGATCTGCTGCGGCTCGCTGGAGTAGCGCAGCACGAGGGGCTTGCCGTCGGGCATCTCGCGCCAGCCGTCTCCATCCTTGTCCACGTAACCGTAGAGGTCCAGCAGGGCCCGCGCCTTGGCCGGGTCGTACTCGCTCATCTCGCTCTTGTAGACCGGGTCGTAGCCGGACGTGAAGGGCACCATCATCGACTGCGCCGGAGTCGCCTGGCCGCGGCGGATCAGGTTGATCTCGCGCCCGATGTCGTAGGCCAGCGAGATCGCGCGGCGCAACGCCACCTTCTCGGGCGCGAGGCCACCCACCACCGGGTCTTCCATGTTGAAGTACATCAGCGCGGTGTCGGCCAGCACGCTGCGGCGATGTTGTACGCCGCGGCGCGCCAGGTGCGGCGCCAGCTTGCCGCCCGGCGCCGCCACGGTGATGAGTTCGGGCGGGACCTGTCCGGCGTTGGTCAGCAGGCCGTCGACCTCGGCGTTGAGGAAGGCGAGCCAGATCGGCTGGGCCTCCTCGATGATGCTGACGCGAACCTCGTCGACCATCGGCAGGCGGCGCCCCTTGAAGCGCGCCAACAGGGCCTGCCCCTCGGCGTCGTCGGGCGCGGGCTGGGCGTCGTAGAAGCGCTCGCGGTATTGCGGGTTGCGCTCGAGCACGATCCTTGAACTCCGTACCCACTGCTTGAGGCGAAACGGCCCGGTGCCCACCGGGTGCGCATCGATCTGGTCGCCGTAGAACTCCACCAGCTCACGCGCCTGCGCGCCGGCCACACTGTTGGCGACCAGCGAAGAAGCAACGAAGCGCGGGCGCGGCTCGGCCAGCGTGAAGCGCACGGTGTAGCGGTCCAGCGCCTTCAACCCTGCGATCGGTGCGTCGTAGTCGAACGGCTTGCGGGCGTCCAGCGCCGCCTTGCGTGCTTCGGCCAGGCCCAGGATGCCTTCCTCGAGCATGCTGATCGCGACCGGGCTCTTGTTGGCCGGGTCGACCAGCCGCTTGAACGGGTAGACGATGTCTTCGGCCGTCAGCTCGCGGCGCTGGCCCTTGAAGGCGGGGTCGTCGGCGAAGTAGATGCCGCGCTGGATGCGCACGGTCCAGACGCGGAAGTCGTCGGACGCCTCGGGCATGCCGTCGGCCAGCGCGGGTACCACCTTGACCGGGCGCGCCAGGTGGTCGTAGATGTACAGCGACTCGAAGATGTGCGAGGTGACCACCCGCGAGTAGAGATCGGAGATCTTGGCCGGGTCGAACGAGGTCTCGGCGCCGCGGAAGGCCACGCGCAGCACCTTGCGCCGCGCGGTGGCGGAAGCCGGTTGCGGTGCTCCCTGCGCGCGCGCGCCCGGTAGCGCCAGCGCCAGTGGGGCCGCCAGCACGGCACGCCGGTCGAGCCCGCCCACGGTGTCGGCGTCACCGGGCGTAGGCGGGCTGTCGTCGGGGGCGCTCATCGTTTCTTCGTCCAGGGCGCGAGCAGTCTAGCGGCGGGGCACGGGGTTTGCGATAGGCGAAACCTTCACTGGCGCCACCCTACACTCGCCGCTTCCTCGAAGGGCCAGGCCGCGCCTGGCATTGCACTGCCCATGCTCGCTTACATCATCAGACGGCTCTGGCAGATGGTGCCCACGCTGTTCGGCGTGGTGCTGCTGGTGTTTCTGCTGTTTCACTTCTTCGGCTCCGACCCCTCGGTCATCCTCGCCGGTCAGAACGCGACGCAGGAGCAGATATCCGCGATCCGCCAGCAGCTGGGCCTCGACCAGCCGCTGTACGTCCAGTTCTGGATCTACCTCAAGTCGATCGTCACCTTTGACTGGGGCCGCAGCTGGGCCACCAATGAGTCGGTGGGCCACCTGTTCGCCAGCCGGCTGCCCGCCACGCTGACGGTCATGACGCCCATCCTGGTGCTCGACACCGTGCTGGCCCTGCCGATCGCGATGTGGGTCGCCTACCGCCGCGGTTCGCTGACCGACCGCTCGATCATGGTGATCACCACCGTGGCACTGTCGATCAGCTTCCTGGTCTACGTGATCGTCGGCCAGTACGTGTTCGCCTTTCAGCTCGGCTGGTTCCCGGTGCAGGGGTGGAGCGACTCGACGCTCAAGAACCTCATCACCTACGTGCCGCTGCCGGTGATGCTTGCGGTCATGGTGGGTCTGGCGCCGCAGACGCGCCTGTACCGCAGCTTCCTGCTCGACGAGCTGGGCCAGGACTATGTGCGCACGGCGCGTGCCAAGGGCATGACTGAACGCGTGGTGCTGTTCCGCCACGTGCTGCGCAACGCGTTGATCCCGATCCTCACCAACGTGGGCCTGGCGTTGCCCGGCATCTTCGTGGGCTCCTTCCTGATCGAGGTGTTCTTCTCCATCCCCGGCATCGGGCGCGAGGTGCTGCTGGCGGTCAACCGCAGCGATTACCCCGTGATCCAGGCCGTCACGGTCTACCTCGCGATGCTGACCATGGTGATCAATCTGCTGACCGACCTGGCCTACACGCTCGCCGATCCGCGGGTTGTCCTCAAGTGAGCGCCGTGCTGCCTGCTGCCGCGGCGCCCGCGGCCGAACGATCGGAAGGCGTCTGGCACGCCGCGTGGCGGCGTTTCCGCGCCGACCGCGTGGGCTCGGCGTCGCTGCTGGTCGTGCTGGCGTTCCTGCTGCTCATCGCTGCGTCGGCCCTGGGACTGGTGGCCTCGCATTGGCAGGACGAGGTGGGCGTGCCCAGCGCTCCGCCTACATTCCTCGGCCCCGCGCCGCCGGAGGCTGCAGGCGTGATCGAGGGCCCCAAGGGGCCGAATGTCGACATTTCCGACATCGACCCGCTGGCCCCGCGCTATCAGGAATGGGCCGAGCGCGCCGCCAAGCTCAAGACGACCCAGGCGGCCAAGCGCGAGACGTTGCCCTTCGGCGGCGACCGCTTCGGCCGCGACGTGCTGTCCAAGGCCATCAAGGGCACCCAGATCTCGGTCTTCGTGGGCGTGCTCGCCGCGCTCGTGGCCACCGCCATCGGCACCTTGCTGGGCGCCCTGTCCGGCTTCATCGGCGGCAAGGTGGGCGACGCACTCGAATGGCTGTACAACGTGTTCGAGTCGATCCCCGGCATCCTGCTGATCTTTGCATTCGCGGCGGTACTGGGGCGCGGCATCGGCACCGTGGTGATCATCCTGGGCCTGACGGGCTGGACCGGCCTGTACCGTCAAGTGCGCGCTGAGTTCATCAAGCACGCCAGCCGCGAGTACGTGCGCGCGGCCGACGCCATCGGGGCTTCGAGCGCGAGCCGCATGTTCCGCCACATCCTGCCCAACGTGAGCCACGTGGTGCTGGTGCGCATGGCCCTGCTGGTGGTGGGTTTCATCAAGGCCGAGGTCATCCTGTCCTACCTGGGCCTGGGCGTGCCGGTGGACCAGGTGAGCTGGGGCACCATGCTCAACGAGGCACAGGCCGAGCTGATCCTCGGGCAGTGGTGGCAATTGGCGGCAGCCACGGTCTTCATGGCCGTCTTCGTGACCGCCTTCTCTCTGATGGCCGACGCGGCGCGCGACGCGCTGGACCCCAAGTTGAGAGGTCTCGAATGACGCTGCTGTCGATCCAGGACCTGCGCGTGGCGTTCCGCATGGGCAAGGTCGATGGCGTGGTGCAGCGTGCCGAGGCGGTCAAGGGCGTGTCCTTCGACATCGCCGAGAACCGTACCGTCGCGCTGGTGGGCGAGTCGGGATCGGGCAAGAGCGTGACTGCGATGTCGGTCCTGAATCTGCTGCCCGACAACGCCGAACGCAGCGGCAAGATCCTGTGGCAGGGCCAGGATCTGCTGCACATGCCGCTGTCGGACCTGCAACGCCTGCGCGGCAAGGAGATCGCCTGTGTGTTCCAGGACCCGATGCAGTCCCTGAACCCGGTGTTCACGGTCGGCGCGCAACTGGTCGAGCCGCTGGTCAAGCACATGGGCATGACCAAGCGTGCCGCGCTCGAGCGCGCCGAGCAATGCCTGGTCGAGGTCGGGATGCCCGAACCCAGGCGGCGCCTGGCGGCTCATCCGCATGAACTCTCGGGCGGACAGCAGCAGCGCGTGATGATCGCGATGGCGCTGGCCTGCGAGCCCAAGCTGCTGATCGCCGACGAGCCGACCACCGCGCTGGACGTGACCATCCAGCGCCAGATCCTCGAGCTGATCGCCGAGGTCCAGCGCAAGCACCGCATGAGCGTGCTGTTCATCAGCCACGACCTCGGGCTGGTGGGCGAGATCGCCGACGAGGTGCTGGTGATGCGCCACGGCATCCTGCGCGAGCAGGGTCCGGTGGCGGAGATTTTTGCGGCGCCGAAAGACGCGTACACCAAGGCCTTGCTGGCCTGCCGTCCGAGCCTCGAGGGCAACCCGGCGCGGCTGATGGTGATCGACGACCACATCGCCGGCCGCGCCGCTCAGGCTGCGCCCAAACCCAAGGACCCGGACGCGCCGGTGGTGCTCGAAGTCAAGGGCCTGTGCAAGAGCTTCTGGATCAAGGAGGGCCTGTTCCGGCGGCGTGAATTCAAGGCGGTGCAGAACGTCAATTTCCAGCTGCGCCGCGGTCACACCCTGGGTGTCGTCGGAGAGTCGGGGTCGGGCAAGACGACGATGGGCCTGACGCTGTTGCGCTTGCACGAGGCCGCGACCGGCCCGTTGTCGGGCGAGGCGATCTTCGGCGGCAAGAACCTGCTGACGCTGTCGGACAGCGAGCGCCAGCCGATGCGCCGCCGCATCCAGGTGGTGTTCCAGAACCCGTACGCGAGCCTGAACCCACGGTTCACGATCGGTCAGACGCTGGTCGAGCCGATGGCCATCCACAGCATCGGTGCCGACACCGCCGAACGCGAGAGCCGCGCGCGCGCGTTGCTGGACAAGGTCGGCCTGGAAGCGAAATCCTTCGGCAAGTACCCGCACGAGTTCTCGGGCGGTCAGCGCCAGCGTATCGCGATCGCGCGTGCACTTACCCTGTCGCCCGAAGTGCTGGTGCTCGACGAGGCAGTCTCGGCCCTGGACGTCTCGGTGCAGGCCCAGGTGCTCAACCTGCTGAAGGATCTGCAGGATGAGCTCGGGCTGGCCTATGTCTTCATCAGCCATGACCTGGCCGTCGTGCGCTTCATCAGCGACGAGGTGCTGGTGATGAAGGACGGCATCGTGGTCGAGCAGGCCGATGCGCAGCAGATCCTCGCCGCGCCGCGCGAGGCCTACACGCAGCGGCTGCTGGCGGCCATCCCGCGCGGGTACCGAGCGGCCGCCTGATCCGCGCGAGTGGATCGAGGGGTCGCCCGGCGATCCGTTGTGTCACAGCGGCACGACACAAGCGCAGCATGCGGATACATCGAAGCTCGCCCATGTACGACTGCCTTGTAAACATTGGTTGAGCGAGCAACGCGCCTTGTGCGCGCACGTTCGGCAGCGCGTGACCTCGTTCACGACGCACGTGGTCTCGAGTGCGGGCACGAAAGCTGCAACCGATCAGCGCGAGACAGTCCCGGAAAGACCACGCCGATGCGCCCGCTTCACCACCGCCCGTTGCCCGTGACCCGTCGCCGTGCTGCGACCACGCGCACACCGGGAGGAGCCTCCTCGCTGCTGCGCCTGACCGCGAGCGCCGCGCGAGCGCCCGAGCGTGCGCTGTTTGCTGAATGGATCGACTGCGCCGTGCGTGCATTGCGTCACGGATCGATCGCGCCGGCCACTCTCGTCTGACCCGCCACGCCGCCAGGAATCACCACCATGGTCTTGACCCCACGCTTCATCGCCCAGTCCACCGCCGTCGCGCAGGATTCGAAGTCGCCGACGTTGCCGCGCCCCGTCGCCAAGGCCTCCCTCTCGCCGCGCGTGTTGCACTCGGGCGCGGTACCAGCGCAGTTGTGCTTCAACTTCAAGCGCAGCTAGGGCCTGCGGCGGCCCGGCGCAGGCCCTCCGATAGCGTTAGCAGGCCCTAGACGTCATTTCGATTTCGGACCCAAGGTTGACGTCCAAAGGGGGGCGGGCGCGGCGCTGGTGAGGAGAGCGCTCCGGCGCCATCCAGCGTCCCGTCCCCCGTTTTTTTCATTCGAACTGGCTGTTGGCACTTCCGCAGTCGTCGGGCTTGCCCGTTTCCTGTCGACCACCGAGCCACCGTGCTGGAGCAGCGCGGCGCTAGCCGCTGCAGTTCAAGTCATGGACAAGCCGACATCACCTGCGCGACGCTCGTCGTGAGCTTCTTGCCATAGGGCACATGCAGGAACTCGTTGGGACCGTGCGCATTGCTCTTCGGCCCCAGCACGCCGCACACCATCATCTGCGCCTTGGGGAAGCCCCTGGCCAGCATGCTCATCAGCGGGATCGTGCCGCCCTGGCCGATGAAGCCCACCGGCGCGCCGAACTGTGCATTGGATGCGGCGTCGAGCGCCTCGTGCAGCCAGGGCGCGAGTTCGGGCGCGCTCCAGCCGGTGGCACCCAACTGACCGGCGCGGCCGTCGGGATGGAATGTGACGCGCGCGTTGTAGGGTGCGTTGTCTTCGAGCAGTTGCTTGAGCTTCATTGAAGCTTCATGGCCGTCCACCAGCGGCGGCAGGCGCAGGCTGAGCTTGAAGGCGGTGTAGGGGCGCAGCACGTTGCCTGCGCTGCCCAGTTCGGGAAAGCCATCGACGCCGGTGACGGACAGCGTGGGCTTCCAGGTGCGGTTGAGCAGCGCCTGCGCCGGGTCGGTCGTGGTCGGCAGCGCGAAGGCGCCGTCGGCGCCGCAGGCCCAGGGGAAGCGCTTGTAGACCTCGTCCTTCAGGATCGCGGCGCTGGCCTGTGCTTCCTTGACGCGGTTGGCCGGCACGTCGCAATGGAAGCTGCGCGGCAGCAGCTCGCCGGTCTTGCTGTCCTCGAGCCGATCCAGAACCTGCCGCATGATCCGAAACGACGACGGCACCAGGCCGCTGGCATCGCCCGAGTGCACGCCTTCGGTCAGGATCTCCACCTTCAGCACACCGCTGACCATGCCGCGCAGGCTCGTCGTGAGCCACAGCTGGTCGTAGTTGCCGGCCCCGGAATCCAGGCACACGACCAGGCTGACGTTGCCCAGGCGCGGCTTGAGCGTCTCCAGGTAATGCGGCAGGTCGAACGAGCCGCTTTCCTCGCAGCTCTCGATCAGTCCGACGCAACGCGGGCGCGGGATGTTCTGTGCATCGAGCGCCATGATCGCGGCCAGCGAGGCGTACACCGCATAGCCGTCGTCGGCCCCGCCGCGCCCGTACAGCTTGCCGTCCTCGAACTTCGGCGTCCACGGGCCCAGGTCGCTGCGCCAGCCGTTGAACTCGGGCTGCTTGTCGAGGTGGCCGTAGAGCAGCACCGTGTCGGTGCTGCCGGGCTTGGTGGCGGGCACCTCGAACAGGATCACTGGCGTTCGCCCTTCGAGGCGGACCACTTCGAGCTTGAGCCCGCTCAGTTTCTTGGCCTCGACCCAGCCGGCGGCGTCGCGAACGACGCGATCGACGTAGCCGTGCTTGGCCCAGTCGGCATCGAACATCGGGCTCTTGGCGGGCACCTCGATGTAACGGGTGAGCGCAGGGACGATTTCCTCATCCCACAGTCGGTCGGTGAAGGCGGAAAGTCGGGCGGTGTCGAGCGGCATGGCGCGGCCTCTGGGTACGAGCGCGCCAGTGTAGGGTCGCCGGCCGCGCAATGGTCCTTGGAAGCCGCCCGAACCAGGCCTACCATGGCGTGGTCTGCGGTTTGAGTTGCGAGGCCTGCGATGAAGCGCCTGCTCCTTGCCTGGTTGTGCGTACTGGTTGGCGCCTGCGCGACGTCACCCGAGCGCGCGCCATTCGCGCCCGAGGCCTACTTCGACGATGCGGCCTTCGGCCACCCGGCATTGCCGGTCAGCGCAGAGCAGGTGTTCGCGCTGAGCCCGGCGATGAAGCGCTACCTGGATGTCGAGGCTGCCCCGCTGCTGCGACGCCACGGCCGCCAGCGCGGGCTGGTTGAAGTGCTGCGCAGCCGCGCGCACCTGAGCCTGGAGTACGACACCGAGGTCACACGGACCGCGGCCGAGGCATTCGACGCGCGCGCCGGCAACTGCCTGTCGCTGGTATTGATGTCGGCGGCGCTGGCCAAGTACCTCGAATTGCCCATCGGCTACCAGGCGCTCACCGGACAGGAAACCTGGAGCCGTAACGGCAATCTCACGATCTCCAACGGCCACGTCAACGTCACGGTGGCCAAACGGCTGGTCGATCGGGTGCAGTCGCTGGCCGCCGATGATCTGGTGCGGCTGGACTTCGGGACTGTCGCTGCCGGCCGGGGCGCCGCGCTGCGGCCCGTGAGCGAGCGCACGATCGTCGCGATGTTCATGAACAACCGCGCCGCCGAGTCGCTGGTGCGTGGGGACATGGCGACGGCCTACGCCTATGCGCGCGAGGCGGTGCGTCAGGACATGAGCTACCCGGGCGGGCTCAACACGCTGGGGGTGATCTACCGGCAGCGAGGGTTGCCGGACCGGGCCGAGTTCGCTTGGCGACAGGTGCTCGCGCTCGACGCCAACGATCGCGCCGCGCTGGACAACCTGGCGCAGTTGTACGAGTCGCAGGGCCGCGCGCGCGAAGCCGCGCCGCTGCGCCAGGCTTTGCAGCGCATCGAGCGCGAACCGCCGTTCCAGCAATTCGACCTGGGACGCGCCGCGCTGGAACGCGGCGACTACGCTGCTGCACGTGGGCACTTCGAGCGAGCGCTCGCGCGCGACCCCGACTACCACGAGTTCCACTACTGGTTGGCGGTGGCCCTGGCCAGCCAGGGTGACGGGCGCGGCGCTTCGCGGCACCTGAAGCAGGCGATGGACAACAGCACGACCCGGCGCGACCTCGAGCTCTATGCCGGCAAGCTCGACCGGCTCAAGGCCGCGGTTCGGATGAACTGAACTTGCTCGGCGCGGTCGCGCCGCTGAGGGCTCAGCCGATACAGAAGACGTTGAGCTTGTTGCCGTCGAGGTCGCGGAAGTACCCGGCGTAGAAACCATCACCGCGCGGGCCTGCGGCGCCCTCGTCCTTGCCACCGAGCGCGAGCGCCTTGGCGTGCAGGCGGTTCACCTTGTCCTTCGAGTCGACCGCGATCGCGACCATGGTGCCGTTGCCGGCGGTGGCGGGGCGCTTGTCGTACGGGGTCATGATGCCCAGCATCGGCTTGCCCATCGCCGCGCCCCAGGCCGATCCGCGTTCGCCGAACTCCATGATGCGCTTGAGGCCGACCTCGGCCAGCAGGGCGTCGTAGAAGGCACGCGCGCGCGTGAGGTCGTTGGTGCCGAGGGTGACATAGCCGATCATGGGGTGCTCCTTGGGTCAGTGGCCTTGGAACTTGAATACTGCCACGCTGGCGCGCGCATTGGGCCAGACGCGAATCGGGCGCCCGTCGCGCAGGCCGAAGCTGTCCAGGATCGCCAGACCGTTCTTGCGCGCGAGGGTCTCGAAATCGGCATAGGTGCCGACGCGGATGTTGGGGGTGTCGTACCACTGGTACGGCAGCGTCTTGGTCACGGGCATGCGACCTTGCAGCACCGACACGCGGTTGGGCCAGTGCGCGAAGTTGGGAAAGCTCACGATGCCAATGCGCCCGACGCGCGCGGTCTCGCGCAGCATCTTCTCGGCATTGCGCAGGTGTTGCAGGGTGTCGAGCTGAAGGACCACGTCGAAGGTCGCATCGCCGAACATCGCCAGCCCCTCCTCGAGGTTCAGCTGCATCGCGTCGATGCCGCGCGCCAGGCTGGCCTGGAGATTGGCATCGTCGATCTCGATGCCGTAGCCGCTGCAGCCCTTGTGGCGGACCAGGTGGGCGAGCAGTTCGCCGTCGCCACAGCCGAGGTCGAGCACGCGCGAGCCCGCCGGCACGAGATCGGCGATGACCTGCAGGTCTCGTCTTTCGCTCACGCGATCCCCCACGCTCGCTGCGCTCGCGTCCCTCCGAGGGGGAGCGAGCCCTGTGGGAGCGGCCCGGCGACGTTCATGTCCGCGGTGCGGGCGGCGCGGCGCAGCCGGCGGCCTGCGCCAGGCCTTTGAGGTAGGCGCGCCGCACCGTGCCCGCGGCAATGGCGGCCGCCACCTCGCGCGCGTAGCGCTCGGCGCCCGAGAGCTTGCGCACCCAGCCGCGGAACGGGATCACGCTCTCGGCGGCGCTCTTGAGCACTTCGTTTCCGCCGCGCTCGATCAGGCTCGGGTTGCGCTCGGTTGAGGGCGTATCGAGGTCGGCGCCCAGCGCCGCATCGAGTTCGTGCACGTCGGTCGTCAGCGCCGCACAGCTCCTGTCGGCCGGCGTCGCATAGGGCGCTTTCTGCGCCGCCTGCAGCACGAGCGGGATCTCGGCGCGCACGACATTCACGTCGGCGAGCGGCGTCGCGACGGCCTTGCTGGCCTCGTTGGACGCGCAGGCCGCCAGCGCGAGCGTTGCCAGCAGGCAGGAAATGGTCCGGGTCATGCAGTGAACTCCTCAGCCATGCGTTGGAAGTAGGTGCGAAGCACGCCGTGGTAGCGCGCATCGTCGAGCAGGAAGGCGTCATGGCCATGCGACGCGTCGATCTCGGCGTAGCTCACACGATGCCGGTTGGTGACCAGCGCCTTGACGATCTCGCGCGAGCGCGCCGGCGAGAAGCGCCAGTCGGTGGTGAAACTCACCAGCAGGTACTTGGCGCGCACCTGGGCAAAGGTGCGCGCCAGGTCGCCGCCATGCGCCGCGGCCGGATCGAAGTAGTCGAGCGCTCGCGTGATCAGCAGGTAGGTGTTGGCGTCGAAGTAGTCGCTGAACTTGTCGCCCTGGTAGCGCAGGTAGCTCTCGATCTCGAAGTCCACGTCGTAGCCGAAGCTGAGCACTCCACTGCGCAGCTTGCGGCCGAACTTCTCGCCCATCACGTCGTCGGACAGGTAGGTGACGTGGCCGATCATGCGCGCGATGGTCAGGCCGCGCCGTGGCACCACGCCGTGCGCGTAGAAGTGGCCACCATGAAAGTCGGGGTCGGTGATGATGGCCCGGCGCGCGATCTCGTTGAAGGCGATGTTCTCGGCCGACAGGTTGGGCGCCGTCGCCACGCCGATGCAATGGCGCACGCGCTCGGGATAGCGCAGCGTCCACGACAATGCCTGCATGCCGCCCAGGCTGCCGCCGATCACCGCGGCCAGCTGCGTGATGCCCATCCGGTCGATCAGACGTGCCTGCGCGTCGACCCAGTCCTCGACCGTGACCACCGGGAAGTCGGCGCCGTAGGGACGCCCCGTGGCTGGATTCACATGCATCGGCCCTGTCGAGCCGAAACACGAGCCCGGGTTGTTGACGCCAACGACGAAGAATCGCTCGGTGTCCAGCGGCTTGCCGGGGCCGACCAGGTTGTCCCACCAGCCGTCCTTGCCTGCGGCGTCGAGGCCGGCGACATGGTGCGAGGCGTTGAGCGCGTGGCACACCAGCACCGCATTGCTGCGGTCGGCGTTGAGGGCGCCATAGGTCTCGTAGGCCAGCGCGTAGTCGGTCAGGCTCGCGCCACTCCGCAGGGCCAGCGGCTCGCTGAAGTGCGCCGACTGCGCCGTGACCTGACCGACAGAAGCACTCATCTTCAGACGACTCGACCCGGGGCCGCTGGACACGGCTGCCGGGTCGGCAGCACCTGTTTAGCGGCATTTGTTAAAGCGCCCGCAAGCCGGAGCAAATCGGCGCTGTGGCGACAAGTATAGCGAGACTTGACGATTACTGGACGTATGACCAATAATCACTTATGGCCCGACCCTCGCAGCAGATCGACCAGGCGCTGCTGGCCAGCGCGCGCGAACTGCTGCCGCTGGTCGGATGCGCCGGCCTGTCGGTGCGTGCGCTGGCGGCGCATGCGGGCGTCGCACCGGGCATGTTCCATTACCACTTCGACAGCAAGGAAGCGTTCCTGCGCACTCTGCTGGGCGGCATCTACGAAGAGATGTTCAGCGCACTGTCGCGCCAGTCGGCGCTGCCGGATACGCCGCTCGATCGCCTGCGTGCCGCGCTCGGTGTGCTGGCGCGTTTCTCGCGCGCCAACCGGCAACTGCTGGCGCGCTTGTGGACCGATGCGCTGGCCGGCGACGCGGTGGCGCGCGACTTCTTTGCCCAAAACGCGCCGCGCCATGTCGGGCTGTTGATGGGCCTCGTGTTGCAGGCGCAGTCCAGCGGCGCGCTGCGCGCAATGCCACCGGCGTCGGTGTTCGCCTTTCTGATCGGCTCGATCGCGCTGCCACTGATCTTCGTTGCCGGCCTGGTGGATGCCGGCTTCTCGCCACCGGGTGGCGCTGACGCCTTCGACTCGCAGGTGATGAGCGACGCGGCGATCGACGAACGCATCGAACTCGCGCTCGCTGCGCTGACTCCGGCTCGACGGACCAGGAACCCACGATGAAGAATGCCTTCGCGATCGGCTGCGCCGCGCTGGCGCTGGCCGGCTGTGCCAAGCCGGCCGATGGGGTCTGGTCGGGCTATGCCGAGGGCGACTATGTCTATGTGTCCGCGCCGCTGGGCGGGGCCCTGGTGGCACTGGCCGTGCGGCGCGGCCAGACGGTGGCCAAGGACGCGCCGCTATTCGCGCTCGACAGCACCAGCGAGCGCGCGGCGCGCGAGGAGGCGGCCGCACGCGCCGCGAGCGCGCGCGCGCAGGCGGACAACACCGACAAGGGGCGTCGCCGCGACGAGGTCGCTGTCACCGAGGCGCAACTGGCGCAGGCGCACGCCCAGGCTGCATTGGCAGCCAGCGAACTCGCGCGCACGCAGCAGCTGGTGGACCAGAAGTTTCTGTCGCCATCGAAGCTCGACGACGCACGCGCCGCCGCTGCGCAGTCGCAGGCGCGGGTGGCCGAACTGGCGGCGGCGCTGCGCGTGGCGCGCCTGCCCGCGCGCGCCGACGAACGCGCCGCTGCCGACGCGCTGGCTGCCGCTGCGCGCTCGGCGCTGGCGCAGACGCAATGGCGAGAGCAGCAAAAACAGCAGACGGCACCGGTCGATGCATTGGTCGCCGACACGTTCTTCCGGACCGGCGAGTGGGTCAATGCCGGTCAGCCGGTGGTGGCCCTGCTGCCTGCGGGCGCGGTGCGTGCACGATTCTTCGTCCCCGAGGCCGAGCTCGGCGCCATCAAGCTCGGACAGGCGGTCGAACTGCGCTGCGACGGTTGCGGTGCGCCGATCGCTGCGAAGATCGACTTCATCGCCACGCGCGCCGAGTACACGCCGCCGGTGATTTATTCGAACGCGCAGCGCTCACGGCTGGTGTTCATGGTCGAGGCACGGCCCGACGTCAAGGACGGCGCCCGGCTCAAGCCGGGTCAACCGATCGATGTGCGACCGGCTGGCGTGTCATGAGCCTGGCGATCGATGTCCGCGGCCTGACCAAGCGCTACGACGGTCGCGCCGTCGTCGACGGGTTGTCGCTGAGCGTCGCGGCCGGCCGCATCTGCGGCTTTCTCGGTCCCAACGGCAGCGGCAAGACCACGACGATCCGCATGCTGTGCGGCCTGCTCACGCCCGACGCCGGCAGCGGGCAGTGCCTGGGCCTGGACCTCGAGCGTGACGCGCCGGCGATCCGGCGCGAGGTCGGCTACATGACGCAGCGCTTCGGTCTGTATGAAGACCTGTCGATCCGCGAGAACCTCGACTTCATCGGCCGGCTGTACGAGCTGCCGCGTCGCCGCGAAGCGGTGGATCGCGCGCTCGATCGCCTGGGGCTCGCGCCACGCCAGCGGCAACTGGCCGGGTCGCTGTCGGGCGGTTGGAAGCAACGCCTCGCGCTGGCCGCCTGCCTGATGCACGAGCCGAAGCTGCTGCTGCTGGACGAGCCCACCGCGGGCGTCGACCCCAAGGCACGGCGCGACTTCTGGGACCAGATCCACCAACTCGCCGCCGAGGGCATCACGGTGCTCGTGTCGACGCACTACATGGACGAGGCCGAGCGCTGCCACGAACTCGTCTACATCGCCTACGGCAAGGTGCTCGCGCGTGGCACCGAGGCCGAGATCGTGCGCGACGCGCGGCTGGTCGTCTGGTCGGTGCAAGGCGAGGGCCTGGCTGCGCTGGTCGCGCCGCTCAAGGCGATGCCCGGCGTGCTGTCGGTGGCGGCCTTCGGCAACGCGGTGCATGTGGCCGGACACGACGAGGTCGCGGTCGCGGCAGCCATCGCGCCGTGGCGCGCAGACCCTGCCCTGAACTGGCAGCGCACGAGCGCCAACCTCGAAGACGTGTTCATCAGCCTCATCTCCGCGGCGCCCGACAACTTCACGTCCCTGGCGGCGGCATGACGCGGTTCTCCTGGCAACGCCTGCTCGCGATCTTCATCAAGGAGTTCCAGCAGATGCTGCGCGACCGGCTGACGTTCGCGATGGCCATCGGCGTGCCGATCTTGCAGCTGGTGCTGTTCGGCTACGCGATCAACACCGACCCCAAGGCCCTGCCGACGGTGATCGCCTCGGCCGACAGCGGGCCGCTGGCACGCAGCCTGTCCGCGGCGCTGCAGAACACCGGCTACTTCCGCATCGTCGCGACCACCACCAGGCAGCGCGACGCGGCTCGCATGATCGAATCGGGCGACGCCCAGTTCATGGTCGTGATTCCCGACGACTTCACCCGGCGCGTGGTGCGTGGTGAACGCCCGGCCGTGCTGGTCGAGGTCGACGCCACCGACCCATCGGCCACGGGCAACGCGATCGCGGCATTGGGGAACGTCACGGGGTCGGCGCTCGCGGCCGACCTCAAGGGCCCGCTGGCCGACCTGAACGCGCGCGATGCGCCGTTCGAATTGCGCATCCACCGCCGTTACAACCCCGAGGGGCTGTCGCGTTACAACATCGTGCCGGGACTGATCGGCACGATCCTCACGATGTCGATGGTGATGCTCACCGGCCTGGCCATGACGCGCGAGCGTGAGCGCGGCACGATGGAAAACCTGCTCGCCACGCCAGTGCGGCCGTTCGAGGTGATGGTGGGCAAGATCGCGCCCTACGTGGTGATCGGCTACGCGCAGCTGCTCGTGGTCCTGGCCGCCGCCGCGCTGCTGTTCGAGGTGCCGATGGAAGGAAGCATGACATTGCTGCTGGCGATGATCGGTCTGTTCATGCTCGCCAACCTCGCGGTCGGGTTCACGTTCAGCACCCTGGCGAGCAACCAGTTGCAGGCCATGCAGATGACCTTCTTCTTTTTCCTGCCGTCGATGCTGCTGTCGGGCTTCATGTTCCCGTTTCGTGGCATGCCGCAGTGGGCGCAGATCGTGGGCGAGGTGTTGCCGCTGACGCATTTCCTGCGCATCGTGCGCGGCATCATGCTCAAGGGCCACGATGCGCTGCAGGTGCTGCCCGAGCTCTGGCCGCTGCTGGGTTTCCTGGTGGCGGCATGCGCGGTGGCGCTCGCGCGCTACCGGCAAACCCTGGACTGAAGCCGCGGCTGTCCACGGCTACCATCGCGCACCCGAGGAGGCGCCGCGCATGCACGAATGGCTCAATCGACTGGACCGGCACTTCCCAGTGCGCTATTTCGCCTGGTTCGCCAGCGCGGTGCTGTGCCTGCTCGCCACGTTCACCTGGGTGGCTTTCCGCTCGGGCGGCTTCTGGGCGCTGCTGGGCCTGTTCCTGGTCGGACTGGGGCTGCGCGACACGCGGCAGACACGCCATTCGGTGCTGCGCAACTACCCGGTGATCGGGCATCTGCGCTTCCTGCTCGAGTTCGTTCGCGTCGAGATCCGCCAGTACTTCATCGAGGCCGACCACGAGGCGACGCCGTTCTCGCGCACCCAGCGATCGCTGGTGTATCAGCGCGCCAAGGGCGACTCGGACAAGCGGCCCTTCGGCACCCAGTTCGACGTCGGCGCGGCGGGCTACGAATGGATCAACCACTCGATCGCGCCGACGGTGGTCGCCAGCCACGACTTTCGCATCACGATAGGAGGCGAGCGCTGCCGGCTGCCCTACAGCGCGAGCGTGTTCAACATCTCGGCGATGAGTTTCGGCGCCCTGTCGGCCAATGCCATCCTGGCATTGAACGAGGGCGCCAAGCGCGGTGGTTTCGCGCACGACACCGGCGAGGGATCGATCTCGATCCACCATCGCGCCAAGGGGGGCGATCTGATCTGGGAGATCGGCTCGGGCTACTTCGGTTGCCGCAATGACGACGGCACGTTCAACGCCGACCGGTTCGTCGAGAACGCGCGCGACCCGCAGGTCAAGATGATCGAGCTCAAGCTGAGC
>Ga0209798_10000407_pt1 | contig 25538 bp, 21 predicted proteins | sample DOMMetBare3Fresh_FD_187475 | JGI IMG/M metagenome (GOLD analysis project Ga0209798, IMG submission 187475) | Wetland sediment microbial communities from St. Louis River estuary, USA, under dissolved organic matter induced mercury methylation -... | ecosystem: Environmental > Aquatic >... | reverse complement strand
TAGCTTTAGAGTTTTCATTCTCAGGGAGGCTGCCATGATCACCCGCCGCCAGTTCTGCGCCACCACCGCCAGCGCCGCAATCCTCGTCCGCGCCCCGAACGCCTTCGCCGCAACCTACGACATGATCATCAAGGGCGGGCGCGTCATCGATCCTTCGCTCGGGCTCGACGCCACCCGCGACGTGGCGATCGCAGGCGGCCGCATCGCGGCGGTCGAGGCCAACATCACGGCCGACGCGACCGAGACGGTCGACGCGCGCGGCAAGCTCGTGGTGCCGGGCCTGGTCGACATCCACGTCCACGCCGCCCGCAGCAAGGAGGGCCCCGCGCTGGCGCTGACCGATGGCGTGACCGCGTGGGTCGATGCCGGCTCGGCGGGCGCCGATCGAATCGACGAGATGGCGGCGGTCGCGCGGGGCGCGCCCAACCTCGGCCGCCTCCTGATCAACATTGCGCGCACCGGCATCATCGCGGGCGGCGAGCTGATGGACATGAGCCGCGCCGACGTGGGCTTGGCACGCGGAGCCATTGCGCGGCATCGCGACATCGTGGTCGGTATCAAGGCACGCCTGTCGGCCGATGTGGTCGGCGAAAACGATCTCGAAGCGCTACGGCGCGCGCAGGAAGCGGCGGCGCCGTTCAATCTGCCGGTGATGATCCACATGGGCCAGTCGTTCTCGCCGATGCGCGCCATCCTGCCCCTGCTCAAACGCGGCGACATCGTCACCCACATGCTGGCGCCGCCGCCCAACGCCATCGTCGACGACAAGGGTCGCCTGTTCCCGGAGGTGCTCGCAGCGCGCCGCCGCGGCGTCTGGTTCGACATCGCCAACGGACGCAACGGCCACATCCGCTGGGACACCGCCGAGCAGGTGATCAGACAGGGCTTCCTGCCCGACACGATCTCCACCGACTGGAACACCGAATCGCGCACCACCGGCGTCATCGACTTCGCGAACGTGATGTCAAAGTTCCTGCACCTCGGCATGCCGCTCGACAAGGTGATCGCTTGCGCGACCGTCAATGCGGCGCGCATGTTCGAGGCGTTCAATGACCGCGGCACCCTCAACGTCGGCGCGCCCGCCGACGTTGCGGTGCTCGAGCTGCGCGACGGCAACTTCGAATTCGTCGACAACTACGAGGGCAAGCGCACCGGCAAGCAGCGCCTGTTCCCGAGCGCGACCGTGATCGGCGGCAAGCGCGCGCCGGCGCCGCGGGCGTAGCAACGACACGTAGGGCGGATAGCCTTAAGCGTGGCCGCGAGCCGCGGCGGGTGTTATTGCGCCCTCTCCCCTCGCGGGAGAGGGCTCAAGACAAGAAGCAGCAAACGCAAGCGGGGTGAGGGGGTCACTTCGCCAATATGCCTTTACTTCTTACGAAGAGGCCCCCTCACCCAATCGTAATGTGCTGACGCGCCTTCATGCCCTCTCTCGGCATAAGGGCGTTCACGCCCGTCTTCGCGGGCTATGGGGAGAGGGCTCAACAATGAGTGCCGCAGCCGCCATTGCGGCGTGTTCCTCGCATTGTGACGCAGTAGTGCTAACCCGCCCTACGAGTTACTGATCGTGGCGCGTTATACATTCCCTCTTGCCTGCTTCTCGATCTGCGCCTTGAGCCGCGGATAGACTTTGAAGGCGTTGCCTTCGAACACCTTCAGCTTGTCGGCCGCGGACAGGTTCGCCGTCCCGTCGACATAACGCTTGGTGTCGTCGAAATAGTGCCCGGTCTGCGGATCGATGCCCTTCACGGCGCCGACCATTTCCGAAGCAAACAGGATGTTGTCGACCGGCACTACCTTGGTGAGGAGATCGATGCCCGGCTGGTGATACACGCAGGTGTCGAAGAAGATGTTCTGGCCCATGATCTCGGCGAGCTCGGGCTTCTTGTTGTCGAGCGCGATGCCGCGGAAGCGGCCCCAGTGATACGGCACCGCGCCGCCGCCATGCGGGATGATGAGCTTGAGCTTGGGGAAGTCCTTGAACACGTCCGACAGGATGAGCTGCATCACCGCCATGGTGTCGGCATTGAGATAGTATGAGCCGGTGGTGTGCTGGGCCGGATTGCAGCAGCCCGAGACGTGGATCATCGCCGGCACGTCGAGCTCGATCATCTTCTCGTAGAACGGATACCACCACTTGTCGGTGAGCGGCGGCGCGTTGAAATAGCCGCCCGACGGATCCGGATTGAGATTGCAGCCGACAAAGCCCAGCTCCTTGACGCAGCGCTCGAGCTCCTTGATCGAGCTGGTCGGCGACTCGCCTTGCGTCTGCGGCAGCTGGCACACCCCGATGAAATTCTTCGGGAACAGCGTGCAGACGCGATGAATGAGGTCGTTGCAGATCTGTGTCCATTCCTGGCTCACCGCGAAATCGCCGACGTGGTGGCCCATGCCGGAGGCGCGCGGCGAGAAGATCGTGAGGTCGGTGCCGCGCTCGCGCTGGAACTTGAGCTGCGCGCCCTCGATGCTGGCGCGGATCTCGTCGTCCGACATCTTGAGGCCCGCCCGCGGCGGCAGTGCGGTCTTGTTCTTGACCGCCTCGGTCTGGTCCTTGCGGAAACGGTGCAGGTCCTTGGGTTCGGTCGTGTAGTGGCCGTGACAATCGATGATCATGATACTTTCACTTCGTCCTTGCTAGGCTGGTTGCGAGGCGCCCACGGCTGATGTCGATCCGATCAATCTCATGCGTGAATGAGATCCAGGCGTTTCTCAATTCGGTCAAGACGCCCGTCGATTTGGTCGACGCGCCGGGTCTGGCTTGCGATTTGAGCCTGTAGATGGCCAATCTGAGCCATGACGTGTCCCATCGTAGCCTCGAACGAGGTGATGCGTGATTTGACCTTGGTCACCTCGGTTTCCAGCTTGTCGACAACGCGCCGGATGTGGCGAAGGTGTTCAAGGATGATGTTGTCAGGTTCGTCTGCCATGGGAATTAGTCTACCGAATTCGAAATCTCGTCACCACCCTACCATTTGCAGCCCCAGAAGGGGTACCGCCAATCCCCTTCCCCATTGTCAAACCTTGATATTCCGCGCAAACACTGGTGCCCCGTTTTCGAAGTTCGTGATACATCCCAGCACACTCTGACACGAACTTCGAAAACAAAGGGGCATCAGCAACTCTATGATTCTAGTGCCGCTTTCGATTTGAAGTTCCTAATCGAGTTTGCTGAAGATGGCGTAGGAACTTCAAATCGGCGGCACTAGCCGCGCAGGCTTCCTTCCGGAGGCTCGTGTTGTTTATAGTCGCGGCGCAAACGCGCCAAGGGGGAGAGCATGGCCAAGCTACCGCGTCTCAATAGCGTGATCAAAGCACTCGAGTCGGGCAAACCGACCTTCACATCATTCTGCCAGGCCGATCCCGAGACCGCGATCGCGATGGCGACCGCCAAGTACGACGGCATCGTGTACGAGATGGAGCACAATCCGTGGGACATCCGGGCGCTGCGCGATAGCCTGCAATACATGCTCAACCGCGGCCAGATCGCCAAGTCGGGCTCGGTCGCGCCGGCCGTGACCCCGATGGTACGGATCCCGCCAAATGGCGCCGAGAAGGCGCAGTTCCACGCCAAGCAGGCGCTTGATCTGGGCGCCTACGGCATTATTTGGCCGCACATCTCGACGGTCGAGGAGGCCTACAACGCGGTCGCGGCCTGCCGCTATCCGCGCCTCAAGGACAAGCCGCTCTATGAGCCGCAGGGCATCCGCGGCGACGGGCCGACGCAGGCGGTGCGCTACTGGGGCGTCTCGCAGCAGGAGTACTACGACCGCGCCGACGTCTGGCCGCTCAACCCGAAAGGCGAGATCTTCGTGATCCTGATGATGGAGGACACCCGCGGCATCGACAATCTCGACCGCATCCTCAAGGAGGTGCCTGGCATCGGCGCCGTCCTGATCGGCGAAGGCGACCTCTCGCAGGAGCTCGGGCTTCCACGCCAGTACGAGCACCCGGAGGTTCTCAAGTGGATGGCGCGCGTTGTCGACACTTGCAAAAAGAACAACGTCGTAGTCGGCCATCCGCACGTCGATTCCAACAATGTTGAGCGCATCCTGAACGAGGGCTATCGGTTCCTGATGGCCGCGCCGGTGCGCAGCTATGCGGCGCTCGACAAGGGATTGAAGCTGGCTGGAAGGGGATAAGAGAGCGAGTAGCGAACGGCGAATAGGGATAGCGAGCGAGCAGAAGGCAGCGAGTTGTTGCCAAGGGTTTCGCACTTCTGCACTATTCGCTACTCACTATTCGCTATTCGCCCTCAATGCTATTCGCCCCTCCCGCGCACAGGACGGCCCACGTGCGGCTGAACGTCTATCGATGGCGCACGCTGCTGCTTCGCACCGCGGGGCCGCTGGCTTTCTGGAGCCTGCGGCGCCTGCCGCTGTGGACCAAGTTCCGCCGGATTCCCGGCGGCTACCAGACGCGCACGTGGTTCAAGCGCGCCGTGATCGTGTCGGGCGCCTTCGAGGCGATGCGGCAGCCTGCCAAGGACCTCGATCTCCTCGCGGAGGCCAAGGCGCGCCCGCCAGCGTAGCTATTCGACATAGCTACTCCACCTTGATCCCAGTGAGCCGCACCGCCTCCGCCCATTTGGGCGCCTCCTCGGCGATCATGGCGGCGAATTCCGCCGGTGAGGACACCAAGGGCTCGATGCCGAGCTTGTCGAGCGCCGCCCGCGTCTCTGCGGAACGCAAGCCCTCGTTGATGGTCGCGTTGAGCCTCGCCACGATGGCGGCCGGCGTCCCGGCCGGCGCCACGACACCGAACAACGTGTCATACGGCTTGTCCATGTAGCCAAGCTCCAGCATGGTCGGGACGTCCGACAAGTCGGCCCAGCGCCGCCCGCTGGTCACCGCCAAGGCGCGCACCTTGCCGCCCTGGATGTGCGGCAAGAGCACCGACTTGCCGTTGATGGTCATGTGGATCTGGCCGGCGATCAGGTCCGCGATCATCGGCGCGCCGCCCCGGTAGGGAATGTGCACAATGTCGGTGCCGGATTTGATCTTGAACATCTCGACGGTGAAATGCGGGCCGATGCCGATGGCGTTGCCGTAGTTGAGCTTGCCCGGATTGGCCTTGGCATGGGCCACGAGCTCCTGGACGGTCTTCACCGGCAGGCTGGGGCCTGCCACCATCACCAGCTTGTCGACCACCGCGGAAGCGACCGGAGCGAACGCCTTCATGGGATCGTAGTCGAGCTTGTAGAGCACCGGATGGGTGCCGAAGGTGCTGAGCGACCCGATCATCAGCGTGTAGCCGTCGGGTTGAGCCAGCGCCACCTGCTTGGCCGCGATGCTGCCGCCGGCGCCGCCCTGGTTCTCGATGATCACCGACTGGCCGAGGCCAAGCTGCAGACGCTGCGCCACCAGGCGGGCGGTGGTGTCGGTCGCGCCGCCGGCAGGGAACGGCACGATGAGCTTGATCGGCTTCACCGGATAGGTTTGAGACTGCGCGACGCCAGTCATCGCGATCGACGCGGCCACGATCAGCAAGACCAGAATGCGTCCACGCATCATCGCATTCTCCACGTCATGCCATCCACTCATGGGAGCTACGGCTCCGCCTTGATCCCGGTAATGCGCACGGCCTCGGCCCAGACCGGGGCCTCTTGCGCGATGATGGCAGCGAACTCAGCCGGGGTCGTGATTTTCGGCTCGATGCCAAGCCGGGCGAAGCTCGCGCGCATCTCAGCCGAGCGCAATCCGTCATTGATCGCCGCGTTGAGCCGGCCGATCACGGCGGCCGGCGTTCCGGTGGGCGCGACAATTCCGAACAAGGTGTCATAGGGCACGTCCATGAGCGAAGCTTCGACCAGGGTCGGGACCTCCGGCAGCTCCGGCCAGCGCTCAGCGGCGGTGACCGCCAGCGCCCGCGCGCGACCGGTCTGGACGAGCGGCAGCAAAATCGACTTGCCGGTCATGGTGAGGTGAACCTGGCCGCCGATGAGATCCGAGACGATCGGGGCGCTGCCCCGGTAGGGAATGTGGACAATGTCGATTGAGGCCTTTCGCTTGAACAGCTCCATCAGGAAGTGCGGGCCGATCCCGATCGCGGCACCGTAGTTGAGCACGCCGGGATTGGCCTTGGCGTAGCGCACGACCTCCTGCACCGTGTTGGCAGGCAATGCCGGTCCGCCCACCATCAATTGCTTGTCGACCACCACGGTCGCGACCGGCGCGAACGCCCTCACCGGATCGTAGTCGAGCTTGTAGAGGACCGACGCCGTGCCGAAGGTGTTGGCAACGGCGATCATCAGCAAGGTGTAGCCATCCGGATGGGCGGTCGCGACCTGCTTGGCACCGATCGTGCCACCGGCGCCGGCCTGGTTCTCCACCACAACGGGCTGCCCGATCCGCGCCGATAGTCCCTGCGCCACCACCCGTGCGGCCGTGTCGGTCGGGCCACCGGCGGGGAACGGTGCGATGAGCCTGATCGGTTTTTCCGGGAAGGCTTGTGCGTACGCGGCAGTTGTGGTGCCGATCGCCAGCGCGGCCACGAGTGCTCGTCGCACGCAGATCATCCTGGCCTCCATCCGGTCAGTCGCATCATATCATCCGCCCGCCCGACCAGTGCCGCCGATCTGAAGTCTTACAACGCTGGCAGCGAATTCGGTTAGGAACCTCAAATCGAAGCAGCACTAGAATCGTAGACTTGCCCCGTTGTTTCCGAAGCTCATGTCAGAGGGTGCTGCAACGACTCACCAACTTGGGAAACGGGGCACCAGGCCGACCGAAATACCACGCATACCATTTCCGCGTGCGGATGACGCATCGTTCACGGTCTGGACTCTTTCAGCCTCGACAGGCTTGGAGTTAAAGTCAAATGATTCGTCATCCAGAGTGATTCGTCAGCCAGAGCACACAGGCGCGCCGCGCCTGTAGCCCGGGCGTGGAACCGGCGTGCCTAGTGCACGCCGGCCTGATGCGGTGGGGCAAGCGGGAATGCCGGATTTTATCCGGGCCACCGGCGGTGGCTTGCGAGCTCAGCCGCCGCAAAGCGGTTTCCGCGCAACCGTCGCGGCCATCCTCTGCGCCTGTGGGGTGGACGCCGTCCATGCCCAGGCGGCGGACGAAGCCATGCTGCGCGCCTCGGCGCTCAAGAATTCCAATCTCGACCCCATCCTTTCAACCGTCGTCCAGTTCGACCGACCTGAGCTCATTGCGATCGCGCTCACGCTTGGAATTCTCTGCTTTGCGGTGGTGACGTCGATCATGCTGGTGCGCACCAGCCGCCGTCTCGCCGAAACCGAGGCTGCTGCCCGCGACGGGATCATGGCGGCCCGCGCCGAAACCGACCGCGTCAACGCACTGCTGCGCTCGGACCCGCAGGTGCTGGTGGCCTGGGCCGCGGCCGCCGACAAGCCCGAAGTCATCGGCGACACCGCGCTGGTCACCGGCGATCATGCATCGCACCGCCTGCTTGCCTTCAACGCCTGGCTCTCCCCCGACCAGGCGCGCGCCCTGGAGCGGCTGGTCGCACAACTGCGCGCGCGCGGCGAAGGCTTTGCCACGACGGTGACCACACGCAACGGCCGGCCGATCGAGGCGGAGGGCCATGTCATCGGCGGGCGGGCGATCCTGCGCCTCAAAGACGTGAGCGGGATCAAGCGCGAGCTTGCCGAGATGACGGGACGCTTTCACAAGCAGATGGAGGAAACCGAGTCGTTGCGCACGCTGGTCGAAGCGCTGCCATTTCCGATCTGGGCGCGCGACGAGGCCGGCAAGCTCATTGCCGCCAACCTGGCCTATGCGCGCGCGGTCGACGCCCGCGACAACATCGAGGCCGTGAGCCGCGGCATCGAGCTGTTCGACCGGACCGCGCGCGAGGAGCTTTATCGCGCGCACGAGGCGGCCAAGCCCTACACGGGCCGCCTGCCCGCGATCGTGGCGGGCGCGCGCCGGACCTTCGACGTGCTCACTTTCCCGACCCGCCGCGGCAGCTCAGGCATCGGCATCGAGGCCACCGAGGCCGAATCCCTGCGCGCCGAGATCAAGCGCATGACGCAGGCGCATCGGCGCACGCTCGACCAGCTTCCGACCGGCGTCGCCATCTTCGGTTCCGACCAGAAGCTCGCCTTCTACAACTCCGCCTACCGGTCGTTGTGGGATCTCGACGCCGCCTTCCTCGACAACGCCCCCTCTGACTCCGCTGTGCTGGAGCAGTTGCGCGCCGCCCGCAGGTTGCCCGAGGAGCAGGATTTCCGGCTCTGGAAGACGCAACTGCATGAAGCCTATCGGGCGCTCGAGCCCAGGGAATTCACCTGGCATCTGCCGGACGGACGGACGCTGCGCGTCGTCACCACGCCCAGTCCCGAAGGCGGTGTCATCTACCTGTTCCAGGACAACACCAAGCGCCTCGACCTCGAGCGGCGTTACGATGCCATGCTCAAGGTGCAGGGCGAGACGCTGGACAATCTCAGCGAGGCGGTCGCGGTGTTCGGCAGCGACGGGCGGCTGCGCCTGTTCAACCCCGCCTTCGCGCGCATGTGGAAGCTCGATCCCTCGGCGCTGCGGGAGCATCCGCACATCGAGGCGGTGATCGCCTGGTGCCACGCGCTCTCCGGGGAGAACGTCATCTGGTCGGCGCTGCGCACCACGGTAACGGCCATCGACAATCGTGACCCGGTGTCCGGCCGCATCGAGCGGCGCGACGGCAGCGCCGCCGACTGCGCCACGGTGCCGCTGCCGGACGGCGCCACGCTGGTGACCTTCCAGGACGTCACCGACTCGGTCAATGTCGAGCGCGCGCTGCGCGAGCGCAACGAAGCGCTGGAAGAAGCCGACAAGCTCAAGGTCGACTTCGTCCACCACGTGTCCTACGAGCTGCGCTCGCCGCTGACCAACATCATCGGCTTCTCGCATTTCCTCGGCGATCCGATGACCGGCCCGCTTACCGAGAAGCAGCACGAATACCTCGGCTATATCCAGGTCTCGACCAATGCGCTGCTCGCGATCATCAACAATATCCTGGACCTCGCCACCATCGACGCCGGCGCCATGAAGCTCAATCTGGGCCCGGTCGACATCCGCAAGACCATGGAGGGCGCGGCCGAAGGGGTGCAGGACCGGCTGGGGCAGAACGGCATCGCGCTCAAGATCCGCGCTGCCCCCGACATCGGCAGCTTCGTGGCGGACGAGCGGCGGGTCCGCCAGGCGCTGTTCAATCTGCTTGCCAACGCGATAGGCTTTTCGCCAGCGGGCGGGGCCGTTACGCTGTCCGCCCAGAGGCTCAAGGATGCCGTGGTGTTCTCGGTCACCGACCACGGCCCCGGCATCCCGCCCGACATGAAAGACAAGGTATTCGATTGGTTCGAAACCCACTCCCTCGGCTCACGTCATCGGGGCACCGGCCTTGGCCTCTCGCTGGTGCGCTCCTTCGTGGAGCTGCATGGCGGCTCGGTGACGCTCGATTCGGCGGTCGGCCGCGGCACCACCGTCACCTGCGTGTTCCCGCTTGGACAGGGCGGGGAACGCACCGCGGCGGCGTGACCCTCGATGGGGATGGCCGCCACGGCGGGCGGCCAGCGGTGCCGGAATGTCCATGCTGCTGACCACCGGCCGTTCGAGCTTCTCGGTGGTGCTGCCTGACGAGGAGGCCACCCGAAGGCTGATGATCGACATCGCGGGCGCGCTCAAGCCCGGTGACGTCATTACCCTTTCGGGCGATCTCGGCGCCGGCAAGACTACGTTCGTGCGCGCACTCATTCGCTATCTCGCGGGCGACGAAACGATCGAGGTGCCGAGCCCGACCTTCACGCTGATGCAGGCCTACGATCTGCCGCAGTTTCCGCTGGTGCACGCCGATCTCTACCGCCTGGCGGGCGCCGCCGAAATGTCCGAGCTCGGCTTCGACGATCTGCCGCAAGACGCTGTCGTCATGATCGAATGGCCGGACCGGGCGGCCGACTCGCTGCCGCCGGACCGGCTCGATATCGCATTCACGCTCGCCCCCAAGCTCAAGCTCGAATTCCGCCACGCGCGCGTGACCGGCTACGGCAGCTTCGCGGCGCGGGTGGAGCGGATCGCGGCGGTGCGCCAGTTCATCGCCGAGAGCGGCATGAGCGAGGCGGTGCGCCGGCGCATGGCGGGCGACGCCTCGACCCGCATCTATGACCGGCTGCAGCTTGGCGGCAAAAGTTTCATCTTGATGAACTCGCCACGTCGTCCCGACGGCCCGCCGGTGCGCGACAACAAGCCCTACAGCGCCATCGCGCATCTGGCCGAGAGCGTGACGCCATTCGTCGCCATGGCGAAGGGGCTGCGTGAGCTGGGGTTCTCGGCACCCGACATCCTGCACGCCGATCTCGAGCAGGGGCTGCTGCTGATCGAAGACCTGGGCGACGAGCGCGTGGTGACCGGCGATCCGCCGGCACCGATCCTGGAGCGCTTCGAGGCGGCGGTCGATGTGCTGGTCTGCCTGCACGGCAGGACGCTCCCGGACGCGCTGCCGGTGGCGCCGCATGTCGAATACAAGATTCCGCCCTACGATCTGGACGCGTTCCTCATCGAGGCCGAGCTTCTGCTCGATTGGTACCTGCCGCGGCTCGGCGCCACCATCGACAAGGAGGCCCGCGCCGAGTTCCGCATGCTCTGGCGCGAGGCGCTGCAGCCGTCGATCGAAGAGCCGCCGACCTGGGTGCTGCGCGACTACCATTCGCCCAATCTGCTGTGGCTGCCGCACCGGAGCGACCTGCGGCGGATCGGTCTGCTCGATTTCCAGGATGCCCTGATGGGCCCCTCCGGCTACGATCTCGCCTCGCTGCTGCAGGATGCCCGCATCGACGTGCCGGAGGAGACTGAGCTCGCCCTCCTCGGCCACTATGTCCGCCGCCGGAAAGCCGACGGCTCGGTGTTCGACGGCCCCACCTTCATCAAGAGCTATGTGGCGCTCGCGGCCCAGCGCGCCAGCAAGATCCTGGGGATTTTCGCCCGCCTCGACGCCCGCGACGGCAAGCCGCAATATCTGCGACACATGCCACGCGTATGGGGCTATCTGCAGCGGTCGCTTGCCCATCCGTCGCAGGCCACGCTCAAAGAATGGTATAGCCGGCACGTGCCGGCGCTGAAGACAATCTGATCTCCGGGAGATGGACTTGCCCTCGTCGCACGCTGCGCCACGCACCGCCATGGTTCTGGCCGCCGGCCTGGGCACCCGCATGCGCCCACACAACGGTCAGGTCCCCAAGCCGCTCGTAACGGTCGCCGGCAAGGCGCTGATCGACTATGTGCTGGACCGCCTCGCCGATGCCGGGGTCGAGCGCGCGGTAGTCAACGTGCACCATATGGCGGACCAGATCGAGCATCACCTGGCGTCGTGCAGGCGCCCGCGCATCGTACTCTCGGACGAGCGGGCCGAGCTCCTGGGCACCGGCGGCGGCGTGATCAAGGCTATGGCCGAGCTCGGCGACGGCCCGTTCTTCCATGTCAACTCCGACACCATCTGGATCGACGGCGTGGCGCCCAATCTGACGCGGCTGGCCGATGCCTTCGATCCCGCCCGCATGGACGGGCTGCTTCTGCTCGCGGCGGCCGCAACCAGCATCGGCTACACCGGCCGCGGCGACTTCATGATGGCGCCGGACGGCCGGCTTGCCCGCCGCGGCGAGCGCCATGTCGCACCATTCGTGTATGCGGGCGCCGCGATCCTCACGCCGGCGTTCTTCGCGGGTGTGCCGGCAGGCCCATCCTCGATGTCGCCCTTGTTCGACCGCGCGATCGCGGCCGGGCGGCTGTTCGGGCTGCGGCTCGAGGGCGTGTGGATGCACGTGGGCACGCCCGAGGCGGTCAAGGCCGCGGAAGAAGCGATCGTCGCCAGCGCGGCGTGAGCCGCCAGCCATTGTGCGTTGGGGGAGCCTCCTCCCTCGCCTCGCGGGAGTGGCAGCACTTTGCGGCGAGGGAATCGCGTAAGATCAAACGATGTCCGCCGGTAGCCCCCGCGTCTTCACCATCGAGGCCTCGGCGCCGTTCGTGCCGACGCTCATTCGCGCGCTGATCGATGGCAGGCTCGGCTTTGCGCCGGCGCGCGATCCGCTCGCGCTCGCTCCCGCCACGCTCTACCTGCCGACCCGGCGCGCCTGCCGGCTGGTGCGGGACCGCTTCCTCGAGATCGCGGGCGGCCGCGCCGCGATCCTACCCCGCATCGTGCCGCTCGGCGACCTCGACGAGGACGAGATCGCGTTCGCGCAAGCCGCCAGGCCGGAGGCGTCCGTGCTCGACCTGCCGCCCGCGATCGACGGGCTCGAGCGCCGGCTGCTGCTGGCTGAGCTCGTCACCCGCTGGGCGCAGTCGCCGGCGCTGCGTGGCGATGGACACGCCCCGCTCGTCGTCACCGGCCCGGCCGCCGCGCTGACGCTCGCGGACGATCTCGCGCGCCTGATGGACGACATGACCACGCGCCAGGTGGCGTGGGAACAGCTCGACGACCTGGTGCCGGATCGGTTCGACCAGTATTGGCAGCTCACGCTGCAATTCCTCAAGATCGCGCGCGAGGTCTGGCCCGCCATTCTCGCCGAGCACGGCGCCATCGAGCCGGCGGCCCGGCGCGACCTCTTGATCGCGGCCGAGGCCAGGCGGCTCGCCACCATGGTCGACGGACCGGTGATCGCCGCCGGCTCCACCGGATCGATGCCGGCGACCGCCGAGCTGATCGCGACTATCGCGCGGCTGCCGCATGGCGCGGTCGTGCTGCCCGGCCTCGACACCGAGCTCGACGATCCGTCCTGGGACATGATCGCGAGCGACGGCGACGGACACGCGGCCCCCGGCCATCCGCAGTTCGCCATGCAGGCGCTGCTCGCGCGCATCGGTGTCACGCGCGAGGCGGTGGCGCGGCTCGCACCGGCCAGCGGCAGCGGGCGCGAGCGGCTTGTCTCCGAAGCATTCCGCCCGGCCGCGGCGACCCATCTCTGGCGCGAGCGCGTCGCCGAGGTGGCCTTCTCGGCGCATGCCGACAGCGCGCTCGATCAGGTGTCCTCTATCGAGGCCTCCCACCCCGAGGAGGAGGCGCTGGCGATCGCGATCGCGTTGCGCGAGGCGCTCGAAGAGGAGGGCAAGACCGCCGCCCTGGTCACGCCCGATCGCGCGCTGGCGCGGCGCGTGCTGGCGGCGCTGGCGCGCTGGAGCGTTGCGGTCGACGATTCCGGCGGCGACGCGCTCACCGACACGCCAGCCGGGGTGTTCGCGCGGCTTGCCGCGCAAGCCACGATCGAGGGGTTCCCGCCGGTCACGCTGCTGGCGCTGCTCAAGCATCCGCTGTTGCGGCTCGGTGCGCCGGAAGATAGCCACGCGCGCGCGATCGGGGCGCTCGAGCGCGCGGTGCTGCGCGGGCCGCGACCGCGGCGCGGCACCGACGGCCTTTGCCATGCGCTCGCCGCGTTCCGCACCGAGCTCGGCAAGCTTAGGCGTGGCGAACGCTGCGACCTGCATCCATCCGATCCGCGCGTCACGCTCGCGGACGCCGACCTGCAGGCCGCGGACAATCTCCTGATCGAGCTCCTCTCCGCGGTCGCGCCGCTCGAATGCCTGCGCGAGGCACCGCATGCGCTGGCCGAGCTTGCCGAACGCCACCGCCATGTGGTCGCGCAGCTCTCCGATGACGGCAGCGGCGCGCCCGCGGCATTTGCAGGGCGCGACGGCACGGCGCTCGCCACCGCCTTCGCGGAGATCGCCACCAGCCCACCGGCCGAGCACCTGCGGGTGGCGCTCAGCGACTATCCCGAGACGTTCACGATCGCCATCGGCGGGCGCAAAGTGCCGGAGCCGCCGCGCAGCGGCGCACGCATCAGCGTGCTCGGCGTGCTGGAAGCGCGCCTCACCACGTTCGACCGCGTCGTGCTCGGCGGCCTCAACGAGGCCAGCTGGCCGCCGGACGCCAAGAGCGACGCGTGGCTCAGCCGGCCGATGCGTCACGCGCTGGGTCTCGACCTGCCGGAACGGCGCATCTCGCTCTCGGCGCACGACTTTGCCCAGCTCGTGGGCGCGCGCGAGGTGATCGTGAGCCGCGCCACCAAGGCGGAGGGCGCTCCGACCGTCGCGTCGCGCTTCCTGCAGCGGCTGGCCACGGTCGCCGGCCCGCGCTGGGAGAATGTGCGCGCGCGCGGCGATCGCTACGTGACCTGGGCGCGCACGCTCGACCGGCCGCAGAGCATCACGCCGATCGCCAAGCCCACGCCGCGGCCGCCGCGCGCGGCGCGACCGCTTTCGTTCTCGGTCACCGACATCGAGCACTGGCTGCGCGACCCCTACACCATCTACGCCAAGTACATTCTGGGGCTGCGCGAGCTTGACGCGATCGACCTCGAGCCGGGCGCCGCCGATCGCGGCAGCATCATCCACGGCGCGCTCAGCGAGTTCACCAAGACCTTCGCGGCCGCGTTGCCGGACGACCCGGTGCGCGAATTGATCGCCATCGGACGTGAGCACTTCCGGGCGACCGAAGACTTTCCCGAGGCGCGCGCGTTCTGGTGGCCGCGCTTCCAGCGCATCGCCCGCTGGTTTGGCGGCTGGGAGCGATCGCGCCGGATCGACGTGAAAGCGCTCGCGGCCGAGATTTCGGGCAAGATCGCGATTGGCCTTGGCGAGCGCACGCTGACGCTGCGCACGCGCGCCGACCGGATCGAGCAACGCCCGGACGGCAGCTATGCGATCCTCGACTACAAGACCGGACAGGTGCCGACCGAGAAGCAGGTGCGCGCCGGCATCTCGCCCCAGCTCACGCTCGAAGCCGCGATCCTGCGCCAGGGTGGGTTCGCCGATCTGCCGGCCGGGCCAGTCGCCGAGCTGGTCTATGTATCGCTCAAGGGCGGCCTGATCGCCGGCGAGGCCCGACCGATCGACTTCAAGGAGGGCGACGCCAACGCGCACGCCGACCATGCGCTGCTGCGGCTCACCGAGCTGGCCAGCCGTTTCGAGAGCGAGGAGCAGGCCTACCTGCCGCTCGTCCGCACCATGTGGAAGACGCGCTACGGCACCTACGACCACCTCGCCCGCGTCAAGGAATGGTCGGTCGGCGGCGACGAGGAAGTGGATGGCGAATGACGATGAACGCTCTATCGCCGTCGACGAGATCGTTTCATCTCTTTCGCAACCTGCGACCGCTTGGCGAACAGCGCGGGGTCAGCGTCCTGCTCCGACACTGCGATGGGCAGCAGAAGATCGATGGGTACATCGAGCGCCTGAGCGATCTTCTGATGCAACGCCACGGGGCCCTTGCGTTTTCCTGCTTCGAGGTCGGAGAGATAGCCTTGGCTGATGCCGATCGCCACAACAAGCTCGGCCTGCGTCATGGCGCGCCATTCGCGCAGCACACGAATCGGGTTCTCGCGAGCCGCCAGTCGATCAACAATCGACTTCGGCACCATGACCTCACGACCGGCCGCGATCTTTTCACGCGCGTTGCGCACGACGCGAGCTGTACCGACATCCTCGTCAGCGACGAGCCCAGCGAGCCGTTCGTATTCGCTCTTGGGAAGAATGGCGAGCTCCTCACCGCCCGCGGTCTTGATGAACTGAACCTTAGTCAAGATACCCTCTCAATCATAGATCTCTCGTCGATGACCGACGGCGACAACGACATGCACGTTACCTTCGGTGTAGAATATGATCCGCCAGTCGCCCACACGCAGCCGAGAACCGGCACGCCCCTTAAGCCGCTTGACGTCACCCTGACCGGTCTGTGCGAAGCTCGTGAGCTTGGCGTCAAGCCGCCGGCGCACATCAGCGGAGAGATCGAGCCATTGCCGTGTCGCAGCGGCGGTGAACGCGATCTCCATGGCGCCTGTATAGCGGATCGCGATATCAGCGTCAAGCCATACATCGCATATTGCGATAGTCGGAGGTTCCCATGACCACACCCCGCACCATCCCCGATATCGTGCTGCGCCGGCAGATCGAAGCGTCGGATCCCAAGGTGTCGGCCTGGGTCTCGGCGAACGCAGGCTCGGGCAAGACTCACGTGCTGGCGCTGCGGGTGATCCGGCTGCTCCTTGCCGGCGTCAAGCCTGAGCAGATCCTGTGCATCACCTTCACCAAGGCCGCCGCCGCCAACATGGCCAAGCGGGTGTTCGACACGCTTGCGCACTGGACCTCGCTCGACGACGCGGCACTCGACCAGGCGATCCGTTCGATCTCCGACCTCGAGCCGGGGACATCGCTGCGGGCGCGGGCGCGACGGCTGTTTGCGCTCGCGCTGGAGACGCCGGGCGGCCTCAAGGTGCAGACGATCCACGCCTTCTGCACGCGGCTCCTGCACCAGTTTCCGTTCGAGGCCAATGTCGCGGCGCGCTTCGAGGTGCTCGACGGGGCTGCCGAAGCAAAGCTTCTCGACCAGGTCCGGCTCGGCGTCCTCCTGGAAGCCGCCGCCGAGCCCGAGGGGCTGCTCGGCCGCGCGCTGTCGATCGCCATCTCGATGGTCGCCGATCGGACGCTCAAGGACGTGATCGGGGAAGCCATCCGCAAGCGCGATCTGCTCGACGCCTGGATCGCGCAGGACGGCAGCGTCACGGATGCGATCGCAGGCCTCTGTGGCGCGTTGGCGGTCGACCGCAACGATTCGATCGAGCGCGTCGATGCCGAGACGGTCGACGGACCGAACCTGCCGGTGTCCGAGTGGATCGCCATCGCGCAAGCGCTCGAGCAGGGCTCGAAGCTCGACTGCGACCAGGCGGCGCGCCTGCGCGCGGCGGCGCGCGCCGAGGGCGAGGAGCGCGCCCAGATCTATCGCGGCCTGTTTCTCACATCGGCGTCGGACCGGCGTCAGCGGGTGGTGACCCGGGCGATCGAGACGCTCGATCCGGGCCTGGCGCAGCGGCTGAAGGACGAGCTCGACCGCGTGCTCGCGCTGTTCGAGCGCCGCAAGGCCGTCGTCTGCCGCGACCGCACGGCGGCGCTGCTCGTGCTCGCCACCCGTGTCATCCGCCGCTATCAGGACGAGAAGGAAAGACGCGGGCTGCTTGACTACGACGGCCTGATCGATCGGACGCTCGCTCTGCTTGAGCGGGTCGAATCGGCCTGGGTGCACTACAAGCTCGATCTCGGGATCGACCATGTGCTGATCGACGAGGCGCAGGATACGAGCCCGCGGCAGTGGCGGATCATCGAGGCGCTGACCGGCGAGTTCTTCGTCGGCGCCGGCGCGCGGGCGGTCACGCGCACGATCTTCGCGGTCGGCGACGAGAAGCAATCGATCTTCTCGTTCCAGGGCGCGGCGCCGCGCGAGTTCGATGCGATGCGCCGCAGCTTCGAGCGGCTGTGCAAGTCGGTCGAGCAGGACCTGCAATACATCCCGTTCCGCCACTCGTTCCGGTCCGGCCCCACTTTGCTCGAAGCAGTCGACACGGTGTTCGCGCGGCCGCAGGCCTATGCCGGCCTCTCCGCCGACAACGTGAAGACCGTGCACGAAGCGTTGCCCGATGCGTTGCCCGGCATGGTGGAGGTCTGGGATGCGATCAAGCCCGACGACAAGCGCGAGATCGAGGCCTGGGATGCGCCGTTCGATGACGTGACCGAAACGAGCCCGCAGGCTCGGCTGGCGCAGAAGATCGCCCGCAATGTCAGGCTCTGGACCAATCAGGGCGCGCGCCCGGGCGACATCCTGGTGCTGGTGCGCCAGCGCGGGCCGCTGTTCGAGGCCATCATCCGCGCGCTCAAGGACGAGGGCGTCGAGGTTGCGGGCGCCGACCGGCTGGTGCTGACCGAGCACATCGCGGTGATGGACCTGATGGTGCTCGCCGACGCGCTGCTGCTTGCGGACGACGACCTTGCGCTCGCGACCGTGCTCAAGAGCCCGCTGTTCGGCCTCGACGACGATGATCTGTTCGCGATCGCCTGGCGGCGCGAAGGCTCGCTGCGCGAGGCGCTGCGTCGCAAGGGCGAGCCCCGTTTCGTCGCGGCCGCGGAGCGGCTCGATCGCTATGCGGCCTGGGCGCGGCGCGAAACGCCGTTCGGATTCTTCGCGCGCGTGCTCGGGCCGGAAGACGGCCGGCGCCGCTTCCTGGCGCGATTGGGGCCGGAAGCCAACGACGCCATCGACGAGTTCCTCAACCTCGCGCTCGAATATGAGCGGCGCGAGGCGCCGTCGCTGCAGGGCTTCATCGCTTGGCTGCGCACCGCGCAGGCGGATGTGAAGCGCGACATGGAGATCGCCCGCGACGAGGTCCGGGTGATGACGGTGCATGGCGCCAAGGGCCTCGAAGCGCCCATCGTCGTGCTGGCCGACAGCACGACGCCTCCGGCCGGGCCGCCGCACCGCCAGCCGCGGCTGCTGGTGGTGCCGGGCGCACCCGATCGCCTGATCTGGGCCGCCGCCAAGGCCACCGACACCGCGCCGGTCGCCGCCGCGCGCGAGCGGGCCCGCGCGGAAGCCGAGGACGAGTATCGCCGTTTGCTCTATGTGGCATTGACGCGCGCGATCGAACGGCTCGTCATCTGCGGCTACGATGGCGAGCGCAAGCGCCCGGAGGGCTGCTGGTACGATCTCGTGCTCGATGCGCTCAAGGAGGTCGCCATCCGGGAGCCGTCGGACGACGGCGACGGAGAGCTGTGGCGCTATCGCAAGATACCGTCAGGCGGCCCACCGGCGGCCGCGGCGATCCCGGAAACAGAAGCGGCGGCACTGCCGGCGTGGCTCAGCGACAACGCCCCCATCGAGCCTATGGCGCCCGTGCCCCTGTCGCCGTCAAGCGCCCATGACGAATCGGCTATTGTGCGCGCCTTCGGGACGGGCGTGGAGCGCAGCAAGGCCATGGCGCGCGGCACGCACACCCATCGCCTGTTGCAGGCGCTGCCCGGGATCCCTCCCGACGCGCGCGTTGAGGCAGCCCGGCGATACCTGCGGGGGGCACGGGAATTCGACGACGGCGAGCGCGAGCACATCGTCGAGCAGGTCCGAAAGCTGCTCGATGACGAGCGCTTTGCCGACCTATTCCGGCCCGGAAGCCGCGCCGAGGTGCCGATCGTGGGACGCCTCGCACAAGCGGGCGCGACCATCGCGGTCTCCGGCCAGGTCGATCGCCTAGTGGTGACCGAGCAGGCTGTCCTGATCGCCGACTACAAGACCAACCACCCCGCGCCAGGGCGAATCGAGGACGTGCCGCCCGCCTATGTCCGCCAGCTCGCGCTTTATCGTGCTGTCCTCAGCGAGCTGTTTGCGGACCGGCCGATCCGGGCTGCGCTGGTCTGGACCGATACCCCTGATTTGATGGAGGTTTCAGGAGCCCTCATGGACGCCGAGATGGCTGTCCTGACGTCGTCGTGAGCCTGCCTTGACGGCCGCCTAGTGCGTTCCTACGTTCTGCCTTCCTGGGCGGCACCGTGCCGCGATATCTCCTAACAACGAGGTGCCCCTATGGCGGTCGGCAAGGTATCGGACACGACGTTTGAATCCGAGGTTTTGAAGGCCACCGGCCCGGTGGTGGTCGATTTCTGGGCCGAGTGGTGCGGCCCCTGCCGCATGATCGCGCCCGCGCTCGAGGAAATCGCAGGCTCGCTTGGCGACAAGGTCAAGATCGTCAAGCTCAATGTCGACGAGAGCCCGGCGACCGCGACCAAGTACGGCATCCAGTCGATCCCGACCCTGATGATCTTCAAGAACGGGCAGATGGCCGCCCGCCAGATCGGCGCCGCGCCCAAGCAGAAGCTCGAGCAGTGGATCACCGCCGCGGTGTAATCCGGCGGAACATCACCTATCTCTGTCGTCATGCCCGCGCTTGTCGCGGGCATCCACGTTTTAAGAGGCGCGCGACAATAAAGACGTGGATGGCCGGGACAAGCCCGGCCATGACAATGCGTGGAGTCCTCGGCTGAACCGCCAGCGTTGGTATGGACAGTACTATCCGTCTGAAGCGCGGTCAGGTCGGCGGCGTGCCGTTTTCGGCCAGCACCTCGCCTGCGAGATAGAGCGAGCCGGTAATCAGCACGCGCGGCGGCGGAGCGAGACCCAGCTGACCGATGGCGACGAGCGCGGCCGCGACGCCGTCCGCCTCCTGCGCCGGGATGGCAACCGCGCGGGCCGCGGCTGCGACAGCTTCCGCCGAGAGCGACTTCTCCTGGCGCGGGATCGGCACCGCGATGATGCAGCGTGCCAGACCGGCGAAGTTCTTCAGAAACGCCGAGCAATCCTTGGTGGCCAGCATCCCGACCACGAGCACCAGCGGCCGCGAGACGCGCTCTTCGAGATCCGCCAGCGCATTGGCGATGGCGCGGCCACCGTCGGCATTGTGGCCACCGTCGAGCCACAGCTCGCTCCCGGCCGGCAAGAGCGGCGGCAGGGCGCCGTGCGACAGGCGCTGCATGCGCGCCGGCCAGTCCGCCTTGGCGATCCCCTGCTCGAATGCGGATCGCGGCAGCCGCAGTCCGTCCGCGGCGCGCAAGGCCGCGATGGCGGCACCCGCATTCTCGAACTGATGCCGGCCATAGAGCTTGGGAGCCGGCAGATCGAGCAAGCCGGCCTCGTCCTGATAGACCAGCCGTCCACGCTCCTCGGTCGCGGTCCAATTCTCGCCGGCGATCTTGATCGGGGCCTGCAGGCGCGCGGCCTGACGCTCGATCACCGCCAGAGCCTCACGCGCCTGCGTGGCCACGATCGCCGGCACACCGCGCTTGAGGATGCCGGCCTTCTCGGCAGCGACCTGCGCCACGCTGTCGCCCAGAAACTCGGCGTGATCGAGCGAGACCGGCGTGATCACGGTGACGAGTGGCCGCTCGACCACGTTGGTTGCATCGAGCCTGCCACCGAGCCCGACCTCGAGGAGGACCACATCGGCCGGATGGCGCGAGAACAGCAGAAAGGCCGCCGCGGTCTCGATCTCGAATACGGTGATCGGCGCCGCACCATTGGCAGCCTCGCATTCCGACAGCGCGGCGGCGAGCGCGTCATCCGTCACCAACACGCCGCCGCCCGCCTGCCCGAGCCGGAAGCGCTCGTTGAAGCGCACCAGATGAGGCGACGTGTAGACATGCACACGAAGGCCGGCCGCTTCGAGAATCGCCCGCATGAAGGCGACGGTCGAGCCCTTGCCGTTCGTCCCCGCGACATGGATGACGGGCGGCAGCCGCCGCTCGGGATGGCCGAGCGCAGCGAGCAGCCGCCACACCCGGTCGAGCGACAGATCGATCCGTTTCGGATGAAGCGTCAGCAGGCGCGCGACGATGGAATCAACCGAATTCATGACGCGCTATATTACTCGACAAACCCTGGCGCGCCGATGACGGCAGCCACCCTTATGTGGCGCGCGACTGGGTGGCGAACCGGTGCTCACTTCGCCGCCACATGCGCTACACGTTGGCCGGCACCGGCAGGTTCTCGACCACCGGCGGCTCGGGCTCCAGCGCGGGCGCCACGGCCGGCGCCTTGGTCAGGAGCCGGCACAGATTGGACAGCGTGGCACGCAGCTGATGGCGATGGACCACCATGTCCACCATGCCGTGCTCCTTAAGATACTCGGCTCGCTGGAAGCCTTCGGGCAGCTTTTCGCGAATGGTCTGCTCGATCACGCGCGGGCCCGCAAAGCCGATCAGCGCGCCCGGCTCTGCAATCTGCACATCCCCCAGCATCGCGTAGGACGCCGTCACGCCGCCGGTGGTCGGATTGGTCAGCACCACGATATAGGGCTTGCCGGCCTCGCGCAGCATCTGCACCGCGACCGTCGTGCGCGGCAGCTGCATCAGTGACAGGATACCCTCCTGCATGCGCGCTCCGCCCGAGGCTGCGAACATGATGAACGGCGTGCCCTTGGTGGCGGCCGTATCGAGCCCCTTGATCACCGCTTCGCCCGCCGCCATGCCGAGCGAGCCACCCATGAAGTCGAAGTCCTGCACCGCGATCACGACCGGAAGGCCGTCGAGCTTGCCGAAGCCGAGCTTGACCGCATCCGTGGTGCCGGTCTTGTTGCGGGCATCACGCAGCCGGTCGGAATAGCGGCGCTCATCGCGAAACTTCAGCGGATCGATGGGCACGTCCGGAACCGCGATGTCGAACCAGGTCTCGCCATCGAAGATCGACTTCATGCGCGCGGTCGCGCCCATGCGCATGTGGTAGTCGGAGCCCGGAATGACGAACGAATTGGCCTCGACGTCCCTGTAGAAGACAAGCTGCCCGGTCTCCGGGCACTTGATCCAGAGGTTCTCCGGCGTTTCGCGGCGATTGAGAAAGCTGCGAATCTTCGGCCGGACGACGTTGGAAATCCAGTTCATCGGGGTTCCGTGGTTTCGTGTCACCACAATGTAACAATGGTCGGGCGCAAAAGCACCCTCCCGCGGCTCTGGCGGGAAAACTCCAGGACGTGAGGAAAACCTGCCTAAATCGCCGCCCGATGGGCGCCGCGCACCCCGTCGGCGAGCGCCGTGACCAGATCGGTCACCGCTTTCACGCTCTTGCGGGTGGCCTTGCCGTTTCGGTCAAGACTGGCCCTGAGCGCATCGATCAGCGCCGAGCCGACCACGACACCGTCGGCGCCCTTGGCGATGGCGCGCGCATGCGCGGCGGTCCGCACGCCGAAGCCGACCGCAACCGGCAACGTTGTGTGGCGCTTGATGCGGGCGACCGCCCCCGTGACCTTGCCGGCGTCGGGCACCGCGGTACCGGTGATACCGGTGATCGACACGTAGTAGACGAAGCCCGACGTGTTCGTGAGCACCGTGCGCAGGCGCTGGTCGTCCGTGGTCGGCGTCGCCAGCCGGATGAAGTTGAGGCCCGCCTTGAGCGCCGGCAGACACAGCTCCTCGTCCTCCTCGGGCGGCAGATCGACCACGATCAGACCGTCGACGCCCGCCGCCTTCGCCTCCGCAAGAAAGCGATCGACGCCAAAGACGTAGATCGGATTGTAGTAGCCCATGAGGACGATTGGCGTCGCGTCGTCCGTTTTGCGAAAGGCGCGCACCATGGCGAGCGTCTTCTTCAGCGTCTGCCCGGCCTTGAGCGCGCGCTGGGAGGAGGCCTGGATCGCCGGACCGTCCGCCATCGGATCGGTGAACGGCATGCCGAGCTCGATCACATCGGCGCCAGCTTTCGGCAGTGCTTTGATCAGGGCGAGCGAGGTCTCGCCATCGGGATCGCCGGCGGTGAGGAAGGTCACCAGCGCGGCGCGGCCTTGCGCCTTCAGCGCGGCGAAACGGGTGTCGATGCGCGTCGTCATGGATTATGTGCCGGCCTTCACTCGGATGGTCCCCTGCGCCGCTGCTCCCGCCTGGCGGCGAGGCGAACATTCATGGTGCCAATCATCAGGATGACGATCGAGCCGATGAACTCCGCCCATTCCTTGCGTTCCAGGGCGGGCCCCTGCCCGAGCAGCCGCACTTTCAGAAAATACGCGATGAAGGCGCTCGAGACGACCACCAAAATCCAGCCCGTAATCTTCTGCCGATCGATCACGAACGGCTCCAAGCCGAATACGCGAGCGCCATCATCCGCCATGCTGCTCCAGATAGTCCGCGACGCTGGCGAGATCCTTGTCGCCGCGCCCCGACAGGTTGACCACCATGAGATGATCCTTCGGCTTCTTCGGCGCGAGGTCGGCGACGCGCGCGAGCGCATGTGCAGGCTCGAGCGCCGGAATGATGCCTTCTAGCCGCGAGCAGAGCACAAACGCCGCCAGCGCCTCCTTGTCGGTCGCCGACAGATACTGGACGCGGCCCACATCATGCAGCCAGGCGTGCTCGGGACCGATGCCCGGATAGTCGAGCCCGGCGGAGATCGAATGCGCCTCCGTGATCTGGCCGTCGCCGTCCATCAGCAGGTAGGTGCGGTTGCCGTGCAGCACGCCGGGCTTGCCGCCCGCGAGCGAGGCCGCGTGCTGGCCCGACTTGAGGCCGTGCCCGGCCGCCTCGACGCCATAGATCTCGATCTGAGTATCGTCGAGAAACGGAAAGAACAGTCCCAAGGCGTTCGAGCCGCCACCGATGCAGGCGATAAGCGAGTCCGGCAGACGGCCCTCGGCCTTCTGCATCTGAACGCGCACCTCTTCGCCGATCACCGACTGGAAGTCGCGCACCATCATGGGATACGGGTGCGGCCCCGCAACCGTACCGATACAGTAGAAGGTGTTGCTGACGTTGCTGACCCAATCGCGCAACGCCTCGTTCATGGCGTCCTTGAGCGTCTTCGAGCCCGACTCGACCGGCCGCACGGTCGCGCCCAGAGCCTTCATGCGCAGGACGTTCGGCTGCTGGCGGGCGACATCGACCGAGCCCATGTAGACGATGCATTCGAGCCCGAACTTCGCGCACAGGGTCGCGGTCGCCACGCCGTGCATGCCGGCGCCGGTCTCGGCGATGATCCGCGGCTTGCCCATGCGGCGCGCCAGCATGATCTGGCCGAGCACGTTGTTCACCTTGTGCGCGCCGGTGTGATTGAGGTCCTCGCGCTTGAGGTAGATCTTGGCGCCGCCGAGATGCGCGGTCAGCCGCTCGGCGAAATAAAGCGGCGACGGCCGGCCCACATAATCGGCGAGGTAGCCGTCCATCTCCTTGCGAAAGGCCGGGTCGCCCTTGGCCGCCGCATAGGCCGCTTCGAGCTCGAGGATGAGCGGCATCAGCGTCTCGGCCACGAAGCGGCCGCCGTAGTGTCCGAAATGCCCGCGCTCGTCGGGGCCGGTCCGGAACGAATTAGGCTTGCTTTGCACGGTCATGGGCCGCTCGCGACACGGCGCTCACCCGCCTTGGCAGCGTTTCGGGCGGCGCGAACAAACGCACGAATCTTGTCGGGGTCCTTTTCGCCGGGCGAGCGTTCGACGCCCGAGGACACATCGACCCCAGGCGCGGACGTGATCCGCAACGCCTCCGCGACATTAGCGGCATCGAGGCCGCCAGAGAGCAGAAACGGAATGCCCGGATCGATGCCTTGCAGGAGCCGCCAGTCAAAGCTTAGGCCGAGACCACCCGGCCTGGTGGCGGCGCGCGGCGCGCGGGCGTCGAACAGGAGCTGATCGGCCACGCTGGCGTACTGGCGGACCGGCGCGAGATCGGCACGCTCCGCAATCGGCAGCGCCTTGATCACCGGCAGCCCGAACCGGGTCCGCACCATGACCACGCGATCGCGGGTCTCCTTGCCGTGCAGCTGCAGCATGTCGGGCCGCAGCGCCTCAATCGCTGCCGCGAGCCAGTCGTCGGCGGCGTCGACTGCCAGCGCGACCTTCAGGGCGCGGCCGCGCACCTGCGCGCCGAGCGCACGGGCGGCCTCGAACCCGAGGTGGCGGGGCGACGGCGGGAAGAACACGAAGCCGACGGCATTGGCGCCCGCCTCGAGCGCCGCCTCAAGCGACTCGGGAGTGTTCAGGCCGCAAATCTTGATCAATAACGGCATGGGTCCTCGTCTCGACGCCGCGGTTCTACAACGCCCGTCGAGGTTTGTCTTGTCCTGGCCGGAACCACAGGTCAGGCCGGCGGCGGGATGGAGAGCCGTGGCGCGTCGATCCCCGAGGGCCGATCGATCGCACTGCCGCGCCGCCTGAGCGCATCGAGCTCACCCCGCAGCGTCCGCAGTTCGGCCTCGAAATGGCGGGCTCGCCACCGCCACTTGCCCTGTCCGAGCCAAGCCGCGACGCCCCCCACGACGAC
>Ga0209798_10000406_pt1 | contig 25567 bp, 14 predicted proteins | sample DOMMetBare3Fresh_FD_187475 | JGI IMG/M metagenome (GOLD analysis project Ga0209798, IMG submission 187475) | Wetland sediment microbial communities from St. Louis River estuary, USA, under dissolved organic matter induced mercury methylation -... | ecosystem: Environmental > Aquatic >... | reverse complement strand
AAAAGAAAAGTGAGTGAAGTGATGACAAAAGAAAATTTGTACACTGCACCGGAAGGAACTGACTTGAAAAAAGCTGAACAACTTTTTAAGAAAACAAAAGTTGAAAAATTGCCGATAGTTGATAAGAACGGAAAACTAAAAGGACTTTTTACTTACAGTGATATTCTGAAATTGAAAAGTCATCCCAATGCAGTGAAAGATTCTTTCGGGAGATTATTGGTTGGGGCAGGTGTTGGCATCACAAGAGATATGCTTGATCGTGTTGCAGCATTACAACATGTAGGTGTTGATATAATTGGTCTTGACAGTGCACACGGACATAGCAAAGGAGTGATCAGTGCATTGAAAGAAGTAAAAAAGAATTTCAAAAAGCTGAATGTAATTGCTGGCAATGTTGGTACAGCCGCCGGTGCAAAAGCTTTGGCTGAAGCAGGTGCAGATGCAATAAAAGTTGGTATCGGGCCCGGATCGATTTGTACTACCCGTATTGTTGCCGGTGCAGGTGTTCCTCAACTTACAGCCGTGATGGAAGCATATAGCGAACTAAAACAAAAAAACATTCCATTGATAGCTGATGGTGGTATCCGCTACACTGGCGATATGGTAAAGGCACTTGCTGCCGGCGCTGATTGTGTGATGATGGGAAGTGTATTTGCAGGCACCGAAGAAAGTCCGGGTGAAACTATAATTTATGAAGGAAGAAAATTTAAAGAGTACCGTGGCATGGGTTCGCTTGGAGCTATGAGTACAGGCAGCAGCGATCGTTATTTCCAGGATGTGGAAGATGATGTAAAGAAATTTGTTCCCGAAGGAATTGAAGGTCGGGTTGCATACAAAGGCACATTGAAAGAGATCGTGTATCAATTTACCGGCGGTCTTCGTGCTGGCATGGGTTATTGTGGTGCAGGAAGCATTGAAGAATTGAAGAAGGCAACGTTCATTAAGATCACCAATGCAGGTATGAAAGAAAGTCATCCGCATGATGTGGAAGTAACAAGGGAAGCGCCGAATTACAGCAGGAAGTAAAATACCCCCTGTCCCCCTAAAGGGGTGACTTAGATTTAGACAACTTAATTAGTTTGGAATTTTTGCCACGTTAAAGTGGAAGATATACAGCCTGGCATTTTACTTTCATCTCGCCTTAGGCGAGACAAAGATGAAATACAAAAGACGCAAGAATTCCTTGCGTCTTTGCGAAACCTTAGCCTCTTTGCGTGAAATAAACTTTTACTTTTACCAAAATATTTCTGCGTGAAGAAACTTCTTTCTGCATTTTTACTTTTTACTTTTCACTTTTCATCTTTAGCACAAAATAGCTGCGGCATCCGCATCAGTTTACTTACCTGCACACCTGGCACAGAACTCTATTCCACTTTTGGACATAGCGCATTTAGGGTAGTTGACAGCATAAACAACACTGATCTTGTTTTCAATTACGGCACATTTGATTTTTATGATCCCGGCTTTAATAAAAAGTTTGTACAGGGTAAGCTGATGTATTTTGTTTCCATTGATTCGCTTCCCGGCTTTATGTTCGAATACGAGTATTACAAAAGAGGTGTCACTGAGCAGGCGATCAATATAAGTTGCGATGAAAAACAAAAACTGGTAGCCGCCTTGTATGAAAACGCAAAAGAAGAAAACAAGTATTACCTCTACGATTTTAATTATGATAATTGCACTACTCGCCTCCGTGATATACTGGAAAAAGCTGCGGGCAAAAAATTGGAAACAAAAAACATTTTACCAAAGCCCGGCACTACATTTCGGCATTTGATACATACATATCTTGACAGAGGCGGTCAGCAATGGAGTAAACTTGGTATCGACATTCTTCTTGGCAACCCGATGGATAAGAAAGTGACCAATCGTGAAGCAATGTTTTTACCAGATTATTTATTAATGGCTTTTGATAGTTCAACACTTAACAATAAACAGATAGTAAGTGAAAAAAAGATCCTGCTGAACTATTTTGATTTTTATAAAACAAAAAGCATCATTACACCACTTCTTGTTTTCATCGTTTTGTTTTTGGTAATACTGCTAATGAGCATTTACAGCAATAACAACCGGAACCTGTTCTTTAAAATTTTTGATTTTTTAATTTTTACTTTACTGGGTCTTCTGGGTATACTGATCCTGTTCATGTGGTTTGGAACTGATCATGCAATGTGTAAGAACAATTTCAACTTACTATGGGCATTGCCGATCCATTTACCTGTCGCATTTATGTTGTTCAGTAAAAAGAAATGGGTAAAGAATTACTTCCGTTTTATCTTTTTTTACACGATCGCTTTATTACTGGCAAAGTTCTTTCTGCCACAGCAATTCAATACAGCGCTGTTGCCTGTTCTTGGAATAATTTTAGTAAGAAGTTTTTTTATAAGCAAACCGATCGACATGAGTTATTAAAGTTGTGCCAGGGTTCAAAACCGTGGCACAAGTTTATTTGAGACTAATACAAAATGGAAAAAACAATTTTTTACCAAAATAAAAAGATCTTTTACCGGAGCATTGGCTCCGGCAAACCCGTAATACTTGTTCATGGCTTTGGAGAAGATGGGAATGTATGGGACAAACAAATTGAATTCCTAAAGGACAAATGTCATTTCATTGTGCCTGATCTTCCAGGCAGCGGCAAATCCGAAATGATAGATGACATGAGCATGGAAGGAATGGCTGAAGTGTTACATTCTATTATTCATGAAGAAAATATAGACACATCGTCAGTGATCGGACACAGCATGGGTGGTTACATCACGTTGGCGCTGGTTGAAAGTTATTGGAATCATGTAAATGCTTTTGGGCTTTTTCATTCTTCTGCTTTTGCCGACTCGGAAGAAAAAAAAGAAACACGTAAAAAAGGAATTGAATTTATAAAGAAAAATGGTGCATTCGAATTTTTAAAAACTGCAACACCAAACCTTTTCTCTCCAAATTCCAAAGAACAAATTCCAAATTGCATAGTCGTATTTATTGAAAGCTTAAGAAGCTTTAGATCTGAAGCTCTTATTTCTTATTACGAAGCGATGATGAAGCGGCCAGACCGAATAAATGTTCTGAAAAGCAGTAAAAACCCGGTGCTGTTTGTAGCTGGTGAGCATGACAATGCCATTCCCTTGAATGATATTTTGAAGCAATGCCATCTGCCTGAAAAATCTTATTTTCACGTCCTGAAAAAATCCGGACACTTGGGAATGTTGGAAGAGCCTGAAAACTCCAATCGGATATTGAAAGAATTTTTACAGAATCAATGAAAACTACCTCAGCCTGAGAAAAATGAAGAGACAGCTATTAAGCCTTATTATTGTTTTATCATTGGCATTATCATCCTATGCCAATCATATCTCAGGCGGTGAAATGTCTTATGCACTCGTAAGCCAGGCTGGAAATAATTACACTTATTCTATTACATTAAAACTTTTCAGGGATGGTTTGGGCGGTGGCCCGGCACTTGCAGCCAGCGAGGCTATTGCCATTTATGCCAGGGGAACCAATACTCTTGTTTGGAGTAATAATGCCGTACCACGGATAAGTTTTAATACTATCCAGCTTACAACACCAGGCCCATGTATTATTAATCCTCCCCAGGTTATTTATGATGTTGCAGTTTACCAGGCAAATGTTACGTTACCAGGTACAGCCAATGGTTATATTATTACTTATCAAAGATGCTGCAGGGTAAGCGGTATTGTAAATGTGATAAACTCGGTTTCGCAGGGTGTTACATATTCTGCAGAGATACCGGGTAATTTATTTGAAGCAACTGGTCCTGCAAATAACAGTGCCCGTTTTCTTGGCATTGATACTGTTGTAATATGCGCCGGTTATCCTTTCGTTTATAATTTTGGCGCTGCCGATGCCGATGCAGACTTACTTGTATATACTTTTTGTGATGGTTATACAGGTGGTGGTCCCGGTAATCCAACTCCTATACCGCCTAATCCTCCACCATATACTCCTCTACAGTATAGTCCGCCATACAGTGGCGGTTCACCATTGGGTGCCGGGGCTACAATAAATTCAAACACGGGAGTAATTACAGGCACTGCCCCACCGGCAGGAACTTATGTTGTTACTGTGTGTGTGCAGGAATATCGAAATGGAGAATTAATAGCTACTCAAAGAAAAGATTTGCAGGTAAAAGTTGCTGATTGCGATGTAGCAACTGTAACATTGGAGCCAGATGGTTATATTAATTGCACTGATCTTACAATGACATTCTCCAATCTTTCTCCAAGTTCACTTATCAATAATTATTTCTGGGATTTTGGAGACTTGTTAACACTTGCAGATACTTCACATCTCCCAGGGCCAACATATACATATCCCGATACAGGTGTATATGTCATAAAAGTTGTTGCCAACCGCAATCAACCATGTTCTGATTCTACCACAGCACAAGTAAGAGTGTTCCCAGGTTTCTTTCCCAATTTTGACTTTACAGGCATGTGTATGAACACGCCGATCCAGTTTAATGATCTTACTGCTGCAAATTATGGCACTGTGAATTTCTGGCGATATGATTTTGGTGTCACGTCACTCTCAAATGATACTTCGCGGTTGCGAAACCCCCAATATACTTACTCTGCCGTCGGAAATTACACAGCTGAATTAATTGTAGGTAGCAGCAAAGGTTGTCGTGATACTGTTTATAAATCCGTTACCATAATCGATAAACCTCCGATCAATATCGCATTCCGTGATACACTTATTTGTAATCAAACAATTCAACTGAACGCAACAGGAAACGGAGCGATTACATGGACGCCGAATTATAATATTATCAATTCAACTTCTGTAAGTCCATCGGTGTTTCCTGCAACCACAACGACATATATTGTTGAATTTAATCAAAGCGGATGCCGCAACACAGACTCAGTAAGAGTAAGAGTGGTGAACCAGGTCAATCTCGCGGTAAGCAACGATACTTCTATTTGTGCAAATGATCAGATACAACTTTTCGCAAATACGGATGGATTGCAATACTCATGGATTCCGGATCCAACATTAAGTAATCCGAATATTTTAAATCCAACGGCTACACCTGCTGTTACTACCACTTACCAGGTCAATTCAACAATTGGTGGATGTACCGCAACAGAAAATATAGTTGTAACTGTAGTACCGCGGCCAACTGTAAATGCCGGCAGTGATATTTCCATTTGTTATAATTCAACTACGCAACTGAATGCACAAACAAATGGAACAGCATTTACCTGGACAAATGCTTCAAGTCTTAGTAATGTAAATTCACTTAATCCGGTAGCAACTCCTTCAAGCACTACTTCGTATATATTAACCGCAACAGACCTTACTTCGGGTTGTCCTAAACCATCTTCTGATACAGTTATTATAACAGTATTACCGAAAGTAAATGCATTTGCAGGAAATGATACTGTTATCATTGCAAATTTGCCTTTGCAATTGAAAGCAACTGGTGGAACAACTTATCAATGGTCGCCTGCAACAGGTTTAGATAATCCTAACATACAGGGCCCGGTTGCAATGCTTGATGGTAATCCCGAGTATGTAACTTATTTGGTTACTGTTACTGACCAGGCAGGTTGTATTGATACTTCGAGCATCACAATACAGGTTTATAAAACAGGCCCGGAAATATTTGTGCCAACTGGTTTTACACCTAATGGTGATGGCCGCAATGATGTGTTCAGGCCTATATATGTTGGAATGAAAACAATTGATTATTTCCAGGTATATAACAGATGGGGGGCACTTATTTACAGCCATAATAAGAATGATGGCAAGGGATGGGATGGAACTGTGAAAGGGCTGAAACAAAGTACAGGCACATTTATCTGGATGGTAAAAGCCACAGATATTATAAATAAAGTCCATTTCAAAAAAGGAACAGTACAGCTCATCAGGTAATCAATCATAAATAATTCTTTTTAGATCCTTCCAAAACGGAAGGATTTTCTTTTTTAAATGACAACTTTCTGGTGCAGCATTCGTTTAATTATCAGGGTCTTTTGCCATTTAGTAGCTGAGCAGCTGAATTATTATTGCGATATAATTTTTGTAATTTCAAAAATCGAATCCCGGCCCGGTGGAAGCTATTCTCCAGGTTTATTGTTTTTGGATTCGTAAAGTGCTTGGCAAATTAAACGAGCATCTGGCCTTTATCCGACATGAAAAAATTATTGGTTATACTGTTTTTGTTTTTTACAGCGTCATCCTTTGCACGTCATATTGCAGGTGGTGAAATTTTCTATGAATATGTAGGTCCCGGCGCTACACCTAATACGAGCATTTATAACATCACTCTTCGTTTATTCAGAGATTGTAATTCTGGCGGTGCACAACTAGATCCTACAGCAAACATTGGCATATTCGATAAGTTTACAAACAATGGAGTTGTCGGTTCTCCTTTTAGTGTCAATCTCGATCATATTGAAACTATTCAGAAAGGTGGAAACGTTCCTTGTATCATCAATCCTCCAATAGTTTGTTACCAGGTTGGCTTCTATTATTTCACAGTTACACTTCCTAATAATCAAATGGGTTATTGGATAACATATCAAAGATGTTGTCGTGTTGATAATATTTCAAACCTTGCCGTAGCGATCGGTGTTGGCGCTACGTATGTTGGAAGTATAGCAGGTAGCAGCACAATTGGTAATATGAGCACCAATCACAATTCAAGTCCTGAATTTTTTGTTCGTGATACGGCGTTGGTTTGTCAAAACAGAAATTTTACACTCGACTTCAGCGCTTCAGATCCTGATGGCGATATACTTACTTATGAGTTTTGTGAGGCCTATGATGGAGGTAGTGAAGGAAGCCCGGTTGTAACAAATCCACAGCCTCCGCCATATATGGTAGTTCCTTATGGCAATGGTTACAGCGCATTTTCTCCATTAGGAGCTGGTGTTTCAATTAATCCAAATACGGGTATCATTTCAGGTATTGCACCAGCTGCGGGTTCTTATGTAATTACTGTTTGTGTAAATGAATGGAGAAATGGAAGTGTGATAAACACTCACCGAAAAGATTTTATTTTAAAAATTGCTGATTGTGATTTTGTCGCTGCACAATTACCATTGTCTGCAGTGTTCTGCGATGATTTTAATGTCAGCTTTGCAAACCAAACTCCTACTTCACTTATTTTCGCCTGGCATTGGGATTTTGGGGTTACAAGTGTTACAAACGATACATCAAATATTGAGCTGCCTTCATTCACTTATCCTGATACCGGAATTTATATTGTAAAACTTGTTGTCAATCCCGGCGATCCATGTTCTGATTCTGCAACCATGCGTCTTGGACTTTATCCCGGTTTTTTTCCTGACTTTACATCATCGGGCATTTGTATAAGTAAGCCAACATCATTTACAGATGCTACTTCGACAGTTTATGGAACCGTAAATAAATGGCGATGGGATTTTGGAGAGATACCTGTTTCAAATGATACATCACGATTGCAAAACCCTGTTTATACATATCCATCTATTGGAGTAAAAAATGTTCAGCTCATTGTACAAAGCAGTAAAGGTTGTATCGATACGGTTTATAAGGATATTACGATAATTGATAAACCTCCGATCACACTTCCATTCCGTGATACACTTATCTGCGATATAGATACGCTTCAATTATCCGCTTCGGGCTCGGGAGTTTTTTTATGGTCGCCGAATTACAATATTATTTCAGCAAATACTGCCAGCCCCCTTGTTTATCCTAAAACAACCACATGGTATAAAGTTTTATTAGATGATAACGGCTGTGTTAATACAGATTCAGTAAGAGTAAGAGTTGTTGACAGGGTTTCATTATCGGTAAGAACAGACACTACATTCTGCGCCGGTGATGGAGTACAGCTTAGTGCAGTTACAAACGGGTTACAGTTTTCCTGGTCGCCAACTTTAGATATAAGCGACCCTACTATTGTTAATCCAATTGCCAATCCACCTGTTACCACTACTTATCAGCTTACAGCAAGGATCGGCAAATGTTCTGCAACAGATGATGTGAAAGTAGTTGTAGTTCCTTATCCTTATGTAAATGCAGGAACGGATGAGATCATTTGCTATAATACGCAAGTGCAATTAAATGGAAGTGTTGCAGCATCTAACTTCTTTTGGAAGCCACAAGGATCTCTTAATGATCCAAAAATTTTAAACCCGGTTGCTCATCCGCCGTTTACAACAAATTATATTTTAACTGCTACCGATACTTTAGGATGTCCAAAACCTGGTTATGATACCGTGTTGGTAACTGTGCTTCCAAAAGTAAGAGCATCTGCTGGCAGGGATACAATGATCATTGCAGGCCAGCCATTACAATTAAATGCAAGTGGTGGTGAAAATTATTTATGGGTACCGCCGATTGCTTTAAATAATGCTACAATTGCAAATCCTGTTGCGTCGCTCAATGGAAGCCTTGACAGCATTCGCTATAAAGTATATGTAACGAATATGGAAGGTTGCCTTGATTCTGCAACAATCCTTGTAAAGATCTTCCGCACCGTTCCGAAAATTTTTGTGCCTACTGGCTTTACTCCAAATGGAGATGGGTTGAATGATGTATTAAAACCAATCGCTGTTGGTATTGAGCGTATCGAATATTTCAGGGTTTATAACCGCTGGGGCCAGCTTGTTTTCAGCACTACTATTAATGGTCATGGTTGGGATGGAAAGATCAAGGGAAAAGAGCAAAACTCAAATACTTATGTGTGGATGGTAAAGGCTGTTGACTATTTAGGCAAACCTGTTTTCCAAAAAGGAACTGCGACACTTATCAAGTAAATTTCAGATTGCAGATTTCAGATTTTAGATTTGCCATTAATTTAGCAGAAACCGATACAGCACAAATCCCCAATCTGAATCTGAAATCAAAAATCGCAATGACAAAGATCGTTTTCATCACCGGTGCATCTTCAGGATTTGGAAAAGCATGTGCAGAAAAATTTGCATGTCATGGGTATGATGTGATCATTAATGGCCGTCGGGAAGACAAGCTGCTAGAATTAAAAGAACATCTTGAAAAAAAATATAACACCGCAATACTTGTTTCTGTCTTTGATGTAAGGAACAGGCAGGATGTTTTTGATGCTGTAAAAAATATTCCCGATGAATGGCAGCATATTGATGTATTGATAAACAATGCAGGTCTTGCTCTCGGCCGTGATTATTTTGATGATGCCGATCTTGATGATTGGGATACGATGATCGATACGAATGTAAAAGGATTGATTTATTCAACAAAGGCATTGATGCCGTTGTTAAAAAAAAGTTCGTGTCCGCATATCGTTAATATTGGGTCTGTAGCAAAAGATGTTTATGAAAAAGGAAATGTTTATTGCGCCACAAAAGCAGCAGTTGATATTCTTTCTCAATCAATGCGGGTCGATCTGTTGCGACATGGAATAAAAGTAACCGCTATACATCCAGGCGCTGCTGAAACAGAATTTTCTCTTGTTCGGTTTAAAGGCGATGAATCGACAGCAAAAAAAATATATGATGGTTTAATACCACTAACTGCTGAAGATGTGGCTGATGTTATCTATTACTGCACTACTCTTCCTCCTCATGTTTGCATAAACGATCTTGTTTTAACCTGTACTCAACAGGCAAATGCTATTTATTTTAATCGTAAATAGACTAAAACACAGCTTCTTTAATTTGGCCCAAGCTTGACCATAATCAACATTTTTCCAATAAGTTGTATGCTACTCGTAGAATTACGATAATTGCTTAAATCCCCGCCGTTAATTACGAATCCTTTTTACCTGATCCGCCTTTTTAAACTCCCGTAATAGAACTTGGAATTTGTACCCGGACTTGAATATTATTACTTAAAAATTTAGAACCCAGGTTAATAGACTCTATTTTTATGAAGTTACTATTTCAATATCTATCCAGAGCCCTTATGAAAAAACCGTACCTGGTATTGCTTATACTGATGCTGAGTATTCTTTCAGCTAATTCACAATCAAATGTGATCAAGGTTCAATCGTGTAGTGATGTACTGATAGCTCAACAAGTTGACAGTCTTAAAAAACTATATTCTGATGATGGTTTTGTACTGATGAAAGAAGCTTCAATCACTATGGAAAGTGAATTTGAAATGCCAGTTATCGTTCCATTAAATGAAGGAAGTCTTTACCAGTTTGTTTTTATTGGTGATTATACCAGCCGTCTTTATGAAGTTCGCATGTTCGACTGGAACGAAAGACAAGTTGTCTTCAAACAAAACAGATGGGGTGATGTTGATGGTAATGTGATCTCTTATGCTTACCAACCCCGCTTCTCCGAATTTCACATGATGAAACCTGTACAGGTTAACAAACTAAAGAAAAAGAATCTCTGCGGTTATGTAATGATGTTTAAGAAAGTGAAGTAACCAGCACCACAATTTACAAGATTGTTTATTGGATTAATAGGAAATCAAGATGCATCAATCCATATGATGATAACTTAAGCTATGTGATTATTCTTATATCTTTCATCCCCTTATTCTTTATTCAACCTTTCCAGGCTTATGATTGTATTTTTTAGTTTATAGAACGCTGCTCTGTTATAAACTATCCCCTTATTTCCTATTAATCTTTTCTAATCCTGAAAATCGTGGTTCTATTGAGCAAGTGATATCGTCAACTGCAATCCAGCCCTTGTATTTGTGATCGGAGCCGTGGTAGCGATCTTAGGAATTGTTCTTGTTTGCTGGAAGAATAATGTTGCTCTTATGCGGCTGTTGACCACATAGTCGATCGTTGGATAAATGTTTATTACTTTTTGTCCTGCTGTACCAAAAGCTGTATTCTGATCTAACTTACTGTTAGCAGTGGCATCATCACGAAGACTGAAATCAAGTTTGAATGTAACATCATTGTCCATTTTCATTTTACCTATCTTCTTGATCAATGGCATTCCTTTCACTCTCCAGTCAGCGCCAATCGTTAATTCAGTAGAACGATTTTCCGCCAACTGGTAATCGATAAGACTTAAACTCAACTGTCTTGTTTTTCGATATTCCATTCTTGCACTTAGCTGGTTTGTAAATGTCAGGTCAAGTGAGATCAACGGGCTAAACTCTTCAGTCAATGTAATATTCGGTACAAAGAAAAAAGGAACATAATTACCCGTCAAAGGATCAACGAACTCAGGGTATCCGTAACGGAACGGATCCTGGAAGAACAACGCTGAGTTAAAACTGTTCATGCTTAATGTGCTGCGATATCCGTGGCGAATAGTAACATTGGTAAATACTTTCTCCAATCCTTTTATTCTGCTCAATCCGTTGTACGTGACATTCCAGTTTGGTTTTGCTTTTAATCCATTAAAAGGGTTTGAATTCAATTTAGGATTTGAGTTTTTAATTAATGAAACACTCAAGGGATCTTTATTTGTGTAAGCAGAAATAAATGCGGGGATAATCACATCCTGTGCATACCTGCCATAACCCTGGTAGTAACCATCGGCGCCAGGTGTTGGATTTGGACCATTATAAGGATTTTGTTTACCAAGTTTTTCTGAAAGAAAAATCCTGTTTGATTCAAACTGCCTGAATGTTTCTGAAACAATGTTCGGATCAAATTTCTTGAACAATGTCTGGAAAGAAATATAACTGATGCTGAAGCTGCCAAGAGCATAAGGATTTACCCTTGCAAGGGGACCAACACCGGTTAAAGTTGTATCCTTAAATAATTCAGAATAGTTTTTCGTAAATGTTTTATCAAGATTAAGGTCGATATTGAAATCTCTTACCGGAGAAACAAGCGCAGTAATATTCAATCGCTGGTCGTAGCGCTGCTGAATAAGAGTATTAAAAATTGGCTCTTTAGACAATAGTCCTTCGAGGCCTTTCTTATTTATCCAACTCGTATCAGGCTGATATCCCAATGTAAAACCAAGACCAGGTTGCCTGCTTTTCCAATTTTGTCCTATAAACCTTGTGCTGTCAAGATAACCGGGCAATAATGTACCTGAAGTTTCGGTATACTGCACACCTATTCTTTTTAACGATGTAATAAGTTTGGCGGCACCTTTTACAATTCCACCTACTTCCGGTAAAGTATTTTGTTTCTGAAGTTTTTTTGCTTGTCTTTCTTGTTTGCGTTTAAGCTTCCTGAGTTTTCTTGCTTCCTTTTTCGAAAGTGAATCGGTATTTACATTTTTCTTAGCTGCTTTTGGTGTATTGACATTTGGCTGAGCAACTACTGGTGCACTGCTATATACTGCTCTTAAAAATCTTGACTTATTATACAGTTGTTCGAAGTTGAGATCACCGGTTACGTTTTTAGTATTTCCGTTGCTGATCGTATTACCAAGCTCCCTTGCAAGTAAGGACGCTCCGATCCAATCATACTCTGCTTTATAACTTGCCCTGATCGATGTCCAATCTATCAGCGGGAATTTATTTGTCGGGAAATTATAAGTGAATGTTGCATCTTGGTGGAAACGGGTGTTTCTGCCACCTTTAAAGAAATTCTTACTTACAGTATCCTTTTTCTGTTTTGTATCAATGCGGCCATAAGGTTCATCGATCCTCGCATTGTTGATAGCACTGTAATCAAGACTTAATGATCTTGTAAGATCCCAACGAACAATATAATAGCGATCAAAAGTGAAATATTTATCGTATGTCTCAGGTATTTTATACGGACCTCCTCCAACGTTCTTTGGTTGCAATGCGCCAAATTGCCTGAACACATCCGCTTTTACAGAAATTTGCGATGGCCTGTAATTAAAATTAAAATCTTTAATAAATGAAAGCCATTTGGAATTTGATTTTATAAGCCGCTTGAATGGTTCAAAATATTTTGGTTGCGGTGCATAATTGTAACCGATAGCGCCGCGGGTTCTTGTCATTTCATCATGATCGATCAATGGATTTCGTCTTTTAATATTCGCATACGAATAATTAAAGTCGAGATTGGAAACATCCCAGGGCTGTGGCTTTTTATTATTCTGCTTAAGTTTTTTAACATTGGTAAGTGTAAGTGTCTTGATCGTTGTAGCATCAATCGCATCCCGTCTCATTGAATCACGAACTGCCTTTGATGAATCTCTTATCTTATCCTTGAATTTTACATCAAGGTCATAAGGATCATATTCCGGTGTAGCCTGCGTATGGCTAATGCCGGCATAGACCGGGATCTGCATTCCAAATTTTCTCGGAAGCAATTTCCCTGCATCAATATTTCCTGATATATCAAACTGTGCAAAGTCTTCACGACTGCGTTCATTTACCCGTTGCTCCAATGTTCCAAAGCCTGTACTTCTTGCAGTGGCAGATATACTCAGGTTGAAAAGATCGGCTCCAATGATATCTAACCTGCCAAGTGCGGCCCAGCCTCCCCTTTCATCAAGTTGTGAAAGACGTAATTCATTGAACCAGACTTCAGCTGTGATCGGCTCCGGTTTTAAGTTCTCAACACCCAGCAACATACCACGTACTTCACCAAGATTTGGATTTCCGATAATGGCAAATTTTCTATCACCCAGGGTTTCGCTATAATATTGTGCAGGTGAATAACCAGCTCTGTTCCTTTTGATCTTTAATCGAACCAGCTCCTGTATATCAAGTTCAAGATTATTTAACTCGGGCCAAATTCCTAATGAATCTGAAGTGCCCCATGGAGTTATTTTTAACGGCACTCTTATTTCATAATAATTGCTTACAAAATCATTACCGATACGGATCACAGCATTCAGATCTCCATCCTGTATGAATCCTTGAGCAATAACCTCTTCAGCATGAATAAACATATCCAATTTACCATATTGGCGAAGATCATAATTGAATGTTCTGAATACACCTCTTGTTTCTTTTTCAGTCAGACTATTTAATTTAACGCTCAGCGATTGTTCATTTAATAATAAAGGAACATTATTATTGCTAAGCTCTTGTTGTCTTATAATACCGGGAGGTTGCACATAACGGATCGGCTGACGCTGATCATTCTCTTCAATATTTACTGCCAATACATCAACCTTTACAGGATCGTTCGCGGGCAATTTTTTGAAAATACCTGTCGTATCCACTTCATAAGTAAAGCGGCGCCATTGATTGCGTATCAGTTCAAGTTTTGCAAAGCGGCAAACAACTGTATCTTCAAAACCGGTAAGGAACATGCGAATGAAACGAATGGATTTAAAGTCAGGAATGTTTCCAACTTTACTTTGAAACTGGCTCACCGGTATTCTGAATAAATACCACGTTTCTTCTCTTGGTGCTCCGTTTGCAAGTGTAACTGGTACTTTTCTTACATCAGTAATGAAGTTTGTACCTCTTACCATGCCAGGTTTCAGGTCAACCCTGTATTGAAAATATTCTTCTACTTCATTTAATGTATTGTCACGATTCAGTTCTTCCTGGTCAGGATAAAGTGTGAATGCATTAATGAACTCAGTACTGTTATCAGAAACAGGTGAATTGCCATCCGGATTATTTACATCTCGATACCTGCCTAAAATTCCTGTTTGTGGCTGATCATAAGAAGGATCACGGTAGTTTTTAAAATTATCTCCTGAGGGATCAGCAAGTGCTTTTTGATAAACCGGTGAATTTATGCCATGAACAGTAGCAAGATTGTTTAAGTAAGTTGCCTGTTTTACTTTTTCCAATGAATCATAAAGTCCGTCGTAGCCAACATCCTGGTAAGGCCGGTCATCGGGCTCATTACTGAAAGCATTTGTGACTTGTATTGGATTTGACGGCACACGGCCCCATACAGTATTGTTATCAACCGGTATTGCAGGATTCTTAATTGTTGGCAAACCATTTTCATAAGACCGTTTTCCATCTTTCAAAATATCTTCTGAAATATTTCCAAGATTAAAAAAAAGCTCGCCACCCTGGCTTGCTGGTTTATTAATAAATGGATCCTGCAACCAGAATTCAATAAATTCAATATTACCTGTTTCAAAATCTGTTTGATCAATATTGCGCATCAATCCGCCCCATGCCTGTTTTGGATTTAGCAGGTTACCATTTGCGTTTATTCTTCCGTTTCTATATTCAAAATTATAAGGGCCTCTTTCTTTTGGATAAAACGCAAGATCGAATGTTGTAATAAGTGATTGCCCAATATCAGTTGAACGGTTAGGGAAAATTTCACTTGAATAAACCTGTCTTGTTTCAGGCTTTGATAATTCATTCAGATCATTGCGCAACGGGTTATTCTGATTTCTTGTTTCCTGTAGTACTTGTTCAATATTATACCATGCAAGCTTGCCGCGATTGTAACCATAAGTAAGAGCATTATGATCTTCTGCTTCGGGGAATAAAATATTTCCATTTGCATCCTGTGATCTTTGCGGAGCAGATGCAAGTGCCCAGCTAATTAACGGAAAGCGCAGATCAATACTGTTACGGGTTCCTTCAAAATCATCAATATAAATTGCACCCTCATCCCCCTTTCCTATTTGCTTGGCATGGCCCGGCTTTAACACTGCCGCTTCACCATAAGCTTTTATACTTGACATTGCTTTTGTTGAATAGAATGGAAGTTTATCAAGCCAACGTGAAAGTCGTGGTATTTCATTCTGGTAATCGAAATCAACACCATACATTGTATTACGGATCGGATCATCACCATAGTTCTGTTTAATAAAAAATGGCCTTTCACTCAATCTTACGATGGTGGCGCCAAGTGTCAGTTTTCTGCTGGCAAGATAATCCAACCGTAAAGCCATATAATTCCTGTTTTGTTGACCGAAAGTCGCCTGGTTCTCATAATTAATATTTACGGGAACGCCGGAATTAATAATGGCCTGGTTAATTATTTTTACTGAGCCAAGATCATAATTTATTTCATAGTCAATATTCTCAATAAGCTGTTGACCGCCGGCAGACACAGTTACCGAACCGCGGGGAATATTAAATCCAAGTTGATATTCTGAAGTGCCCAAACCAGATTTGCTTTTACCAACAAACTTAAAGCGGTTAAGGTTAGCATAGGTTTGAGCGATCGCCTTGATAGTATCATACAAAGGATAATAAAGATATTTTTCTCTCTGCTGCACACTATCTGTTCCTTTATAAACATATTCAAGATCACGGCCGAAAGGTTCCAGCACAGGAAATATAATTCTGCTCTGTGAGGAAATGACAGTGAATCCTTCCACGAAATCAAACACACCATCAGGTTGCGGGTCATTCTGATTATTTAAACGATCAAGATTTAATAAAGAGATCAAAGGCTGTCCTTTATAAGGATCGCTTACATCAGCCGGTGGTAAATATCTTTTTTCACCAAGACTTGGTTCTTCATATAAAACATCCAATTTAAAATCTGAACGTTCAAGCTGGCCAAAGCCTACCGAGTAAACGTTTTTCATCATCAGATCCCAGATAGGAAGATTAGTTCGTTGAGATGTTGCTTTTAATAATTTTAAGAAAAGAACAGGTTGTGTTGTTCCTGTTGAATCCGGAGGAATATCAGTTGAAAATTCTCCCACCTGGAAAACTTTACCGTTGTAAGTGTATTGAAATGCGATACCCATCACTTCATCGGGTTGCAATTGTTGGTTCAATGAAAGAAAACCGATCTGCGGATTAAAATAATAGTCAGAAGGTAAAAGCTTGCGTGCAAATGTTTTTTCAAAATCCTGAACAGGTTGCAAACCCAAACCAGTTAATACGCTTGTAACAGCTGAAGAACTTCTTGCATTTGGTGTACCAAGTATAGTTGTGTAAAGATTATTGATATCATTTCTCGGAGGCAGATTTGTACCTGTACCGCCCCAGGGACCATAGGGTTGGCTTTCCCCTAAATCCATTAATCCGACAACATCTCTTGTTTCGGTAGTTGCACCGGTTCTGTTTGTAACCCATACTTCCATACGAAGTATTTGTGCAAGAGAAGTAACAACAGGCAAATTCTTCATCGCTGTGTTATAATTATTGCGGAAGAACTGCGCCATCAAAAAGTGACGGTTCTCTTCATACTCATCAGCTTTGTAAGTAAAAGCTTGCGTAGATGAACCACCCTGTAATCCCAATGACTGACGTTGTGAACGCTGGTTGGCAAATACTGTGGTAACAAAAAGTTTTCCGAATTGCAATTGCGTTTTTACACCAAACAATGATTGAGCTCCGGGTATCAATGTTCCTTTTGAAGTAAAACTTGTGTTACCTGCCTGGAATACTTTTAATATCTCGTCATCTTTTCCCTGGTAATCCAGCTTCAACTGGTTCTCATAATTAAAATTGGCAAGTGTATTATAATTGATCGGGAGTTTTAATTTATCGCCAATGTTTGCATCCACCTGGAACTGGCTGTTCATGTCAAAATCCAAACCGCCATAGTTTCTTGATCGTTCAGGCAGCGTAGGATTATTTATTTTTTGTCCTTGATAGCCGATTGAAAGACCGACAAATCCTGTTGGTTTAATCTCAATCTTTCCGTTTCCAACTATCCTGTTGACCCAATCGTTTATAAAATTGAATTTGGGTTTGTATGTTCTCCGGTTCAGATTTGTAAGCAGGCTTGCTCTTTTTCTGAAATAGTCATTCTCATCCTGCTTTCCCTTCATATCCAAAAATTCCTTCATTGAAAACGTCATTGGGATACGGTAATAGCGATCGCCGATCTTTTCAATGATATAATACTGTTTTGCTACAGGATCGTATTCAATATTTCGCTTTATAAAACTTGTATCCTGTAAATAAAAAGGATTCCGGGTTGGATAATTATATGGATCACCATAACGGTCTGTTGGCGTTGGACGAATTGTATCAGTAAGAAAATAGGTGAAATTGTACCATGGGTAAGGCGAAGCATTCACCTTAATGGTAATAAAAAACAGAACGGTGGCTGTTACCAGCGAACGGGCAATAATGGTTGACTTAGGGCTCAAAACTTTCTCAACAGAATTAGTTAGGTAGAAATTTAAATCGATAGGCTTACAGAGTTTTTAGCGCTTTCTTGATAACATCCTCAAGGGAGGTTAGCGTAGGGTCGGATTGTGAGACCCTTTGTATTGCCTGATCGGCGGTATTCCGTGCTATACCAAGGGCCATCAGGGCATTTAACGCATCTGTGTGCAAAGTATTGTTTTTCATAGCTGAAATATTTGAATCGAACGGTTGTTTTGCGAATTTATCTTTAAGTTCAAGCACTAATCTTTCTGCTGTTTTTTTGCCTACCCCTTTCACACTTTCAAGTGTATGGGTATCTCCGCTTAAAATGGCTCTTACTACTTCGTCAGGTTTCATGTATGACAACATCATGCGGGCAGTTGTTGCACCAATACCGGATACAGATATCAGGTGAAGAAACATTTCTTTTTCTGCTTTATCAAAGAAGCCATAAAGAATATGAGCATCTTCCCGAATAAGCAGGCAGGTTTGTAAAATGCCTCTTTCAAGATTTTGGATCTTTGAATAAGTGTTCAGGCTTATCTGCACTTCATATCCAACCCCGTTTACATCCACATGCACAACTGGGGGACTTTTATGAACAAATTTTCCATCAAGATATGCGAACATGTTTGCGAAAATAGGGAAAAGGTTGAAGGTTGAAAGTTGAATGTTAAATGTTTATCGATAGCTCGTTCAAATTATTGGAGCTTCCTCCTTCAACTTTTAACATTCAACTTTAAACATATTATCTTCGTGCCCATAATTTTTTTAATGATAAAGAAAGTTACTGCTGCCATTACTGCTGTTGGAGGGTATGTTCCCCCGGATAAGCTCACCAATGCTGATCTGGAAAAAATGGTAGATACAAATGACGAATGGATAAGAACAAGAACCGGTATTTCTGAAAGGAGAATATTAAGAGGTGAAGGTAAAGCCACTTCTGATCTTGGCGCCCCGGCTGTGCTGGACCTTTGTCATAAAAGAGGAATTGATCCAAAAGACATCGATTGCCTTATTTGCTGCACGGTGACACCCGATATGCTTTTTCCCGCTACAGCAAATATCATCTGCGATAAAATAGGCGCTACAAATGCTTTTGGGTTTGATCTGAATGCCGCTTGTTCTGGATTTTTATATGGAATAACAACAGGAACTGCATTTATTGAAAGCGGTCGTTACAAAAAAGTTGTTGTTGTTGGCGCTGATAAAATGAGTGCAATTGTGGATTATACAGATCGGGCCACTTGTATTCTTTTTGGCGACGGTGCAGGAGCTGTTTTACTTGAACCGAATCATGATGGCTTTGGTGTGCTTGACAGCATTCTTAAAAGCGATGGAAGTGGTCGTCATTATTTATATCAAAAAGCAGGTGGATCGCAAAGACCTGCTTCTATTGAAACAGTTAACAACAAAGAACATTTTATATACCAGGATGGTCAGCCTGTTTTCAAATTTGCAGTAAAAGGAATGGCGGATGTAAGCGCTGAGCTTTTAGAAAGAAATAAATTAACCGGAGATGATATTGCATGGCTTGTTCCTCACCAGGCCAATAAAAGAATTATTGACGCAACAGCAAACCGCATGGGACTTAGTCCTGAAAAAGTAATGTTGAACATTCAACGATACGGTAATACAACGGCTGCAACAATTCCTCTTTGTCTCTGGGATTTTAAACATGAAATAAATAAAGGTGATCTAATTGTTCTTGCTGCATTCGGTGGTGGATTTACATGGGGTGCTACATTGGTGAAGTGGGAATATTAAAATTAATTTATTTCTTCTTGCTCCAAACAATAAAAACTTGTTGAAGGAATTTTTTCAATTCTTAACAAAAGAAAAACACACCTCAAATGATGATTCAAAAAAGTTTAATATAAAATAAAGCCGCAGCTTTCGCTACGGCTTTTGCTTTTGTCTCTGCTCGAATTATTCTTTCAAAAATTTCACTTTATCCAAAATATTCTGTGCTATTTTTTTACCTTGTTCGGTACTCTTGACTAAGGTGGCCTTGTAATGCAACCCGCCATAAAAACGGCTGTCGGATATTTCGTTACTTAATTGAGTAAAACTTGTATAGCTGCGTGACGGATAATTAAGATAATCATAGGTGTGCAGCGTGATGTGGAAATCCTCCCCAAACATGTTGCTCATCATGGTGAGAGCACCACCACCTGTTGTGGAATGTCCGGAAGGAAATTCAGGGTGATTAGGTATAGGAACATAAGTTGACCAGCTAGGGTCAATATATGCCCTGATATAAGTAAGAGGACGAATCGTGTTGAACTGGTATTTATTGGTGAAGAGTACGATGGTTGCATCATGCATCGCCAAACCAACTTTTACATAGGTGAGGGCCGCCATATCCAGCGATGGCTTCGTATTGTCCAAAGCCTGGGACATAAGAGCAACATAAGTGCCGCCAGGTGAAAAACCAGGCACATCTTTAAAGTAATCGGCCATCGCTTTTTGATCGGCTGTTAGTGTAGTTGGTGTAGCTGAAGCATCATACACCTCTTTCACCATATTATAAAATGGCGAACCGACAACTGTAGAGAAAGGTGGTGGCGGTACCAGTGTAGTGCCATTTGCAGAGCCCGGTACCAGTAACCGACGTTGATATGCATAAGGATTAACTGCAGGTGTAGGTGATGTTGGCACCCAAAGACCCAGACCCACAGGAGGAACATAAGGCGGATTTACATTCGCAGAACCATCAGTAGCTGCCCATGTAAAAACTCTTGTTGCCACTTCTTTTCCAAATGCTATGGAACGTTGCAAAGTTGCAGCGTCAACTTCTGTAGCATAGATTGCCTTCAAAGAATTTTCAAGATTAGTCATAGCAGTTTTATTAGCATCAGCGGTTGCCGGAAAAAGTCTCCGGTTCATTTCTGCAAGCGCAGCATTAGCACTCGCAGCCCAATGATAAGCTTTGCCGGGTTCTGTTGAAGGCATTGCAGGAAAATCGGTCAACTGGCCTGATAAAGACTGGTAAGCCGGCATGCCGGGAACCACCGATTCGTAAAGTGCAATCCCACAGTATGCCATACATCGATCGTTGGCCTGGCCTGCAGTACCCGCTGGCAGCGGCGCTTTGTTCATTTGAAGTTGCAAGTTGATCCAACTGACAACAACATCCGATGAAAATGTTTTTGTCTGTTGCAAATGTCCATTTCCATTATTGTTATTGGCAGCTCCTACTTCTTCAGATTGTGGTTGAGAATAAGGTTTGTCAACTTGTTTTTGGCAGGAAATAAAAACTATCAGGCTCAGCACTGAAAGCCATGATAACGTTTTGGTTAATGATCTCATGATTGTAAATTTTTGAGTAAAACAATTGTATTTAAATCCTAAAAGATTTTAAACCCTGTGAACTAAGATTTGAACAGCGAGCGGAACTAAGGATTCTATTCAACTCAAACTTACCCGAATAATCCATGTCTATGCAAGGGTATTTTAACTTTATATCGATACCGTTAAAACACGGTATCATTGAAATCTGCAGATATAGTGTCGTTTAAATTCTAATATTGTTTCAAATCCAAAAGAGGAACGAAGTATAATTATCTGGTCTTAACTGAAAGATTATTTTTTCATTCCAACTAATACAACAGCCGCAACAATTCCACTTTGTCTTTGGAATTTCAAACATGAAATAAATAAAGGCGACCTGATCGTTCTTGCTACTTTCGGTAGTGGGTTTAAATGGGGAGCCACATTGGTGAAGTGGGAGTATTAAACTTAATTTCATTTCTTCCTGCTCCAAACACTAAAATCAAATTGTGGAATTTCTCCCTGAAGAGATGTCCGGGTTAATTGCCCTGCCCTTCAAGGCAGGGACTGAATGAAGTGATCAGGAAACAGGAAGGGCTTTAGCCCTTTACTCCTCAAAATGATAATTCTTGGCAAACTCATCATACTCCTGCTGAAATGTTTTCCTTTGATGATGCTCTTCCTGATTACTAATGTAATTATTCACTGCATCAAATTGTGATTCACCTACTGAAACAGCAAAATAATCATCCTGCCAACCAAATTTTTCCGGCCAGCTCAAATTCTTATTTGCCCAGTAAGATGATTCTCATTTAATAAGATTCATGAGAGTTGCAATATTTTGATCTGATGACATGGAGATGAAGAAATGTAAATGATCAAGCCAGCTATTTACATTAATAAAATGAATATTTTTGCTGGAAGCATATTCTCTGATATGAATGCAAAGTGAATCTTTGCTTTCTTTATTCATAAGCTGCTTGCGGTCTTTTGTAGCCCAAACTGAATGAACTAAAATTTTAATAAAAGGCATAGTTTTTCTTTTAAAGGGCTAAAGCCCTCAACCGGAAATTACAATTTTCCAATTTCCCCCCGCCCTAAAGAGCGGGGCAATTAAGCGGCGGAGCTATTAGAAGTGAAGGATAATCTATTTCTTCCTGCTCCAAACAATAAAATCTGTTTGCGGAATTTTTTCAATACCTAATTGGCGCAGCATATTTACCAATTGACCACGATGATATGTACCATGATTGAAGACATGTAATATCATCTGGCAAACAGGCTGCTTATACATTTCGCTTTTTGCAGTGTAGTATTGAAACACATGTTCAAGCATAGGGTCAGTTGCATTGTTCACCCATTGCTGCCACTGACGGTTTTGTTGCAGTAATTCATTAGACAGTTCCTGCATCGAGCCATTAAAATTTTCCATAGGTGAAATAATTCTCTCCTGCAGTTTCATTCTTTGCCACCAGATGCTTTCTGCATTCAACATGTGCAGGACTGTGGCGTATAAGCTTTTAAAGCTGCTTGGCAATTCCTGGTTTTGTTTTTCTGCCGGTAAGGCAACAATTACATCTAATAACTTTTGATTGGCCCAGATATTATAGGCTGCTAATTGTGAAAGGGTATCTTTCATGGTTCGATTGCTTGACAGAACGTTTTACTGTGTTTTAAAGGGTGAAGGTGAAAACATTTACATTTGATCCCGATAGTTATCGGGACAAATTTCACATTCCAAAATTTATATATGGATAAAAGTTTTCCACTTTCCGGTTTTGGTTCGGCTGCATTGCATGCCGGCCACAAACAAGACCTGTTATATGCACATGTCACTCCTATCTATGCCACATCAACGTTCGTTTATGATGAGGCAGAGCAGGGAATGCGTCGCTTTAGTGGTGAGGAAGAAGGTTATATCTACAGCCGCTGGGGCAATCCAAACTTTAGCGAAGCAGAAAGAAAGATAGCTGCTTTAGAAGCATTTGGTTTAAAAGATGAAAAGGGGAATGATCTGCAGCTAAAAGCTTTGCTGCACGCATCAGGTATGGCTGCTCTCAGCAGTTTAATGATGAGTAATCTGAAAAAAGGAGATAAAGTTCTCTCCCACTACTCTCTTTACAGCGGTCTTGAGGAATTGATAACAAAAATTCTTCCCGAGTTTGGCGTAGAAGCAATTCTTACTGATCTGCGTGATCTGAATAAAGCGAGGGAAGCGATCAAAGCCAACCCGGAAATAAAACTCATGCATCTTGAAACTCCTGCTAATCCTACTTTGAAATGTGTGGATATTCAAGAGTTGACAAAACTTGCTAAAGAAAAAAATATTCTTGTTTCTATTGACAACACATTTGCCACTCCTTTTCTGCAACAACCATTTAAGTACGGAGTTGATTTTGTTTTTCACAGTACTACTAAATTTTTAAACGGACATGGAACCGCTATCGGCGGTGTATTGGTTGGAAAAAATCTTGCAAAGATGAATGGTGCTGTTACAAAAACACAACGCATTCTTGGTGGCAACAGCAATCCTTTTGATGCATTTCTTTTGACCCAAGGATTAAAAACTCTGGAACTCCGCATGCAAAGACATTGCAGCAATGCTATGACAGTAGCTGATTTTTTAGCCAATCATGAAGCCGTGGAGAAAGTAAATTATAACGGGCTTACTACACATCCTGACTATGAAGTAGCCAAGAAACAAATGAAACATCCCGGCGCCATGATGAGTTTTGAATTGAAAAAAGGAAAACAAGGCGGCATTGACTTTATGAATAAACTGAAAATGTGTATCCGCACTGTTTCGTTGGGTACTGCAGAAACAATTCTTTGTCATCCTGCATCCATGACACATTTTGCAATTCCAAAAGAGGAAAAAGAAAAATACGGTATTACCGATGGGCTGATACGACTGAGTGTGGGGCTGGAAAACCCGGAAGACATACTTGCTGATTTTGATCAGGCCTTGAAAACTTCTTAATCCGGTAATTATCGGAACTCTTTGAGGGAACTTAACAGATAACTTATCTTTAAAAAGATTTATAAAAACAGAAAAATAATATTTATGAAAAGAATAATTCTCTTCTTTTATGCAGTTAACCTGTTTGTTATCTCTTCTGCTCAATTACCGACTGATCCACGGCTGAAAGGACTTGACACTTTTGCTTTACGCATCCTGAAAGAATGGAATGCCCCCGGCGTTACCATTGCCGTAGTTGAAAAAAATAAAGTGATCTATGCAGGAGGTTTTGGATATAGTGATTATGATAAGAAAATTCCGGTAACACAAAACACACAATTCGCTATTGGCTCCTGTACCAAAGCATTTACTGCATCCATTTTAGGCATGCTGGAAAAAGAAGGAAAAGTGGATCTGGATAAACCAGCCAGAGATTACCTGCCCGAATTGAAATTTAAAAATGACTATACCAATAAATATATCACCCTGCGGGATATGATGTGCCACCGTAGTGGTTTGCCCCGTCATGATTTTTCCTGGTATGGTTCTACCGCAAGTCGCAGCGAATTATTAACCAGGATTCAATACCAGGAACCATCAGCAGAATTGAGAGAAAGATACCAGTATAATAATTTTATGTTCCTTGCACAAGGAATGGTTATTGAAAAAATAACCGGCAAAAGTTGGGAAGAAAATGTGAGAGAAAGAATTTTAAAACCCCTGGGAATGAACAATACGAATATGTCAGTAATTGATATGGAAAAAGCACCTGATCGTTCTTTGGCCTATACAACTGTAAATAATAAATCAAAAGTTATTCCGTACCGCAACATTGATCCCATCGGTCCGGCAGGTTCTATAAACAGTTGTGCAAAGGACATGGCCAATTGGCTCATCACATGGATCAACACAGGAAAATTTAATGACAAGGAAATTATTCCTGCAGCATACCGAACACAGGCAATGACTGCACAAATAGCAGCAGGGGGTGGATTAGGCAGTGTTGAAAATCCAGATGTTCATATGAATGGATATGGTCTTGCATGGGGAATAAGCAGCTATCGTGGTCATTACAGAGTAGAACATGGTGGCGGTATTGATGGCTTTATTACCAGCACAGGATTTTTTCCTACTGATAGTATCGGCATTTTTGTAGTTACCAACCAAGGTGCCCCAACTACCAGTATTCGGAATTTTATTGCAGACCGGATGCTGAGATTATCTTATCGACCATGGGGTAAATCACAACTGGCGGATAAGTTGAAAGCAGACTCAACGGCAAAAGCCAGTCCAAACAATGACAGCCTGAATCGTAAACCCGGTACAAAGCCATCACATGAATTAAAAGATTATACCGGCACTTTTGAAAATAAAGGATACGGAAAAGCAAAAATATTTATTGAACGGGATACCCTTTGGGCAGATTATAATGAAGCGGGTAAAAGAACAGATTCATACCTGCAGCATTATCATTATGATGTATTCAGAATAAGATCTACTGAGGAA
>Ga0209798_10000404_pt1 | contig 25605 bp, 23 predicted proteins | sample DOMMetBare3Fresh_FD_187475 | JGI IMG/M metagenome (GOLD analysis project Ga0209798, IMG submission 187475) | Wetland sediment microbial communities from St. Louis River estuary, USA, under dissolved organic matter induced mercury methylation -... | ecosystem: Environmental > Aquatic >... | reverse complement strand
GGGGGCGCGAGAACTGCAACGACTGGTCGATCGGCATCGAACTCGAAGGGCTCGAAGGCGAACGCTTCGAGCGTGCGCAGTACTGCGCGTTGATCCGGTTGTTGGGCGCGCTGGCGCGGCGGTATCCGCTGTCCGAAGTGGTCGGTCACGAGCACGTCGCGCCGGGCCGCAAGCACGATCCGGGTGCGCGGTTCCGCTGGCCGCTGCTGCGCCGCGCACTGCCCCGCGTGCAATGCCCGCGCGGATGACAGGACCCTGATCGCGAATTGCGCCATAGGGGAAGCCCGAGCAGCCGCTACACTACCGCTAGTGGTCTAATAGCGGTTGGACCCCTAGATTTAGTGTCCGTTGTTCACGGGCACCTCGCCGGCGCTCCACACATATTCCACGATTGACCGCCTTTCACGCTGCTTCACGCGCCGGGGGCACCTGAGGCGTTTGCCATTGACCCCACGCTTGGCCAACTGGGCCGAGCGCTTCTCGAATCGGAGTGTTTCTTCATGCAGACTGTCGCCATCAGCACGACTGCCCCGCAATCTTTCATGGCCGGCCCTGGCGACGCGCCGGTCAACCCGAGTGCCTACCAGGGCTACCAGATCATCCGCCGCAATGGCGCAGTGGTGGTGTTCGAGCCCGACAAGATAGCGGTGGCGTTGATGAAGGCGTTTCTGGCCGTCCACGGCACGCAGGGTGCGGCTTCGGCGAGCGTTCGCGAAACGGTCGAGGGGCTGACCGAGGCGGTGGTGCGCGCACTGCTGCGCTCGCGCCCGGGCGGCGGTACGTTCCACATCGAGGACGTGCAGGATCAGGTGGAACTCGGCTTGATGCGCGGCGGGCACCACGAGGTGGCGCGCGCCTACGTTCTGTATCGCGAGCGGCGATCCCAGGAACGCGCCAAGCAGGCGCAGAAGGAGGGTCGTGACCCACGCGCTGCGGCCCCTGCGTTGATGGTCCTCGATGGCGGCCAGCGCGTGCCCCTTGACGAAGGCAAGCTGCAGTCGCTGATCGAGTCGGCGTGCGCCGGCTTGGGCGCCGACGTGAAGCCCGACCCGATCCTGGCCGAGACGCGTCGCAATTTGTACGACGGCGTGCCGATCGACGAGGTCTACAAGGCTTCGATCCTGGCCGCGCGCACCTTGATCGAGAAGGAGCCTTCGTACACGCGTGCGACTGCGCGCTTGCTGCTGCACACGATCCGCAAGGAGATCGTCGGCGTGGAGTTGACGCAGGCCGAGATGGCCACGCGTTACGCCGAGTACTTCCCGACCTTCATCAAGAAGGGTGTCGCCGCCGAGTTGCTCGACGAAAAGCTGGCTCAATACGACCTGGCCCGGCTGGGTGCGGCTTTGAAGGCCGAGCGCGATCTGCAGTTCGACTACCTCGGCCTGCAGACCCTGTACGACCGCTACTTCCTGCACATGGACGATGTGCGCATCGAGATGCCACAGGCCTTCTTCATGCGCGTGGCCATGGGGCTGGCACTCAACGAGATCGACCGCGAGGCGCGCGCGATCGAGTTCTACGAAGTGCTGTCGAGCTTCGACTTCATGTCGAGCACCCCCACCCTGTTCAACAGCGGTACGCAGCGCTCGCAGCTGTCGAGCTGCTACCTGACGACGGTGGCTGACGACCTGGACGGCATCTACGAAGCGCTGAAGGAAAACGCGCTGCTGTCGAAGTTCGCCGGCGGTCTGGGCAATGACTGGACGAATGTGCGCGCGCTGGGCTCGTACATCAAGGGGACCAACGGCAAGAGCCAGGGCGTGGTGCCGTTCCTGAAGGTGGTCAACGACACCGCGGTGGCGGTCAACCAGGGCGGCAAGAGAAAAGGCGCGGTCTGCGCCTACCTGGAGGCTTGGCACCTCGACCTCGAGGAGTTCCTGGAGCTGCGCAAGAACACCGGGGACGACCGCCGCCGCACGCACGACATGAACACGGCGAACTGGATTCCGGATCTGTTCATGAAGCGCGTGATGGAAGGCCTCGACTGGACCTTGTTCTCGCCTTCGACCTGCCCTGATCTGCACGACCGGTTCGGCAAGGACTTCGAGATCGCCTACGCGGCCTACGAAGCCAAGGCCGATCGCGGTGAGATCAGGCTGTTCAAGCGCATGCCGGCGCGTGACCTGTGGCGCAAGATGCTGTCGATGCTGTTCGAGACCGGGCATCCCTGGATCACGTTCAAGGACGCCTGCAACGTGCGCAACCCGCAGCAGCATGTGGGCGTGGTGCATTCGAGCAACCTGTGCACCGAGATCACGCTCAACACCAACGAGAACGAGATCGCGGTCTGCAATCTCGGCTCGGTCAACCTGGCGCGGCATCTCAAGGATGGCGAGATTGACCAGGCCAAGCTGAAGAAGACAGTCGCCACCGCGATGCGCATGCTCGACAACGTAATCGACATCAATTACTACGCGGTCAAGAAAGCGCGCGACAGCAACCTGCGCCACCGGCCGGTGGGGCTGGGCATCATGGGCTTCCAGGACTGCCTGTACCAGTTGAAGCTCCCCTACGCGAGTGCCGAGTCGGTGGAGTTCGCCGACCGATCGATGGAGGCCGTGTGCTACCACGCCTATTGGGCATCGACCGAACTGGCCGCCGAGCGCGGACGCTATTCGAGCTACCGCGGGTCGTTGTGGGACCGCGGCATCCTGCCGCAAGACTCGTTGAAGCTGCTGGCCGAGCAGCGCGGCGGCTACGTCGAAGTCAACATGAGCGAGACGATGGACTGGGCTGCACTGCGCGCACGCATTGCCGCGCACGGCATGCGCAACAGCAACTGCGTGGCGATCGCCCCCACGGCCACGATCTCCAACATCATCGGTGTCGACGCCTCGATCGAACCCTCGTTTGGCAACCTGTCGGTCAAGTCCAACCTCTCGGGCGAATTCACGATCGTCAACGAGTACCTGGTGCGCGACCTCAAGGCGCTGGGGCTGTGGGACGACGTGATGGTGATGGACCTCAAGCACTACGAGGGTTCGCTTCGACCGATCGACCGCGTTCCCGAGTCTCTCAAGGCCCTGTACGCCACCGCCTTCGAGATCGAGGCGCCATGGCTGGTCGAGGCGGCATCGCGGCGCCAGAAGTGGATCGACCAGGCGCAGTCTCTGAACATCTACATCGCCGGTGCGTCGGGCAAGAAACTCGACGACACCTACAAGCTCGCCTGGTTGCGTGGCCTGAAGACGACCTACTACCTGCGGACCAAGGCGGCGACGCATGTGGAGATGAGCACCGTGACCAACAACCGCCACAACGCCGTGAGTTCAGGCGGAGCGTCATCGTTGTCCGCGCTCGATGCGCTGGCTGCACAGGCGCGCGCGCAACTCGCGAGCGCGACCGAAGCGAGCGCGACCGACATCAAGTTCTGTGGTGTCGATGACCCGACGTGCGAGGCGTGCCAGTGATGAATTGAAAGACCGACTGCGATGCTTGAGCGCAACAACGTCAGCGAGCGAATGTCAAGAAGTGCTTGGTGTTCGCGCGCAACACTCCGATAATCCGCCCCCATAGGAAGTACCCGAACACATGCTGGTCTGGGAAGACAACGTCCACAGCAAGACGCCGCCGCAAATCCGCACCGCGCAAGAGCACTTGCCCTTCGACGCGCGGTCCAAGCCGGCGGCGTCATCCGTTCCGAGTCGAATCGAGTCGCTCGAACCGTCAGCGGCGCCAAGCACGCGCCGTGTGAACGCCGCCGACAAGCGCATCATCAACGGTCAGACGGATGTCAATCAGCTGGTGCCTTTCAAGTACAAGTGGGCTTGGGAGAAGTACCTCGCCACCTGTGCCAATCACTGGATGCCGCAGGAGATCAACATGTCGCGCGACATCGCGACCTGGAAGGATCCGAACGGCCTGACCGAAGACGAGCGTCGCATCATCAAGCGCAACCTCGGGTTCTTCGTCACCGCTGATTCACTGGCGGCCAACAACATCGTGCTGGGAACGTACCGCCATATCACCGCGCCCGAGTGCCGTCAGTTTCTGCTGCGTCAGGCCTTCGAGGAAGCGATCCACACGCACGCGTACCAGTACATCGTCGAATCGCTGGGCTTGGACGAGAGCGAGATCTTCAATGCCTACCACGAGGTGACGGCGATCCGGGAAAAGGACGAGTTCCTGATCCCGTTCATCGACGCGGTGATGGATCCTCACTTCACCACCGGCACGCCCGAAGCCGACCAGAAGCTGTTGAGGAGCCTGATCGTATTCGCGTGCCTGATGGAGGGCCTGTTCTTCTACGTCGGTTTCACGCAGATCCTGGCGCTCGGTCGTCAGAACAAGATGACAGGTGCCGCCGAGCAGTATCAGTACATCCTGCGGGACGAGTCGATGCACTGCAACTTCGGCATCGACCTGATCAACCAGATCAAGCTCGAGAATCCGCAACTGTGGACGCCGCAGTTCAAGGCCGAGATCAGGGCGCTGTTCCTGAAGGCCGTCGAGCTCGAGTACCGCTACGCCGAGGACACCATGCCACGCGGCGTGTTGGGCATGAACGCTTCGATGTTCAAGGGCTATCTGCGCTACATCGCGAACCGGCGCGCCACACAGATCGGCCTCGAGGAGCTTTTCCCGAACGAGGAAAACCCGTTTCCCTGGATGAGCGAGATGATCGATCTGAAGAAGGAACGAAATTTTTTCGAGACGCGCGTGATCGAATACCAGTCGGGCGGCGCGCTCTCGTGGGAATGATGGGAGTCATCTGATATTGAAGTGAATGGGCGCGCCGGCCGAAGAGCTGGCTGACCGCGTGAGAGATCAAGAACCCGCAGTGGGGGGCATGACGCCGTCAAGAGCGAAAGCCAATCACTGCTCCCCCGTTCACCGCGTCGGGATGCCGGCCGCAAGGTCGCAACAAACCGGGTGGTGAATCGCCGCTGAAAGTCGAGCTCGATCGACGCGGTGTTTTTTGCAACTTGATCAAGGAGATCGAAATGGCAACTGCGAAGAAGAAGGCTCCGGCCAAGAAGGCCGCTGCGAAGAAACCGGCCGCGAAGAAGAAGGCCGCCGCGAAGAAGCCGGCGGCCAAGAAGCCGGCAGCCAGGAAGCCGGCAGCCAAGAAGCCGGCAGCCAAGAAGGCAGCGAAGAAGCCCGCGGCAAAGAAGAAGAAGCCCGCGGCGAAGAAGGCAGCGAAGAAGGTCGCCAAGAAGGCGGCCAAGAAGCCCGCTGCCAAGAAGAAGCCCGCTGCCAAGAAGGCTGCGAAGAAGAAGCCCGCTGCGAAGAAGGCGAAGCCGGCTGCTGCGGCGAAACCTGCTGCGGCCCCTGCAGCTGCGGCCGCTCCTGCGGCCGCAGCCAAGACGACGCTGAGCCCTGCGGCCGCTTGGCCGTTCCCGACGGGCAACAAGCCCTGAGGTGGGTGCGGATCCGCGCGCTGCGCACGAGCGCAGCCCGTGGGTCACGCAGCGTGATGAAAGCACAAACCCGGCCTAGGCCGGGTTTGTCGCTTGGGGGTGACCAGACTCAGCGTATATCCCCGAGCACCTCGGTGTCGGCGAACACGACCTGCGTTTGGGGCTGCAGCAACAGGATCGTCTTCTCGTCAGAGCGTGCCGCCTCGAGCGCTTTTTCCGCCTGTGCGCGGCGCTCTTCAGGCGTGGTCGGGCGAGGCGAGCCGCGCATGCTGTGCGCCTTGCGCAGCTCGTCGATGGCCTTGTTGAGTTGCGCGATCTGTTCGCGTGCCTGTGCAGAGCGCTCGACCGCACCGTTGCGAGCCTGCTCGGACCGTTCCGTCCGTTCGCGCAGCACATCGATCTTGCGGGCCACATGCCACCAGACGCCGGCTGCGCCGACGGCGGCGCCAACGATGGCGGCGATGCCAATCCAGATCAGTTGAGTCGGGTCCATTGAGGTGCTAGCGAAAACAGGCCGTTGCACTTTAATCGCGGCGCTGTCGTTTGTGCGAGGCGTCGACTCAATCGATCACGGTGGAAGGATCAAAGCGGTGATTTTGCCCACCACGGAAGGCAATCTTGATCGCGCCCAGGCGGTTGCCCAGGCGCGCCGCACGAGCGAGCGTCCACCCACGCTCCAGGCCGTACAGCAGTCCAGCGCGGAACGCGTCGCCGCAGCCCGTGGGGTCCTGCACGTCGTCGGCCGCGAAGCCGGGCACGCGCGTGACCGCGCCGCGCTGCCAGACATCGCAGCCCTGGTCGCCCAGAGTCACCACGATGCCATCGATGTTCTCGCGCTGCGACATCGATGCCAGTGACTCGCCGGTGCGATCGCAAAGCATGCGACCTTCGTAGTCGTTGAGGGCCACCCAGCGGGCCATGCCCAGGATCGCCCGATGTTCCGCGCCGTCGAATTGGGGAAGTTGCTGGCCCGGGTCGAAGACGAAGGGGATGCGCGCGGCATGAAGCTGCTGCGCGTGCTCGCCCATGGCCACGCGGCCGTCAGGCGCGATGATGCCGATGCTCAGGTCGCCACGCTGTTCGCGCGTGGGCACCTGTGCGTGGTGAGCCACGCTCATCGCGCCAGGGTGGAACGCCGTGATCTGGTTGTTGTCCTGGTCTGTGATGATCATGCACTGCGCGGTGTGATGGTCGTGATCGACCAGCACCGACGAGGTGTCGATGCCCAAGGCCGCGAATCGCGCCAGATACTCGCCGCCATCGCTGCCCAGGGCGGCGAGGATCACCGGCTCCCCGCCCAGAAGCTTCAGCGTGTAGGCGATGTTGCCGGCGCACCCACCCCATTCACGCCGCAGCGTCGGCACCAGGAAGGACACGTTCAGGATGTGAACTTGCTCGGGCAGGATCTGTTGCGCAAAGCGGCCGGGGAACGTGGTGATGGTGTCGAACGCGAGCGACCCGCAGATCAGAGCTGGCATGTGGTTTGGTTGGCTGGTCAGGGGTAGAAGAGTTCGACTGTATAGCCGGCGACACGCACGTCACCGAGGTCGAGCACGGCGTTGATGGGCCACTCAGCGCCTGCGGCCAGCGGCCCGAGCGTCGGAGCGCCGAGGTCGATCGGGCGCAGCACGCGGCGCGCGACCACGTCGCCGCGCAGGTCGGTCAGGGTGATGTCCAGCGCGGGTGCCACGACCTCAAGGCTGCTGCGATTGCGCAGCGTCACTTGCAGCCGGTACAGCGGCGCGCCCTCCACGCGCGTCAACCCGCTGCTCTCCACCGCCATGGCATCGAGCGCGCGAGGCGCTTCGATCGTGCAACCCAGCGCTGCACACAGCGAGGCGAACGCCGGAGCCGCGGACGGCCAGCGCGCAACCAGCGCCACGCGCTGCTGCACGGCCACCTGTGCGGCCAGCACCAAGACCAACAGCAACGACAACAGCCACAACGAGCGCCGTACACGTGGCCGCTGCCATTGCTCCAGGCGCGCGGCCTCGCGCAGGAAGCTGGCTGCAGGTTCCGATGCGCGTGGCGCCGAGACCACTTCGTCCGGCACCACGCTGTCGACCAAGTCCACATCGTCGAATCGGCTGCGCGGTCGCGATCGGCCGAAGCCGGACTCTCCGCGACCGTCGGCCTGGGTATCGACCTGGGTGTCAACCTGGCTCGTGGGCGCGCCTTGCTCAGGCTGCTCAGGCTGCTCATCCTGCTCGGCGGCGACCGGCGCATCCGGCTGCGGTGCCGGTGTGGCCATGGGCGGATTGTCGCGCGCGAGGGGTATCGGTCCCGACGTCCCTTCGAGGTCGAACAAGCCCTCCAGGGCATTGAACACGTCGCCACAGCGGCCACAGCGCACCCAACCATGCGACACCTCGAGCTGATCCTGCACGACGCGGAACACCGTGCCGCATTTGGCGCAGCGGGTCGCCAGGCTCATGGGTTTGCCTCGCGAGCGCCGCTCATCAGGATCCACCCGTCCTGGCTGTCGCAGACATCGATCGAACACCAGGGTGCATAAGCGCCCCGCATTTCGGCGGCCTGCCGCTCGAGGATGCCGGCCAGTACCAGCGACGCACCTGGCGCCAGGTGACCGGCCAGCAGGGGCGCAAGCAGCTTCAGTGGTTGGGCGAGGATGTTCGCGAGCACAAGGTCATATGGCCCACGCGCGAGTTCGGGCGCGCCGACTCGCAAGCTCACGCTGTTGGCCCTAGCGTTGGCCAGGGTGGACTCTACGGCTGCCGGATCGATGTCGACGGCGTCGACGCTGTGCGCGCCATGCAGGGCAGCGCCGATGGCCAGGATGCCCGAACCGCATCCATAGTCGAGCACGCGAGTCCAGTCGCGGGCGTTATTCGCGACCCAGCGCAGGCACATGCGCGTCGTGGGGTGTGTACCGGTGCCAAAGGCCAGGCCCGGGTCGACCCGGATCACACGCTCGGCGTGCGCTGGTACCGGGTGCCAGCTCGGCACGATCCAGAACGTGTCCGTGACAGGCACCGGCGCGAACTGCGCCTGTGTCACGCGCACCCAGTCCGCATCGGGCACGGGCGTCAGCGACTGCACGTGCACACCGTGCACCCAAGCCTGCGCCAGCAGCAGCGTGGCCGCGTCGGTGGCCTGGGCCTCGTCAGCAAACAATGCACGCATCGTCGAATGCTGCCAGGTGCCACGCGGCGCAGCCATTCCAGGCTCACCGAACAACGCCCGCTCGAGATCGCCGCCCGCGTCGGCATCCTCGACCGACACTGCGAGCGCGCCGAGCTCATCGGACAGTGCATCCGATACCGGCTCGGCCAGCGCCTCGCCAACGCTCAGCACCAACTCGTACACGGCTGACCGGCCCTAGCGCTTGTGCTGGCTGAGCCAGCCTTCGAGGTAATGGATGTTCGTGCCGCCTTCGATGAACTTCGCGTCTGCCATTAGCTCGCGGTGCAGTGGGATGTTGGTCGAAATGCCCTCGATCACGGTCTCCGACAAGGCTGTGCGCATGCGCGCGAGCGCCTGATCGCGGGTGTCGGCGTGCACGATGATCTTGCCGATCATGGAGTCGTAGTTGGGCGGCACGAAGTAGTTGGTGTAGGCATGCGAGTCGACCCGCACGCCCGGGCCCCCGGGCGGATGCCACATCGTGATGCGTCCTGGTGACGGCGTGAACTTGTAGGGATCCTCCGCATTGATGCGGCACTCGATCGCATGGCCGCGCATCTCGATCTGGCGCTGCGAGAAAGGCAGCTTTTCTCCCGCCGCAATGAGAATCTGCGTTTGCACGATATCGATGCCCGTGACGAGCTCCGTCACCGGATGCTCGACCTGCACACGTGTGTTCATCTCGATGAAGTAGAACTCACCGCCTTCGTAGAGGAACTCGAACGTGCCCGCTCCCCGGTAGCCGATTTTCTTGCACGCCGCCGCGCAGCGGTCGCCCACGCGCTCGATGACGCGTCTTGGAATGCCGGGCGCCGGCGCTTCCTCGATGATCTTCTGGTGGCGGCGCTGCATCGAGCAATCACGCTCTCCCAGCCAGACGGCGTTCTTGTGCTCGTCGGCCAGGATCTGGATTTCCACGTGCCGTGGGTGCTCGAGGAACTTCTCCATGTAGACCGCGGCGTTGCCGAAGGCGGCGCCCGCCTCGGCCCGGGTGGTCTGGACTGCATGAATCAACGCGGCCTCGGTGTGCACCACGCGCATGCCACGTCCGCCACCACCGCCCGAGGCCTTGATGATCACCGGGTAGCCGATCGCGCGCGCAGCCTTGGTGATTTCCTTGGGGTCGTCGGGCAACGCCCCCTCCGAGCCGGGCACACAAGGCACCCCCGACTTGATCATCGCCTGCTTGGCGGCCACCTTGTCGCCCATGATGCGGATCGACTCTGGCGTGGGTCCGATGAAGACGAAGCCGCTGCGCTCGACGCGCTCGGCGAAGTCGGCGTTCTCGCTCAGGAAACCATAGCCCGGATGGATCGCCTCGGCGTCCGTGACCTCCGCCGTGGAGATGATCGCCGGCATGTTCAGGTAGCTTTGCGCGGCAGGCGCCGGACCGATGCACACCGCCTCGTCGGCGAGCTTCACATACTTGGCGTCACGGTCGGCTTCCGAGTAGACGACCACCGACTTGACGCCCATCTCGCGGCATGCGCGCTGGATGCGCAGCGCGATCTCGCCCCGGTTGGCAATGAGGATCTTCTTGAACATCAGGCACCCTGCCGGGCCGACCCGAGGGATGGTTTGTCCCCCTCGGAGTGCGCGAGCGCCTTGGAACGGGTGGCCGCCATGTCAACCCCTGCGATCGATCACGAACAGGGGCTGCCCGAATTCCACTGCCTGGCCATTCTCGACCAGCACCTTGGTGATCGACCCGCCGACGTCGCTCTCGATCTCGTTCATGATCTTCATCGCCTCGATGATGCAAAGCGCATCGCCGGGCTTGACCACGGCGCCCACCTCGACCAGCGGTTTTGCGCCAGGGCTCGCTGAACGATAGAACGTGCCCACCATCGGTGACTTGACCAGGTGCCCATCATCTTCGGGCTGTGCAGCCTCTGCAGTGAGCGCTCCCTCCGATGCGGATGCCGGCGCTGGCACGGCCAAGGGTGCGGCCATCACCATCGGCCCTGCCATCGGTGCCGGCCCGACGACGGCCTTGACGATGCGCACCTTGCCATCGGCCTCGGTGATCTCGAGTTCGGTGATGTTCGACTCCGACACCAAGTCGACCAGGGTCTTGAGTTTGCGCAGATCCATCGCTATCGGTCTCCAACAGGCCCAGTGCCCGATCGCGCCTCGTCGGTGTGCAAACCAGTTGCTCGACGCAGGCCCGCCGAGCTCGGCGGTCGTCGCATGGGTTGGCGACGAAGGGCCGCACTCTACGCCATTTGGGCGACGTTGCCTGCGTTTTCGGTGCCTTTGGCCTAAGAGATACCCTTGGCCCAGGCAGCCAGTTCCTCGTATCGGGACTCGCCGGCATGGCGCCGTGCAACCATCCCGTGGCGATCGAAGATCACCGTGAAGGGCAATCCGCCCGCCAGATTTCCCAAGTCGCGAGCCAGCTCTATGCCATCGAACCCCGCCAGCCCGACCGGGAAGGCGACCGGCGTGCGGCGCAGGAACTCGCGCACAGGGGCCTCGTTATCTGCTGCGATGCCTACAACTTGCCACCCGATGCCGGAAAATTCTCGCTGAAAGCGGTCAAGTGCGGGCATCTCGCGGACGCAGGGGGCGCACCAGGTAGCCCAGAAGTTGAGGACCAGTGGGCGACCTCGCAGGGACGCCATGGCCAACCGCCCCCCTTCGGGTCGATCGAACGATCGCTCCCAGAACCCGGGCGGCGCAGCCGATTCGGCGCTGCGCCAGTCCCAGACGAACCAGCCGGCCCCCGCAGTGGCCAGCGCCACGCCGCTGGCCAGCGCCGCGTGCCGGCGATTCACGATCCAGTCTCCCCCATCAACGATTGCAGGGCGCGCAGGTCACCACGCCAGCTCCGGCCAGCCGGATCGGGCAACAACGCACCGCGCTGCGCATCGTGGTCATGCACGCTCAGGTGCAGTGTCACGCGCTGCCCCAGTTGCGGGCAGCGGTCGGTCAGGCTCAGCACGCTGAACGGCTCACCACGCCGGTTGCGGCCCCCCTCGCTGGTGTCGTAGTCGATTCCCAGATTGACGAGCGCGATCTCAGGCGCTTTCGGGTCGTCGGCAAACAGGTCGACATGAATCGCAGAAAGGCGGGTGGCCGTGCCACGCCACGCTGAACCGGCCAGGTGCGGGCGGAACTCGGCCAGGCGCTGCATCCACCGCAACGCAAGGCATCGCAACGCATGCAATTCGATGGGTTGCGTGTCGGCATGGAATAGGGCGAGGTGCTCGCGCACTTGCTGCTCGACGGCCTCATTGCTCGGCAATTCCACGCGCGCGGGCGCGAACGCACGGGCGGCCTTGCGCTTGGCGGCCGCGTATTCAAGGCCCTCCTCGACCACGAGCCGCGCTGCGCTGGCGGCCAGCTCGATCGTCCAGCCTTTCATGGCAACTCCACGGCACCCATGCGCGCCACCACCGTGCCCGCACGTTCGCTCAGGTAACCCGACCCCATGCGCTTCTCGTAGCGCTTGGGCGCGGGCAGCATCACGGCCAGCCGCGCGGCCGGCCATGCGCCGAGTTGCGCCGCGTCGACGCGAAAGTAGTGTCTCGCAGCGGCCTGCGCTCCGAACAGGCCTTCTCCCCACTCGACGTTGTTCAGGTAGATCTCCAGGAGGCGCTGCTTGCTCAGACACGCTTCGAGCGCATACGTCAACACCAGTTCCTGACCCTTGCGCAACGGCGTGCGCTCGCTCGACAGGAACAGGTTCTTGGCCAGTTGCTGCGTAATGGTCGACCCACCGACGATCTTGATCGGTCGCACGTTCGCAGTGCGACGCGCCGCCTGCGCTTCGGCACGCTGATTGCGCTCCCAGGCCTTCTCCATCGACTCCCAATCGACGCCTGCGTGATCGACGAAGGTCGAGTCCTCGCTGGCAATCACCGCGCGCTTCAACTGCGGCGACAGCCGCGAGTCCGGCACCCACTGCTGGCTCCAGGGGATGTGCCCGGTCTCGGTCAGCAATCGCCACGCTTCGCTGCGCTGAAACGTGGTCGACTGCGGGTCGAGAACTGCCATCAACGCAATGCGCGCCACGAAGTACAACTGCAACGCGGCGCAGGCCAGGAGCAGCAGCGCAAGCAGGCGGACGGCGTGTCGCATCATCTTGTGCTGGCCTCAGCGCCGAATGCTGGTCTCGGCCGTCGCCTCGAAGCCCTCGTCGCGCGTGAAGCGAAAGCGAGAAGTGACGACGAGTTGATCGGTCTTGCGGCGCATCTGGGCAGTGAACTTCGTATACGGCGACGCAGCGCGCACGATGGCAATGGCGCGTCGGTCGAGCACGCGAGAACTCGACGGGCGCACGATGTCGGCCTCGACCAGGCGACCTTCGGCGTCGATCGTGATGTTCATGATCAGTTCGCCGTAGAGTTTGCGCCCGTTCTGTTCAGGGAAGTCGCGCGTGCCACGATCCTCGACGCGGCGCTTGAAGGCGTCGTACCAGATCGCGTCGTCGGCTTCCAGGGTGGCCGGACTGATGTAGCGTTTCTTCGGCCGCGCGTTCTCTTCGTTGACCCGTTTCTCGATCTCGGCCAGTTGGCGCAACAACTGCCGCCGCCGTTCCTCGCGTTCGCGCTCCTCGGGCGTGCCAGTTTCGCGGCGTGGGTCGGGCGGTGGCATCAGCGCCAGGTCGCGCCGGATCTGCGCGAGCAACTGCTGCTGCACCTCCTGCATGCGCTCAACCTGGCGCCTCGCATCCTCGAGCGAATCACCCACCTCGACAGTGGGCGCCGGCGGCAATGGAGACGTTGCGCGCCCCGCGGCGGCCTCGCCACCACCGGCCAGGTTCGCTTGCGCCAGCGCCTGGGCCTTCGTGGGCCTTTCGTCGGAGCGCGCGTTGACCAGGATCACCTCGAGCGGCGTGTCCTTGAAGATCTTGTTGAAACGCTCGGGGTCGACGAAGCGCACCGTGATCAACAGGGCGTGAATGGCCAGTGACAATGCGATCGCCCAATGCAGTACCGTCAGGCGCCACTTCTGCTTGGCGCGCTTCTCGGCGCGTTGCGTCAGGATGCTCGTGTTGGCGTAGTCGCGGCGCGGCATGGAAGCAGGCTCAGGCGGCGGTCGCTTCCGGCGTGCCCGCCTCGTCGTTGACGTCGATCGCCAGCGCCAGCGGCGCTGCATCCGCCTCATCATCGGTCTCTTCGTCGACGGCGCCGGCCGGCACTTCATCCAGTCGTGCCAACAAGTTGGCATGGACCTCGAGCGTGAGCGCGTCCGATCCCGTGATCCTGGCGCGCACCCTCGTGCCGCGCGCCAGGGTTTCGCAGCCCAGCGCCTTGAAGACCAAGGGCAGCGACTCGGCGCGGACCAGGCCGTCCTTCATCACCACTGCGTCAAGGTCGCCCAGGCCCTGCTGCGCCAGGTAACGGATGGTCCAGTAGCGCTCGATGGCGTGCTGGAAGTCGTTGTAGGCGCCATAGGCGGCCTCGAAGGCCGAGATGATCGAGAACAGGGTCGCGTCCTTGGGCTTGAACGGTGCGGCCAACGCGGCGGTACGGCCATGGCGTGCGCACGCAATGATCTGCCACTGGTTCACGAGGTCGGTGTAGCGGCGCAGCGGTGAGGTGGCCCACGCGTACTGCGCCACGCCCATGCCGGCATGAGGCAATGGCTTGAGGCCCATGCGCACCTTGACGCCGGGCGCCAGGGCGGCCTGGCTGCGATAGATGGCGGGCACACCATGCTCGGCCAGCCAACCGCCCCAGGTGCTGTTGGCCAGGATCATCGCTTCGGCCACGATCAGATCGAGTGCCGCGCCGCGCTGGCGGGTCGTGATCGAGACGCGCTCGTTGCCGCTTGGCTCGCCCTCGTGGCCGGTTTCACGTTCGAGCCTGAAGTTGTAGTCAGGGCGGTTGAAGGTCTCGGGCTTGCCGCGCACCACCTCGCGCCGAGCCTTCAACGCCTGTGCCAGCCTGTGCACGAAAGCAAGTTCGGCTGCGTATGCGTACTCAGCCGGGGCCAAGCCGGCCAGCGACTCGGCGGTGATCACGGCATCGAGCTGGTCGTGCCTCAGGTTGGCCACGATCGGCACGCGCTCGATCTTCGTCTCGTGGCCGCGCACCTCGAGCGTGTTCTCGTCGATCGTCAGGTACAGGCTCACCGCCGGGCATTCGCGGCCTTCGGTCAAGGTGTAGGACTGCACCACGGCGTCGGGCAGCATCGTCAGCTTCCAGCCCGGCATGTAGACCGTCGACAGGCGCTGCGAAGCCACACCGTCGAGCGCGCTGCCGGGCACGATCGCCAGCCCAGGTGCCGCGATATGCACGCCGAACACCACCGTGCCGCTGCCCAGACCCTGTACCGACAACGCATCGTCGATCTCGGTGGTGGCCGAGTCATCGATCGAGAAGGCCTTGACCGTGGCCAACGGCAGCACGTCCCTGATCGGGGGCGCGTCGAGCCCCGGTGCGAAACCGGCGCCCTTGGGGAACTGATCGAAAAGGAATCGCTTCCAGTGGAACTGGTAGGCGCTCGTGATCGCGCCCGCGCTCTTGAGCAGATCGAGCGGCGAACGTTGGGCACGCCGAGTGGCCTCGACGACGGCCTTGTACTCGGGCGCGTTCTTGTCGGGCTTGAAGAGGATCTTGTAGAGCTGCTCGGCCACCGGTTGCGGGCATCGACCCGCAACCAACTCGCCCGCCCAGGCGTCGATCTGCGCCGCGAGCTGTTTCCTGCGTTCGATCGCGAGCAGTGCAGCCTTGACGCTCTCCTCGGGCGCCTTCTTGAACTGTCCCTTGCCGAGGCGGCGAAAGTAGTGTGGGGCATCGAACAACCTGAACAATGCCGCAGCCTGCTTCTCGACGCCAGCCTTGGCGTCGAAGTAGTCACGCGCGAACTCGGCAAAGCCGAACTCGCCCTCGGGAGCGAAGGTCCAGGCGAGGTCGAGGTCGATCTCCAGCGCCAACGCCTGGCCGCGATGAATCAACTCCGCCGGCGCGGGCTGTTCGAACCGCAGCAGCACCTGGGCCGATTTCACCTTCACACGCTTGCCCGATTCCAACTCCACCTGAAGCGAAGCATCGGATTCGGACATCACACGCCCGGCGTGGAACTTGCCGGCGTCGTCGAACAGGGCGTACATGTCAGCGCCGACCGGCCGTCTCGCGGCGCAGACGCCCGACACGGTGGATGCGAATGAAGTGGGCGGAAGGCTGTTTCATGTTGGGGCGCGATTGTCGCCGAGCGATTGCGCGCCGGCCGGGCACCTCAGCCGATCAGTCCGAGGAATCGCAGGATATGCGGCAACTCTTCGTCGAAGGCGGTCAATGCATGGTCGCCGCCGTCAATCAGGCGCATCGGCGAGCTGTCGTAACGTGCGCTCATCTCGCGCCAGTCCAGTACCTCATCGCCTTTGGCGATCACCGGCAGGTAGCGATCCGGATGGGTGACCTCGCGCGGCGTCAGCAACCGCAACTGCGTCACGTATTCGGGCTTGAAGTAGAAGTGGTCGTCGGGGTCGTGAAACGAAGTGAGGTCGCCGATATAGCCAGCCAGATCCCGCGCCGGGTTGATGGCCGGATTGAGCAGCACGGCGCGGCAGCCGGTGCGCTCGGCCACCACGGTGGCATAGAAGCCACCTAGCGAGCTGCCCATCACACCCATGCGCTCGGTCGGCCAGCGTGCGAGTTCAGCGAACACCAGTTCCATCGCCTCGCGCGGCGAGGGCGGCAGCTGCGGGCACCACCAGTGCACGTCGGGGCGATTGCGTTGGAGCCAGTCGGCCATGTAGCGCGCCTTGAACGACTTCGGCGACGAACGAAAGCCGTGCAGGTACAGCAGATGGGTGATGCCGGTCAATTCGATCAGCCGAATTTGTTGCGCAGACTGTCGAGCAGCTTCCCATGGATGCCGCCGAAGCTGCCGTTGCTCATGCACAGCACATGGTCGCCCGGTTTCACGGCTGCGATCACGGCAGTCACCAGGGTGTCGACCTTGTCGGCAACCACGGCTCTGCCGCCCATCGGCGCCAGTGCATCGCGCGCGTCCCAGCCGTAGTTGCCTTGCAGGCAGAACGCCAAGTCGGCCTCTTCGAGCGCCCAGGGCAGTTGAGCCTTCATCATGCCCAGCTTCATCGTGTTCGAGCGCGGCTCGAAGACGGCGAGCACCCGCGCAAGCCCGACCCGCTGGCGCAAACCCCCCACCGTGGCGCGGATGGCGCTCGGGTGATGCGCGAAATCGTCGTACACCTTTACGCCGCCGACTTCGCCGATCAATTCCATGCGTCGCTTGGCATTCTCGAAGCGGCCGAGCGCCACCGCGGCCATTTCCGGTGCTACGCCCACGTGCTCGGCGGCGCCGATCGCTGCCAACGCGTTGAGCTGGTTGTGTTCGCCGATCAGCGACCACTCGACGCGGCCGACCTTCAGGCTGCCCCGCAGCACATCGAACGCATGCGGTTCCCCACGCGCGCGCAAGGCACCCGGCTCTTCGCGCAGTGCTCCGAAGCGCACGACTTCGCTCCAGCAACCGCGTGTCAGCACGCGCTGCAGCGCCTCGTCGCGCGCATTGACGACGAGGCGTCCCTTGGACGGCACGGTGCGAACGAGGTGATGGAACTGCGTCTCGATCGCCTCCAGGTCCGGGAAGATGTCCGCATGATCCATCTCGAGGTTGTTCAGGACCGCGGTGCGCGGCCGGTAATGGACGAACTTGCTGCGCTTGTCGAACAGCGCGGTGTCGTACTCGTCGGCTTCGATGACGAAGTGCCTGCCGCCGCCCAGTCGCGCCGAAATGCCGAAGTTCAACGGCACGCCGCCGATCAGGAACCCTGGATTCAGGCCCGTGGCGTCGAGGATCCAGGCCAGCATCGCGCTGGTGGTCGTCTTGCCGTGCGTGCCGGCCACTGCCAGCACATGCTGGTGGCGCAGCACATGCTCGAAGAGCCATTGCGGACCGCTCGTGTAGTCGGCGCCGGCATCGAGGATCGCTTCCATCAGCGCGAAGTCGTGAGCGCGCGCGCGCGTGACCACGTTGCCGACCAGGAACACGTCGGGCTTGAGCGCCAATTGATCGGCGCCATAACCTTCGATCAATTCGATGCCGAGCGAGCGCAGCTGGTCGCTCATCGGCGGATAGACATTGGCATCGCAGCCGGTGACCTTGTGGCCTGCTTCGCGCGCAATCGCCGCGATGCCGCCCATGAAGGTGCCGCAGATGCCCAGGATATGGATGTGCATCGTCAGTAAAGGGAGCTTCAGAGCGCCGCGAAGGCGTCGCGTGCGGCGGCAAGCGTCGCACCGACGTCGGCCTCGTCGTGCGCTGCGCTCACGAAGCCGGCTTCATACAGCGCAGGCGCCAGATAGACGCCGCGATCCAGCATGGCATGGAAGAAACGGTTGAAGCGGTCCTTGTCGGTGGCCATCACGACGCTGTAGTTCTGTGGCAGCTCGGCCGCGAAGAAGAAGCCGAACATGCCGCCTTCGCAATCAGCGCTGAAGGCAATGCCGGCCGCGCGCGCCTGGGCCTCGAGGCCATCGACCAGCGACCGCGTGCGCTGCGAGAGCGCCTCGAAGAATCCTGGCTTGCCGATCTGGCGCAGCGTTTCCAGTCCGCACGCCGTGGCGACCGGATTGCCCGACAACGTGCCCGCCTGGTAGACCGGCCCCAGCGGCGCGAGCTGGCTCATCACATCCCTCGTGCCGCCGAACGCCGCCAGCGGCATGCCTCCGCCGATGACCTTGCCGAACACGCTCATGTCGGGCTTGAAGCCCGGGATCAGCCGGGCGTAATGCGCCTGCGCGCCGCCCAGCGCCACCCGAAAGCCCGTCATCACCTCGTCGAAGACCAGCAAAGCACCGTGCTTCGAGCACAGTGCGCGCAGCCGGGTCATGAACGGCAGGCTCGCGCGAACGAAATTCATGTTGCCGGCGATCGGTTCGATCATCACGCACGCCAGTTCGCGTCCATGCACGTCGAACGCCGCTTCGAGCGCGGCCACATCGTTGTAGGGCAGAACGATCGTGTGCTGGACCACCTCGGGCGGCACGCCGGCTGACGTGGGGTGGCCGAAGGTTGCCAGGCCCGAGCCCGCCTTGACCAGCAGCGCATCGGCGTGACCGTGGTAGCAGCCCTCGAACTTGATGACCTTCGAACGTCCCGTTGCACCGCGCGCCAGGCGCAGCGCACTCATGCCGGCCTCGGTGCCGCTGGAGACCAGGCGCAGCTGGTCCATGCTCGGGACATGGGCCAGGATCGCTTCGGCCAGCTCGATCTCGCGCTCGGTCGGTGCGCCGAAACTCAATCCCTCGGCGGCTGCGCGCTGCACCGCGTCGAGCACGGCGGGGTGGCCGTGCCCGAGGATCATCGGACCCCAGGAGCCGATGTAGTCGATGTACTTCCTGCCCTCGGTGTCCCACATGTAAGCGCCCCGCGCGCGCGCGATGAAGCGCGGGGTGCCGCCCACCGCACGAAACGCGCGCACCGGCGAATTCACGCCGCCGGGGATGACGCGCTGGGCGCGCTCGAACAGGGCCTCGTTAGTGGACACGACGCGAGCCTCCTGGCGGGGGGGCCGCTTCGTCGGGTATCGCGCCTTCGCCATCGACCGTGGGTTCCCCGGCTTCGTCCGGCGGCGGCAGGGCCCAGAAGAACCGATCCGGAACCACGTTGCCCATCCCGGGACGAAAGCCCGCGTCGAGGCTCTGGTCGAGAAACTGCAACGCTTCCCCTACGGCGGCCGACAGTTCGGCGCCGGACGCCAGCAGCGCAGCCAGCGCGGCCGACAGCGTATCGCCGGCACCCACGAATCCCGCCTCGAAAAGCTCGAACTTCTCGCCCGTGATCGCGCCCTGCGGCGACGCGAGCACGTTGTCGATCCATTGCTCCTTGCCCCCTTTGCTGGGCAACATCACCCCGGTCACGAGCACGAAGCGGGTGCCGTGCTCGCCTGCGGCCACCGCGAGCTCACGTGCCGAGGGCGCGCGCTCGTTGTCCCATTCGGGCAGCAGGAAGTCGGTCAATGTCTTGTGGTTGCCCACCAGCACCTCGGCCGCGGGCAGGATCAGCTCACGCCACGCTTCCAGGTAGGGCACCAGCTCGTCTTCATCGACCCAGCCGAGGTTGGGCATGTAGGCCACCAGCGGCACATCGGGGTAGTCGGAGAGGACTTCAGCGACCGCGCTGACGTTGTCGGCATTGCCCAGGAAGCCCACCTTCCAGGCCGCCAGCGTGACGTCCTCGAGGATGGTGCGCGCCTGCTCGACCACCACCTCGGCTTCGATCGGATGCTGGTCGAACACCTCCGCGCTGTCGCGCAGGACGATCGAAGCGATGATCGGCAGCGCATGGGCCCCCATGGCCGCGATGGTGGCCACGTCACCCGCACTGCCGCCCGCGCCCGACGCGTCGCTGGCGTTGAAGCACATCACGCAGGCCGGCGCCGGCGGCTCTTCAGGGCTCACTTCGGTGGTGTCGGACGAGGAGGGGTCGTTTGTCATTGAGCGTCGTCCGGCGCGTTACAAGTCGGATTGTCGAGGGTGGGAAAGGCCCGCGGAGGACCTACAGCAGAATGTGAAGAATGTTGCGTAAGCGTCTACAAACGCTTGGATTTCGCGAAATACCGATGCATACAATGCCCGCTCATTGTAGTGATTGACACCTGCCTGTGAGTGAACCTTCGCGTACGTGGATGTGCCTGATCTGCGGCTGGATCTACGACGAAAGCCACGGCGACGTCGAGCATGGCCTGGCCCCCGGAACGCCCTGGGCCGATGTGCCGTTGAATTGGACCTGCCCGGAGTGCGGGGCGCGCAAAGAGGACTTTGAAATGGTGCAGATTTGATCGCGCAACACGCTCGAGGAGCCATCGCTTGAATGCAAGTTCCGAAGCAATCCCCGTCGGCGTCAAGGTGCTGGTGATCGATGACAGCAACACCATCCGGCGCAGTGCCGAGATCTTCCTGGCCCAAGGTGGGCACCAAGTGATGCTGGCCGAGGATGGTTTCGATGCCCTGTCGAAGGTCAATGACCATGCACCGGAACTGATCTTCTGCGACATCTTGATGCCGCGCCTGGATGGCTACCAGACTTGCGCCATCATCAAGCGCAATCCCCGTTTCGCTCACGTGCCGGTGATCATGCTGTCGTCCAAGGACGGTCTGTTCGACAAGGCGCGCGGCCGCATGGTCGGCTCACAGGATTACCTGACCAAACCCTTCACCAAGGAACAGCTGCTCAAGGCCGTGCAGCAGTTCCGCCCTGCCTGACGCCTGTCCTGGAGCCTCGCCATGCCGATCCAGAAAATCCTGCTTGTCGACGACTCGAAGACCGAGTTGCACCACCTGACCGAGATCCTGACCAAGGGGGGCTATGCCGTGCGTACCGCCGAGAACGGCGAAGACGCGATGCGGCGCCTTGGCGAGGACAAGCCCGACCTGATCCTGATGGATGTGGTGATGCCGGGACAGAACGGCTTCCAGCTCACGCGCGCCATCACGCGCGATCCACGCTTCACCGATGTGCCGGTCATCATGTGCACCAGCAAGGGCCTGGAGACCGACAAGGTCTGGGGCATGCGCCAGGGCGCGCGCGACTATGTCGTCAAGCCCGTCAACGGTGATGAGCTGTTGACGAAGATCAGGAACTTCGACTAGTCATGGGACCTCCCCCGAGGCGGCCACAGCGCTCCCCGCAGGGGGGCGCCGCCCGTGGATCGGCGAAGCCGGACCCGAGGCGCGCGCCCGCGCACGCCAAGCAGACGGCAGGGGGCCTCTGAATGGCCAACCGCGAAGCCTTGCGCGAACTGCAACAGCGGTTGGCCGAGCGCATGCAGGCGGCGCAGCGCGAGCAGCGCGGCCAGTCCTGGTTGGCCGTCGAGTGCCGTGGTCAGGGCTTGCTGCTGCCGCTCGAGCAGGCTGGTGAAATCTTTCCACCCGCTGCCCTGGTGCCGGTGCCGCACACGAAAGACTGGTTCGTCGGCGTGGCCAACCTGCGCGGCGGGCTGCACGGGGTGGTTGACCTGGCGCTGTTCCTCGGGTTGCCGCCACTGCCGAGCGCCGACGTGGCGCGCGAGCAATCGCGACTGATCGCCTTTTCGTCAGTACTCAATCTGAATTGCGCGCTGCTGGTCGACCGCCTGGCCGGTCTGCGCGGCGCTGAGCAGATGCGGCCCGATGCCAACACGCCGGCTCCGGGCCAGCGCCCGGCGTTCGCGTCGGCCTCGTGGCTCGATGCTGCGGGCCGTTCATGGCAATCCCTTGATCTCGCTGCGCTGGCGCGCGACGAGCACTTCCTGTCCATCGTCGCCTGAGGCGGCGGCTCCGTTATTCCTCCCACCAAAGAGATCCTGGGGGTCACATGAGTTTCTTCGACAAGTTCAAGAACAAGAGCCGCGACAACAAGCGCAACGCGACCGACGACGACATCGGTTCGATGTTCGACGAGGTCGTCCCCGTACAGGCCGACGACATCATGGTCGCCGGCGCGAGGGGCGGCGCGATGACGCTGGACATGAGCCGCCCGTCGCAAGGAGCCACCACGCAGACCAACGAATCGTCGATCCTGTCCGAGGCCCTGCCGTCGGAAGTCGGCGCCGAGCACAACGAGATGCAGTTGCCGGGCGCGGGCGAGTCTGCGGCCCAGACGGGGCTGCCGCTGATCGGCCACCTGCCGCTCGAACAGCAACGGCGGACCTTGTTCGGGGTGGGTGTGACAGGCATCCTGCTCCTGCTGGTTGGCGCGTGGCTGGCAATCGCGGCGGCAGGCCGGAGCAGCGATCAGGTGGGCGCCATCGGCCAAGCCTTGATGCAGTCGCAACGCCTTGCGAAGTCGGTATCCCAGGCCCTGCTGGGCAGCGCGAACGCCTTCGGTGAAGTGCGCGAGAGCTCGGACGTGCTGTCCAAGAACATGCGGGCGCTCAAAGATGGTGGTGAGACCATTGCCGCGGCGCCGCTGGCAGCACAAGTCGCGATCGAGCCCCTGATGCCCTTGATCGACCGCGCTGAGAAGAATGCGGGCATCGTGCTGGCCCAGCAGAAGACGCTGACGCAAGTCGGGCAGGCCTTGCGCGCGATCAACCGCCAATCGTCGGAACTGCTGGAGACGGCCGAGACGGTGGCCGCGCTGAAACTGCAGCAAGACGCCTCGTCGGCCGAGATCTCCGCGGTCGGCCAGCTCGTGATGCTGACGCAGCGCATCGGCAAGAGCGCCAACGAGTTCCTGACCACCGAAGGGGTGAGCCCGGAGGCGGTGTTCCTGCTCGGCAAGGACCTGAATTCGTTCCGCGAGATTGCCACCGGACTGCTCTCGGGCAATGCCGACCTGCGCCTGGCAGCGACCAAGGACCCCCAGACGAAGGAGCGCCTGCAGCAGCTGATCACGCAGTACGAGAAGACGCGCAGCGACGCGAGCGCGATCTTGAACAATCTGCAGGGGCTGGTGGCGGCACGCGAAGCGCAGTCGTCGATCGTGGCCGACAGCGAGAAGTTGCGGCTGGGCCTCGAGGAGGTGCGCGTCAAGCTGGGCGGCGGCTTCGGCCTCGGCAACGGCCTGCTGATTGCACTGGGCCTGGTTGGCCTGGTTGCGGGTGGCCTGGGCGTGCTGCGATTGGGCAGTGCCGACCAGTTGCAGCGCATGCAGGTGGCCGAGTCGCAGCGCGTGCAGGCGCAGCGCCAGGAGCAGGAGGCCAAGCGCGTCAATGACGCCAACCAGGCTGCCATCTTGCGATTGATGAACGAGTTGCAGACGGTGGCCGAAGGCGACCTGACGCAGCAGGCCACGGTGACGGAAGACATCACGGGCGCCATCGCCGACTCGGTGAACTACACGGTGGAAGAGTTGCGCATGCTGGTCGAACAGGTGCAAGGTGCGGTCGGCCGCGTGACTGACACGACGCAGCAGGTCGAGAACACCTCGACCGAACTGCTGGCGGCCTCGACCGAGCAGCTGCGCGAAATCCGCGAGACCGGCGAGTCGGTGCTGCAGATGGCCGGCCGCATCAACACCGTGTCGGCGCAGGCGCAACAGACGGCCGGCGTGGCACGTCAATCGCTGGCTGCGGCCGAAACCGGGCGTCAGGCGGTGCAGAACACGATCGGTGGCATGAACGCGATGCGCGACCAGATCCAGGAAACTTCCAAGCGCATCAAGCGCCTGGGCGAGTCATCTCAGGAGATCGGTGAAATCACCGAACTGATCTCGGACATCACCGAGCAGACGAACGTGCTGGCCCTGAACGCCGCCATCCAGGCAGCGTCCGCCGGTGAAGCCGGTCGCGGCTTCTCGGTGGTGGCCGAGGAAGTGCAGCGACTGGCCGAACGCTCGGCCGACGCGACGCGGCAGATCGCGGCGCTGGTCAAGACCATTCAGACCGACACGCAGGATGCGGTGGCTGCCATGGAGCGCTCGACGCAGGGCGTGGTGGAAAGCACCCGGCTGTCGGACGCGGCCGGCAACGCGCTGGTGGACATCGATCGCGTCACGCGCCAACTGGCTGAACTGATCGAGCGCATCTCTCAGCAGGCCTTGCAGGAGGCGCAGTCCGCCAACGTCGTCGCCAGCAACATCCAGCACATCTTCGCGGTGACGGAGCAGACCGGCGAGGGCACGCGTTCGACGGCGCAGATGGTGCGCGAGTTGTCGCGCACCGCCGAAGAGCTCAAGGCGTCTGTCTCGCGGTTCAAGATCTCGTGACGAATCCACCCCCGAAGCGGCTGCGCCGCTCGCACCCCAGGAGCGCCGCCCGCGACCCGGCCAAGCCGGATCCGCGGTGGTCGCCCGGCAGAGCCTGACCTTCGAGACCCGCCATGGACCTTCCGCACGACACCGAGACGATCGAAGACCTGTCCGCGCTGGCCTGGGTGCACGACGAACTGCGCCGTTCACTCGAAGCAGCGCACAAGGCCATGCGGCGCTACCTCAAGGAAGCCGATGCGGCCGCGGGTTCGGATGTCGACGCGGTCGATCCGGCCGTGTTGCGCACCGCGCGTTCGCAGATGCACCAGGGTGTGGGCGCTCTCGAACTGGTCGGCCTGCCGACGGCCGCACAGGTGCTGCGTGCCAGCGAAGCGGCCCTGCACAAACTCACCGGACGGCCGATCAAGCTCGATCATGCGGCTGTCGATGCGATCGAACATGCCTCGTTCGCGCTGTTGGACTACCTGTCGCGCCAACTTGCGAACAAGGCGGTCTCTCCGCTCGCGCTGTTCCCGCAGTACCGTGTGCTGCAGGAACTCGCGGGTGCCGACCGCGTGCATCCTGCCGACTTGTGGCCGCACGACTGGCAATGGCGTGAAGTCGCTGCCGACGGCAGCGTGCCGCGCGCGCCTGATGCGAGCCTGCGCAGCGAGGTCGAGGTTCAGACCCTGGCCCTGATGCGCGAAGGTGGCAGTGGCCCGGCACGGGCGCTGTCCGACCTGTTTGCCGCGCTCGGCGCCGGCTCGCACCAGCGCCAGCTCGGGACGCTATGGCAGATCGCGGCCGCCTTCTTCGAGGCCCAGGGCCAGAACCTGCTCAAACCCGACGTCTACAGCAAGCGTGTCGCTTCGCGCCTGCTTGCGCAGCTGCGGCTGTCGGAGCGCGCGACCGACGCGCCGGCCGACGTGTCGCAGCGTCTGGCGCAGGACCTGCTGTTCTTCTGTGCTCAAGCCGCGTCGCCTGGCGACGGCCGCAAGGCGCCTCGGCTGGCTGCGGTACGGCAAGCCTGGAATCTGGCGCGCAGCGCGCCGGTCGACTACCTTTCGGCCGCGCTCGGCAAGCACGACCCGGCCACCCTGGCGCAGGCCAGGAAGCGCGTCGCCGCCGCCAAGGAAAGCTGGGCCGCGGTCGCCGCCGGCGAGATGCATCGCCTGGTTGCGCTCAACGAGCAGTTCGCACTCGTGGGCGAGTCGTTGAAGAAGCTCTTCCCGTCGGGCGACCGCCTTGCCGCGGCGCTGGCGGCGGCCGCCGCACAGACCGTGACGGCGGGCGCAGCTCCCAAGCCCGCGCTGGCGATGGAAGTCGCGACGTCGGTGTTGTACGTCGAGGCCTCGCTCGAGGACGCCGATGTCGACCATCCTGCGCAAGCCGCGCGCGTGCAGCGCCTGGCCGAGCGCATGAACCATGTGCGCGAGGGCGCCGCGCCCGAGCCGCTGGACACGTGGATGGAGGAGCTGTACCGACGGGTGTCCGACCGCCAGACGAT
>Ga0209798_10000403_pt1 | contig 25606 bp, 16 predicted proteins | sample DOMMetBare3Fresh_FD_187475 | JGI IMG/M metagenome (GOLD analysis project Ga0209798, IMG submission 187475) | Wetland sediment microbial communities from St. Louis River estuary, USA, under dissolved organic matter induced mercury methylation -... | ecosystem: Environmental > Aquatic >... | reverse complement strand
TCGGCCAGGGCGTTGATGCCGCTCTTGAGGAACTTGCTCAGGCCCTTCTCCAGCGCCATGCCGGCCGTGCGGAAATTGAAGAGCGTCGAGAACTGGAGGATGAAGCCCAGGTCGGCGAGCTGCTGGTTGGTGATCAACGTGCCCGCCTGCTTCGCCTTCCCGAAATAGAGCGATGGCGAGAGGTTGAAGCCGAGCATCTGGTTCGGGTAGTACTTGCGAACGCCCTCGGAGAACTCCTGGGGCTGGTCGATCTCCGTATTGTTGAACTCGGGCCAGATCACGTCCACGCCCAGCTCCGCGGCCTCCCAGGCGTCCTCGACGGCCATCTTGACGCCGCCCGGCTCCTGGTCGGGCAGCGCCCCGTCGATCGAGTCGGTGCGCGCGATGATCACGATGTCTACGCCGGTGGCCTCGGCCGCCGCCTTGATGGCCTTGAGCTTGGCCAGCCACTGCTGCCGCGTCACCAGCACCTTGTTCCGCTTCTGCTTGCCGACATTCACGATGTGGCCGCAGGTGCGGTTCGAGGGATCCTGGTTCTCGAGGTGCACGCCGCCGGCGCCGACCCGGATGAGCTCGGTGGCCAGGGTGAAGGTCTGTGTCGGGCCACCGAACCCGGCCTCCATGTCCACGAAGGCGGGAGGGGCATCGAGCATGTCCTTGCCCTCGGTGTCGAACCAGCGGGTGTTGCGAGCGCCCTCGATCCCCTTCTTCAGCTCGAGTACCAGCTCCACCATCTGGTGCGACTGGTAGATGCCGATGTCGGGATACATGCTCTTGGTGGCCGCGAGCTGCCAGCCGCTGCCGTAGAGCGTCTTGAAGCCGAGCGTCGTCATGATCGCCGCCGTGAACGCATCGTAGGCGCCGGCGGTGTGCAGGAACGCGCCCTTGTCGCGCGCTTCGAGAAGGAGCCGGCGCAGCTTGTCGGCCGGGACCTCGCTCTCGGGCGGCGCGAACAACCGGGCCACCTCCTCGGCGGGGTAGGTAACCTTCGAGGACACCGGGGGAGTCGCAATCGCCATGGATCTCTCTCTCTTTCGAATGGAGCGCGCTGCCGCCGCGGGAGCGGCAAGTTTGTGAAACTATTCACAATATGGCAGAGCTGGCCGGGTTCCGCCAGACCCCATAGTCTGGCGGCATGTCCCGAATGACGCAATTCCTCGCAGGCATGTCTCCCACTTACATTTGGGCGGCCGGTGCCGACCACGCTCAGAGCGAGACCCATGTTCATCACCAAGCCGTTCGTCCGGGACCGCAGGATCCGGTTTGCCCTCGTGGGCTGCGGCCGGATCTCGGCCAACCACTTCGACGCGCTGGAACGCCACAAGGAGCGGGCCGAGCTGGTCGGGGTGTGCGACGTGGACCCGGAAGCGCTGGCCCGCGCGCAGGCCCGCACCGGCGCCCCGGCCTTTCCCAGCCTCGACGCCCTCCTGGCTGGAACCGACGCCGATGTCGTGATCCTCGCGACGCCCAGCGGGCTCCACGCCGAGCAGGCGGTCCAGGTCGCGTCGGCCGGCCGGCACGTGATGACCGAGAAGCCGATGGCCACCCGGTGGCAGGACGGGAAGCGCATGGTCCACGCCTGTGACCAGGCCGGGGTCCACCTCTTCGTCGTCAAGCAGAACCGGCGGAATGCCACGCTCCAGCTGGTGAAGCGGGCGATCGAGAAGAAGCGGTTCGGTCGGATCTACATGGTCAACATCAACGTCTTCTGGACCCGGCCCCAGTCGTACTACGACGGTGCCGCCTGGCGCGGCACCTGGGAATTCGATGGCGGCGCCTTCATGAACCAGGCGAGCCACTACGTGGACCTGCTCGATTGGCTGATCGGACCGGTAGAAAGCGTGCAGGCCTACACCGCCACCCTGGCCCGGAACATCGAGGTGGAGGACACGGGCGTCGTAAACGTTCGTTGGCGCACCGGCGCGCTGGGCAGCATGAACGTCACCATGCTGACCTATCCCAAGAACTTCGAGGGCTCGATCACCATCATCGGGGAGACGGGGACGGTGCGGGTCGGCGGGGTGGCGGTGAACAAGATCGAGCACTGGTCGTTCGCCCAGCCCGATCCCGACGACGCGACCATCGAGCAGGCGAGCTACGAGACGACCTCGGTCTACGGGTTCGGCCATCCGCTCTACTTCGACAACGTGATCAAGTCCCTCCGGGGCGAGGCGATGCCCGACACCGACGGACGCGAGGGGCTCCACTCGCTCGAGATCCTGATCGCGACGTACCTCTCGGCGCGGGACGGGCGGCGGGTGGCGCTGCCGCTCGAGGTCTGACGACCGCCTCCTGCGAGACGACCCTGAAAGCCCTCCTCATCGCCGGCGCCCGACCCAACTTCATGAAGGTGGCCCCGATCCTCGCGGCGCTGGAGGCCGCGGGGCACCGCGGCGTCTTGGTCCACACAGGGCAGCACTACGACCGCGGGATGTCGGGCGCGTTCTTCCGCGATCTCGGGCTGCGTGAACCCGACTACTATCTCGGCGTCGGGTCGGGCACGCACGCGGAGCAGACGGCCCGCGTTATGACGGGATTCGAGCCCGTCCTAACGGCCGAGCAGCCCGACTGGGTCGTCGTGGTGGGGGACGTCAACTCAACGCTGGCCTGCGCGCTCGTGGCGGCCAAGCTCAAGCAGGCGCTAGGTTGCCGCATTGCCCATGTGGAGGCGGGACTGCGAAGTGGCGACTGGCGGATGCCGGAGGAGGTCAACCGGGTCCTCACCGATCGCCTATCGGATCTGTTACTCACTCCCTCGCGCGACGCGCTGCCGAATTTGCTGGCCGAAGGGATCGCCGCCGATCGCATCGTGTTCGTCGGCAACGTCATGATCGACACGCTGGTCGCACACTTACCGGCCGCTACCGCCTTGGACCTGCCGGGGCGGCTCGGCATCGTGCGCGGCGGGTACGTGGTCGCGACGCTGCACCGGCCGTCCAACGTGGACGATCCGGCGACGCTGCGATTGATCCTGGAGGCGTTCGCCGAGGTGTCGCGGACTTTCCCCGTGGTGCTTCCGCTGCACCCGAGGACGAGCAGAAACCTTGAAGCCTTCGGGCTCGCCGAGTCAGCACGGCCGCTTCGGATGGTGGAGCCGCTCGGCTACACGGAGATGTTGTCGCTCACCGAAGGAGCGGCGGTGGTCCTGACGGATTCAGGCGGACTGCAGGAGGAGACCACGGTCTTGGGCGTCCCTTGCGTGACGCTGCGGGAGAAGACCGAGCGTCCCGTCACGGTCACCGAGGGCACCAACCGGCTCGCGCCCTGGCCGCTCACGACTGGGGGTGTGGTCGCATCGTTCCGGGAAGCGCTCGCCGCGGGACGCATCGCCCCGGGTGCGCGGTGCCCGGAGGGGTGGGATGGGCAGGCGAGCGAACGGATTGTCACGGCGCTCGGGGCCACTACCAGTCCCGACGGTCAGGGAATAGCTTGAGGCACCTCGCCCTCTGATGGTGTCTCCCTTGCATCGAGGCCCGCGCTTGGCATCGACCCGACCGCTCTCCTCACGGCCCAGGTATTCGCCGCGCTCCACATTCCTGCCGTTCGCGGTTCCCGACCTGGGCGACGCCGAGATTGCGGCGGTAACCCGGGTGCTGCACAGCGGATGGATCACCACCGGACCGGAGGTCCAGGCGTTCCAGCAGGAGTTCGCCGCGACGCTCGGCGTCAAGCACGCGGTGGCGCTCAGCTCATGCACGGCGGCGCTCCATCTCGGGCTCGAGGCCGCGGGCCTGGGTCCTGGCGACGAAGTGCTCACCAGCACGATGACCTTCACCGCCACCGCCGAGGTTGTCGAGTATCTCGGGGCGCGGACCCGGTTCGTGGACGTCACTGTGGAGGACTTAAACCTCGACCCTGCGCGGGTGCGCGAGGTCATCGAGAGCCAGTACGTGCGGCGTGACGGCGCATGGCACCACCGGGAAGGCGGAGGGCGGCTCCGCGCACTCGTGCCGGTCCACTACGCGGGGCATCCATGCGACATGGTCGAGATGCGCGCGATTGCTGACGCGTACGACCTCTTCTTGCTGGACGACGCCGCGCACGCGCTCCCGGCGTCGCTCGACGGCCGGTTAATTGGCAGCCTGCCGTGCCCCACCGCGTTCAGCTTCTACGCCACGAAGACGCTCACCACCGGCGAGGGCGGGATGCTGACGACCAACGACGACGCGATTGCCGCCCGGGTGCGGCTGATGGCGCTGCACGGCATCAGCCGCGATGCGTGGAAGCGCTATGCCTCGGACGGGACCTGGCAGTACGAGGTGGTCGAGGCGGGCTACAAGTACAACCTCACCGACCTTGCGGCCGCGCTCGGTCGGGTGCAGCTGCAGCGGATGGACGAGATGTGGACGGCCCGCGCGGCGATCGCGGCGCGGTACGACGCAGCCTTCTCCGGGATGCCTGAGGTCAGCTGCCCCATGGTGAGCGCGCGGGTCCGGCACGCCTGGCATTTGTATCCGCTCCGGCTCAGGCTGGAGACGCTCGCGATCGACCGGGCCCGGTTCATCCAGGAGCTACGCGATCGCCAGATCGGCGCGAGCGTCCACTTCATTCCCCTTCACACGCAGCCGTTCTACGCGCGCCGCTATGGCTACCGCGCGGCGGGATTCCCCGTAGCCGAGGCGGAGTTCCCGCGGCTCATCTCGCTGCCGATCTACTCCCGCATGTCCGCGGACGACGTGGACGCGGTCATCGAGGCCGTCGCTGACGTGATCGAGGGGCACCGCCGGTAGGTGAGCACCGGGTCGTCCTGGTGGTCGCGGGGAGGCAAGCGGACCTTCGATCTGATGGCCGTCGCCGGTCTGGGGGTGCTGGCGCTCCCCGTGGCCCTCGTCTGTGCGGCGCTGGTGCGCGGCTTCGACGGACCGCCGGTGCTTTTCCGACAGCTCCGGGTGGGGCGCGGCGGCAGGCCCTTCCAGATCCTGAAGTTCCGCACCATGCGGGCCCGCGCGGGCGACCTCGTCACCGCCGCGGGCGATCCGCGCATCACGCCGCTCGGCCGCCGGCTGCGCCGGGGGAAGCTCGACGAGCTGCCCCAGTTCTGGAACGTCTTCCGAGGCGAGATGAGCTTCGTGGGCCCGCGTCCTGAGGTCCCGCACTACGTCGCGGCGCAGCCGCGATCGTTCCGGGCCCTGGCTGCGCTCCGTCCCGGGATGACCGACTGGGCATCCCTCATCTTCCGGGACGAGGAGGCTATGCTGAAGGACCACGCGGCGGAGCCCGACTTCTACCCCCGCCGGCTTCTGCCGCGCAAGCTGGCGCTCGCCCGGCTCTACCACTGGCGGCTTTCGGGTTGGCGTGATCTGGGGATCATGGCCGCGACGGCCTGTCTGGTGCTCGGGCGTGGCGACCTGGTCCCCTTGATTCTGGGCCAGCGCTTCGTGGACCGGGCGCGAGGCGGTCTGTGACGCGGTCGCATTCGGTCGAACGCACAGCTCTCATCTATCTCGCCGCGTCCGGAGTCGCGCGCGGGTTTGGCTTGCTCACGCTCATCATCCTGTCACGCGTTCTGCTCCCCGAGGAGTACGGGCGGTATGCCGTGGCGTGGGGGGTCGTGGCCGTGCTGCTCACGTGCGGCATCTACCCGCTGGCCTCCACGCACCTCCGGTTCCGTCCCGAGGTCGGTAAGCGGTGGAGCTCGGGCGCATACGTCGGAGTGTTGCGCTCGCTCGCGCTGCGGTCGGCGGGGATCAGCTTGCTCGCCTGGGGTGGCTTCTACCTGGCTGCCCCCCGGCTCGGCATCACCGGAGCGGGCCAACTGGCTCTCGCCGGGGCCGCCGCCACGCTGGGTCACGGGATCACCGCCTTCGCCCTCGCCGACTACCAGGCCCGGCACGACCGGCGCGGGTATAGCTGGCTCGCGGTAACCGAGGCGGCGGTGCGGGCGGGCGCCGGGATCGCCCTCGCGCTTCTCGTGGCGCCGCGGGCGGAGGCGCTGCTGCTCGGTGCGGCGCTGGCGGGGCTCGTGCCCGTGGCTGCCCGCTGGCTCGTGCGGCCCGGGGAGCCCAAGGCGGTTGAGGGCGACGACGAGGCGCTTCGCCGCGGCGTCCAGGCGTACGCGGGAGGCTATCTCATCGTGTGGCTGGCGGTGCTCGGCATCGCGATGGGCGACCGGTTCTTCGTGCAGGCGCTGCTCGGCAGCGCCGCCGTCGGGGTCTACGCGGCCGTGCGGACTCTCATGGACCAGTCGATGGACCTGGTGGGATCCAACCTGATGAACGCGGTGCTGCCGGCGCTCGCCGGTGACAGCAACGACGAGCGCCGGCGCCAGGGGCTCACGCGGGCGCTGATGACTACGTTCGCGCTCATGGTCCCGCTCGCCGCAGGGCTTGCCATCATGGGCCCGCTGCTCACCTCGCTCGTCCTGGGCCGCGAGTTCCAGGGGCTCCCGCGTGACGTCTTCGCCTGGGTGGCGCTCGGTGTCTTGCTGTACCATCTCGGCAACGTCTTTCTCAAGGCGGCGGAGCTGGATCTTCGCTCCGGCATGATCGCGCGCGCGGCCGCGGCTGGGCTGGGCGTCAACATGCTGCTGAACCTGTTGCTCATCCGCCGATTCGGGGTCTCCGGCGCGGCGATGGCGATGGCAGGCGGGTATCTGGTCTACATCACCTGGGCGTTCATCGCCTACCGCCGGCGGTTCGACTGGAGGGCGGCCCGGCCACTCCTCACGAGCATCGCGATGGCCGCGGCGCCGTATGCCGTGCTCGTGGCCCTCATCGCACGGCTGCCATGGCCGGTGTGGGCACGGCTGGTCGGCGGCGGCGCCACGGGGGTCGCATTCCTAGCCGGCGCTGCGCTCGTGGGCCGCCGCGTCGACCGCGGTCGGGTGCGCGAGCAAGTGCAACCGGCGGGTTCGCGGCCATGAGGTGGCGCCCGTCCCCGTTCCTCCGGGACATCCTCTCGACTGGGATCACCTCGGTCGTCACGATGGTCTCGCTGGTGGTCGTGACCGGATGGCTTGCCAGCGGGCTCGGTCCGGAGCGGTTCGGGGTCTATGCGCTGTCGCGCCGGCTCGTTTCCGCCGTCACCTCGTTCTCCACGGTGCCGGTCGGAGTGGCGCTTGCGCGGGCGCTCGCGATCGCGAAGGACGAGCGTGACCGGCTTGCGTACGTCGCCGCCGGCACGCTCTTCGCCACGGTCCCCAACCTGCTCGCGCTGGCGGTCGGTGCGGCGTTCGCCGACGTCTGGGGCCGGATGTTCTTCTCCGACGCGCAGTACGCGCCCGTCCTGGTCGCGACACTCGCGCTGGTGGTGGCGAGCGCCTTCTACACGGTGGTCTTCGCGCGCTACCGCGGCACGGGGGAGATGTGGCGGGCCAATCTCTGGCAGCTTTGGACGCTCGCGATCGCTCCCGCGGTCGTGGTCGCTGCGCTCGCGCACTCGGCCCGGGTGGACCGGATCGTGCTCTTCACTGCGTTGGGAACGTTCACGGCCGCCATTCCGCTGGCCGCTTGGCTGGGGCGTGCCGCGGCGCTCGACGTTTCGTGGGCGATGATCCAGGGACGCCTCCGCGAGCTGCTGCGCTACGGGCTGCCGCGGGTGCCGGGGGGGCTTGCCTTCGGGGGACTCCTGGCGATCGGGCCGTTCCTCGCCCCGTTCTTCGGCGATCTCCGGCAGGCGGGCTTTCTGGTGGCGGGGCAGTCGATGATGCGCGTCGTCGAGGGTGGCACGTCGGCATTCGGGTTGGTCGCCCTGCCGAGGATGGCCGCACTCCAAGCACGCCAGCAGGCCGAGTTCATCCGCGACCGGGTCGAGGACATCGTCGCGATGGCGCTCCACCTCGGTCTCTTCGTGAGCGGCATGCTCCTGCTCTGGACTCGGGAGATCGTAATCGTCTGGCTGGGCCCGCGCTATCTAGAGGCGGTTCCGCTGATCCGGGTGCTGCTCCTGGCCGTCGTACCGTACCTCGAGTACTCGCTGCTCCGCTCGGTCATTGACGGCCTCGAGGAGCGCGCCGTCAACACCGGCAACACCTTCGCGGCGTGCGGCGTAACCGGGGTGCTGTCCCTCGTCTTCGGGTGGGTGGGGTGGGGCGCCTTCGGCCTCGCGCTGGCCGGGAGCCTGGGCTTCGTCACCCTCGGCGCGCTGAGCGTGCGGTATCTCTGGCGGGAGCTCGCCCTGCCCGGCCGCCACCTTGCTCTCGGGCCGGCGCTGGCGCTCAACCTGCTGCTGCTCGTGGCGCTGGCCGGAGTGCGGGCGCTCGTGCCGGAGCGGGTGCCGCCGACGCAGCGACTGGCCCTCGGACTGGGGCTCGGCGCGCTCGCCTTCGGCGCGTATCTCTTCGCGCTGCGGAGGGCGCGCGTTCGTTGGCTGGCGGAGATCGAAGCGCGGCTCGTGGGCCGTCGGGTAGTGGCCCGGTGAACGCGACGCGGAGGGGGCTCGTGACCGTGCTCCCGGGGCTGCTGGTGGCCGGGGCGGTGCTGGCCACGCGCTTCGCGCCGTCGTTCGCCGTGCTGGGGGGCCTGGCCGCGCTGCTGGTCTCGACGATCTTGATGCACCGAGTGTCGGGGCTCAACCCGCGGCGGCTCACGGTGCCAGCCTTCTGGTACTTCACCTACGTGGTCGGCATCTTTCTGCCGTCCTACTTCGTGGCAGCCGACTACGACACGCAGTATGTTCCCGCCTTCCTCTTCGCCGTCATCAGCGTGTTGATCACCGCGCCATACGGGATGCTGCTCGTCAACGAACTGTCAGGGTTCCGCAAGCAGGAAGTTGCCGAGTTCTTCGCGGCGCCGCTCGAGCGGCGTGCGCCACGCTGGTCCGAGACCGCGAGCTACGCGGTTGTGCTCCTTGGCTGCGTCGCGCTGGCGCTGGCGTACGTCGCGGAGGCGCCGGTCATCCCGCTCTTCTACCTGATCCGGAATCCCGGGTCCGTGGGCGTGCTGGTGCTCCTGCGCGAGGAGTCGTTCAAGCTGCTCGACTCGCCGCTGCTGTACTTCTATGACGTGCTTCGCCGCGTGATCTTCCCCTTCCTCATCGCGTTGTCGCTGGGGTACTGGCTCCTCACGCGCAACCGGCGATGGCTCGTCCTCTTCGTGGTCACCGCGGCGGTGGGGACGCTCTACGCCGCACTGTCGGCGGCCAAGATGCCGGTAGCGGTGATCGTCCTCGTCGCCTGCCTGTTCCTGTACCTCTACGTTGGCGGGCGGGTCAGCTTGCGCGCGGGGGTGTTGGGCTTCCTGGGCGTATTCCTCTTTCCGGTGGCGGTGCTCTGGAGCTCGCTCGAGGGGCTCGGGGTGAGTTTCGGTCTTATCCTCTACGCCATTTTCCAGCGGCTGCTCTACCTGCCTGCGGAGATCCTCTACAACTACTTCGAGATCGTCCCCGATACCCTGCCATTTCTGCACGGGCGCACCATCGGTCGGTTGTCCTGGGTGCTGGGCGAGCCGGGGTTCGACATCGCGAACTACGTCTTCCAGTACATGTATCCGGGGGGGATCGAATCGGGGACGGCCACCGCGCCATTCCTCGGCTATCTGCACGCGGACTTCGGTGTGGTGGGCGTCCTGGTGGGTGGGGTGCTCGCCGGCGTCGTGCTGCAGCTGGTCCAGGTGGCCGTCACCCGCCGGCCCAAGACGGTGATGACCCTCGCCATCTACGCCTTCATGTACTGGGGTGCGTGGCAGATGAACGCCGAATCGCTGACGCAGGCACTGCTCTCGGGCGGCATTATCGTCATCTTCCTGTTCGCCGGGCTCCTGCGCCAGGTCTCTGGGTTGTTCGAGACCGCGACGGGCAGGTCCGCGGCGCCGCCCGCTCGACCCGAGGTGCCGTAGTGGCGTGCATCGCGATCCTCTCGTCCGTGCACCCCGCCTTCGACACCCGGATCTTCCAGAAGGAAGCCCGGTCGCTGGTGGCCGGCGGTCACGAGGTGACGCTGATCATCCCGCACGAGCGGGACGAGGTGGTGGACGGGGTATCATTGCGGGCGATCCGGCAAAGCAACCACCGCGTGGCCCGAATGGTCCTCGGCCCGCTGCGAGTGCTGCAGGAGGCGCTACGCACCAGGGCGGAGGTCTACCACTTCCACGATCCCGAACTGCTGCCGGTCGGGCTGGTGCTCAAGCTGCTCGGCAAACGGGTGATCTACGACGTCCACGAGGACGTGCCGAAGGACATCCGCGGCAAGACCTATCTGCCGCGTTGGCTGGTAGGCCCGCTCGCGGTAACCGCCAATGCCATCGAGAAGACTATCAGCCGGGCTTTCGATCTCGTGATCCTGGCCCGGGACGACATCCAGGAGTCGTTCGCCGGGCATCCGCGAACGCTGCTCGTCCGGAACTACCCGATTCTCGACGACTTCCCTCGCCCGTCGGGCGGCGCGCACACGAACGGCTGTTTCACGGTGACATACACCGGGGGCCTGGTCGCCGATCGCGGGGTGGCGGAGATGATCGACGCGCTCGATCGCGTTGCGCGCCAGCGGGCCATTCGCATGATCCTCTTCGGCAAGTTCTGGCCGGAGTCGTTCGAGGCCCGCATCCGGAGCATGCCCGGCTTCCGTCAGGTGGACTTCCGCGGATGGATCCGGTACGAGGCTCTGCCCGCGGAGCTAGCCCGGGCCGATGTCGGAATCGTCTGTTTCCTCCCCGAGCCCAACAACATCAACGCGGGGCCCACCAAGCTCTTCGAGTACATGGCGTGCGGGCTGCCGGTCGTGGCGTCGAACTTCCCGATGTGGCGCGAGGTGATCGAGGGGAGCGACTGCGGACTCTGCGTGGATCCGACCGACCCCGAGGCCATCGCGAGCGCACTCCGGTTCCTGGCCGACCATCCCGAACGGCGAGCGGCGATGGCGGCGAACGGCCGTCGCGCCGTGGAGGAGCGTTACAACTGGGAGCTTGAGGCAAAGGCGCTCATGCAGGCGTACGCGCGCCTGACAGCCCGGTAAGTGCTGCGGCGCGCGCTGCTCCTGGCCGGCGCGGTCCGGCCGCGCCTGGTCGAGCGGCCGCTCTGGCGCCTCCGGCACCGCCACGGGTACGCGCTTCCCACCGACGAGGCGTTCGTCGCCCGCTTCCGCTACGACGGCGACTTTCTCACGGAATTCCGCGCGCGGCATGCGCGCCGGTTCGGTCTGCACCCCGGGACTCGCGTCGAGCTCCTCGCGGCGATCCGCGGGGCGGAGATCCCACTCGACGGCGCCGTGGCGGCGGCCGACCGGATCCTGCGGCACGAGGTGGATCTGCTGGGCTCGGGGCCGGTCAGTCTGGGCCAGCGGATCGACTGGCACCGCGACTTCAAGAGCGGCCGACGGTGGGCCCCGGAGCTCTTCTGGCGTATCGACTACACTAACCTTGATGAGCCGTCGGATGTGAAGCTGCCGTGGGAGCTGAGCCGGTTCCACTGGGCGGTGTGGCTGGGCGAGGCGTACTGGGCGACGGGCGACGAGCGCTATGCGGAGGGGTTCCACCGACTGGCCGGGGACTGGCTCGACGCCAACCCCGTCGCGTACGGCGTGAACTGGGCGGTGCCGATGGAGCTCTCCATCCGCGCCGCCAACTGGGCGCTGGCGATCGGCTTCTTCGGCGGTTCGCCCGCGATCCCCGTCGGATTCTGGCTGCGGTTCTTGAAGGTGCTCGAGGCACACGGCGACGTGATCCGCCACAACCTGGAATACGAGCGCCTGCTGGGGAATCACTACATCTCCAACGGCTGCGGCCTGGCGCTGCTGGGGCTGCTGTTCCGTGACACGCCCCGGGGGCGGCGCTGGCTCGAGAAGGGGCGGTCGCTGCTCGAGCGCGAAATGCGGCGCCAGGTGCATCCGGACGGGGTGAGCTACGAGAAGTCAATCAGCTACCACCGCCTCGTACTCGAGCTCTTCACGACCGCCGCGCTCTTCTGCCGGCGCGACGGCGTGGAGTTCTCCCCGCGCTTTCACGAGCGATTGCGGCGGATGTTCGACTTCGTCGAGGCGTACACCCGGCCGGACGGGAGCGCCCCGCTGGTGAGCGATGCCGACGACGGGCGCGTGTTTCGCTTCTCTCCCGACGAGGCGCCGACCGATCACCGGCATGCCCTGCAGACGGGTACGCTGCTCTACCCGGTCGCTGCTTGGAAGGCTGCGGCCGGCGCGCCGCGCGCCGAGCTCGCCTGGCTTGGCGGGACCGAGGGCCTGGCTGCCTACACGGCCCTTTCGGTGCCTGCTGAGCCGCCGCGCTCGAGGGCATTCCCCGCCGGAGGCTATTACGTCTTCCGCGATCCCGGGACCCACACCTTTCTTGACGCGGGTGAGATCGGGTTCTGGGGTCAGGCGGTGCACGGCCACAACGACACGCTCAGCTTCGAGCTCTACGCGCCGGGCGGCGTCTTCCTGACGGACTCGGGCACCTACCTCTACACATCCGATCCGGCTGCACACCGGGCCCACGCGAGTACGCGAGCTCACAACACGGTCATGGTGGATGGGGAAGAGGTGGCGGAGTTCGCGGGGCTCTGGCAGATCGCCGCGGATGTCACCCGGCCGCGCGTGCTGGAGTGGAGCGTCTCGCCAGGGCGCGACCGATGGACTGCGGAGCATTATGGCTATACCCGGCTCGCGTCGCCCGTGGTGCACCGGCGCACCGTCGAACTCGAGAAGGCCGCCCGGGCGTGGACGATCACCGACGAGCTCCTGGGCGGGGGCCGGCATGAGGCGGAGCTCAACTTCCACCTCCATCCCGACGCCGAGGTGGCGAGGATTTCGGAAACGCAGGTCGCGGTGACGCTCGGCGAGGGCACGCTGCGCATCACGTTCGGCGCTCCGGTCGCCGAGACGGACGGGTGGGTGGCGTCCCGCTACGGTGTCCGCCGCCGAGGCGTGGTGCTGCGGGTCGTCCTCGTGGCGGAGTTGCCGGTTCGTCTGGTAACGTCCATCATGTGGCAGGCGTCGGTTCGGCGCGTACGCTCGGGAGAAGACTCGTGAAGCAAGTGGTCCAGAACCTTCGAGGTGAAGTGCGGGTGACGGATGTCCCGCCGCCTGCGCTCCGGCCGGGCGGGGTGCTGGTGCGCACGGTCTGCTCGGTCGTGAGCCCGGGGACGGAACGGAGCAACGTCGCCCAGAGCCGACGGTCCCTGCTGGTGCGCGCGCGGGAGCGGCCCGACCTCGTGCGCCAGGTGCTGGACCGCGTCCGCCGCGAGGGGTTGGCGGCCACGTTCCGCAGCGTCAACGACCGGCTCGACGCGCTCATCGCAATGGGCTACAGCTCGGCGGGCATCGTGGAGGCCGTCGGCGAAGGGGCGGAGGGATTCCGCGTCGGCGATCGGGTGGCATGCGGCGGCGGCGGCTTCGCCAGCCACGCGGAGCTGGTCTGGGTGCCGAAGCTGCTCTGCGCGCGCGTGCCGGAGTACGCCCCGGGCGTCGGCCCGGCCGACGGAGATCGGGGCGTGGGCCTGCCGGACGCGGCCTTCACGACCCTCGGCGCGATCGCGCTCCAGGGAGTGCGGCAGGCGGAGGTGCGGCTCGGCGAGACCGTCGTCGTCCTCGGCCTCGGGCTGCTCGGCCTCCTGACGGTCCAGCTCGCCAGGTCCGCGGGGTGCCACGTCATTGCCGCGGACCTCGACCCGGACCGCGTTCGGCTGGCCACCGGCTTGGGCGCTGACGTGGCCGTGCTCGCGGGGGCCGACCTCGCCCCGGCGGTGTCGCAGTTCACCGCCGGCCGGGGCGCGGATGCGGTCATCATCACCGCCGCCACGGAGAGCCAGGAGCCGGTGCGCCAGGCGGGGGTCTTGTCACGGGACCGCGGCCGCGTAGTGATTGTCGGTGCCGTGCCCGCCGACATCCCGCGCACGCCGTACTACGAGAAGGAGATCGAAGTGCGCTTCTCGAGGTCGTATGGCCCTGGCCGGTACGACGTCGCCTACGAGGAGCAGGGCCACGACTACCCCATCGGGTACGTCCGCTGGACCGAGCAGCGCAACATGGAGGCCTTTCTCGACCTGCTGGCGCAGGGGCGGGTGAGCGTGGTCCCGCTGGTCACGCACCGGTTCGCCTTCGCCGACGCGGTGCAGGCCTACGAGCTGCTCACGCGGGGCTCCGAACCGTCGCTGGCGATCCTGCTCGAGTACCCTGACGCACCGGACCGGCGGACGCGAATCGCGACGCTCGGTGGGCCGTCGGCGCCGACGTCTGGCCGGGTCGGGATTGGCCTCGTCGGAGCGGGGGAGTTCGCCCGCGCAGTGCTCGTCCCGGCGCTCCGCGCGGTGCCGGAAGCGCGGCTCCGGGGAGTTGCGACGGCCACCGGAATCAGCGCAACCTCGCTGGCGTCGCAGGCCGGCTTCGAATTTGCCACGACTGAACTCGGCGAGCTGTTGAAGGACCCCGCGATCGACGCGATCGTGATCGCGACGCGGCACGGGCTCCACGCCTCGCAGGCGATCGCGGCGCTCCGGGCCGGAAAGCACGTCTTCGTCGAGAAGCCGCTCTGTCTGACCGAGGCAGATCTGTTGGAGATCGTGCGCGCCTGGGAGGGTGCCGGGCAGCCGCGGCTGATGGTCGGCTTCAATCGCCGCCTCTCTCCGCACACACTTCGCGTGCACGAGCTGCTCGCTGGGCGGCGTCAGCCGCTTGCGATCCACTACCGGGTCAACGCCGGCTACATCCCGCCGCAGCACTGGGTGCACGATCCGGTCGAGGGCGGCGGCCGGATTCTGGGTGAGGGGTGTCACTTCGTGGACCTGGCCAGCGCGCTCGTCGGTGCGCCGGCGGTGCGGGTCTCGGCAGAAGCGGTGTCCCCGGACGGAGCGGTAGCGCTCCTGAGTTATCCCGACGGCTCGGTCGCGACGGTGGCCTATGTGTCGGGTGGACATCCGAAGGTGGAGAAGGAGCGGATCGAGGTCATCGGGGCCGGCGTCGTGGCCACGATCAACGACTTCGTGACGACCGCGTGGCACGCGCCGGGCGGCGAGGGCCGGCTCGTGCCCGGCGGCCAGGACAAGGGCCATCGCGCGGGGATCGCTGCATTCGTGCGAAGCGTGCTCGCTGGCACGGATGACCCGAGACTCACGACTGCGGATTGCATCCAGAGCACGCTCGCAACGCTCCGACTCCGTGACGCCGCGGCCGGCGGCGTGGGCCTGGCAATCGAGCGACACCCCCTCGCCGAGAGAGGGCGGCAGGCGGAGTCGTGAGAGGCATGCCGCCGGCCGTCTTCGACGTCCGACAGTACGGCGCCGTCGGCTGGGACGGAATCGCCGACGACAGCATCCCGATCACCGCCGCGATTCGCGCTGCCGAGCGCGCGGGTGGCGGTCTCGTGCTGTTCCCGCCGGGCGTCTACGCCTGCCTTGCGGTCGAAGGACGTCCCGGTGTCACCCTGTCCGGGGCGGGGGCCGTGCTCCGGAAGCGCGGCGGGGGCACTTCCACCCACATTCTCGATCTGCGCGGCAGGGTAGGCGAGCCGGTCGCGCGCCTCGCCGCCGATGTCGAGGCCGGCGGCACTCGCCTAGCGCTCCACGCTGCCGGCGGATTCCGGGCTGGCGATTGCGTCGTCGTCCGGGACGATGAGCATATCGCGCCTTCGTCAGGCCGGAACATGGAGCTCGGGCGCGTCCGGGCCGTGGACGCCGGCGGGCTCGAGGTGGCCGTGCCGCTCATCGGCCGCTATGCCGTCGCGCGCCGGGCGGAGGTGGCGCGGGTGGACCCGTGGAGCGGCGTCGTCCAGGGGCTCACGCTCGAGGTGCCTGATGGCGTCGCCGGCGGTAACCTCTACGTCGAGTACGGGTACGGTGGCACGATTCAGAGCTGCACCTTGACGGGGCCCTGCGACGACGCGGGCGTGCTGGTCGAGCGCAGCGCCTTCATCGAGATCGCGCATTGCACCGTGCGCGACGGCCAGCAACCCGGCAGCCGCGGGTACGGCAACGGCTTCGAGGTCAGCGAGTCCTCTCACCACTGTTCCATCCATCACTGTGCGACCGAGGCGATCAGCGAAAGCACCTTCGGCTGGCGTGCCCGCTATTGCTCGTTCAGCAACAACATGGATCGCGGGTCCTACGACTCGATGATCAACACGCACGGCCAGGGCGTGGAGCACGTGCTGATCCACGGCAACCTGTCGCAGGGGAGCCGGCAGGACGGCATCGCCGTCGGCTTCGGCTCACACCTGGCTGGCGACTGCGGCATCTCGATCATAGGCAACGTCATCGTGGACTGCGGTGACACGGGGATCTCGGTCGCCGCCCCGGCTGGTCGGGAGAACCGCGACGTCGTGGTCGCGGGCAACCTGGTTCGCCGGCCCGGCCGGCGGCGCACCGCCGCGACGGGGATCGTCGTGGCGAATAGTCGGGACGTCGAAGTGCGGGGGAACGAGATCGTCGGTGACGGCCGGACCGTGGCGCAGGCGGTGCTGGTGGCGGCGGGGCGGGACGTCTCGGTGGTCGGCAACCGCATACGATCGCTGCCGGCGGGATACGGCATCGTGTACACGGGCGAGAGCGACGGGCTGGTCATCGCGGAGAACGTCCTGAGTGGCGTCGCATCGTCCAACGTGCGGCGCGAGGGCGACGGCGGGGGGCGCGTCCGGATCAGCGGCAACGTCTCGGACACCGGTCCCGTGGCCGTCGGCGCCGCGGATCGACGTGAGGGCAATGCCTGGGGCCGTGCGCTTGAGCGAAACGGCGGTGCGGTCCGTATGCGCGATGGGGCGGCGGTGCCACACGGCCTCGCCGGCTGCCCTCGCGTCGTGCAGGTGACAGGGTCGGTCGCGGGCGAAATCACCAGCGTCACCGACGTAAGTGACGACGTCTTCACGGTCGCGATTAGGCGCCCGTCGGGAGAGGCGGGGACCCCGCAGACGATCTTCTGGACCGCGCAGCTCTAGCTGGAGGCGGGCCTTCGCAGCGTCGCGAGGAGGTGGGTTCGGAGGGGAGCAAGCGCCGCCGCGGCGCCCGCCAACAGCCAGCTCACCGGGGCCAGGAGGCGTGCGAGCGGAGGCGCGAGGGTTACCGAGCGGGCCCGGAGCTCCCATCCCGGGAAGAGCGCGCCGAGTTCGGCGCGCGTCACGCGCCGCACGTCGGGATTGCGCGGGTTGTTCACGCGGAGGTCGTACCAGACGATGGTGCCGCGCGGGCGGATCACGCGCTGCAGCTCGCCGGCGACGCGGCCCCGAAGCGCGGGGTCGAGGATCGAGCTGAAGACCGTGAAGACGAGGGCGAGGTCGAACCGATTGTCTTCGAGCGGCAGTTGGGCGCCGTTGGCCCGCACGAGCGGCGCGTCCGGGAGCATCCGGTGCGCCGCCCGCAGCCTGGGCGCCAGCAGGTCCACGCCCAGCGTGCGGGCGGGATCGGCCCCAAGACTCCTCAGCTCGAGCAGATCCCACCCCGCACCGCAGCCGAAATCCAGCACGTCAAGGCCGCCGAGGCCGGCCGGGAACAGGCCGGCCAGCAGGCGGGCCGTGCGGCGCTCGCGGTCCTGGAGGATGAAGAGATCGCCCGGCGAGCGCAGGCGCGCCGGAACCGGCACCTGGACATCCGCTCGCCTTTGATAGGCGGCCCAGAGGCGACCGGCCTCCTCGACGATGGGATCAGACACCGGCGTGCTCCCGGGAGCTGGCGAGCCGCCGCAGCCCCGCGATCGAGCCGAGGCCGTAGGTAAAGTGGTACGCCAGGAAGATCGGTGGGAGCACGAGCGGCGTCAGCCGCCGGAACTGCATCCCGATCTGCACTGATGCGAGCAGGGCGGCGGTCAGGTACACGGCCAGCAGGGCCGCAAGCGCCCAACCTGCCATCTTCCAGCCGAGCGCCAGCGCGGCAAGCGCGATCAGCGTGGTAGTGAACACCGCGGGCACCGCGTGCCGCCACTGGAAGGCGTGCGGCGTGCGGCGCCAGACGAGCACGTTCCAGTAGGCGTTGAGGAACCCCTGGCGCATGAGGCCGCCGAGCGTGCCGCGCGCCCGGTACACGCTCCGTACCGCTGGATCGAGCAGCACCCGAAACCCGGCGGCCTTCACCCGTCCGAAGAACTCCGTATCCTGGTTCCGGACAAGCCCTTCGTTGAACAACCCGACACGGTCGAACACTTCCCGCCGGAAGACCGCGAACGGTACCGCATCCACGTACGCGCGCTCAGTCGAGACTCGGAACCGGCTGTTCCCCACGCCGAACGGGTGGCTCACCACCCGCGCCAGCAGCCAGGCCATGGTGCTGTCGCCGCCCGGTTCGGTCCGTACCGGGCCGCCCACGATGTCGGCCTCGCCCGCGTCGAGCGCCCGCAGCGCCGCCGCGAAGAACTCGGGCTCCAGCCGGCTGTGTGCACTGACGATGGCGATGCGCGCGGAGGTCGCCTTCCGGACTCCGATGTTGAAAGCGGCCGGTGTGACGCGGCGCGGGTTTCGCACCAGTTGGACGGCTGGGCACCGAGCGGCATAGTCTTCGACGATTCGCACCGTCCCATCCGTGCTGCTGCCGTCCACCACCAGGACCTCGCCTCCGCCGACGAGGTCGAGTGCCTGGAGCACCGAGGCGAGGCAGGCGCCGAGGTGGCGCTCCTCGTCGAGCGCCGGAATGACAACGCTCACCCTCATGCCGCTCGCCCGCCCTCGATCACCTGTTGCCACCAGATCTCGGCGGTCATCCAACGTGCGATCTCCGCGCTCCAGTCGTGCTGCCCCTGCTGGTGCTGCATCCACCGACGCGAGACGGTGGCGGGGTCGTACCAGCCGCGTGGCAGTACGCGGTCGTTCAGGAAATCCCATACCTGTCTCCGCAGCGGCCCGCGGAGCCAAGGCGCGAGGGGGGTGGCGTAACCCTTCTTGTCCCGGCGGTTGAGAATCTCGGGCGGGACGACGCCGGCGAGCGCGCGGCGGAGGAAGGCCTTGGACAGCCCCCGTTCGACCTTCCGCTCGCCCGGGACGGTGAGCGCGAACTCGACCAGGCGATAGTCGAGAAAGGGAACCCGGGCCTCAATGTGGAACGCCATGCTGTTCCGGTCCTCGAACCTGAGGAGCATCGGGACCGACAGGGCGGTGACGTCGCGATAGAGCGCCGCGTTGAGAGAGTCGAGACCGGCTGGGACGGCCGTCGGCCGGGCAGCCCGCGGCATCGTCTCAGCGAGGAGCCCCCGGTAGAGCGGGGCAGCCCCATTGCCGCTCCGACGGCTCCTCGACCGCTGCAGCGCCGCCCGCACGAACTGGCTGGCGGTCCACTCCTCGAAGTGCTCCCGCCAGCGGAGCCCCAGATACGCCGTTTCGCGCACGGCGGGCCAGGTCGCGGCGAGCTGTCCATGCCGCACCCGGCCCCAGAGCTGGGCCGCCAGCACGGGGAGATAGCGGAAATAGCCGGCGAAGAGTTCGTCGCCGCCCTGGCCGTCGAGGAGGACGGTCACCTTCCCGTGCGCGGCCTCCATTACGTGCCACTGGGTAAAGAGGCCGCCAGCCGCCGTCGGGCCGTCCTGGTGCCACGTCATTCGCTCGATGACGTCGAACCACCGGTCCGGGGAGGGGGTGACCCTGGTCGCCAGGGTGCCCGCGCTCGCCGTGATGCTGTCGACGAAACGGCCTTCGTCGTATCCGGGCACGGGGTACACTGCGGAGAAGCTGTGCATCGGGTGGCCCAGCAGCCTCGAGGCGATGCTGACAATGGCCGAGGAATCGATGCCGCCGCTGGCGCAGGTCCCCACCGGCACATCGCTGCGGAGCCGCAGCCGGACGCAGTCGGTCAGGAGCGCCCGCAGCGCCTCTTCGCGCCCGGCTCCGCTCGCGCCCGCGGCGGCGGCGGAGGTGACGTCGAGGTCCCAGTAGCGGCGCTCGACGAGCCGCCCGGGCGTCACGGTCATCGTATGTGCGGGAAGCACCGCTTGCACACCCTCGACGAACGTGTCGGCGCCGTCGTCCGAGAGGCCGGTGTCAAGGAAGCGGCGGAGATAGGCTAGGTCCGCGAGGCGCTCCTCGAGATAGGGGAGCAGCGCCTTGATTTCGGAAGCGAAGGCGAAGCTCCCGGCGCCGCGCACGTAATAGAACGGCTTCACGCCGAAACGATCGCGGGCACAGAACAGCCGCCCGGCTGGCCCGTCCCAGAGCGCGATCGCGAACATGCCGTTGAACCGGGCGACGCAGGCCTCGCCCCAGACGTCGTAGGCGGCGAGCACCACTTCGGTGTCGGTCTCGGTCGCGAAGGCGTAGCCGTGCGCGCGGAGCTCCTCGCGCAACTCGAGATAGTTGTAGATCTCGCCGTTCAACATGGCCCAGCGCTCGCCCGTGCGGTCCGGCATCGGCTGGTGTCCCCGCGGCGACAGGTCGAGGATCGCGAGCCGCCGGAACGCGAACCCCAGGGATGCACCCGGGTTGGAGGCAGGGAGCTGCGGGAGGTGCACCTCGGCCGGAGTGTTGGGCCCGGCGTAGGAACAGGGCCGACTGCCGGGGTGGATGAGGAGGTAGCCTTCATCATCGGGGCCCCGATGACGGATTGATGCCAGCGCGTTCCGGAGAGTGGGGAGATGGACGGGCCGGCCGTCAAAGTGCCAGACGCCGAGAATGCCGCACACGAGGACCCGCTCCCGTGTCTACAGGTCGGCGCGTCTGGCCGCCGTGCGCGCCCGGCGGGGGCCACGCCAGGCGCGAGCCACGCGCTCGTAGGCCGCCGGCTGTCGGACGCGACTCTGGCGGAGGTACTCGGTCAGGAAGGCGAGGCCCAGGCCCAGCCCGAAGCCCAGCAGCGCGGCCACGAGTACCATCCGCACCCGTGCCGGGGAGGAGCGTGTCGCTGGAGGGATGGCCGGATCGATTACGGTCAGCACCGGTGTATCGTTGACCTCATCCAGGCGGGCCACCTCGAATTCGCGCCGCAAGGTACTGTAGACTTCCTGGCGCATCTGGACTTGCCGCTCGAGCCGGTTGCGCTCGAACTGCAGTGGGGGTGACTCGTACTGGCGGTTGCGTGTCAAAAAGTTGCGGAGGGCGTCCTCGGCATGTTCCAGGTCCCTCTGAGCCTCCTCGGTACGCGCCTCGGTGAACTTCCGGCGCTCGCGAGCCTGGACGGTGCGGGTGTTGCGGTTGAAGTCGTTGAGGAAGCCCACCATCTGGTTGGCCACGGCGGCGGAAAGCCGGGCGTCCCGGGTCTCGACATCGAGGCGTAGCGTCCTGGTCTTGTTGTCGACCTTCACCTCGCTGTACTTCCGTAGCCGCTTGACCCCCTTTTCCATCCGCCGGAGCGCTGGGCCGTCCGGGATCTTCAAGATATCGATGAGAGCCGCGCTGTCCCGCACGCTGCCCGGCACCGGAAACCTAGTGGTCAGCGTTCGTTCCAGAAGTGGCCGGCTTTCGGCCACTTTGGCATAGAACGCCGGGGACTCGAGGGCGTCCGAGGTCGGCAACGCGATGCCAAGTTGGCCCGCGAGTCCACCGATGCCGGAGGGCAGCTTGATCGAGGACGAGGATTCCGGAACGAACTCGATCTCGGCGGTCCAATGCTGCGGCAGCACCAGCGAGATCAACGCGGTAACCAGCGCCGCCACGAACGGAGTGCCCAGCACCAGCCGCCAGTGGTGGAGCATGACCCACGCGTAGTCCAGCAGCCCGGCATCGGAGTTGCTGGCCCCCTCGCCTACCGGCGTCTCTCGATCCGGGGCGTCGAGCACCGGCCGAGGACTGGCAGGAGCGCGGGAGGAATCCATTTCACCTGTGGGAAGTGGGTTGATGGGCTCGAGTCGAGCGGAGCCAAAGATATCACGCTGCAATTGCGGCAACAACCGCAGGGCCGGATGGGCAGGCCGCGAAGCCTTAAGATTCCATCCCGCAATAGCTTGACCTAACCCTCTCCCGCTGCTATAAGTTGACGTTACGATGAAACCCATACTGGCACGTCAAATCCGGAACCGTCACCTGTTTTTGCTGGACGCAGTTCTGCTCGGCCTGGGCACGCTCGCCGCCTACTTCGTACGCTTCGAAGGGTTCGATTGGGGCAGTGAGAATCTTCGCACTGCCCTCGTATTTGTCGCCTTCACTCTTCCCATCAAGCTCGGTGTCCTCCTCTCCGTCGGCCTATACCGACGGCTCTGGCGCTTCGCTGGCGTAGCCGAACTGGAGCACATACTGGTCGCCACGGCGATCTCCGGCTGCGTCTCGACGGTGCTGGGGGCGCTCCTCCTGCCGTTGCTTGGCCTTACGCCGCTCCGGGTCCCGCTGTCGGTTCTGTTCATAGATGCCTGCCTGGGCGCTGGCGCCGTCGCCTTGCCGCGGCTGCTGGTGCGGCTGACTGGCCGCCGCCTGCAGTGGCGGCGGCTGGAGGACGCCCGCCGGGTGCTTATCGTCGGCGCGGGCGCGGCCGGCGAAATGATCGTGCGGGAATGCCTGGCGCACCCCCAGGTCCGTCTCCACCCCGTCGGGTTCGTGGACGACGACGCCTCCAAGCACGGCCACCGCCTCTGCGATGTTCCGATCCTCGGCTCGATCTCCCGCATCACGGAGCTGACCCACCGGCTGGAGATCGAGGAGATCATCATTGCCATGCCCCGGGCCTCGGGCGCGGTAGTCCGCCAGGTGGTGCGCGCCGCCCACGAGGCTGGAGTGGAAACCCGCACCGTTCCCGGGATGTTCGACATTCTTTCGGGTCGCGTGGCGGTGGCGTCTCTCCGCCAGGTGGAGATCCAGGATCTGCTCCGACGCGAACCCATCCATACCGACCTGGACCAGGTCCGGGTGCTCGCCACAGGCGAGACCTTGCTGGTCACCGGCGCGGGCGGCTCGATCGGCAGCGAGCTATGCCGGCAGCTCGCTCGTCTGGAGCCCGCCCAGATCGTGCTACTTGGCCACGGCGAGAACTCGATCTTCGACATTCTCGCCGAGCTGACCGAGCGGTTCCCGACCATCAACACCGTGCCGGTGATCGCCGACGTGCGCGATCGCGAACGCATGCGGCAGGTCTTCGCGCGCTACCGGCCGTACTCGGTGTTCCACGCCGCCGCGCACAAGCACGTGCCGCTGATGGAGGGGAACATCGCCGAGGCGGTCACGAACAACGTGCTCGGCACCCAGAATGTGGCGGAGCTGGCGGCCGAATTCGGCGCCGAGCATCTCGTGCTGATCTCGACCGACAAAGCGGTGCGGCCGACCAACGTGATGGGGGCGACCAAGCGGATCGCCGAGCTGATCGTGCAGAAGGTGGCGCAGACCCACGAGCGGAAATTCGTGGCGGTGCGCTTCGGCAACGTGCTCGGGAGCCGCGGGAGCGTGGTTCCCACCTTCCTGCGGCAGATTCAGACCGGCGGCCCCGTGACGGTGACGCATCCCGAGATGCGCCGCTACTTCATGACGATTCCGGAGGCAGTGCAGCTGGTCCTGCAGGCGGGCGCGATCGGTCGGGGCGGAGAGGTCTTCGTGCTCGACATGGGCGAGCCGGTCAAGGTGCTCGATCTGGCCACCGACCTCATCCGGCTCTCGGGGCTGGAAGTGGGCACCGACATCGAGATCCGGTTCAGCGGCACCCGGCCTGGCGAGAAGCTGTACGAGGAGCTCTTCTTCGACTCGGAGAGCGCGATTCCAACTGATCACCCCAAGGTGCTCCGCGCCAAAAACGGCGCGTTGCCTCTCGGCCTCAGCGCCATCGTGGACGTGCTCGTGGAGGGGGCCCGGACTGGGGGCCGGCCGGACGACGAGATCCGCGAGCTGCTCGTGCGTCTCGTGCCGGACTTCAAGGTCCCTGCGAGCGCCTCGGACCGGGCGGTCGGCGCTGCGCCGACCTGATTACTTGCGCGCCACCAGGATGACGGTGACCAGCGCGGTGAGCACTTGGGCCGCGGTGGCGAGGATGCTGGTCAGGTTGCTCGACGGCTCCTGAGCGGTACGAGTCGGCACGAACACCACGGCGCCGGGCTTCGGTTCCGGCACCCGGTCCGCAAACACCGCCTTCCGGTTGACGCCTTCGCGCTCACCGTTCGGCTGCGTCACGTAGGGGCGCCGCCTGTCTCCCTTCTCGGTATAGCCCCCCGCCGCATTCACGTACCAGTCGAGACTCTTCCCCGGCGTGTAGGCCACCGCACCCGGTGAATTCACCTCGCCCTGCACCATCACGATCGGGTTGAACTCCGGGATGTAGATCGAATCACCACCTGCCAGGATGAGGTTGTCCTGGGACTTGGGGTCCCGCAGGACGCGGGGGAGGTCGATCCCGACCCGCTCGGGGAGGCCGCGAGGCGTGGTGTCGCGCCCCGCCGCGCTCCCGGCGAGCACCGGTGAAAGCTGATCGGTGCCGGTGGGCCGCGTGCCGGCGTACGAGCGGTAGAACTGGATGCCGCCCGCGTAGGCCTCGTCGGTGAGGCCGCCGGCGCGCTCGATGAGGTCGGCCAGGCGCTCCGTCTTGGACCGGAGCGAATAGCGGCCCGGCGATTTGACCTGTCCGCTGAGCATCACCGTGCGCTGAAGCCCCCACTCGCCTTGTCGCAGCACGAGGACGTTGTCGTTCGGCTGGAGCGGCGTGTCCCCGGGAGCCCCCGCGCCATCGGTGCCACCGTCGGTGCCGCCCGCGCGGCCGCCGAAGAGGAAGCTCGAGTCGAGCGGCACCCGAACCGTCTCGGCCAGCGCGCCCGGCGGGCGGCTCTCCGGCAGCCGGGCGATCTCGGCCTCGAGCTGTGCGTCCTCGGTCAGCCCGCCCGCGAGCAGGATGACGTCCCGCATTGTCATCCCCTCGCTGAACGGCACGCGGCCGGGCCGGCGGACCGCGCCCACAACCGCGACATGCTTTGTTGGCAGGAACGTGGTCCGAGAAAAGATCCGGACCTCGTCCATCTCCTCGAGCGCCAGGTCGTCCCGCACCCGTCCGGTCGAGTCGGCGAACGCCGAGCGGAGCTGCACGAAGGTCGAGTCCTCCCGCATCCGCGTCACCAGAATCCTTGGAAGATAGACGTCGGGCTTCGGTCCACCCGCCAGCCGGATGGCGTCGCTGAGCTTCATCCCCGGGGTGAACCCGACCTCGCCCTCAACCCAGACATTCCCCCGCACCCCGACGTACCCGCGTTGCGGATCGGCCACGGGGTGCACCGTGACGGAGTCGCCGGGAGCCATCGGCACGGCGGGCGTGACGCCGCCGCTGAACTGGTCGGCCCCGACGGCAATCACCACCCGTGCGCGCCCCCCCGGGCCGCGTGATTCGGGCGGCAGGATCCGATGGATCGTGACGCGCGCCCGCACCGCCGCCGGATCGAATCCCCCGGCGAAGGCGATCGCGTCGCTAAGGGTCTCGCCCGGCCGGAGTTCGTAGATGGCGGGACGAAGCACCTTGCCGACTACGGATGCGAAGCCCCCGTGCACCGGCACGAAGACGACGTCGCCGGTTTGCAGGCGGATGTCGGTGGGATTCATGCCGTGCAGCAGGTAATCGTAGAGGTCGAGGCTGTCCACCAGCTTGCCGCCGCGCCGAATGTCCACCCGGCGAAAGCTGCCGTTGGCGGTGGGCCCGCCGGCCGCGTACAGGGCGGTGAGCACGGTGCCCGCGCTCGACATCTGGTATGCCCCCGGCCGGACGACGTCGCCCGCGACGAAGACCTGGATATTCCGCAGCCGGGCGATGGAGAGCTGGAACCGGGTGGTCGGGTTCGTCCGCCGCACACCGGAGTAGACCCGGCCGAGCCGGCTGTAGAGCTGGTCCTGGAGCTGGCCCAGGGTCAGGTTGGCCACGAACACCTGGCCGACCTGCGGGATCACGA
>Ga0209798_10000402_pt1 | contig 25665 bp, 19 predicted proteins | sample DOMMetBare3Fresh_FD_187475 | JGI IMG/M metagenome (GOLD analysis project Ga0209798, IMG submission 187475) | Wetland sediment microbial communities from St. Louis River estuary, USA, under dissolved organic matter induced mercury methylation -... | ecosystem: Environmental > Aquatic >... | reverse complement strand
AGTACTTGACCGAGAACTAAAATACTCGTTATACAGCAACGGCTTACGGTATAATACCAACAACGAAGAAGATAGCCAGACTTTACCCCTGTCTTTGGCAAAAAACCTCAAGCCATTGACAAACAACGGAAATAAAAAAACGCTCAGTATAAACTGTCTGGCCTTGCCCCGGCGAATTGCCTAAAACTCAGGAAAAACTCATGCGCGACGTCTTCCCCGCCCAACGCACCATCGGCCAAGTCGCCATCGACGAGATCAAGATCGACGTCCGCTCCAGGGACGACATCCCGCTGATACTGCTCGGCCTCCAGTACGTTTATTGCAACGAGGCCCTCCGAGAAAAGGTCTTCGCGATCCTCAAGGAGGTGCTGCCGACGCAGGCAGTGGACGGCCAGGCCACGCCAGTCTCCGCACAGCTGGGTTGCCCGGGCATGAGCCAATGGGCCATCTTGGTGCTGGGCAGCCTGCGCCTGTGCCTCAACGCCGACTTTGACCGTATCCACGAGCTGGCCAACCAGCATCGCACCTTGCGGCTCATGCTCGGCCTTGCCGACTGGGACGAAAAGACCTTCTCACTGCAAACGCTCAAAGACAACCTGGCGCTATTCACGCCGGAAATCCTGGCCCGCGTTAACCAGGCCGTGGTGGAGGCCGGCTACGCTCTGCTCGGAAAAAAAAACGGCCCCGCCGCAGGCCGCTGTGACTCGTTCGTGGTCGAGACCGACGTGCATTTCCCGACCGACATCAATTTGTTGTACGACGCCATGCGGGTGCTGCTGCGGCTGTGCGCACAATTGGGCGAGGCCGATGGGCTGAAGGGCTGGCGGCAGGTCAAAAGCTGCCAGAAGAAGCTCAAGAAGGCCATGCGCCTGATTCAGAACCTCAAGCATTCCACGTCCAAGGACGAGGCCAAGAAACTAGCCAAAGCCGAGCAAATCGCCAACGCCCACCAAAAGTTCATCGACCGGTCCACCGCCGTCCTCAGTCGCGTGGAGGCCACGGTCGCGGAACTGGCGTCCGAGTATGGTGCCTGCGAGCTGCAACTGGCGAGACCTAAGGAATTCATCGCCCACGCCCGCCGCCAGATCGACCAGATTGAGCGCCGCGTCCTCAAAGGCGAGGCCATCCCGCACGGCGAGAAAGTCTTTTCCCTGTTCCAGCCGCACACCGAGTGGATCAACAAGGGCAAGGCCGGGGTGCCGGTGGAGCTGGGCCTGCGCGTGGCGGTGGTGGAGAGCCCGGAGGGCTTCATCCTGCACCATCAGGTCATGGAGAAGCAAACCGACGACCAGATCGCGGTGACCATCGTCAAGGCGACGCAGGCCTGGTTCCCGTGCTTCAAGGCGTGCAGTTTTGACAAGGGCTTCCACAGCCCGGCCAACCAGGCAGTGCTTAAAGCGACGCTCGACCAGGTCGTCTTGCCCAAAAAAGGCAAATGGTCCGCCGCCGACGAGGCCCGTGAGACCGCCGACGACTTTGTCGCCGCGCGGAAGGCGCACTCCGGCGTCGAGTCCGGCATCAACGCGCTGGAAGTGCATGGCCTGGACAAGTGCCTGGACCACGGGATCGACGGCTTCAAGCGCTATGTGGCCCTGGCCGTCGTCTCACGCAACTGGCAAAAGATTGGCCAAATTCTGCGCGACAACGAACGCGAACGCCTGGCCCGGGAGCAAGAGCAACTTCGGCGGCGAAAGCGCCAGCGTGTCGCCTAGGCTTTTTAGCTGCTGTTTTTCATCGACATGAGCAAGCTGCGCCCAAAATCCAAGGAGCTTGCCGTCGCCGGACGGGTGCCTCGCTTTTGACCTGGAATGCGCAGTAGCAAAGCCGTTAGCCTTCCGGTTTCCGGCTGAAATTTTGCAGGGCCTGCCGCTGGGTTTATTGTTTTTGGCTTTTTCGGTCAGGCACTAAATACCAATCATAATTCGCTATATCAATTTGCCGTTTCATTTCAACACCACAAATTATTTAACCGATGTAGAACTAATCCGATAAGTTAAACTGGTTTTGTCGGTGTCCTATTTTTGGTTTTATAATTGAATTCAAACATGACCTGGACATGACCAGGAATTTACCAATAACAATTATCATTAGATATGAAAATTTAAGTTATTGATATTTATGGTGCCTCGGGCCGGAGTCGAACCGGCACGGTGTTACCACCGAGGGATTTTAAGTCCCTTGCGTCTACCAATTTCGCCACCGAGGCATCGATAAGCTGGCCAAAGCGCGTATTATATAGCAACAAAAAAAATAAACTAGGACTATCTGTTTATTTTGATTTAACAAATCATTAACTTTTTTATCAATGTCATTAAGGATATGCTGAATTAATTGTCCGTTCGAGCAAAACGACAAAACATGCTTGTATGAATTTCATGCCATTCAATGAATTGTAAAGATTTCATCTCCCTTCATGCCGATGGTCTTAACGACAAAAACAAATTAATCAACGCTTATCCGTACTGGTCGAAAATTAATTACACCCCTGAGACAAGGAAGTCACCTAATTTCATCATGTAATTCAAATCAAACTGCAGATTGTTTCATTTCAAAACACGGGCAATCATGATTCAGAATGGCAAATAAACAAAATTTTGATCTAAAAACCAGCTTAACTGTTTCGTTACCAGTTGTTATTGCAATTCTGGCGCTGAGTCTGGCCGGTCTTATGCACATGACACCGATTACCCAGCTGTCAGAACCTGTTTCTGCAACCCTTTTTTCATCGGCACGGGCAATGTTCTATCTTAAATCCATTGCCCAACACCCTCACCCAACCGGTACTCCTGAAAATAAGCACGTACAAGATTATTTGGTGGCAGAACTTAAAAGACTAGGACTGGATCCACACGTACAAACAGCTTTGGCAATAAATAACCTGGATCAAAAGAGAATAGTCGGAATCGTACATAACGTGCTGGTACGAGTTCCCGGCAAAGCCCCGGGCAAGGCTTTACTCATAGCGGCACATTATGACTCGACCCACACCGGTCCCGGTGCCGCCGACGATGGGGCGTCGGTCGCTGCCATGTTGGAAACTTTAAGGGCATTAAATAATCTGCCCCCATTGCAAAATGACTTGATCTGCATTTTTACTGATGGAGAAGAGGCAGGTTTGCTGGGTGCAGAAGCTTTTGTGCAGGAACATCCGTGGGCTAAGCGTATCGGGTTAGTCTTGAATTTCGAATATCGCGGCAATCGTGGTTCTTTGCTGATGTTTGAAACTAGCCAGGGTAATGGCAAACTCATCGATGGCTTTGCTACCGCAGCCCCTCACCCATTAGGCAATTCATTCATGTATGAAATCTACAAGCGCTTGCCAAACGATACGGATATGAGCGTCTTTAAGCGGTCAGGAATCGCAGGCATGAATTTTGCGGCCATTGAAGGGCACACCAGCTATCACACTCAGTTGGATCGGCCTGAGTTGTTACAGAAAGCCAGCCTGCAACATCAGGGCGAAACCCTTCTAAGCCTAATTAAATATTTTGGCAATATTGATTTGGCGGAGCTGCAGTCAGCAGATAGTATCTATTTTGATGCCCCCGGCTTAGGCATAGTGAAGTACCCGGTAAGTTGGGCGCCTTCGCTTTGCGGCGCTTTGTTTGTGCTGTTTGGCGCAGTCTTGGCGCTAGGTCTTAAGTGTAAAGAATTGCGAGCCGAAAGAACTGCGCTGGGAGCTTTAGCATTTCTTTTCATCGTTCCATTACTGGCTTGTGTTTGTCAGCTTTTATGGATGTTGCTAAAGCACCTACATCCTCAGTATCAATTGATGCTGCTGGGCGACACCTACAATAGCCATTGGTATTTTCTGGCTTTCGTCTTTTTGGTAATAGCGATGTTCGGCCTTGTTCAGTCCGCCATTAGAAGATGGATCCGTCCCATGGAATTAACTGTAGGGGCGATGGCAGGATGGCAGCTTATTCTTGTTGCAAGCAGTTCAGAATTACCGGGTGCAAGTTTTTTGTTCTTCTGGCCATTGGCACCATTATTGTTGGCGACAGGTTGGTCGTTTTGCTTACGTGACAGAAACATTGCATCGCCAATGAGAGTGATGCTTTTTATTTTGGGTATCGCTCCGGGCATTGTTATGTTCGTACCCTTTATAAAAGTTCTGTTTGTCGGATTAACACTTTACCAAATCGGCATAGTGATGGGGTTTCTGGTGTTATTTCTCGGACTTTCAGCTCCACTGCTGGATTTATTAGCACGAAGTTTCATAGTGCCTTGGCCACCTCTGATAGCAGGGTTATTGTTTTTGCTGACAGGGTCATTTACTGCCGGTTTTGATCAGGAACATCCGAGACCCAATAACCTTTTTTACGCACAGAATTCAGTCACGGGAAAAGCTCTTTGGCTTTCAGCGGATCAATCTCTTGACGAATGGACCCGGACTTTCTTTCCAAACAGCTTGGAAAAACGCCGGGTTCAGGAAATATTTGGAGAAAAATCGACGGCTTATTATTGGGCTGGCTCAGCACCAAAATTGCCGTTGCAAGCGCCTGACATTGACTTATTGGCGAATAGTAGCCGATCCGGCATCCGGAAAATCATTATTCAGGTCAGGTCGCTGCGCCATGCTCCCGAGTTCCGCGTCTATGTCGAAGGAGTGGCCGTTATTAGTTCGAAGATAGAAAATCGGGTTATTACAGAAGAGACGATCCCGGAATGGAGCCTTCAGGGTTTTGGTTTTACTGAACAGGGCTTGAAGATTCAATTAAATGTTGAGGATGGCGTTCCTTTTAAAGTGAGAGTCATCGATTTAACCTATGAGCTGCCCTGGTCAGTTATGCTTCCACGTCCAGAAGCTATGATGCCTCAACCTGTCAGTTTGAGCGATACTGTGGCAGTGATCAACACAATTGACTTTAAATAACCCGATACCTGATTTGTCTTTGACAGGCTACTTTATTAATGCCCCTGCAAAGGCCAATTGCCGCCAGGCTTCGTACAGAACGATAGAGACAGTATTGGACAAATTCAGGCTGCGGCTTTCCGCCCGCATGGGTAAATAAAGGCATTGGGCAACACCTGAACTGCTTAGGACGGCGCCGGGCAACCCCCTTGTTTCAGGACCAAACAACAAAGCATCCTGCGGTTTATAAATGACATCGTTGAATAACTGCCTGCCTTTTGTAGTTAATGCAAAAATGCGCTCAGGCTTGACAGTGTTGATAAACAAGTCAAGCGTATCATGCACTTGTACCGCGACCCACTCATGGTAGTCCAGACCCGCCCGGCGCAGCTTTTTGTCACTCAGCTCAAACCCCAGTGGCCTGATCAAATGCAGCTGCGCCCCTGTATTGGCGCACAAGCGGATAATATTGCCTGTATTTGCTGGAATTTCCGGCTCATACAAAACAATATGAAACATGACAAAAGCCCATTAAGCTAAACACGAACAGGCGTCAATTTCCATATTTCATCATTGTAATCGGTGATGGTCCTGTCCGTGGAAAACTTGCCGCTACTCGCACAATTTAAAATACTCATGCGGGTCCAGCGCTCTTTATCCTGATAAGCGGCCTCTACACGTTTTTGGGCCTCAATAAAACTGCGAAAATCGGCGATAGTCATCCATGGATCATGCGGACTTTTTATGGATGCCAGGATAGGGTCAAAAATTTCCGGTTCGAATTGATTAAAATGGCCCCATTCCATAAGATCTATCACTCTTTTAATATCCTCATCGCTATTAATGATATGTACAGGATCATAGTGATGCCTCATTGCTTCAACCTGTTCCTCAGTCAGCCCAAACAGGAAAAAATTTTCATCGCCCACTTCTTCGCGGATTTCGATATTTGCTCCATCCAGCGTGCCAATCGTCAATGCGCCATTCATCATGAATTTCATATTGCCTGTGCCGGAAGCTTCTTTACCCGCGGTTGAAATTTGTTCTGAAAGGTCAGCGCCTGGACAAATTTTTTCCATTGCCGATACACGGTAATTCGGCAGGAATATCAGCTTTAATTTGTCGCCTACATCAGGATCGTTATTAATGACATTGGCGACATTATTGATCAGTTTGATAATTTTTTTCGCCATGAAATAGCCGGGGGCTGCCTTACCGCCGATTAACACACATCGATCGGTCCAATTCGCGGTGTCGCCTCGCTTGATGCGGTCGTAGAGATGGATGACATGCAATACATTTAACAACTGACGCTTGTATTCATGAACACGCTTGACTTGAACGTCGAATAACGCGTTGATATTCACTTCAACATCATGTTCCTGTTTTTTATAATCAATTAATCGTTGCTTTGCTGTTTGCTGAACGTCGTACCAGCGGTTGCGAAAGTTCTTGTCATCGGCGTAGGGTTTAAGTTTTTGCAGCAAAGAAAGATCCGTCAGCCAGCCTTCGCCTATCGTATCGGTTATTAACTTCGCCAATTCAGGATTACAGGCTGCCAGCCAGCGCCGTGGAGTTACGCCGTTAGTCTTGTTGTTGAATTTCTTGGGCCATAGCTCATAGAAATCCCGAAATAAACCCTGTTGCAATAATTTTGAATGCAATTCGGCAACACCGTTAACAGAATAACTGCCAACTATAGCCAGATAAGCCATTCTAACCTGTTGTTCATTACCTTCTTCAATCAAAGACATGCGAGCCAGGCGTTCTTTATCACCTGGCCAGTGAGCGGACACTTCAGCCAGAAAATGAGCATTAATCTCGTAAATAATCTCCATGAGCCTAGGCAAAAGCTGTTTGAACAGGTTGACCGACCAGCGCTCCAGCGCTTCCGGTAACAGCGTATGGTTGGTATAGGCCATGGTATTTCGAGTGATGGACCACGCCTCATTCCATTGCAAGCCATGAATATCGATCAACAAGCGCATCAATTCTGCAACGGCAATACTCGGATGGGTGTCATTCAGCTGAAAACAATTTTTCTCGGCAAATTTAGAAAAATCGTTGCCATGACGGCCGACCCAGGTTTCTATCACATCCTGTAAACTGGCTGAAGCCAGCAGATATTGCTGTCGTAGACGCAAAGCCTTACCGTTTTCATTAGCGTCGTTGGGGTATAGCACCATGGTAATGTTTTCAGCGGTATTTTTTGCCGCAACCGCTTCTGCGTAATCACCCGCATTGAATTCTTGCAAATCGAATTCCTCTGTTGCTGTCGCCTTCCATAACCGCAAGGTATTTACTGTACCATTCCTGTATCCCGGAATCGGCGTATCGAATGGAACTGCAAGCACATCGTGCGTATCCACCCAACACACTCGGATATTGCCATGTTCATCGGTGTGTGTTTCGGTATGTCCGCCAAATTTAATGCGCTGCTTATATTCAAGGCGTTCGATTTCCCAGGTATTACCGTTGCGCAGCCAATGGTCGGGTTTTTCCACCTGTTCGCCATTGATAATTACTTGTGAAAACATGCCGTATTCATAACGCAAACCATAGCCCATAACCGGCAACTGCAATGTGGCGCAACTGTCGATAAAACATGCGGCCAAACGTCCAAGGCCCCCATTGCCAAGACCTGCATCAGGTTCACTTTCGAACAATTCTTCCAGACTTAGTCCTAGATCATACATGGCGCGAGCAACTGAGTCGTTAATACCCAGATTTAACATGGAATTGCTGAGCGTCCGGCCCATCAAAAACTCCATTGATAAATAATAGGCTTTTTTACAATCCTGTTCCTTGTAGGCATGATAAGTTTTTTTCCAACGTTCGATGAGCCGGTCGCTAATGGCCAGGGATAACGCCTCGTAAGCATAATGCAATGAACAGCAGTTTTCATCCCGTCCCAGTCTGTGGCCATAATAACGCTTGAAATCGGCTTCAAGGTGTTCTTTATCCATACCCAAATCCGGTAAAGAGGTAATCGTGGATTTTGGCTGGCTTATTTGGAAACGTCTGTGTGGCATAGTGGTTTTTACTCAAGGTAGATTATTTATTAGCCCAATATTTTAACCGATTTACTCCATTACATTCTAGGAACTACTTTTTAATTAAGAGTAAAAGCAACAAAAAGCCAGGAATGATAGTTGAAATGGGGTGCAGAACAGTTTATTCCGGCACCCATCTAAACCATTGCTTGACCTTAAGGATGATTACATTTTTTCCAAGAACCGAGTAAAATGGTTCGATTTTACAGATGAAGCAGCGACTATTCACTACTAAGGACCCAGAGAGCACTAAATTTGGATAAGGCCAGTTTTACTCGCCTCGATTCGAGGTAACATCATCTCGTAATTAAGACGCTTGGCAGCTTAAAAGGCTCCTGATGTTTTCATTGATGGATGGCTTTATACATTTCTAAGTCTTTTTTAAGAATACCCAAGTATTTTCGTCTGGAATAGTGAAAAAAGCTATAATCTGCAAAAAATGAAAATCATACATTATGGTGAGGTAAGCGTGGAGCTGAGCGGCGCACAAATCCTGGTGCAGAGTCTTAAAGACGAAGGCGTGGAATATATCTTTGGTTATCCTGGCGGGGCAGTACTACATTTATATGATGCTCTTTTCCAGCAACAGGATATTAAACATATACTGGTTCGTCATGAACAGGGTGCGACTCATGCAGCCGATGGTTATGCCCGCGCAACCGGAAAGCCTGGAGTTGTGCTCGTGACTTCCGGCCCGGGAGCTACTAATGCAATTACTGGTATTGCTACTGCGTATATGGATTCAATTCCGATGGTTGTGATATCGGGACAGGTTCCATCACCCGTGATAGGCAGTGATGCCTTTCAGGAAGTCGATATGATCGGTATTAGCCGCCCTTGCGTAAAGCATAACTTTTTGGTTAAAGATGTTAGGCAAATGGCGGAAATCATTAAGAAAGCTTTTTATGTAGCTACAACAGGCCGCCCCGGTCCTGTAGTCGTGGATGTGCCCAAGGACATAACCGATCCCAGAATCAAGGTTCCTTATAAGTATCCCAAAAAAGTTGAAATGCGTTCTTATAACCCAGCAGTCACTGGGCATAAGGGTCAGATAAAAAAAGCAGTCGAACTATTATTGACAGCCCACAAGCCGATTATTTATTCGGGGGGTGGCGTAGTTTTGGGTGAAGCCAGCCAGGAATTGACCGAATTCACACAAACGCTGGGCTATCCAATTACCAATACGTTGATGGGCTTGGGCGCTTATCCGGCCACAGACAAGCAGTTCATCGGCATGCTGGGTATGCATGGCACCTATGAAGCAAATATGGCGATGCACGAAAGCGATCTGATAATTGCTGTCGGTGCGCGTTTCGATGACCGTGTTACTGGAAAACTCGATATGTTTTGTCCTTATGCCAAAATTATTCATATCGATGTCGATCCCGCATCCATTTCCAAAACCGTCAAGGTGGATATTCCCATTGTTGGTGAAGTCAAGCCGGTTTTGCAGCAAATGATCGAATTGATCAAGGGACATAAAAAAAAGCCCGACAAAAAAGCGCTCGATGCGTGGTGGCATCAAATCAAGGAATGGCAGGCAATTCACTGCCTTGATTTCGATCGTGAAAGCCGTCTGATCAAGCCGCAATATGTGATCGAGCAGTTGTATCAAGTCACCCGGGGTGACGCCTATATCACTTCCGATGTCGGTCAGCACCAGATGTGGGCGGCACAGTATTATCACTTCGATAAACCGCGCCGCTGGATTAATTCCGGCGGTCTCGGAACGATGGGTTTTGGCTTGCCGGCGGCGATCGGCGTCAAATTGGCGTTCCCCGACGCGGATGTTGCCTGTGTTACCGGAGAAGCCAGCGTGCAAATGTGCATTCAGGAACTGTCAACCGCATTGCAATACAAAACGGCGATCAAAATTATCAATTTAAACAATCGTTACATGGGCATGGTTCGGCAATGGCAGGAGTTTTCCTACGAAAGTCGTTATTCGCATTCCTACATGGATACCATCCCGGAATTCGTCAAACTGGCAGAGGCCTATGGTCATGTTGGCATGCGCATTGACAAACCGGAAGAAGTCAGACCGGCTCTGGAAGATGCATTCGCGATGAAAGACCGTACCGTATTTTTGGACATTATCACCGACAGAACCGAGAACGTTTATCCAATGATAGAAGCAGGAAAAGGACATCATGACATGAAGTTACGGGTAGCGCTGGGCACATCGACCGACAGGGAACTGGCCTGATGAGACACATCATATCCATTCTGATCGAAAATGAATCAGGCGCGTTGTCGCGCGTGGCCGGTTTGTTTTCCGCCCGTGGTTATAATATCGAATCACTAACTGTAGCGCCAACCGAGGATGCCAGCATGTCGAGAATGACACTGGTTACACGCGGCAGTGATGATGTGATCGAGCAAATCACCAAACAGCTCAATAAACTGATCGATGTAATCAAACTCATCGATTTGGCCGAGTCCCAACACATCGAACGCGAGCTGATGATGGTTAAAATCAGAACTACAGCCGAAATGCGCGATGAAATCAGGCGTCTTGCCGACATTTTTCGGGGTAGGATTATTGATGTGACACCAACATCATATGTCGTCGAAATGACCGGGACCTCAGAAAAACTGGATGCTTTTCTAGGAACCATCGATACAGATGCTATTATCGAAGTGGTCCGGTCAGGCCCTACGGGCATTTCACGTGGCGAGAAGGGGCTGCATTTGTAAGTGCAGGTTCCAGACTAAAGCCCAATGACTTTGACCTGAGGTTTTTTCTATTTAGGTTAAAAAATTCTATTTTCAAAAATTACAGGAAAATCCATGCAAATTTATTACGACAAAGACGCCGACCTTTCCATTATCAAAGCTAAAAAAGTAGCCATCATCGGTTACGGCTCACAAGGTCATGCCCATGCCAACAACCTGAAAGATTCCGGTGTTGAGGTGGTGGTAGGTTTGCGTGCGGGCTCCGCTTCGGTTGCCAAAGCGCAAGCCTGCGGCTTAACCGTGAAAGACGTCCCGCAAGCCGTTGCCGGCGCCGATATTATTATGATTCTAACGCCGGACGAGTTTCAGTCGCAGCTTTATAAAACCGAGATCGAACCCAATATAAAACAAGGCGCCGCCTTGGCTTTTGCCCACGGCTTTTCGATCCTCTATAATCAGGTTGTACCGCGCGCCGATCTGGATGTCATTATGATTGCGCCCAAGGCACCCGGCCATACCGTGCGTTCAGAATTTGTTCGTGGCGGAGGCGTTCCTGACCTGATTGCCGTGCACAAAGATGCGTCCGGCACCGCTAAAGCCATTTGCCTCTCATATGCATCGGCAATCGGAGGCGGCCGTTCTGGCATCATCGTAACCACTTTTCGGGATGAAGCGGAAACCGACCTGTTCGGCGAACAGGCGGTCTTGTGCGGCGGCGCTGTGGAACTGATCAAAGCCGGGTTTGAAACGTTGGTCGATGCAGGATATGCTCCGGAAATGGCTTATTTTGAATGCCTACACGAATTGAAACTGATCGTCGACCTGATGTACGAGGGTGGTATCGCCAACATGAACTACTCCATTTCGAATAATGCTGAATATGGCGAATATGTGACGGGGCCGCGAGTCATCAACGAAGAAAGCCGCTGGGCCATGCGCGAGGCATTGAAAAACATTAGAAACGGCGAATATGCCAAGCAGTTTATTATGGAAGGCATGACTGGCTATCCTGAAATGACCGCCAGACGCCGTTTAAATGCGGAGCATCCGATCGAGGTTGTCGGTGCCAAATTGCGCAGCATGATGCCATGGATTAAAGCCAATCAGATTGTCGATAAAAGCAAAAACTAAAACTATTTTTCCGGTCAGGTTGCGAAAGTAGGCAACCTGACCGGACTTTAAACTGGGCAGAGATGAAACTCAACGTTGCTGCCGCCAGCGATAATAAATCTTGCCATCATTGCATGACCAGCTTGAGCGTTGGGTCCCCGTTTTGCTCATGCGCAATTGACAATCATGTTCGTTTTTAAATTGACCCCATTGCCCATCATCGGCGCTAACGCTGAAATATAAACGGCTCAGTATGATAATCACAATGGCAAATGCCAGCATGAGTAATGCGCCGATGGGTTTTTCATAAATATTATGTCCGATTTTTCTTGCCAACAATTTTATCTGCATAACGCCTTCTCTGCGAATCGTAATTAGCTTTACAAGTTAACATCAAATTCTTCGTTGATTTGATTATGGCTGTCCCCCTATTCCTATTTTATACTAGCCACTTGCGGCCAATTCTGCTGTACATGATTAATGCAACATGGGGATTATATCTTTTAGGATACTCACGCAAGATACAGGCCGGTACCCAGTGCCAGGGAAACTGACTAAAACCATTAAGCTCATCGGCTAATTCGCGGTTTAAAGCCGGGCAATTCATTAGTGACAAGTCGGTTTATTGGAATGACAGTCCTGACAGTATTACCGTATAGTCTGACAAAATACACTTTGCGGTTTTTAAAAGATATGCTGAACTTTAATTATACAAAAAAGACGGATACGACCAATGATAAAAAAAATAGTTTACACACTGGTTGTTAGCATTATCAGTTTATTCAGCAACTTTCTCGTTGCAGAAACCCGCAATTATCAAATTGAGCTTATTGTTTTTTCTCAATCCTGGCCCAATACTGAAGTTTTTGCTCAAACTTCCCGTAGAATTGAATGGCCCAATAACTTAACGGAGCTATCGACTTTCCCACAATTAAGCCAGATGATGCTTGATAAAAGCGTGACGGAATTGTCGAAAAATTCAGCATACCAGACCCTCTTGCACATTGGCTGGGTCCAGGGCATCGATGAAAATAGTCAGGCCAACCCCGTGCATATTCAGAGCGTGGATGGCAAAATAAATGGATATCTTCAAATACAGCGTGGTCCAATTATGCAATTCACTGTCGATCTGGAATATACGCCTGGCCAAACGGATAGTAATGGGGAGCCCTTTATTTACCGATTAAATGAAAAACGAATATTTCAACCCAATGATCTTCATTATCTGGATCATCCAATGTTTGGAGCGATCACAAAAATAACTTTTTAAGCTTTATAGAATGGAGCAGGTGCCGGAATTGGCTGTGCTGAGAAAAAACACTCGTGGCTTTTGAACCACTATGGATGACTGAAAAGTCGATCAGTCCTTTCTATGGAAATGGCTAACAAACTGGATACAAAAATAAACACACGGGAGCAAGAAGCCCCATTTCCTGCACCGCATACGTGTATCGCAGTCATCGCCTATCTAGTGAACCTTGCTTATCAAGAGACAAAATGATCTCAAACTAAAACTACATAAGAGGCAAAATTTGGTCAAGAATTTTTCCGTTAGTTGCTAAAACCTGTTTCGGGAAAAGGCCGCTATTGCCTTTAAAGTCGGTCACTGTTGCTCCGGCTTCGCTAGCAATCAAGGCGCCAGCCGCAACATCGTACAAGTTTAATTCCTGCTCCCAAAAAGCATCAACCTGACCATCGGCGACCAGGCACAAATCCAGGGCAGCGGAACCAAAACGACGCTGCCCTGTGGTTTTTTCGGCGATTCTGCAAAATCTTAGAAGATTATTTTCAGTCGAAAAAGAACGGACACAGGCAAATCCGGTTGAAACCATTGCATCAGCCAGCTGCGTTTCGCTGGAAACCGATATAGATAAGCCGTTTTTCCAGGCACCATAGCCTTTTTTGGCAACATAATAATCATTCAATGCCGGAGCGTAAACCACGCCGACTTTAATTTCATGATCAATTTCCAGAGCAACGCTGATTGCCCAAAAATACTGGCCCTTGGCAAATGAATGAGTGCCATCAATAGGATCGACAATCCATCGGCTGGATTGATTTGAGCTTTGCCCGCTCTCTTCTCCCCAAAAGCCAAACAGTGGATATTCGGCGGTAAGATGTTCCTTCAGAAAAGCTTCGACGGCAACATCGGCTTCGGTTACAAAGTCACGCGGGCTTTTTTTACTCACCTCAAGGTTTTTCAGGTTCTTAAAGTAAGTCATGGCAAGTGATCCGGCGTCACGAATCACTTTTTCAAGAATATCAAGTGAAATTAACATTGATGGTCCTAGGTAAAGAATAATGTAAGGATGGCAATTCACTCATCTTGCCATTGCATTGACAGGGATGATCCTGACTCATATTCAGGGTTTAAATTTTGGGGCAGCTTTGAATTAGCATGACGCAAAATTTACATGCTGCATAAATCAACCTAAATAATTCAATAAAAGAAATTTTGATGTAGTTTTCCGATAAGCTTAGAGGGAATGACGGATTTTGATTGCGTTCGTGATGAGATGCTAGCTTGTCGAACCATGAATGGAATCGACTTAATTGAAAGCTTCGTTAAGGAAAAACCGATGACAGAGTGATTGACTTTTAGTAGGTTTCATTAAACTCCAACAATATCAAACCCATTAATAAACTTACGGGCAAAATCATAAGCGGGTAGCGGCTTACTAAAAAAATAACCTTGATAGCCTTTGCATTTTCTGTCACGAAGAAACCTCAATTGCTCAGCTGTTTCAACGCCTTCGGCAATTACAGATAACCCAAGATGCTTGGACATGGAAATAATGGTTTCGACAATGACGGCATCGTTGTTGTCAACAATAATGTCACGAACAAAACTTTGATCGATTTTAAGTTGATTAAGCGGTAGCAATTTAAGATAAGCCAGTGATGAATAACCCGTGCCGAAATCGTCGATAGAGATATCGATTCCAAGACTTTGCATGGATTGTAATTTGACGATGCTATCATCGATATCTTCAATAATACTACCTTCGGTGATTTCCAGTATGAGCCGGGACGACGCTACACCGTATTTAGTCAAACAGGCAGCAATTTGCCGTTCAAACCCGGGTTGACGAAATTGCTTGGGACTAATATTAATGGCCAAGTGAGGCAAATCGGGCCACTTTTGTAATTGCAAACAGGCTTCCTGGAGCACCCATTCGCTGATAAACAATATTAGACTGGTTTCTTCTGCAACAGGAATAAATTCAACAGGCGAAATCATACCTTTTTCAGGGTGTTGCCAACGAATCAGGGCTTCAGCTCCAATCAACCGATAATCGTTATCAAATTGCGGCTGGTAGTGCAGGGAAAACTGTCTTTCCGACAACGCCACGCGAAGATCTTTTTCCATAGTTAATCTTTGGTCAGCGCGTCGCTGCATGTCAACACTATAAAAACTGATGCTGTTTCGTCCTCGATTTTTTGCATGATACATTGCCGTATCTGCCTGTTTTAACAACTCGCCTGGCGTGGTGTCGGGCTGGGGCATCAGGGTGATACCGATGCTGGGTGTAATATGATGAATATGTTCTTTGAGCTGATAAGGAACTTCCAACGTTGACTGCACGCGCTCGGCAGTCGATAACGCATGCTCAAGCATACTTTCTTTGGAAGTGTCCCGGCTGCTTAACAATAACACAAACTCATCGCCTCCTAGCCGAGCTACAGTATCTTCATCGCGAATACACTGTCTGAGGCGGCTTGCGACTTGAATTAAAAGCTCATCACCGATGTCGTGACCTAGAGAATCATTCAGCGTTTTAAAGTGATCTAGATCAAGGTATAACAGTGCGGCATGGGTGTGGTGACGCAAGGCACTGGCCAGGGTTTTTTCCAGATGATCCAGAAACAAACGTCGATTGGGCAAATTGGTCAATGCATCATAATAAGCCAGATGAATAATTTGCTTTTCCGAAGATCGCCTTTCAATGGCGATACTGGCCAGCTGCGCCAAATCGCAGACTTCCGCTATCAAAGACTCTCCGGGATACTGAGGGATTTTATGGTAAACGGTAAAAACCCCTAATATATGATTCATCGAAGACAATATTGGTTCGGACCAGCTGGCTGCCAGTCCTGCCTGCTTGGCCAATCCTGAAAAATTTTGCCAATACGCATTTTGTTCAATATTCTCGACAATTATTCGCTGTCCGGTAGTGGCTGTCGTACCAAAATCGCAGATGCCTTCGCCTATGGTCAAGCCGTCCAGCGCTTGCACGTAAAACTGGGGAAGACTGGGGGCTACGCCGAGTTGTAAATGTTCTCCTTGCTCATTAAGCAACAGGATCGAACACAGGGTTGCCGGAAATTGTTTTTCTGTTGTGCTTACAATCAAATTAAGTATATCGGATAAAGGCGCTGGGCTGGCAATAGCGTGCAATATCTGGTTGTGGTCTCTATGTTGCCGGATAATGTTTTGCCGCTCGCTGCTTTCTTTTTTCAGTTCCCGGGTGCGAACCTTAACGAGGTCATGGGAACGCAAGATCCTGCCGGTTAGCATAAGCAGAAAACTGCTTGTCAGGACAGTAAACAAAAAACCTGTCCGTATTAGCCACTTGAAACTCCATGAAGATTCTTGGCTTTCGAGCAGCAAGGCTTTATGGTAAATCAAAGTATCGCTGTTAAATTGAGACAGCGCAGCAAGTAGCATAAAAAGAATCATCAGCGGTAGAGCCACTGTGGGAATTCGGAGTCGCCATTTGTTGCGAGGCTCGCCAATGAAGCAAAGCAGGACGGGGGCAAAAACAAGTACGCCGACAACATCGCCAGGCCAATAACCCATCCAGTATAAAACGATAGTATCAAGACTAATGCTATGGCTTAAATAGAGCAATATCACGCTAAAAGATGCTGAAATTGCGCAGCCAACAGGACCTCCCAGCAGCAAAAAGCCAAGAATGCAGCGATCATCGATCAATGCGCTACAGGGGCCGACATACCGATTAATGAGCCACGCACCAATGCTTGACTGGATGATGGCTGCGATGCTAAGAATGGCGCCGAAGAGAAATGGTGGTGAAAAATTGTATTGGCTGAAAGGATCGAGGAAAAAATAAGTCTGAATGCCAATAGCCCCTATCCAGATTCCGGGTATTACTCGGGCCCCATAGGTATATACACTGGCAAGAGCGAGCCCGGCTGCCGGCCAAATAGCGCTGACATGACTGGAAGTAATGGATAACAATAAGCCAACATAGCCTCCTAAAAAGTAGCCTATGGCCAAGAATAGATTCAGTCGTAACATAGATACCATTATAGCACCAGTTGATGAATAGGAGCTGGTTCTAAACTTAAGGAAATTCTGATTACGCCAAAACTACTAAACCTCAAGAAAATCCACTGGCATCAATTCCATTGGGAAATTTACTCTTGTATCGTCTATGACTTGTATTGGCATTACGTTGCCTTAGTTGATAGGCTACGATCATCAAACGCAACCACAAAGGGTTTACAGATTAGCAAGAGTCGTTTATCAAGTCATTAAATCCTTGCTTTACTGGCATAGCCTCAAGCTGATTGCCAGATGGTGTAAGGAAAGACGAAATGAAAGCGATGATACAAATTAGCTGAAGCTCTTCGCTAATCAGAAAGAATTTAATAAGGGGACTTTGTATTATTAAGGCAATATCTGTTTAAATAGGGAACCATTTTATAAAAAGATTGTTTATGAAGCTTGTTGTTAGCATTGTCATTTTTGATCAAGTCGATTTCTACTTTAGCGGTAAAAAATTTTTACTATGGATTTAATAAAACATAACGTCATCATGTCAGAATGTAGCACTAATAAGAATGCCGCTCAATTATCGTTAATGAGGTTGAAAAACTATATTAATCAGGAAATTATTGGCCAGGAAGTGTTAATTGACAGAATGTTGATCGGTATATTGGCTGATGGTCATATTCTGGTTGAAGGCGCACCCGGTCTAGCCAAAACCAGAGCAATCAATATACTGAGCAAAGGTATCCAGGGGGATTTTCATCGCGTGCAGTTTACCCCCGATCTATTACCGGCCGATTTAACGGGGACGGAAATTTACCGCCCGCAACAAGGCACTTTCGAATTTCAAAAAGGACCTTTGTTTCATAATCTGATTCTGGCAGACGAAGTCAACCGCTCTCCGGCGAAAGTCCAAGCAGCCTTGCTGGAAGCCATGGCCGAACGGCAAATAACAGTTGGTCAGGCGACTTATCCATTACCACGATTGTTTATGGTGATGGCGACACAAAATCCTATCGAGCAGGAAGGCACATATCCTTTACCGGAGGCGCAACTTGATCGGTTTTTATTACATGTAAAAGTCGATTACCCCAAAGCCGAACATGAAAAAAATATACTTCATCTTGCCCGCACCGAAGCCCGTTCCGAAACAACCAAAGCAGGTGCGTTTGAACCACTCAGCCAAAATACCTTGTTTGCTGCCCGCAATGAAGTGCTCGATATTTACATGGCCGACAGTCTTGAAGACTATTTGCTGCAAATCGTTTTGGCAACCCGCAATCCTGCAGCTTACGGACAAGATCTGGCATCCTGGCTACAATACGGTGCTAGTCCCAGGGCCAGCATTGCCCTGGATCGTTGTGCCAGGGCCAAAGCCTGGCTGGCACAACGTGACTTTGTCAGTCCCGAAGACATTCAGGACATGACCTTCGATGTTTTACGACATCGGCTAATCCTGTCCTACGAAGCGGAAGCAGAAGGCATTACACCTGATTATTTCATTAAAGAGCTGATTTCCAGAATAGCTGTGCCTTGATGTCGTTTCGCAAGCAACTTGATGCCGCCGGATCAACGTCTGACGAGCTGGTTTCAATAACACTAAAAACCTTAATCGATCTGGCAAAACCTGCTGCCGGGATAACCTTGCAACAGATCGCCGGTCGTGCCCGGCAAAGCGGCAATTATTTGTCGCGTTTTAAAGGTCGAGGCATGGAATTCGATGAAACCCGTTTTTATCAGGCCGGCGATGACATTCGCACGATTGACTGGCGGGTAACTGCGCGCACTGGTACGACGCATACCAAAATTTTTCGAGAAGAGCGGGAAAGACCGGTTTTCATTTCCGTCGATAACCGCCCCGCCATGCATTTTGCAACGCGCGGCGTTTTTAAATCAGTGCTGGCCGCAAAACTGGCTGGACTATTAGCCTGGATTGCCGAAGGCCATGGCGACAGAATCGGCGGGCAAGTCTTTTCCGACAGAAACTGTTACGAACTGAAACCTCGAAACGGTAAGCATGGTGTACTAAAGTTATTTAATGCGCTGGTTAATAGACAGGACCACACAGGAAACAAGATATCTTTTGACCATGTTCTGTCAAGGCTGACCCAGCATGTCCGGCCGGGCAGTCTTGTATATATCATAAGCGATTTTCGCGGACTAAATGATCAGGCTGAAACCTCTTTGGCGAAACTATCGCAACATTGCGATGTCGTATTGATATTTATTTATGATGTTTTGGAAAGCAGCCTACCTAGTAAAGGCCGTTACCGTTTTACCGACAATGAACGTGATGTCATTATCGATACCGGCAACCGGCAACGCTTAGCCAGTTACCGGCAGCACTTTATTCAACGGCAACAACGAATCGCAGCACTGGCAAAAAAAATGGGACTGGCATTTATTTTATGCAGTACCAGCGACGATCCGCTAAAAGTTTTAAAATACCCGTCAGGACATCAATAAGTGCCAATAACACCTTTACCGCTTAGAGATATACATACGCCTGAGCTAATCAGCTGGTGGCCACCCGCCATTGGCTGGTGGTTGTTGGCAATTACGACTACTTTGACACTTTATTTATTATTTCGGCTTTATAAGCGTCTGACCCGTAACAATGCTGTCAAAACCGCAAAAAAAATTCTGCAACAAATTAAACAAAACACGGCTAACGATAGCCGCAAAAAGCTGTCGGAGCTTTCCATATTAATCCGTAGGGTCGCCATCAGCACAGAACCCAGGGAGAAAACTGCCAGTTTGATTGGAAATACTTGGTTAACTTTTCTCGATGCCTCGGTAAAAGGTTCGCCGTTTACCGAAGGAATTGGTCGCTATCTTGCAGAAACCCCTTATCAAAAAGCGCTGCCCGATGAACTGGAAATCTCCCAATTAATCAGTCTGTGCGAAGAATGGCTGAACGCCCAAAATAAAAAACCATGATACATTTTGAATGGCCATGGTTACTGGCTGTTTTACCGCTGCCATTATTAATCCGCTGGCTGCTTCCCGCTAGTAAGCGTGAACAACAGGCGGCGTTAAAAGTTCCGTTTCTCGATGATTTTTATGGCAGCGAAACGCACGTAAAGTCAGAGAGCAAACCTTGGCGCTTGTTTCTGGCGGCAATCGCCTGGTTATTATTTATCGCGGCCTGTGTTCGGCCGCAATGGCTGGGTGAACCCATCGAACAAGCGGTTAATGGACGCGATTTGATGATGGCGGTCGACTTGTCCGGCAGCATGGAAGAGCAGGATTTTATGATTAACAATCAGCGCGTGGATCGACTTACAGCCGCCAAATGGGTCGCGGGCGATTTTATCAACCGGCGGGTTGGTGACCGTCTTGGCTTGATTTTGTTCGGATCGCAAGCTTATTTGCAAACACCGTTGACTTTTGACCGTAAAACCGTGCTGACTTTATTAAATGAGTCCGCACTCGGATTAGCTGGAGACAATACCGCTATTGGCGATGCGATTGGTCTGGCCGTTAAGCGCCTTAAAAACCAGCCCTCCGACAGCCGGGTTTTAATCCTGATGACCGACGGCGCCAATACGGCTGGTGAAGTATCGCCGTTGAAAGCAGCGGAATTGGCGGCGGATAACCGTTTAAAAATTTATACGATCGGCATAGGTGCAGATGAAATGGTAGTCCGAGGTTTTTTCGGTAGCCACAAAGTCAATCCATCCCGTGATCTGGATGAAAATACCTTGGTCAAAATTGCTGAGACGACTGGAGGCCGTTATTTCAGAGCCAGAAATACCGATGAATTGAATAACATTTATATGTTGCTGGACAAATTAGAGCCGGTCGAAAAAGACAAACAATATTTCAGGCCCAGAAGCGAATGGTATTTCTGGCCCTTGTCGTTGGCGCTGTTCATCACCGGCTTTCTATATTTATCAAAATTGAGACCGTCATGAATTTGACTGAATTTCATTTTATCAGACCTTACTGGCTGATTGCATTTATTCCTTACCTCGTTATATTGGTTATTATGTTACGGAATAAGCTTGCCCGCGGCGACTGGTCGGCAGTGTGCGATACAGCCCTACTGCCATATCTATTGCAAGATAATGTCATGAAGAAAAACCGCTGGTCGTTGACTGCAGGGGCCATTGCCACATTTCTGGCCATTACCGCGCTGGCAGGTCCTGCCTGGAAACGCTTACCGGCGCCGGTTTTCAGGAATGACTCAGCGCTGGTAATTGCGCTTGATTTGTCCCGTTCCATGGATGCGGAAGACATTAAACCCAGCCGCCTGATCCGTGCTCGCTATAAAATCGCCGATATTCTTAAGCAGCGCAAAGACGGCCAGACGGCATTGCTGGTTTATGCCGGCGACGCTTTTACCGTGACGCCGTTAACCGATGATACGGAAACCATAGGCAGCCAGTTGGAAGCTTTGACGACCGGCATTATGCCTAGCCAGGGTAGTAATGCAGGCATGGTGTTGAAAAAAGCCGTTGCTCTGTTTAAACAGGCTGGTCTACGAAGAGGTCAAATAATATTAGTGACCGATGGTGTTGATTCCGATGAAACGCTGGCTGAAGTCAGGACACTTGATGGTTACAGCTTATCAGTTCTGGCTGCTGGCACGGTTGATGGTGCGCCGATAGCACTTCCCGAAGGCGGTTTTTTGAAGGATGAACAAGGCTCCATAGTGGTGCCCAAATTAAACGAAACTGAGTTAAAAGCTCTGGCACGGGCAGGTAACGGAGTTTATCAGGCTATAACAGCAGATGACTCTGACATACAAACGCTCCTATCGGCAACAAATCAACCGGTCGCACAACAGGGCAAGGAAAGTCCGAACATTCTTCTTGACCAGTGGTCTGACGAAGGCCCATGGCTTTTGTTGCCGGTATTGCCGCTGGCAGCGCTGATGTTCCGGAGAGGTCTGCTCTGTCTGGCTTTAATGCTGACCCTACCATTACCAAAAAACAGTTACGCTTTTGAATGGAGAGATTTATGGCAAACCAAAAATCAACAGGCACAACAAGCCTATAAAAATAATCAGTTTGAACAAGCGGCAAAATTATTCGACAATCCTGATTGGAAAGCCGCGGCACAATACAAAGCCGGACAGTACCAGGAAGCGCTGGAAACCATGAAAAAAAACCAGTTAGCCCATAACAGTTATAACCAGGGCAATACGCTGGCCCAATCCGGCCAACTGCAAGAGGCGGTAAAGGCTTACGAACAGGCACTTGCTGAAAATCCTGATGATGAAGATGCGCTATATAATAAAGAGTTGATAGAAAAAGAGCTAGAAAAGCAGCAGCATAAAGATCAACAACAGCCGAATCAGCAGCAATCCTCTGAAAAAAATCCGGATCAAAGCAAACAGCAGCAGAACGGAAAGCCACAACATTCCGGCGGACAGCAGAAATCTGAAGAACAAACCGGACCAAAACAATCTGAATCTCGTGAGCACTCAGAAAATCGGCAGCAACCCGATAAATCCAAGGAAAACAAAGGTCAGGAAGCTAAAGATATAGAGCAAACCAAACAACCAAACCGGAACGAAACAAAAAAATCTGCACAACGACAGGCCGATCACTATACAGCGCAGGAACAGCAAACCGATGAAACGAGACTGGCCAATGAACAATGGCTGAACCGAATCCCAGATGATCCGGCCGGCTTGTTAAAACGTAAATTCAAATATCAATACGGCCGGCGGCAACACCCCTCCAATAGAACATCGGGCGACTGGTAAACCCATCATCTATAGGTATTGTAAATGAATGCTATAAAACCATTAATAGGCTACTTGTCAAAAACCGGACAGACTGCTGTCCTGATCATGCTGACCATATTATCAGGGTATGTGCCGGTAACATTAGCCGCGCAAATTACTGTTACGACAGATCGAAATCCCGTTACTATCGACGAATCATTCCGTATCATTTTTAGCGCCAGTGAAGCGCCCGACGACGATCCTGATTTTAGCCCGCTGGAACAGGATTTCGAGATACTAGGACAAAGTAGTAGCAGCAACTCGTCATGGATAAACGGAAAATCCAGCAAAGTTATCCAATGGACGCTGACCGTAATGGCGAAACAAGCTGGCAGTCTGACTATTCCACCTGTTAAATTTGGAAGTGATTTCAGTCAGGCCGCCACTATTCTAATTACCCCAAGTGTGTCGAACAAGAACGTAAATACGGGTGAGGACTTGTTTTTGGCCGTTGAAGCAACACCGTTAAACCCGTATATTCAATCGCAGGTTTTATATACACTAAAGTTATATACCAGAGTTGAGATTGCCCAGGCCAGATTGAATGAGCCCGATCTTGACGATGCGGTGATTGAAAAACTAGGGGAGGACAGTAATTACAATACTGAGGTCAATGGCTTCAATTATTCGGTAACTGAACGCAAATATGTTATTTTCCCACAAAAAAGCGGCCAGATGACAATCAAGCCATTGGTGTTGACGGCTGAGGTGTTAACCACCAGTCGTTCAAGTTTTAATGGCTTTTTTAACCCCCAAATAGCCAAAACCAAACGAGTGGAATCTAAAGCAATTACGCTGAATGTAAAACCAGTACCTACCGAGTTTACCGGGCAACATTGGTTATCTGCAGAAGAATTGCATTTAAAACAGGAATGGTCAGGTGATATCCGACAAATGAAAACTGGCGAACCAGTAACCAGAACTCTAAGCTTATTGGCAAAAGCAACAACGGTCGGTCAATTGCCTGAATTAAATACGGAAAAAATTAACGATCAGTTAAAGACTTATCCTGATCAACCAGTATTAAAGGAGCAGAAAAAACCGGATGGTATTATTGCGTTCAGAGAGGAAAAAATTGCGCTTATTCCATCAAAATCAGGTGACTATATCTTACCGGCAATTGTAATCCCCTGGTTTAATACGCGAACCCAAACAATGGAAATCGCCAAAATCCCTGAAACCCCAGTCTCAGTAGCTTCAGTTGCAGCAAAGCCATCTGCAACCGTTGCTCCGATGAACAATGAAGAAACTCCACATAAAATTAACCCCGATCAGCTTATTCAGCCCCAACAGCCATCCAATATCTGGCTCTGGGTTTCGTTAATCTTGGCCTTTGGCTGGCTAACCACCCTGCTTTACTTTTTGACTAAACGTCCTGTACTTAAGCAACAAAAACAAAGCAGTCTTGCTGATGCTCGGGAAGCAAACTTACGAGTCACAATAAATAAACTGAAAAAGTCCTGTCGCGACAACAATGCAGTAGCAGCTAAAGATAACTTGATCGAGTGGGGGCGACAAACGTTTAATGTCTCAAGTCTGAGCGCCATCGCAGTATTTTGCGATGCAAGCTTAAGGGATGAAATTTTGCATTTAAACCAGATTTTGTATAGTAAGAATACTTCTCAATGGCAAGGCAAAAAATTGTTTCAGGCATTTACAGAAAATAAGGCAAGGGAAAAAATCATCCCTCTCAAGAATTCCGGGCTAGAACCGTTGTATAGGCTTTAAGCAATTATAGCCCACATTACAGGCACTTAAACAAGCCGTATGTTTTTGATGCTCTGGAGCCTCTTTTTTTATGATAGAAATGCATTTAATCATAAAAAATAACGAAAAACCCGAAGAAACGTCTCTGGGTTCGTTGACGTTTCATAAGGCATGTCTGGTATTTCCCTATGATTAGGGCTCTGCCAATTTCAGCCTTATCCTTAGCAGTGCTAGTTAGCGCTTTAAAAATCGACTTCCCTAAAAAATATCCCAAACCGTTGATGTGTGCGATAAGAATCTTTGTTAATTTCATATATAATGGCGGTCTTATTTTTTTGAATCAATAAACCCTATCCAGCATGCCCCCAAAAAAAACCGCAAGTTTGTTTGAGGACTCGTTAGCCGAGCTTGAACAGCTGGTGAGTCAGCTTGAACAAGGCGATATTTCTTTAGAAGAATCGTTAAAGTGTTTTGAGCGAGGTGTCAATCTTACTCGAATCTGCCAAAAAGCGTTGCAGGAGGCTGAGCAAAAGGTTCAGATCCTAATTGAAAAAAACGGCAATCACACCTTGGAGCCCTTCACCGATGAGTAATGCTTTAAAAGAATATCTTAGTTTTTGTCAAAACCGCGTAGAAAGAGCTTTAGAGCAACGCCTGCCAAGTGAAAACATTCTACCCAAAAAATTGCATCAGGCGATGCGCTATTGTGTACTGGACGGTGGCAAACGCATGCGACCCATGCTGACTTATTGCACCGGACATACTCTGGGCCTTGCCCCGGAAATACTCGATGCGCCGGCTTGCGCCGTTGAATTCATTCACGTATATTCCTTGATTCATGACGATCTACCTGCAATGGATGACGATAATCTCAGGCGAGGCAAACCCACCTGCCATATCGCTTTTGACGAAGCAACCGCTATTTTAACTGGCGATGCCTTACAAGCACTCGCTTTTGAAATTCTAGCTCATGATTCGAGTATCACCGCCACTGCTGAAGACAGAGTAAAGATGATTGCTGCTTTAGCAAAAGCCAGCGGCTCTCAGGGCATGGTTGGCGGGCAGGCGATCGACCTGGAATCGGTGGGTATTCAATTAAACTTGCCAGAATTGGAAAACATGCATATCCATAAAACTGGCGCTTTAATTCGCGCCAGCGTCAGTATGGCAACCCTGGCAAAATCCGATATCGATCCGATTTTGGCCACGAGACTCGATCACTACGCAAAATGCATAGGCTTATCCTTCCAGGTAAAGGATGATATTCTTGATGTAGAAAGTGATACTGCCA
>Ga0209798_10000401_pt1 | contig 25688 bp, 21 predicted proteins | sample DOMMetBare3Fresh_FD_187475 | JGI IMG/M metagenome (GOLD analysis project Ga0209798, IMG submission 187475) | Wetland sediment microbial communities from St. Louis River estuary, USA, under dissolved organic matter induced mercury methylation -... | ecosystem: Environmental > Aquatic >... | reverse complement strand
AAGCCCTCGGTGCCGGAAGGACGCATCGGCAGCACCAGGAAGCGTGTCTCGGCGGTCGAATCCCAGACCCGGATGTCGGTCGTCGGCGGCAGCGTGACGCCGAAGTCGGCGAGCACGCCGCGCGGATCGATGACCGAGCGCGACCGATAAGGCGCCGACTTGTACCAGGTCGGCGGCAGGCCGAGCACCTCCCACGGGTAGCATGAGCAGAGCGTGCAGACGATCATGTTGTGGACGCGCTCGGTATTCTCGACCGCCACCAGATGGTCGCCGACCCGCCCCATGATGCCGAGCGTGCTGATGGCCGCGGTCGCGTCCTTCAGGAGCGCTTCCTTGAAGGCCTGATCGATCCAGGCTCGGGCGACCACCTTGGCGCCGTTGTGCGGGCCGATGCGGGTCTCGTAGGCCTCGATGATGGCATCGAGCGCGGCCGGCTCGACATAGCCCTTCTCGGTCAGGATGGTCTCGAGCGCGCGCACGCGCAGTTGCGTCTCGGTGAGCTCGGAGCCGTGCTCATGATTGTGGTCGTGGTCGTCGCCGGTCATGGGATTCCACATCTTGGCGTCTGTTGGAATGTCGGACAGTATCCGTCGCGACAGCATGGAAGTCGAGGGCTCGATGGCTGCGGCCGATCTGTTCAGCCTCAAGGGAAAGGTCGCGCTGGTCACCGGCGCCTCGAGCGGGCTCGGCGTGCGCTTTGCCGAGGTGCTGGCGGAGGCGGGTGCCGCGGTTGTGCTGGTCGCGCGCCGGGTCGAGCGGCTCGAGGCGGTGAAGGCGCGTATCGCTGCGTCAGGTGGCTGTGCGATTGCGTTTGCGGCCGATGTGCTCGACCGCGCCGCGATGGCGCACGCGTTCGACCGGGCAGAGGCCGAGCTCGGCGTCGTGGATATTCTCATCAACAACGCCGGCGTGGTCCATGCCGACCGCGCCGTGGAGCTTGCCGAGCCGGAATGGCGGCGAGTCCTCGGCACCAATCTTGATGCGGCGCTGTTCTGGTCCCAGGAAGCCGCGCGCCGCCTGATTGCGGCGGAGAAAGGTGGCGCGATCGTCAACATTGCCTCCATCCTGGGCTTCGGTGTCGCCAAGGGAGTCGCGGCCTATGCGGTGTCGAAGGCCGGCCTGATTCAGCTCACCAAGGCGCTCGGGCTCGAGCTCGCGGGCCGCGCTATCCGGGTCAACGCCATCGCGCCGGGCTGGATCGTCACCGATCTCAATCGCGACTATCTCGCCAGCGAGCGCGGCGCGGCCATCCTCAAGGATATACCGCTCGGCCGCTTCGGCGAGGCGCGCGACCTTGATGGTACGCTCCTGCTGCTGGCTTCCGACGCCGGCCGCTTCATCACCGGCACCACCATGGTGGTCGACGGCGGTCAGCTGGTGGTACTGCGCGGCTGAGGAAGAACAGCCCGCACCACACTTCCGTCAGAGAGCCTTCGAAAAATTGCCTTCTCCAGTCGCATGCTAGATGCGGCGCGCATCCCGGGAGCCGCCGCGCGCGTATAGAACGAGCGCGGCCGGTCGCGCGTGAGGAGGAACAATGACGTCAGAAACGAATCCTGAGTTTGTCGCGCGCTCGCGTCCGCGCATGTGGGCGGTCTATGTCCTCGTCATCGCGGCCGCGTTGCTGATCTATGTGGGGATCGAGGCGCTGGCGCCGGATTTCGGGGTGAGGGGGCGCGGGGCGTTCCTCAACGAGGCTCCGCCCTGGCTGCGAGCGGCGTTCTTTTTCGGCTGTGCGGCCGCGTGCCTTTTGATCGGGGCGCTGCAGTTGTGGCGAAAGCTCAGTCCGCAAATTGAGGTGGAGGCCGATCCGCAGGGCATTACCAGCCATCTCTTCTGGGGCAAGGGGCAACTGCGATGGGCTGACATCATGGCGCTCGAGCGCAAAGGCAACTGGCTGTACGTGCGCGGGAAGGGCGCCGAACCGAACGCCAAGCCGAAGAAGCTGGTGATCGATACGACCGGGATCGATGCGCCGATCGACAATCTCTACGAAATCATCGCGCGGCACCGGCCTGATCTCCTGGCTCGGGCCTGACGTAACTCGCGCCTGAGCGAGGGCCGATCTATGCTTGCGCGTGCCGCAAGCTGCAACGTCGAAAGGCCCCCTCATGGATTTCGCGCTGTCACCCGAGATCGACGACATCCGCCGGCGTACGCGCGCCTTCGTGGAGGGGCACGTGCTGCCGCTCGAGGCCGACCGCGCGAGCTACGACGACCACGAGAACATTCGCCTCGATCTGCTGACACGCGTGCGCGAGCAGGCGAGAGCGCAGGGCCTGTGGGCGCCGCAGGCGCCCAAGGATTTTGGCGGCATGGGGCTGCCGATCGTCGGCTGGGCGGCGATGTACGAGGAGGCGAACCGCTCGATCTTCGGCCCGGTCGTGTTCAACTGCGCGGCGCCCGACGACGGCAACATGAATCTCCTGGCGCTGGTCGGCACGCCTGCCCAGAAGGACAAATGGCTGCGCCCGATCGTCGAAGGCCGTGTGCGCTCGGCCTTTGCGATGACCGAGCCCGCGCCCGGCGGCGGCTCCGATCCCGGCATGATCCGCACCCGCGCCGAGCGGAAGGGCGACCGGTGGGTGATCCACGGCCACAAGTGGTTCATCACCGGCGCCGGCGTCGCCGATCATTTCATCCTGGTGGCGCGCACCTCGGACGACGCGCGGCGCGGGCTCACCGGATTCCTGTTCCATCGCGACCAGCCCGGTTGGGAGATCGTGCGTCGCATTCCGATCATGGGCCCGGAGGAGCACGGCGGGCACTGCGAGCTTGTCTTCGACGGCCTCGAAGTGCCGGACGAGAACGTTCTGATGGGGCTCGGCGACGGGCTGCGCATCACCCAGATCAGGCTCGGGCCGGCTCGGCTCACGCACTGCATGCGCTGGCTCGGCCTCGCCAAGCGCTGCTGCGAGATTGCGCAGGCCTATGTGGCCGAGCGCGAAGGCTTCGGCATCAGGCTCGCCGACCGCGAGAGCGTGCAGATCAAGCTCGGCGATGTCGCGCACCGCATCCAGATCGGGCGCCTCCTGGTGATGCACGCGGCCTGGCTGCTCGACCAGGGCGACCGCGCCCGCAAGGAGGTGTCGATGGCCAAGGTGCATGTCGCCGACACGCTGCACCACGCTGCCGACGTGGCGATCCAGCTCAACGGCGCGCGCGGCTATTCCAAGGACACCGTGCTCGAATGGATCTATCGCTACGCGCGGCAGGCGAGATTGGTCGACGGCGCCGACGAGGTCCACAAGATGGTGCTGGCGCGGCACATGCGCGAGGAAGGGCGCGATTTCTGGCGGTGGGGCAAGGGGTGAGCAGGGCGTGTACAGGTCGCCACCTGAGGCGAAGGAGCACCGCAATGCGGCCCTGCTCTTGCGTGTCCATCAATCCAAAAAGCAGACTCCGGCCGGGGTCCTCGAGCGCCGGTCGGGGGGGACAGGTAGCGCCCGGTGTTGACGAGCCTTGGCGAATCAAACGTCAGCGTCTGTATAGAATTGCTCACTCAAGCGAACGGGACCCGTTATCCCCGCTATTCACACCTGCAGTCGGGCCGCTTGCAAAGATAATCGGTGCCACGAAGTCGCGCGCGAGCATGTTCATGAACAAAGTTCCGCAAGCTCCGTTTCGTCTCGTACAACAGGGCATTGGCTGTTCACAATTTCTTGCTGAACGTGGTGCTGCAAGACAATCCCACCCTAGGAGGCGCTCCGGCAAGGCAGAGTGAATTGCGATGTGCCCAATATTGACCAGTCGGGCTTCTCCCTCCCGTGCCTAATCTTCACGCTGAACTCTGCATGGAGAGACGTGTGATGTTGCATTTAGTTCAACGTGACCGCACTTACAGTCCCGAGATTGTTGCCGCAATGGGCGCGGCGTTTGACAGGGTCTGCCAATCAATCTCACGCGAAATGAATCGAAACGACGCCGCCAAGCGGACGTTGGCCCTGATAATCCTCCGCCTCGTCGACGGTGGCGAGCGTGATTCCGCGCGACTCGCCGAGATTGCCTTCCACGAATGGACAGGCACTCACCGTTCGGCAATCGGAGATCGTTGGGCCGCCGGATAGCTCTTTAGCCCAACAGCCCACCGCCGCCTCATAAGGCTGACGCTCCGAGAACGGCTTGTTCAAAAGTAATTTGGCCCTCGTAAACTGCCGGGCGGCAGCTGAGCGGGTGGTGTCGCTCTGATGTCCCGTCCTAGGCCCTGAGCGAACCTGCCGACATTTCCGCTCTTCGGCTGCTTTCGGGGAAGGCAGATAGCGGCCGATTCATAAGTAGTGCACGCCCGAGCGTGACCAGCCTTCACGCGCTTCCCTTGCAGACGAAAGTCCGCTGCACGATCACAGCCCGAAGACATAAAGCACGGTCGCGTGCCGCTGTTCCCTCAGCTCCGGCGTGTTGACGAGCTTGCGCTGCGCGGTCTGGCTCGGCCCCGACGCGATCGCGAGATACTGCTTGCCGTTGACCTCGAACGTCATCGGTGGCGCCGAAAAGCCTGATCCGACATTCACCCGCCACAGCTCCTCGATCGTGGTGTCGTCATAGGCGATGATGGTGCCGTCGAGCAGCGCGAGGAACACGAGCCCGCCGCCGGTCACGAGCGTGCCGCTGTAGTTCGGAAAGCTTAAGTGCACGTTCTTCCTGATCTCGCCGGTGGTCGGATCGACGACAGTGAGGTTGCTCTCATAGCGGTCTGCCGTCTTGTAGGAGCCGCCGGTCCAGTTCACGCCCGGCCGCCGCGGGCCGGTGTCGATCGTCACATCGGAACAGGCGGTCAGCGCCGGGATGTAGAGGAGCTTGGTCCTGGGGCTGTAGGAGGAAGGCCAATAGTTGTTGCCGCCCGCGATCGACGGGCAGAGCGTCTTGGTCGGCTCGTTCGGGTTCTGGTTGGCGATCCCCGAATAAGTCTGCACGTCCTTGTTGGGATCGTAGTCGAGCGGCTTGCCGGTCTTCTGGTCGATGCCGCGAGTCCAGTTGATCTTGTCCATGTAGGGCTTGGCCAGCACGATCTGGCCGTTGGCGCGCTCCATGGTGTAGACGAAGCCATTGCGCGCGGAGTGTGTCACCAGCTTGCGCGTCTCGCCGTTGATCTGTCCGTCGATCAGGATGTGGGTGCCGACCTCGTCGTAGTCCCACATGTCGTTGGGCGTGTACTGGAAGTACCAGTTCATGTTGCCGGTGTCGGGGTTGTAGGAGATCGCGCTGTTGGTGAACAGGTTGTCGCCTGGCCGGTAGGTCGGATCGAATTCCGGGACCGGATTGCCGGTGCCCCAGATCGTCTGGTTGGTTTGCGGGTCGTAGGTGCCGGTCACCCAGATCGGACCGCCACCGGTCTGCCAGGCGTTGTTCTTGTCCTTCCAGGTCTCGCTGCCGGGCTCGCCGGGCGCCGGGATGGTGTACTTGCGCCAGAGGAGCTTTCCCGTCTTGGCGTCGAGCGCGGCGAGCCAGTCGCGGATGCCGGAGCCGCTTGCGGCCGCGCCCATCAGGATCTTGTCCTTGATCGCGAGCGGCGCGCCGGTGATGCGCAGCGCCGGATGGTCGGAGACATTTGTCTCCCAGACCACCTTGCCGGTTTCCTTGTCGGTCGCGATCACGCGCGCGGGCTGGTTGGCGATCGAGATGACGTAGTTGCCCCAGAGCGCGACGCCGCGGTTGGCTTCCTGCCGCTCCTGCTTGGGGTCCATGCGCCAGACGATGCGGCCGACGTCGCCCGAGCGGCCGTCGATCTTGTAGACGATGCCTGAGGAGTCCGGGATGTAGATGAAGCCATCCTCAGCGAGCGGCGTCGCCTCGTTGAAACCGTTGCCGACCGCCCCGCCGAGCGGAACCGCGTAGGCGAGCTTGAGGCCCTTGACGTTGCCCTTGTTGATGCGCGCGAGCGGCGAGAAGCGCTGGCCGTCATAGCTGCGATGGTTCATCAGCCAGTTGTGCGGCTCCTTGTCGGCATTGATCAGCCGCTCCGGCGTGACCTCGGCCGCCAGCGCCGGCAGTGCCGCAAGCATGGTGCTGGCGAGGAGCGTTGTCCTTATGGCTCGGCGTGTTGCACGCATGGCGTTTCTCCCTCGTCCGATATTGTCGTTATGGCTTCTAAGTTGGTGTGAACGTGCATCCGCTCAGCCCGGCTCCAGGCCTTTCGCTTTGAGCACCGTGATGGCCGCCGGCGTGGCCAGGAACTCCAGCAGCGCCTTGGCGGCGCCGGGATTCGCCGCGCCTGCTCCGACGGCGGCGGGCAGCACCGTGTAGACCTGCAGCTGCGACGGCAGTGGGCCGACCAGGTCGACGCCCGGATAGGCGGCGACTTCGCTGATCTGCGGGATCAAGATGTCGATCTCGCCATTGGCGAGCGCCTGCAGGCTGGTTTCATTGGGCCGCGCCAGCTTCAATTTCGGCTTCACCTCCGCCGCGATCCCCAAGCGTTCGAACATGCCCATGAGAAACTGGCTGGCCGCGCCGGTCTCGCTGTAGCCGATCGATTTGGCATCCTGCAGCGCGCGCTTGACGCCGTCGACCGTGCTGATATCGGGCCGCGGCGTCCCCTTGCGGACAGCCACGCCTGCGCCCGAGCGCGCGATGTCGACGCGCGTCGCTGCAACGAGCTTGCCTTGCTTGATCAAGGCATCGGTGACCGCGGTGGACAGGATGGCGAGGTCGAAGGCTGTGCCCTTCTCGATCGCCGGCTGCAGGCGGGCCGATGCTCCATAGCTGATGGTGAGCTTGTTGCCGGTCGCTTGCTCGAACTGCGGCGCCAGCTCCTCCAGGGCGCTCTTGATCGCCGTGGATGCCAAGACCTTGACGTCCGCGGCTGTGGCTGCGCTCCCGGCGTTGACTGCGAATGCGACGATGGCGGTCGCGATGACCAGAGCAATCTTCACGGGCGTCCTCCCCAATTGCGGTCGCGGTTAGCGCAAACCGATGTTTCCGGAATACTGCGCGAACCGCGGAGCCAAGGCTAGCAGGTGCCGTAGGGCAAGGACGTCGGCGCTCGGCCGATCTGCGATTCATTCGCAAAGCCCCTGGACTTCGCCTCTGCCCTGCGCGAGACTTTCGCAAAATACTCAGCCTAGGGAGGGCTCAATGATCATGCTTCGTTTGCTATCGGCCGCTGTGGCCGCCGCTGCCGTATTTGCCGCCGCCCCGGCATCGGCCGAAATGAAGACCGAATGGGTCGAATACAGCCACGGCGGCATGAAGCTCAAAGCCTACATGGCCTATGACGACAAGATCACCGGCAAGCGCCCTGCGGTACTGGTCGCGCATGCGCGCGAGGGCATGACGCCGAAGACGCAGCAGATGACCGAGCTCTGGGCCAAGCTCGGCTATGTGTCGTTCGCGGCCGACATCTTCGGCTACGGCCAGGGCATCCTGCCCAAGAACGTCGAGGAAATGACCGCGCAGACCCAGATCTACTCCAAGGACCGGCCGCTGATGCGGGCCCGCACCCAGGCGGGCTACGATGCGCTGATCAAGAACCCGATGGTCGACGCATCCAAGGTGGCGCTGGTCGGCTATTGCTTCGGTGGCGCGGTCGGCGTCGAGTTCGGCTCGACCGGCGCGCCACTCACGCTCAACGTCTCGATCCACGGCTCGTTCCGCGATCACCACGCGGGTTGGGCGAAGACCACCAAAGGCATGTTCCTGATCCTGCACGGCGCCGAGGACGAGGGCTATCCGCTCCCGGTGGTCGACAAGGTGATCCAGGAGCTGCGTGGCGCCAAGGTTCCGTTCCAATACGAGGTCTACAGCGGTACCGGCCACGGCTTCTCGAGCCCGAAGGGCAAGGACGAGGAGCGCGCCAACGCGCAGTCGATCGCCACGACCTCGCGGACCATGAAGGAGCTGTTCGGCATCTGATCGGATCAGCGCCAAGGCGCGGCAATCAGCCGCGAAGCGACCGGGGTAGGTTGAGCTTCTGGCGAGGCCCACCCTTCGCGTATCGTCCCACGCGTGACGTCATGCAGGACGCGTAGGCGGCAAAGCCCGGATATGTCGGTCCGGCTCATAGCACTCAACGATCAACAGTCAGAGTTTCAGGGAGGTTTCGATGCGCCAAGTGAGTAAGCAAGTGAGTAGTTTCCTTCTCGCCACTACTGTAGGCATGTTGATCGCCGGCTCTGCCAGCGCGCAGGTGACGGTGTTCGAAGGAGCCCGCATGATCGTGGGCGACGGCCGCGTGGTCGACAACGCGACGCTGGTGGTGGACGGCAGCAGGATCGTGCAGGCGGGCGCCGGCGTTCAGGCCCCGGCCGGCGCCACGCGCGTGAGCCTTGCCGGCAAGACCGTGATGCCGATGATCATCGACACGCATGTGCATCTCAGCGCGACCCGCGAGAAGCTTCTCAATGACCTCAAGCGGCGCGCCTATTTCGGTGTCAGCGCCGCCCTCAGCATGGGCACGGACAACATCGAGCTCTTGTCGATGCGCAACGAAAATATTCCCGGCGCCGCGCGCTTCTTCAGCGCCGGACGCGGCATCACGAGGCCCGAGCCGCTGCGTCCGACCTACCAGATCAACAGCGAGGAGGAAGCCCGCAAGGCGGTGCAGGAGAATGCGGCCCGCAAGGTCGACATCATCAAGTTCTGGGTCGATGACCGGGACGGCAAGGTCCAGAAGATCACGCCGTCGCAATATGCCGCCATCATCGACGAGTCGAAGAAGCACGGGATCCTCGCCTCCGCGCACATCTTCAACATGGACGACGCGAAGGGGCTCATGAAGGCCGGGCTTGACGTGTTCGCGCACGGCGTGCGTGACAAGGACGTCGACCAGGAAACCGTCGACATGTTCAAGGCGCGCCCGAATATCCAGCTGATCCCGAACCTGCCCGACCGCGGCGTGAAGGTTGATCGCAGCTGGCTGCGGCCGGGCCTCCCGGCGGAAGAGTTCGCGAAGCTCGAGGAGGAAAACACCGACCGGCCGAAGGTGCAGGAATTCCATGGCATCCAGGCGCGCAACCTGGCGAAGATGAATGCGGCGGGCGTGCGCATCACCATGGGCACCGACGGCAACCGGGCGTGGGGTCCGCATGAGGAGATGGAGGACATGGTGCTGGCCGGGATGACGCCCGCCCAGGTCCTCGTGTCGGCGACCCGCAACGGCGCCACGCTCCTGAAGATCGCCGACGCCGGGACGCTGGAAGCCGGCAAGAGCGCCGACTTCATCGTGCTCGACGCCAATCCGCTCGACGACATCAAGAATACGCGCAAGATCTCTGCGGTTTATCTGCGCGGCGCCGCGGTCGACCGCTCGAAGCCGATCCCGTAGCGCCGGGCACGGGCGTCGCTAAAGTCACGCCGGTACGGGCCGGCCGCATCCGCCTTCGGGCTAGTGCCGCCGATTTGAAGGTCCTACACCACCTGCAGCAAGCTCGGTTAGGAACTTCAAATCGAAAAGCGGCACTAGCACGATAGAGTTGCTGGTGCCCCTTTGTTTCCGAAGTTAGTGTCAGTAGTTGCTGCGACGTATAACGAACTTTGGAAACGGGGCACCACCTTGCGGCCGGCCTTTTCGCCGGAGAGTGACGCGTGACGCTTTATCTGGATGTTGCCGGGATCTGGACGTTGCCAGAAATCGCCACAGCCACCCCTCGATCAGGCAGATCGAGCGGGCGGTTGGCGCCGCGCGGGCGCGCGCTCCAGGGTCGCTCAGGATTCGTTTCTGCGATTGGTCAGGCCTTCGGTGAGGATCTTGGTTGACTGCATGGCCGCCTGGCTCAGGCTTGCGTAGCCCACGATCTCGCGCGCCATGCGCTCGCCGTCATGCTGGAGCTGTTCGCGCAGCATCTTGAGCTCACTGATCAAGTCGTCAATCTCATTCACCGAATTCAGCGAAACACGCTGCAGCAGCAGGCCGAGATTGTTGATCACTGTCTCGCTGTCGGTGTTGGCGATTTGCCGCCGAGGCTCGGCGACGTCGCGGCTGACCAGGTCGCGAATGCCGCCCTCGACCTCCTCGCCGATCCTTTCCAGGCCGGTCGGTTTACGCCCAAAAATGCCCATGTTTGATCGTCCCCAATTTGATCGTCTTTGATCGTCCCCAGGATTCTAATCGTCCCAAGCCACCGCCTGTTCTTCAGGCCCGTGATTTTAGAAGCTGGCGCGCATAATGTGACGACTTCGCGGCTGAAAAGGGCCGCATAATATAATATAATACCGTTAATTGGTGAATCCCGGGGGTAGCGGACGGTATCTGACACCCTGCGGCTTGCGAGCCACTATTTCTCGTCTTCGGCGCCCGCCCGCAGCGGCCTCTCCTCGATCAATACCATCGCCACGAAAGCGATCGCGAGGCAGCCCGCGACCACCAGGAATACGCGACGGAACGCCTGTGCGGCCTCGGCGGCGGCCGGCGCCAGCGCGCCGCCGAACTCGCCCGTTCCGCCGGGCGCGAGCGAGGACGTTACCGCCAGCACGATGACGCCCAGGAGCGCGATCAGCATGGTGGCGAACAGGTTGCGCGAGAACGCCAAGGTGCCGATCGCAATGCCCAGCTGGTGGCGCGCGACGGTGTTCTGGATCGCGACCGTGCAGAGCGATGGCAGCGGCCCGAAGCCCGCGCCAATCAGGAACAGCAGCACCTCGAACGACAGCATGGTCATGCGGTCGGCCCACAGCGCCAGTATCACCACCGCGGCGAATGCGAGCACCAGCATGACCATCGGCAGGATCTTGTAGTGCGTGACGCGGCCGAGCACCTGGCCGCACAGCCCGGCGCTCGAGTTGAGGCTCATCATCAGCACCATCAGGCTCAGGCCGGCGTTGGTGGGGGAGAGCCCGATCACGCTCTGCAGGTACATCGGCAGAAAGATGTTGAGCCCGATGATCGAGGACCAGCCGAACGAGTTGGCGATCACCGACCAGCGCACGATCGGATCGGTCAGGATCGCGATCGGGATGAGCGGCTCGGGCGCGGTCAGCACTCGCCACACAAAGCCTGCGCCGATCACGAGCGCGGCCGCGAACAAGGCGAGCACCGGCACCGACAGCCACGGATAGCTGCGGTCGCCGAGATTGAGCCCGAGCATGAAGGCGACGCTCGCGGTCACGATCAGGATCGCGCCGATCACGTCGAGGCGGTGGGGCCGCTCGTTGCGCGGCAGCCTTCGCAGCACGGTCGAGGTGATCCAGAGCGCGAGCAGGCCGAGCGGAATGTTGATCCAGAAGATCAGCGACCAGTGCGACGCGTCGGCGATGAAGCCGCCGAGCGCGGGCCCGCAGGCGCCGGCCGTGGTGTAGACGATCGAGAAATAGGCGTAATAGCGGCCGCGATCCTTCGGCGCCGCGGCGTCACCCAGCACGATCACCGAGACTGCCGAGAGGCCCGAGCCGCCGAGCCCCTGCAGCGCGCGGCCGAGGATCAGCACGAACATCGTGGGTGCGAGCGCGCAGACCAGCGAGCCTGCCATGTGCAGCGCGATCGCGACGTAGAGGCCGAAGCGGCGGCCGTGGATGTCGGCGATCTTGCCGTAGAGCGGCATCGCGGCGGTGGCGGCGAGCAGGTAGATGGTGATCAGCCAGGGCAGCCCGTGCACGTCGCCGAAGTCGTGCCCGATGGTCGGCAGCGCGCTCGCCAGGATGGTGTTGTCGATCGAGCCCATGAACAGGGGCAACAGCACGCCCCAGACGATGACGCGCGTCTCCCGGTGGCTGAGATAGGTCGCTGTGATTGGCGCGTCCATCCCCGGCTGCCTCACTCATCCTCGGGCGCGACGCCGGTCTGCAGTGGCTTTTGCTCGAGCAGCACGACCGCGATCAGCGCGATCGCCAGCGTGCCGGTGACGCCGAAGAACACGCGGCGGAACGCCTCGACGGCGGCGTGGTCGAGGACGTCGCCAAGCGCACCGCCCGCAGCGCCTGTGCCGGCAGCGACCGATGACGCCACGATCGCCCCGAAACCCGCCACCAGCATGGTGGCCAGCAGGTTGCGCGTGAAGTTCATGGTGCCGACTGAAATGCCGAGCTGATGGCGCGCGACGTTGTTCTGCACCGCGACCTGGGTGAGGCCCGGCAGCGGCCCGAAGCCGGTTCCGATCAGGGTCAGGAGCACCTCGAACCAGAACAGGTTCAGGCTTTCGACGAAGGTGGCGAGCGCGGCGGTCGAGGCAATCGAGAGCACGAGGCCTACGATCGGAACCGCCTTGTAGTGGCGCATGCGTCCGAGCATGACGCCGCTTAGGCCCGCGCTCACGTTGAGCGCGATCATCAGCATCATCAGGCTGAGACCTGCGTCGGTTGCCGAAAGCCCGACGACACTCTGCAGGTAGGTCGGCAGAAAGATGTTGAGCCCGATGATCGCGCCCCAGCCGAACGAATGCGCGACCACGCAGCAGAGCACGCTTGCGTTGTGCAGAATCGCGATCGGAATGAGCGGCTCGGGCGCCGTGAGGAGGCGCCACACGAAGGCAAGCCCGAGCACCAGCGCGGCCGTGAACAAGGCGAGGATCGCGGGCGAGCCCCAGAGATAGCTGCGGCCGCCGAGGTTGAGGGCGAGCATGAACGACACGCTGGCGCAGACGATCAGCACCGCGCCGATCACGTCGAGCCGGTGCGGACGCTCGTGCCGCGGCAGCCGCCGCAGCAGAACGGTGGTCACGACCGCGGCCGCGACGCCAAGGGCGACATCGAGCCAGAAGATCGCCGACCAGTGCACATGGTCGGAGAGAAAGCCGCCGAGCGCCGGCCCGGACGCGCCGGCGGTGGTGTAGACCACCGCGAAATAGGCGTAGTAGCGCCCGCGCTCCTTGGGCGCAGTGACATCGCCGAGTACGACCGCCCCCATCGAGGCGAGCCCGCCGCCGCCGAGACCATGCAGCGCGCGCCCGAGGATGAGCGCCAGCATCGAGGGCGCGAGCGCGCACACCAGCGTGCCCAGCATGTAGAGCGCGAGCGCGATGCGCAGCGCGAACCGCCGCCCATGGATGTCCGAGACCTTGCCATAGAGCGGCACGACCGCGGTCGAGGCAAGGAGATAGATCGTGATCAGCCAGGGCAGGTTGTGGATGTCGCCGAACTCACGGCCGATGGTCGGCAGCGCGCTCGCCAGGATGGTGTTGTCGAGCGAGCCCATGAACACCGGCAGCAGCATGCCGAGGACGATCGGGCGCGCCTCTTGATGGCTCAGCGACTTCACCTGACCGGGGTCGATGCGGGCGTCCATTGGGTCAGGGCGGTTCCGTGCTCTCCCGGTTTTCGGCCGGCCTCGCCTTGTAGATCAGCGGCGGCCGTTGGGCCAGCGGCCAGGGGCATCCGCCCGATGCGGGCTGTGCATGTTGGGTGCCTTGACGCCGGCCGCCGATCCGGCCTCACTGGCGGCAGTTTCCGGGTGAAGGAGCAGGAATCATGGTCCGTCATCGCTCGGCGCTCGTGCTCGCTCTAGCGTGCGTCGGCGCGCTCTGTGCCCTTGGCGCGCTGGCGCAGGACGTGCGCTATCCGAGCCGCACCATCTCGATCGTGGTCGCCAATGCGGCCGGCGGCGGCACCGACTATCTGGCGCGCCTCGTCGGCCAGAAGCTGCAGGAGCGCCTGGGGCAGTCGGTGATCATCGAGAACAAGCCGGGCGCGAACGCGATGCTCGCCGCCCAGCAGCTCATCCGCTCGGCGCCCGATGGCCACACGCTCCTGATGGGCTCGATCGGCATGCTCACCGTCAACCCGGCGGTGGTGGCGAATCTCTCCTACGACACCCAGCGCGACTTCGCGCCGATCTCGAACATCGCCCAGTTCCCGCTAATCCTGGGCGTCAACGCCTCGGCGCCGATCCGCAGCGTGGCCGAGCTTGTCGCCTACGCCAAGGCCAACCCCGACAAGGCCAATGCGGGCGCGTCGGGCCCGATTTTCCAGGTGGTGCAGAAGCTGTTCGAGCTTCGCACCGGAACGAATTTCCAGTACATCGCCTATCGGGCAAACTCGGAAGCCATGATCGCGCTGATGCGCGGCGACATCCTGATGTCGCTCTCCGATTCAGGCCCCGCCACCGGCCCGATCCAGGACGGCCGCGTGCGCCCGCTCGCGGTGACGTCGTCGCGTCGCCTGCCGTCCTATCCCGACGTGCCCACCATGGCGGAGGCTGGCATCAAGGACATGGTGGTCGAGTTCTGGCAGGGCCTGGTCGCGCCGGCGGCGACGCCGAAGCCGATCATCAAGAAGCTCGAGGGCGAATTGATCGAGATCGTGAAGCTGCCCGACGTGCGCGAGAAGATGATCGCGCACGAGCTGTTTCCGGTCGGCAGCACCGCGGAGGACTACGCTGCCCTGATCGCGCGCGAGCTCAAGCAGTGGCAGGACGTCGCCACCGCTGGGAACATCAAGATTCAATAGTGGGGGCTATGCAGCGACACCACCTGGATTCCGCGCATGCCGGTATGCACGAGAGCTTGCTGCACCAAGCCGGATGCCTTGGATTCGGTGATGAACTCGCTGACATAGCTGAGCCATCCGGTCCGGCCCTTCTGAACGGCCATCGCCAGGACATTGGTTCCGTAGGCGTCATCCAGGACCCGCGAGCCCGCAAGCTCGGTGGAGTACATCAGGAGCCCCGGGCGGATTCCCGCCAGCACCGTCACGCGTCCCGCTCGCAGCAACGCGAAAGCAGCGTCCGGGCTTTCGGCGTATACCGGTTCGGCATGCTTCAATTTGCCTCTCAACGCGAAATCCATGCTGTGATTGCGAACGACCGCGATGCGAGCTCCGGGCTGATCGGCGTCCGCGATCCGGCGAATGGAGGAGCCTGACGGCACCAGATAGGTGAAATCTCCCTGCAGATAAGGGGGCGAAAAGTCGAGTTCCTCGGCCCGATCCTTGCTGATCCCGAGAAACGCCACGTCGCACACGCCCAACTTGAGGCATTCCACCGTCTCGGCGGGACCGGATTGTTCGACGAGCAGAAGCTCGACGCCGAGGCGTACGGCCAGTGCGCGCGCGATCTCTATTCCGACCCCTTGTAGCTCACCGGTTGCCGGGTTCTTGGCGTAAAAGAAAGAGGGGAACAGTCCGACCCGAACTTTGCCGGCCCGCACAAAATCCGAAATTCGCGGGTCGGCAGTCTGTTGCGGTTTGGCGGCGGTCGCGCCTCCCAGCAGGGCGAGCAGCATGAGAGAAACGCAATGACGCATCAACCGTCTTGCCGGTGCGCCCGAAGGAGCAACGGCGAGTTGATGCTTGAGCGAGTCTTGCTGCGCGCTGGTCGATTGAATTTCCATTGTCACGCTCGTTGCTATTTTGGCGGTAGGCGCGGCTTCAGCCGCGCAGCCTCGATCTGCAACGTGAGCGTAGCTAATCCGGATTGTGGATGTGTTTTAAGGTCGAGATAAAGTGTTGGGATGGAGTTAATCATATATTCACCAGCGCAGGGAGGCGCCGGTTCGCGTGTGAGCTCGAGCAGAAGGCCGAGGTGGCGAACGCGGGGACTATCCGTAACCGTGGTCGGTAGGAGGCGACCATTCCCGCATGCGCCACGACAGAGCCAGCAAAGACCGCTGCCGAGAGCCTTTACTTGCGGGTGCGCACCAGCATGGGTGGGCGGTATGAGCACGCCGCGCACGGCACCTTCGTGACGGCCGCATCCTTGAGCGGCGTCGGATGCGCGGTTCGCGTTCCGACCTTCATGGCGTTGCCAAGGTTGTTGACGGCCAATTCCCGCGTCGAAGGCTGTGCCGGTGGCGGATTGTTGCCCCAGTAGGGAGGGCGGGGATCGGCGCTGGCGGCGCCAGCAGACAGGACGAGCGCTGCCAGGATGGTGGCAAGCCACGCGGTGGCCAGGAACGAGGATGACTTTATCCGATCGGTTTTCATGGCTAGCTCCCTTCGCTTGCGGGGCTTCCCCCGTGTGTCCGACAGAAAGGAGCCTAGCCAGTCGCGGCATTGAAACATGTGATGCCCAACACAGATTGGTCGATTGGGCGAAGGGGCCACGGATTGCAGGTCGATCGGATTTCGTCTGCGCAGGGAGGATGGCGTAGAACGCTAGCCTACCCCAGTTCCACGATCTCCTGCGGAAACGTGTGCAGCCGCTCGGCTCCGGCCTCGCCCACGAGAAAATTGTCGCAGATCCATGTATAGGTGTCCTTGGAGTGATACATCGGATGGACCGCGATGTTCATGCTTGCCGCGATCGGCATGGTTTCGTCGAAGCGCACCAGCGGCCGCTCGACCAGGTGATAGCCCTGGCCGTGGCAATAGAGCCGGTTCTCCTTCGGCCGGCCGTTCTTGGCCATGAACTCGTTGTAGGCGTTCCAGATGTCCGCGCACGAGGCGCCGGGCTTCAGCATCGACGCGGTGAATGCTTGAGCCTCGAACGCGAAGGCGAACTCCTCCTTCATGCTCTGCGTGGCCTTGCCCAGCACGCAGGTGCGGCCGAGCTCGCAGAAGAAGCCGCCGGGGCCGGTGGTCTCGACCAGCAGCACGAACTGGTCGCCCTCCTGGATCACCCGGTTCTGCAGATGGCGCGGCTGGATCATCACCGCCTGGCCGATCGGCGATGACGCGCCCATCAGCAGGCCATATTCGGCGCCGGCGACGCGCGTGCAGTATTCCGCGACCGCGGTGACCTCGATGTCGCGCATGCCGGGCCTGATTGCCTCGAAGGCGGCCCGCATGGCGCGGTCCTGCAGGTGCGCGGTTGCGCGGATCGCCGCGATCTCCTCGTCGCTCTTTATCACCATAATGGTGTCAACCAGCTCGGTCGCGTCCACATAGGTGGCGTTGCCCAGCTTGCCGCGCTTCAAGTGGTCGGCGAGCGCGTGCCCGATCGAGCCCTGCGCCACCAGCCCGATGGTGGCGCCGGAATAGTCGGTGAGCGCCTTCTCCACGTTGGCATTGTCGAGCGCGGTGGTAAACGAGGCGCCCATGAAGTTGGGCGAGGCCAGGAAGCGCTTGACTCCGCGTCGCACCGGATCGCCCGCGGGCGGCGTCACGTCGACGCCGAACGGCCCTGGCGCCACCACGGTCATGAGATCGTCCTTGGGCACGATCACCGTCGTCATGGTGCCGTTGCCGGAGGGCAGGTCGGTGAACCATTTGACATAGCCGCCGGAGAACTCGTTCGAGCTCTGCATGACCAGGACGTCGATGCCGCGCTCCGCCATGGCGGCGCGCACGGCGCTCCAGCGGCGCTCGAGCTCGGTCGTCGAGATCGGGCTGATCAGCCGCTCAGCCATGTCGTTCATGCCCCGCTCCTTTTTGTCGCACGCATTCTGGTCGATCGCACCAGGTCCGCACAGGTACTGCATTGCGCCAAAATGTGGCGGCGCTCACCCCCCGCGACATTTCCTTGCTGCCCGTGGCGCTCCCGCGCAACCTCCAGTCTTGTCAATGCATTTGTATTGTTGATCCACCATCACGCATATATCTGTCACGCACTCCCAATTGCCTCTGGCGGCAGCGGCGCCGCGAGGGCAAACTAGACGGGGGAGGCCCGATGACGCTGGCCAACGTCTCGCTCGACGACAAATATGACCTGAACAAGCGCCGGATCTTCGCGACCGGCTATCAGGCGCTGGTGCGGCTCACGCTGATGCAGAAGGAGCTCGACCGCCGCGCCGGGCTCAACACGGCTGGCTACGTCTCGGGCTACCGCGGCTCGCCGCTCGGCGGGCTCGATCAGCAGTTCATGCGTGCCAAGCGCTGGCTCGAGCGCTCGGACGTGGTGTTCCATCCTGGCCTGAACGAGGATCTCGCCGCTACCGCGCTCTGGGGCACCCAGCAGGCTGAGCTGCGCGGCGAGGGCAAGTACGACGGCGTGTTCGGCATGTGGTACGGCAAGGGGCCGGGCGTCGACCGCTGCGGCGACGTGTTCCGCCACGCCAATTTCGCGGGTTCCTCGAAGCACGGCGGCGTGCTCGCCCTGATGGGCGACGACCACACCGCAGAGTCCTCCACCACCGCCCACCAGTCGGAATATCACTTCGTCGACGTGATGATCCCGATCCTCAATCCGGCGGGCGTGCAGGAGTTCCTCGACTACGGCCTGATCGGCTGGGCGATGTCGCGCTATTGCGGCACCTGGGTGGCGCTCAAGTGCATGCACGAGACGGTCGAGTCGACCGCGGTGGTCGACGGCAGCCTCGACCGGGTGAAGATCGTGATCCCGGACGACTTCCCGATGCCGCCGGGCGGGCTGAACATCCGCCTCAACGATTCGATCCTGGGCCAGGAGGCGCGCCTCTACGATTACAAGCGCGACGCCATGCTGGCTTTCGTGCACGCCAACAAGCTCAACCGCTACATCACCTCGGGTGGGCGCGATCCCAAGATCGGCATCATCACGGTCGGCAAGAGCTATCTCGACGTGCGCCAGGCGCTCGACGAGCTCTCGATCGACGAGGTGATGTGCAACGATCTCGGCGTGCGGCTGTTCAAGGTGGCGTGCCCTTGGCCGCTCTCGCAGCGCGAGCTCAAGGAGTTCTCGCAAGGGCTCGAGCTGATCATCGTGGTCGAGGAGAAGCGCTCGCTCTTGGAAGTGCAGGTGCGCGAGGAGCTTTACGGCACCTCGAACCAGCCGATCTGCATCGGCAAGAAGGACGAGCAGGGCAACTGGCTGTTCCCGGTCAAGGGCGCGCTCGATCCCAATGACGTTGCGATCTGCATCGGCGAGCGCATCCTGGCGCGCCGGCACAACGACCGGGTCGCGGCCGAGGTGGCTCGCCTCAAGAAAGCGCAGCGCGCGCTGGCCGAGATCCAGGAGGTCGGGCAGCGCACGCCCTATTTCTGCTCCGGCTGTCCGCACAACACCTCGACCGTGGTGCCGGACGGCATGCGCGCCTATGCGGGCATCGGCTGCCATTACATGGTGCAGTGGATGGACCGCTCGACGTCTGGCTTCACCCAGATGGGCGCGGAGGGCGCCAACTGGATCGGGGAAGCGCCGTTCTCCAAGCGCGGTCACGTGTTCCAGAATCTCGGCGACGGCACCTACAACCACTCGGGCTATCTTGCGATCCGCGCCGCGATCGCGGCCGGCGTCAACATCACCTACAAGATCCTGTTCAACGACGCGGTGGCGATGACCGGCGGCCAGGCCAACGACGGCGGCCTCACGGTGCCGCAGGTCGCCCGCCAGGTCGCGGCCGAAGGCGCCAAGCGTGTCGTGGTGGTCACCGACGAGCCGCACAAATACGCCTCCGGCGAGGAGTGGCCGACGGGGCTCACCGTGCATCACCGTGACGAGCTCAATCGCCTGCAGGTGGAGCTTGCCGCGGTTCCGGGCTGCACGGTGCTGATCTACGACCAGACCTGCGCGGCGGAGAAACGGCGCCGGCGCAAGCGCGGCACGTTCCCCGATCCCGACAAGCGTGTGATCATCAACGAGCTGGTGTGCGAGGGCTGCGGCGATTGCGGCTTGGTCTCGAACTGCGTGTCGGTGCAGCCGCTGGAGACCGAGTTCGGGCGCAAGCGCACCATCGACCAGACCAGCTGCAACAAGGACTTCTCCTGCGTCAACGGCTTCTGCCCGTCCTTCGTGACCGTGCACGGCGCCAAGCTGCCGATCCGCAAGACGCCAGCCAACTCCGCCGTGCCGGCGCTGCCCGCGCCGACGCTGCCCGCGATCAACGGCACCTATGACATCATCGTCACTGGCATCGGCGGCACCGGCGTCGTCACCATCGGGGGCGTGCTCGGCATGGCGGCGCACCTCGAAGGCAAGGGCGTCGGCGTCATCGACATGGCCGGCCTCGCCCAGAAGGGCGGCGCCGTCTACAGCCACATGCGCATCGCCAGCGATCCCGATGACATCCACGCCATTCGGGTGGCGGCCGGCTCGGCCGAGCTCGTCATCGGCGGCGACATCCTGGTGGCCGGCAGCAAGAAGGTGCTCGCCGCCGTCAAGCCTGGCCAGACCGACATGGTGGTCAACCTGGCCGAGTTCCTGCCCGGCGATTTCACCCGCAACGTCAACTACACGCTGCCGAGCGAGCGGCTGAAGCGCGCGATCGCCAGCGCCGCCGGATCCGAGAAGTGCCAGTTCGTCGACGCCACCCGCATCGCGGGCGCGCTTCTCGGTAACTCGGTGTCCGCCAACATTTTCCTCGTTGGCTATGCGTTCCAAATCGGCGCGCTGCCGCTGTCGGCGGAGGCGATCGAGCGCGCGATCGAGCTCAACGGCGAGGCGGTCGAGATGAACAAGGCGGCATTCCGCTTCGGCCGCTATGCCGCCATTGACCGTGCCGCGGTCGAGAAACTCGCCGCGCCCAAGGAGGTCGACGAGGTCCGCCGTCTCTCGCAGTCGCTTGACGAGACGATCGAGCGCCGCGTCGCGTTCCTCACCGGTTATCAGAACGCCGCCTATGCGGCGCGCTACCGCGCGCTGGTCGAGAAGGTGAAAGCCGCGGAATTGGCGCGTGCCCCCGGCAAGCGCGGCCTGGCGGAAGCAGTCGCGCGCTATCTGTTCAAGCTGATGGCCTACAAGGACGAGTACGAGGTCGCCCGCCTGTTCACCGGCGAGGATTTCGCCCGCCAGGTTCGCGCGACCTTTGCGGGCGCGGACCTGCGCTTCGAATTCCACCTCGCGCCGCCCATCATCGCGCCCAAGGACGAGCGCACCGGCGCGCCCAAGAAGCTCTCCTTCGGGCCCTGGATGATGACCGCGTTCCGCCTCCTGACGAAGCTGAAAGGCCTGCGCGGCACCGCCTTCGATCCGTTCGGCTACACCGCCGAGCGTCGCATCGAGCGCGCGCTCATCGCCGAATACGAGGCGATGCTGAGCGAGATCCTGGAGCGGCTGTCGCCCGACAATCATCATCTCGCGGTCGGGCTTGCGGCGATCCCGGAGAAGATTCGCGGCTTCGGTCACGTCAAGGCGCGTTCGCTCACGGCCGCCAAGGCCGATGAGGCGGCGCTGATGGCGCAGTTCCGCTCGGGCTCCCCGGCGCTGCTGAAGGCGGCGGAATAGACTGGAACGCCTTGCTCTGCAGTCGCGTTGCTATGATGGGCAGGGCTCCGCAAGCGGCGGCCGGTGGTAGCCAAACGCGTGCGTGAGCCGCAAAGGAATAGAGATTGCCGGACATCGTGACCTTCACCATCAATCCCGCGGTCGACATTTCGACCTCGGTCGATCGTGTGACGCCCGAGCATAAGCTGCGCTGCGCGTCGGCGCGCCGCGATCCCGGCGGCGGCGGCATCAACGTGGCGCGCGTCGCGACGCGCTTCGGGGCCGATGTTCTGGCGGTCTATACCGTGGGTGGTCCGATCGGGGAGCATCTCAAGCAGCTGGTCGCCCGCGAAGGCATTCGCAGCCTGACCGTTCCGATCGCCGGGGACACGCGCGAAGACCTGGCCGTCGTCGAGGACGAGACCGGCGAGCAATTTCGTTTTGTCTTCCCGGGCCCCTTGCTGGCGGAGCCGGAATGGCGCGCCGGCCTTGACGCGCTCGCTTCGCTCGCGCCCAAGCCGCGCTTTCTGGTGGCGAGCGGAAGCCTTGCGCCCGGCGTGCCGGACGACTTCTACGGACGTGTTGTTCACGCGATGCAGGAGAGCGGCGCCAAGATCATCATCGACACCTCCGGCCTGCCGTTGCGCTGCGCGCTCGACGCCGGCGTCTATCTGGTCAAGCCGAACCTGCGCGAGCTGCGGGAGCTCGTCGGCGAGCCGCTGGCGCACGAGGACGACTGCATCGGCGCGTCGCGCCGGCTGGTGGACGAGGGGCGTGCCGCGGTGGTGGCGCTTACGCTCGGGCACGACGGCGCCATGCTGGTGACGCGCGAATTGGTGCTGCGCGCCGACGCGGTCGCGATCAAGCCGGTGAGCACGGTCGGCGCCGGCGACAGCTTCCTGGCCGCGCTGGTGGCGCGGCTCGCGGCCGGTCATGGCATGGAGGATGCGTTTCGCCATGCCGTGGCGGCCGGCTCCGCCGCATTGCTGGCGCCGGGCACCGAGCTTGCCCGCCGCGAGGACGTCGAGCGTCTGCTTGGCGCGGTGGCGGTGCGGGCTGTGGACCACGTGTAAGGACAGCACGTAGGGTGGGTTGCGCACCGCACAGGAACCCACACCCCATGCCGTCCGACATCGATCCGCAATCAGGCTTTCGGCTGCCGCTGCTCACGCGCGAGGAGCTGGACCAAGCCGGCCAGGCCACCTACGACCGCGCCGCGCGCGGCGGCAACGTCGCGGGGCTGCGCGGCCCCGCCGGCATCAGCCTCTACAGCCGCGGCGCGCATGCGCATCTGCGCGCGATCATCGACTATCTGCGCACCGGTGCCGACATTGCCCCGCGCGTGCGCGAGATCGCGCTGCTCTCGACCGAGCGCGAGTTCGACTGCCAGTTTCAGTGGTCCTTGCACGAGCTCGAGGCGCGCAAGGCCGGCGTGCCGCAGGACACGATCGACGTCATCAAGCATCGGCGCGGCACCGACGGCCTCGACGCGACCGACGCGCTGGTGATCACGCTCGCGCGTCAGCTCTGGCGCGACCACAAGGTGACGTCGGAGATTTTTGCGCAAGCCAAGGCCTTGTTCGGCCCGCACAAGCTGATCGATCTTGTGGTCCTGATGGGCAACCACGCCGCCACCGCTGCGCTGCTGACGGCCGTCGACATGCAGTTGCCGGACGGCACCGAGCCGCCGTTGCCGACCAGGTGAAGCCCGCGCTACTGCACGACGTCGAGCTTCACCTTGGTGACGCCGCGCCCGACCATGCCGAGCTCCTCGGCGGCCGCCTGCGAGACGTCGATCACGCGCCCCGGAATGAACGGGCCGCGGTCATTGATGCGCACCGTCACGGTTCGCCCGCTCGCCACGTTGGTGACGCGCACCCGCGTGCCGAATGGCAACGTCCGGTGCGCGGCGGTCATTGCGCGTGGATTGAAGCGTTCGCCGCTCGCGGTCTCCGTGCCGGTGCCGTAGAAGCTCGCCAGCCCGTCAGCGGCGCGCGCGATGGACGCTGGCCGGCTGGTTGCAGGCAGGGGCTCCGATCGCGCGGCCAGCTGCGGGCCCTTGTCCTGGTATCTGTCCGGGCTCTTGTCCTGACTTGGGTCCCGGGCGGTAATGGATGCGGTCCATGCGGGCACCGGCCACCACCGGTCCGAAAATGAGGCGGGGGTCTCGGCCAGGGCCGGCCATGGCGCAAATGTCATGAGCGTCGTGACGGTCAGGGCGACGGCGGCGATGCGCCAGCCTTGAGCCGGAACGGGCGCAGCCGCGCGCGGAAGCCCATCGCTTCCGTCACGACCAACGGACGACAATCCGCCGCGCGCACCAATCGACATGTCCCACCCCACCGACACATGTTCAGTGACGGGCGAACCGGGGCTCGAAAATGGCGATAAACAGGCTAAGTCACAGATTTCTCTTGGATGTGACTATTTTGCAACATGCGCGGGTTGGGAGCCGGCGGGCCCCGCCTGGCCCTCCCGCCGCTCAGCGACGTCGAGCGCCGCACGCACATGCTTTTCGCTGATGGCGCGAGCGCTCTCGGTCAGGCGGCCGTAGACGTCGCGGATGAACGACAGCCGCTCCGCGGCGCTGGCAAAGGCCTTGTCGGGAACGAGAAACACCATGGTGCCGTGCGAGAGCACGATACCGTCGCGCTCCAGCAACATCTGATGCACCCCGTGCCACTTCAGATAGTGCTCGATGTCATCGCTGATCAGATGCAGGCCGCTGTCATCCTGTTTCAGCCGCACGAACTCGGTGGCGTTGCCGCGGCCCTTCATCAGGCGGATCTGATATCGCCGCACCAGCCACAGGCCCGCAACGAAGATCAGGCCCACGATCAGAAACGCCAGCTCCGTGCCGAAGGGGATGCCCTCGTCCTCGGCGATATCGCGCAGTTCGTCGCCGAAGGCGACCAGAAAGGCGACGACCGGGATCAGGAGCGCCACCAGAAGCCAGGTCAGCCACCGCACCGCCGGATAGGCCTTGCGGCGCGTTGAGCGGCTGAGCTTGATCATCCGCTCGAACGGGATTTGGTAGCTCAACTCGCGCTGCATGATCCGCCTCCGCCGCCAATCCAAGGAATGAGAGCGTATGTGAGCCCTCAAGCTAGAATTAGACAACGCTTCGCCAACAACATTGCGCCACGTCAAGAGTCGAGAGCAAGTGATGCCGCCAGCTTATTGGGGCATGACCGTTAGGCGCTGATTGGCACAATATTTCGACAAGGTGGGGACTGCGGCCGATTGATTCCGCCGCCAGTGCGGTTGGCTGCCTTCCGTCGTCCGATGCAGGCTGCTAGGCTCGATCGGTCAATCAATCAAATCGCTCAACCAAGCAAGAAGCGTCAAGGGAGGGAATATGCGCGGAGTTGCTCTGCTTTCCATCGTGCTGGTGTGTCTCGGTCTGGCGCCGGCGCTGGCCTTGTCGGACAAGCCCTATCTCAGTGCGAGCGATGCGGACTTCGGCAATCTGCTGCCGCCTCCGCCGGCCGATGGCTCCGAGCTCGACAAGCGTGACCTGCAGGGCGTGCTCGATCTGCAGAAGGTGGTGACTCCGGCGCGCATGGAGAAGATCCAGGCCGACGTCGAGCAGACGGTCTACCGCGTGGCCGGCGAGGTCCTCGGGCCGACCTTTACCAAGGAGCGCTTTCCGCTCGCCGGGGAGTTCTTCGCCAAGATCAATCGCGATTCGAGCGTGGGCGTTCGCGACATCAAGCAGAAGTACAAGCGGCTGCGTCCGTTCCAGGCCAGCAAGGACATCAAGACGCCGGAGAACATTGCGAAGGCGTCACAAGGGCCGACCTACCCGAGCGGCCACGCGACCTTTGGTGCGCAGGTCGCGCTCCTTCTGTCCGTGATTGTGCCGGAAAAGACCGCCGCGCTGCATGCCCGCGGGCGGGAATATGGCGAGCAGCGCGTTGCCAGCGGCGTGGCCTACCCGTCCGATTTCGAGACCGCGCAGATCGGCGCCACCTTGATGCTGGCGCTCATGATGCAGAAGCCGGAGTTCAAGACCGATTTTGAGGCGGTCAAGACAGAAGTCCGCAAGGGCCTGGGACTGGCGCCGTAATCTCGACGCTCCACGTGACTGAATGATCTCACCGTCCCGGCACCAGCGCGGGCGGGCGCAGCGCCGATGTGTTCGTCGCTGCGCTCTTGGTCGCCGCTGGCGGTGACTTGGCCGGCTGCGCCTTTGCGCGCGGCGTATCGACCGATTGTAGATATGCGGTGAGCGTCTGCGCGGAGCTGAAGCTGCTGGTGTAGTGCTGGCGCAGGTAAAGCGACAGCATCAAGCTCATCCGCCCCTTGGCAAGCCCGCGCGCGCTGCGGTGGCAGTCAACGCAGCTTGCGGCGAACAGCTTGGGGCCGGTTTTGTCCTGATCGAGATTCTGCGCCTGCGCGCTAGCCTGCGCGATCACGACCGCGATGAGTGAAGCCAAGATGTGTGAAGCTAATACATGGCTGATCGCCGACATGGCGCGCGCTCCCCCAAAAATGTCGGTCCGCGCCAGCTTGTTGTTTTTCGGCTTCTTGTTTGCGTATGCGCCGGCGCGTCGTCAATGACCGTGATTAACTATACCGCCGAAGCTGGGCCGAATTTGCGGCAGAGCGGGTGCCTTGCGGCGGTGCCGAGCGATTTTTCTTTAACGGTAGTCCCGGGTGCGATCACGATGACGTGAGCTCGCCGCTGGATATATTGCTCTATAGTGAAATTCACTTTATGAGAGATCCATCCCGATCCGTGTTTCGAGGGGCGCCTTCCGGAGGCGTTCGTAAGGCGGGGAGCGGGAGCGGCACCTGCGGGAAGGCACTTACGCAACCCGACCCA
>Ga0209798_10000400_pt1 | contig 25704 bp, 22 predicted proteins | sample DOMMetBare3Fresh_FD_187475 | JGI IMG/M metagenome (GOLD analysis project Ga0209798, IMG submission 187475) | Wetland sediment microbial communities from St. Louis River estuary, USA, under dissolved organic matter induced mercury methylation -... | ecosystem: Environmental > Aquatic >... | reverse complement strand
GGGGGGGGGGGGATTCAGCGCTGGTAGCGGACGGTATACTCTCATGGCTGACTGCCGGGAGCGCTTCAGGCGGTTGTTGTTCTTGCTGTCCGGCCAGCGGGGAAGCGTCCATAGCCTGTTGCAGCAATGACAGCACGTCGCTCACCACGACCCCTGAATCCAGGCCGGTCAGCGCCTGCTCCACCAGTTTCCTGATGGAATCGAGGCAGTGATACATCGTGTCGATGATTTCCGGGAGCAGGGGGAGCGTCCCTTTTGACGCTCTGCCGAGGATATCTTCAAAGCGGTGTGCCACCTTCTCGATATCCAATTGCCCGAGCATCCTGCTGGAGCCTTTCAGGCTGTGCGCTTCGCGGAACAACTCTTCCAGAATGCCCGTGTTGCCCGGATCCTTTTCCAGGCGCAGCAAACCATCCTCAAGCTGCTGAAGATGCTCGTTACTCTCGATTTTGAACAGATCCCGCATTTCAAGATCTTCTATCATTGCATTCTCCTGAAGGGATGGGGGGATGTTGTCATCGTTGCCTGCCGTCACACAATCCTCATCAATTTCGCCGTAGCTTCATTCAGGTTTTCGATGCCGATCTTGGTCTGGGAGATCCCCGCTGCCGTTTCTCTCGCTCCCGCGTTAATGTTGTTGGCGGCCTCGACCACCTGGGCGATGGCGGTTGATTGTTCCCTGATGTTCAGCACCACCTGTTGCGCATTCTGGTAGGCCTGACCTACCGCGCCGGAAAGCATCTCGAACAGATCATTCACCTTGCGGGCGATCTCCGTGACGCTCTCGATATTCCGTGTTCCTTCCTCGGTCTTCATGATGGTCGTGTCAGTCGCCTTCTGGATTCCCGATACGATCGTTTTGGCCTGTTCGGCTGATTTTTTGCTCTCCACCGAGAGCTTGCGAACCTCTGCCGCCACAACCGCGAACCCTTTGCCATGCTCGCCGGCACGGGCTGCCTCTACTGCCGCATTGAGGGCCAGCATATTGATCTGTACCGACAGATCCTTCAACAGTTCGGCAATGGTTCCGATCTGGCCGGTCTGTTCGCTCAGGGAGAGGATCTGTTCGGCAATCGTCCCAACCTTGCTCTTCAGGCTGTCCATTGCCTCAATTGCCTGGCGGACCGCCTCACTCCCCTCCACCGTCAGGGCACTGGCATCCTTTGCCATTTCGGCAGCCGTTGTTGCCTGTTCCGCCGATTGGCGTGACGATACGGCAATCTCTTCCATGGTCGCGGTGGTCTCATTCACCATGGCCGCCTGTTGATTGGCTGTCGCTTCATGCTGGGTGATGGTCGCCGCTATTTCCGTTGAGGTTGAGGAAGCGGAATTTACTGCTTCCTTGATCGTCCTGCTGATGCGGGATGCGATCCAGATACCGATGATGATAGCCAGTACGATGGAAAGCAAAACCCCGAATATCAGCACGTTGGCAAGCCCATTGATTGCATCATCAGCTTTTTTTCTGCTCTCTTCCCTGATTTCATTTTCCCGTAACTGGAACTCATCGATCAGCCGGTTAAGTTCGATGACAATGTTGATGGTATCCCCTTTTTGAAAAAGTGCCGTCGCCTCGCTCCCCTTGCCTTGTTTTACCAGGGTCACCAATTGCTTGGAACGTTCCCGGTACTGATTGGCAACTTCCAGAATCCTCTGCAGGCTTGCCATCTGCCGGGGGTCTTTGACCAGTTTTTTCAACGATTCTGAAAGGACATAAAATTCCTTTTCATTTTCTTCATAGTTCTTGAGTGACGTCTCATGTCTGGCAAGCAGGTAGGCGCGCGAAGAACTCTGCATCTCCGATGCGTTCAGGGCAAAAAGGCTGAACTTCTCGATAATCTGATGTTTGTTGTCAACAATCTTCGACTGCTCTTCGACCTTTTTGATGTTGGCATACACTACCACCGAAACGATCACCGTCAACATCAGCGGAATGGTATAGCCAAGCAAAATACTGAATTTCAGTTTCATGTTTTTGAACATTGTCTGCCTCCTTGTTGTCAGAAAAGAGTTAGTAGCGTGTCTGATGTCGTGAGTTATCGCGTATCCACTGCCAGGTTTCCCTCTTTGATAATCGCAGCCATGTTGAGCAGTGTCATCGCCTTGCTCTCGTAGTGAGCTGTCCCCCTGCTGAATTTTTCGATTGCCGCGCTTAACGATGAGGGGAGCGGGGAACGATTTGTCGCGTCAATACAGGCAATGTCATGAATCTCATCAACGGCAATACCGACCGTAATCTCTTCGAGCGAGGCGACAATGACCTTGGAGGAGCTGCCCAGTTGTCCGGCGGGCATTCCGAGTAATCCCCGGATATCGATGACCAGGAGGATGCTCCCCCGCAGGTTCATGTTGCCGATCACATGTTCCGGACAGTTGGGGAGTGGTGTCAGGTTGGTGATCGATGAAAACTCCTGCACCGATTTCAGGTCAATGCCGAAATATTCTCCTCCCAGTGTTGCTACTGCCACCTGTTCTGTCCCGCGAAGACTCTCATCCTCTGCCGCTTTCATCAATTCAGCGCTGCGGCGGTGAAATTCCGTTTGTTCCGTCCGGTTGGTCCCTGGAGTTGCAGCCCGGAATGACTCCCCTTGATGGGAAGATTCGCTGCTGTTCAGCTCCGGTTCCGCAGGCGCTTTGACATGCTTTGCCGGAACTGTCAAACGTTCATGGTCGAGGATCATGATGATCTCTTCTCCCAATCGGGCATGTGCTGTCACATAGGGGGGAACCTGTTCTCCCGGAACAGCAGGGGGGGGGAGATCGAGTTGGCCGGGGCGGATTTTAATCACGTCCCGGACCTGGTTGACGATGATGCCGGTCAGCTGACCATTGACATTGATGACCAGCATGCCGTCTTCCAGCAGATAGCGGGCGGGAAGTCTGCCGAAGAGAATGTTCAGATCCATGACCGGGATGATTTTCCCCCGCAGGTTGATGACGCCGGCTACATGGGGTGGGGTTTCCTCGATCGGTGTGATTTCCGGCAACTGAAATGTCTCGCTGACCACCATGGCATTGACGGCATACAGGGAATTACGAACGGTAAACACAAAATACTGGTCAACGGTTGTTTCCACGGGGAGCCTCCTTTGTATTCAGGCCGGTGAGCAGCTCATCGGTATGCCGTAATAGCTCTCCGGCGGTCATGTTGTGGTAGGGTGGCAGGGATGTTCCCGATGGTAATTGCTGCAGGAGCTGGCTGCTTGCCGAGAGGAACTTTTCGGCCAGCTTCTGGTTGTGCTCTTGCGCATACAGGGCGCCGAGTTCCAGGTGGGCGGCCACATGGAGCGGATCCAGGTAGATGGTTTTTTTTAGCAGATCCTTGGCATTATCCACGTCTCCGGTAGCCTCGGCAATCTGCGCCAGGAGAAAATATGGATGGGGGGAGGTTGCCTCAAGGGTGATTGCCTGCCGGCAGGTTTTGAGCGCCTGTTGATACTCCCCCTGGTCAGCTTGCCTCTGTGCCATGGTCAAGTATGCCTCGAAGTTGTGCGGAACGGTTTTGTTGTCAGGCAGGGCGGCAACCCACGTGGCAGCCGTTGCTCCCTGCTCATGTGCCATTCTCTGGGCGTGCTTGGCGATCACAGGAATGTTTCTCGGCTTGTCAGGAGGTGGTGCTGCCACTTGTTTTCCCGTGCTCCTGGCAGGGAGGGGGGATGTACCTCTGGTTGTGTCCGCGAGCGTGCCGCCATCCCTTGTTGCCGACCTTTTCTGAAAGATCACCTGTTCACCACACATTTTCGTCTTTAAGTGCTGTACGGATTGCAGATGCAGTTCTCCGTGGCCGGTCATCAGATATCCCCCCTCATTCAGTGTCTCGGAGAATTTACCTGCGACCTGGCTGACTGCTTGCGGTGTGAAATAAATAAAGACATTGCGGCAGATAATCAGGTCCATGTCATGGAGTTCCCGCGAACAATCGGGGAATCTCTCCTTTACCAGATTGCAGCTGCTGAATGTGACCATGGAACGGATAGCATCATCAATTTTCCAATACTCATGTTGGGGCGAAAAGTATCTGCTTTTCAGGGCTGGATCCACCATTCGGAATGACCAGGGAGTGTAGAGCCCTTTACGGGCCTGTTGCACGGCCTGCTCCTGCAGGTCGGTGCCAAGCACGAAGATCTGCCACTCTTTCCTCCGGGGAAGCAACTCATGCAGCACAATTGCCAAAGAATACGGCTCTTCACCGCTGGAACAGCCGGCGCTCCAGATGCGCAACTGCCGCTGTTGGCTCCTTCGTTCGATCAATTCGGGCAGGATCTGGTTGCGGAGCAGCTGGAACTGGTTGCGATCCCGGAAAAAATACGATTCACCGGTTGTCAGCAGTTCTGTCAGCAGGTTCCATTCCCGGTGGCTCTGCGGAGTATCGAGCGTAAGCTGCTGATAGTAATCGAGCGGCGAGCCGTGAAAGCTTCTTATTCGTTCAAGAAGCTTGTTGCGGAAAGCCGGCTGATCCTTTTCCCTGGTGCAGAGACCGGTCCGCATGGCTACCAGCTTGATAAAATCATGGAGCAGAGAGTCCGTCATATCCCCTCGATAATCTTCATGGTGTTCTTTGAAATAGATAATTACAGGGATGCTTCTATGTAATGGATTGATATGTTTGAATAAAATAAGGACTGTTCTTGTGGGGGTGGTGTGTGCAATTGTTGTGCCCTGCTTGGGCGTTTCGTCGAGGGGATCGTGTCCGTATATGGTCTTTGCATCAGGTTGTTAAGCCCCGTCAGGGGCGTCCGAATGTAGCCGGGGGATTTATCCCCCGGATAAGAGGAAGGGGTCAGATTTTGTTGTTCAAGCGGGCATTGAGTCGGTTGGCGACGGTCTTGCGGGTAATTCCCAGCAGTGTGGCGGCATTGTTGTGATTCCCCTTGGCAACTGCCAGCGCTTCATCCAACAGCAGTTCTTCGACTTCATTCATGGTCGGAAAACGGCCAAAGAGTGTTGCCAAACTAATAGTGTCACAACTGTTCTGGTTACGGGAAGAGTGGGTGTTTCTCTTGTATTCACTGGTCATGCTGAAATCTTTTGGGTGCAGCGGACCTGAAACATGGCGGGCAACCGCTTCATTAATAACAGCCTGTAGTTCCCGCACATTGCCAGGGAAATCGTATTGTTTGAGGAAACTGATGGCATCGGGATGGGTGGGAAGTATGTTTTTTTTCTTGTAGGTACGGGATGCTTCTTCCACAAAATGGGAGACCAGCGGCTGAATGTCCTCGGTACGTTCCCGTAGCGCAGGGACGTGGATCTGATGTGAACAGAGGCGATAGTAGAGATCGCGGCGGAATTTCCCTTCATTTATTTTGCTCTCAAGATCCACGTTGGTGGCCACTACGATGCGGGCGCTGCTTTTTTTAAGGATATCCGAGCCGATCGGGTAGTACTCGTTCTGTTGCAGCAGCCGTAACAGCTTGATTTGTGACGCCTCTCCCAGGTCACCGATTTCATCGAGAAAGAGGGTTCCGCCGGAGGCACTGGAAACCAGGCCGGTTCGTGCCGCCTCAGCACCGGTAAAAGCTCCTTTTTTATGACCGAAGAGGGTGTCGGAAAACATGATGTCATCGAGGCCGGCTACGTTTACCGATACAAAATCCCCTTTTACCATGCTGGCACGGTGAATTGCATTGGCGATCAGCTCCTTGCCGACGCCGGTTTCACCGGTAATCAGAATTGTCTGGCGGGTTGGCGCAACCACCTCGATGTACTGGAAAATGGCTCGCATTTTCTTGCTGCAGGTGATGAAGGCGGAAAATGAGGCCGGGTTGTCCAGGGCATCGTCCAGCAGGCGGTGTTTCAAGGCTGTCACTTCTCCCTGCAGTTCGATCATGTTGAGTGCGTTTCTGACACATGCCAGCAGGCGATTGGTTTCCACCGGTTTGACCAGATAGTCGAGCGCCCCCAGTTTCATGCATTCAATCGCCAGGTGCAGATCGGTGGAGCCGGTCAAAATAACCACTGGCAGGTTGGAATAATCACGGCGGATGATGGCGAGTAATTCAAGTCCCGATAAATCGGGCATGTGCAGATCGAGCAGTACTAATGATACCCGGTTTTCATCCAGAAAACGGGTTACCTGCAGGCTGTTGGTGAGAGCGCAAATATCGGTTATCCCGGCTTGCTGCAAGGCCAGTGTAACCATGGTGCAGCTGTTCTCATTGTCGTCAACGATCAGAACTTTTTTGTTCGGATGTAAGGGTTTTTGCATGCATCCTTCCTTCCGGTTATGGCTGTGGGTGGTGGCATCCCTCATACAGGGCGAACTCTCATCTCAGCAATTATTGATGATTATCGATAATATGTTCAATCCGGTAGGTTGATTTACGGATGCCGTTAATCACGGCCGGGATGGTGGTGCAGATATCGTGGAGTGATTCACTGATTTCAAGCGTTCCTTCGTCACGCAACTCATCCAGATGTGCTCTGAGATCTTCCCAGCATTTGAGCAACAGATCCGTGCCGAGTAATATGGAATTGTTTTGATCCTTGATATCATGGGTGAAACGTGTTCGAGACCTGTCGGATGGGGGGGCTGGTTTGGCAATGGCCGGCAACGGCTCACGCTCTTGCGATTGTTGTGTGTGGTCGTGATCAGCCATCTCGGTGGTGCTGAGAATGTCTTTCCGCTCTGTCGTCATGATTCAAACCTCATCATTATGATATGGCAAGAAATTTAACACATTTTATTCATAATGTAATCCTGGAAAGTTCTCACAAGAAGAGTTCGTATTTTTCTATCGTTTTATTTACTACCGACCGTGCCAGTCTGTAGATACTCCACCATATTTTATGAAGAATGTAGACGCGGCCCCCCATCGTTTCAGGGCTCTGAAATGTCCACAACGATGACTCGCATCCGGTGTCGATCTTCCTCCGGGATGAGCGACATGAGCGCATTGCTAAGCTCTTCCACGCTTGCTGGACGTTTGATGCCATCCGGTAGCTTCGGCATCATCCGGCCTTTTACCTCACCTGACCAGATAACGAGATAGATGCCGAGTCCACCTGCCATAGCATCACGTGTGTATAGGCGATCAAGTTGGGTACGCCATGCCGTCCAAAGCTCATTGTGGTAGTGGTGCTTGACCTCTATCGGCAAGAGCCGTTCGGTACCCTGCAAAATCACCAAATCGCATTCCTTGTCTGCAACCATATGGTGTTCAACCGTCACGATAAGGTTTTGAGCTTTCACCCTGTTCTGAAGATCCTCAGCCAATAATCCCGAACAAGCTTCCTCGCGTTTTGGCTTGATGAGTTTGCGCCCTTCTTCATTCCAGTAGGCCCTGAATCTTTCTCTTTGAGTCAGCCTCATTTCGCGTGCGAGAACGCCTAGGTGATCAACTACAAAGGCCAGAAGGTCGCTTGGGGTAGCAGGAACACGATTACTAATAGCTTCAGCCACTTGTTCAGGCGAAGCGAATGTAAAACTGGATTCACGCTGCTGCTTTTCGTGCTGTGCTCTATGATGTCTGATCAAGTCGCGGTAGCTTATCAAGGCATCGTCATTCTCTAATCGTTCTAGTTGGGCACCAGCGTCCACAGAGCCATCGGCGGCTAATAGCTTGATCTGATCTGCTACAAATCCTGAGGCATCCCAAGGATTTTGCCTGCCCCACCACGCGTCTGAGGGATGTCCAACAACGGAAAAACGTTTTCCTACTAGTGCAATGACTTCCACGCGCTGTGCCGATGTGATGTTAACAGCACCTCTCTTATCGTTGCCACCCCCCTTAATGACTTCAATAGCTTTCCATAGAGCTGCATCCGGCTCCGACTTAAGGGATTTCCAGGGTTCCAAATAGATATTGGGATCAATCATAAAAAGGGCCGTGTTCCAGATGGCCCTTACTTCCGCTGACAGTCCGTTTCGCGCAAGTTCGGCTTCGCCGATTGCATGTGTGGCCCGCTGGTCATTGAGCATGAGGACAGAAACTAGTTTTCCAACAGTCTCGCTATCATCATTGATCCCGGACCTAAGAACGTCGGCTGACAGCGAAGCAAGAAATTGCAAAGTGCTTGAGTCCTGACTGAGATCATAAAATCCCGGTAGATTACCTTTTTTATGCGTCGTAGCAGAAACCCATATTTCATGTAAAACAGATTTCACAACGTCTGGATTCTGGCTAGCTTCCTGAAAGATCCATCCTGTCAGAGCTTCATCGTAGCCCGGCAGCTTGTCACCAGTATTCTTTTCAGTGACTACAACCGCGATACAATGCGGCAGCGCTTCCATAGGCACGGCCATGCCCGCATTGATCCGCAAGAAGACTGAAAGACACAATAGAAAGTGGGTATACGGACTGCTGTTCGCATGCCAGCTTTCAATCACCGCTTTTATTTTAGGGATGTTAGGATTTTCTGCGTTGCGGATGAATCCCTCAATAATAGCATCTGTGATCTCTTCATTTGTCAGACTGATAAGGCGTTCACGTGCGTCAGCAACGCCATTGACATTATTGAACCCCAGGTAGACCATGGCTGCCCATGCGAGGGCGTGTTCCTCACCTCCTTCTCGAATGGTCGCAAGGCGTGAATTGAAGTATGCAACATTTTGGGTTCGGGTTACCGAATTTTTACGTCTCTTCTTCTGCCTTTTCTTGAACTCATCTTTACGCCATTTTTCGATTTTGCAGGCATTCCAATTACCGAGTGCTTTTTCGACGTCACGCCGACGGCTCAAAAAATCAAAACCTGCTTCAGCAAGTGCAACAGATGCTCCTTCCTTTGGGAGCCAAGACAGATACATACTAAAAAGTTCGCTTGCGCGTTCCGGATCGTTCTCCTTTTCAGCACGCGCCAGGAAGAATTCGCAATGGGTGACTGGCCAAACCGTAGCTGGCAGCAGGCGCCAAAGGTCATAGGTTACAAAAACCCCGAATGACCGCTCCTTATTGGGCACCATCTGCGCGAGCAGATCAAATACCTTTTCAAAAAGTGACGGTTCCTGATTAAATCGCCCTTTTAGAGACGCTAGAGTCTTCTCGAAATTATTTCGGCTGATCCGCATATTCCGCAGCCAGTTTGACAATTGTATGGGCGTAATCGGTGTGGGGCTCTCAAAACGCCGTTTCAACCACTCATAGAAGATTGATCGTAGCTCGAACTGTGCATCATTCTTAGGTAACAACACCCGAGAGGCACCATCGAGAATCTCGTTCAAATCTGAAACAGTTGGCAGATCAATCAGATTATAGAAGTGGCCGAATGTGTGTCTTTCTTTCTTGGCAGAAGCGGCCTGTTCCATGATCGAAAGCACTCGCAGGGCCACGCTGCCCTCTGCTCGCGTCAGACTGAGAAGATCTGCTCGAACCTCGGGGGCAACAAGGTCATCGGCTGCTTGGGAAAGTTCACGATCTAAGGCATCCAACTGACCCCAATCGTTATGGACCGATTTGGCAAAGGCTCTCAATGCTGTTGTTCTCAGCCAGTTATTATGGCGTTTTTCCAACACCATGGCCCGTAAGATCCCGTTCAGGCCTATATTTACTGTGCTGTTTGCTATTGCTTCGAGCACGGCGATTTTCAGATGTACTCCGGTTGCGGGGTCTTTGAGTAGTTCGTGTATAATTTTGGCCGTATTCAAATTGGCAAGGTCACGGAACGAGCCTCGATCTTCTTGGTTTGCGAGAAACCATGGATCACGAAGTTGTCTAAGACCAGCCCAGATCGCACATTGTGCGCTTGGTGACAGGATGCTTGCATCGCCGTAAGTAGCCACTCCATAAGGGTCACGCTCGACATAACCCTCTGCAAGATGACCAATCTTGCACATCAACCAGGCGTAAAGGCCTCGGAGTGAGGAAATGGGTTTTCCATCAATTCCGCATATAAACGCCATCACCCGATCAATTGGAAGACCGTTAATAATACGGTTGGCTAGATCCTCAGCGGCCAAGAACTCTGCAATTGTGCGGTGGGTCGGCTCAAACCGATCAACTTCCGTTGAAAAAAAGAGGCGCCGCCTCAAAACAGCATCAAGGTCGCCTCTGTTAGAACAGGGCACCAAATGCATAGGGACGAAGCCATCACCATCCGCTGGTTCTGCACGCGAAATGCCAACTGAATTGGAAAGAAGCAGAGTTGAGAAGGCAGCGCATGCGGCTCTCCGCAAATCGCGAGGATTAGGACTGGTCACGCTACGAACAACGTGTTGAGGATTAATCTCCTTAATCAGTTCAGAAACACCTATCTCGTACGCTTCGAACTTGTTTCGAGGTTTTTTGTCGGTTCCCCATGCCCGCGCAAGGAGTTCAAGGGTCTGAGGGTTGCCAAGCAGCTTTCCGAGCCCCGCTGATTCTGCTTCATCAATAAATATTACTGGGTCAGGAACTATCGCCTGCACAGCACTCAGGATTTCTTCACGTGAGAGTGGACAGAGTTCAAGAACCACGACTTGTCCAGATGCACTGGCGACCTTGAGTACTTCTTGATCTGTTGACCCGAACCAGTCCGCAGACCTGCACGACAAACGAAACTTTGGCTTATTTAGAGAGCAGAGTTCTTTGGCAATCTCGGAGCTGACATCTGATCCGCGCGCAACGGTCCTGTATTCATCAAGCGCATCGAGGAAAAGTACATCACCCTCCTCAGCCTTTGGGGCAACAAGGAAATTTCGGACAGTCGAAAAATTCGTTTTGGCAGCATCCTTAAAGAAAGTAGTCTTCCCCATTCCCGGATCGCCAAGGAAAATTATTGCGTCCTCGCTCTCAAATTCGGCATAAGTGCCATCTATTTCCCTGTCATTGCCGGTGCCATCATCTCTGACACGCAATCTGCGTGACAATATGTCGATCATCTGACCTATGCTTCGCCCTGCAATCAGGCGGCACTGCCTCGACAACAGAACTAAATAGGGGCATCTCCCCCATTAAATGGATAATCCGTGAGTTGCCCTATTTGTCTCACGTCACGCTATCCCCTTCTTTCCCTTCCCCGCCAACCCCTTAAAATTCTCACCCGTCACCACCGGCTTGCCCGACCGTTTCTCAATATCCCTGCGCGTACTGCCGGCTACGGCACCGCCCTCCTGGGCATCCTTCTTCAAGGGTTCAAGCCCCTGCGAATCCCGCTCTCGATGCAGCTTGGTGGTGGTTGCCTCGCCAAGCATGGTCAGGATCAGCTCGATGTCGGTCATATGATCGCGCAGGTTTTCCCGCTCCAATCCCTTGACCTGCTTGTAATCCTCCACCTTCAAGTCAAAAGCTCCCTGCATGATCTCGTTGGTCAATATCGCGTATTCCAGGCTGGTCCTGGCTCCACGATTTTTCCACTCGTCAGTCAAATCCTGTCGAACGGCAATGCCGCGCATCCGCTTGTCAATCCATTCTTTGGGATACCCCTTTTTTTCATACAGCGCCTGCATCCGCTCCATGGAAAGCTCGGGGTTTTCGATCTCGTCAATCCGCTCCTTACCGACCTTGGCCAGCCAGCGCTTAAGCGGCTCAACTTTTGGTGAAGGAATCGACTGGATGATACGGAACATGGTTTCGGTAGTGGCGCAATCGGTTTGACGCCTCTTTCCGTCGGGGGCGAGCATTTTCAACTGTCCGATTTTTTCGGACACTTCAACATAACCCTCCGAATCAAGTTTTTTCTTCAGGTCATTCCAGTATTTGCGCGGCCTGTCACTTCCAGTCAATACTTCAATAACATCGATGACCGAAAACCACCACTCGCCTTCATGCAGGGTTTTACGGATATTTTTCTCCTCAAAGGCAGACAGCTGAATCAGTTTACTTTTTGTCATGGGACGTGCTCCGATCGCTCTACAATCTCCGGATCAATTTCAATTCAACTCATGTAAAAACAAAAAAAGCCGCCTTCAGCATCATGATGAAAAGGGCGGCTTTCGTTGCTTACATTATTTTTCGATGTTCGTATCTCATCGGATGGTTCCTGTAACTCATAAATTACGCAGGGTTGTATACCCAGTCTCCCTCGCTGTCAACGAGAAAGCCTCCCACGTAACAAGAACTCCGTTGCACACAAAGAAAAAGGAGCTAAGCACTTAAGCCTAACTCCTTTCTTATATGGTCGGTGCGACTGGATTCGAACCAGCGACCACTAGACCCCCAGTCTAGTGCGCTACCAGGCTGCGCTACGCACCGTTTGTAACTAATCATCTACTCTCCACCGCTCATATGCTCAGTGTTGGGGACACCTGTGCGGAAAGAGAAATTCTTTTACACCTTCTGGCTGCCGCTGTCAAGAATGATCTGCATGGTGATGCTAATTGATAAACAGTACGGTGATCAGCAAGGGAAGCAGATTGAGATAGGAAAAGAGTGGTTTCTCGTTGCTGATCAGCATCAGCGGCAGGAGTGGCAGCAGAAAACAGAAGGCCAGCGGCGCCAAAGGGGGCGGAATGATCTGCAAGGTTGGCAAGAGCATGGTGGCTATTCCCAGGGAAAAGATCCAGATTAGCAGCAATAGTTTGAAGGAACGGTCGCCGCTCGCCAGCTGCAGGGTCGGGAAGCCGGCGGTACGGTAATCATCGGCGTGACGCTGTTGCAGCAGCCAGAAGTGGGGGATTTGCCAGAGGTAGATGATGCCGCAGTAGATCATGATGCGATGGTCAGGCCATACACCACCGGCGCTGTACCAGCCGATCAGCGGCGGCAGGGCGCCACAGATCCCCCCTGCCAGCAAGGCCAGCGGTGTGCGGCGTTTGAGCGGTGTGTAGATCAACAGATACCAGAGCACCCCGAGCCCTCCTGCAGCGGTTGCAAGCAAACCTCCGCCAGCATACAACGCAACACAGCCGGCCAGCAGCGGTAAGATACTCAACCTGGTGGCCGTGGCGGGGGACATCATCCCCACAGGTATCGGCCGTTGGCTGGTACGCTCCATCAGGCGGTCAAAGCGGTGTTCCGAGGCCTGATTCAAGGCTGAGGCGCCGGCTGCCAGGGCAGCGATCCCGCCCGCAAGCCAGAGTAACATCGTCATTGAGTGGCGACCGGGCACCAGCAGTGCCCCGCCGATGGCCATCAGGGCATTCAACAATGACAGCGGCAGGCGAAACAGCCGTAACAGCGTAACCATCATTTCACACCTTTGAGAAAGGTGATCAGGGCATCGACTTCTTCTTTTTTCAGATCGGCAAAGCTGGGCATGATGGGAGGGAAATCATCCACAATTGCCGCGCCGGGTGTGGTGATCGATTCGCGCAGATACGCCTCGTCAACCGTGATGACCTGCTCGACACCATTACGCTTGATGTGGCTGGTGCGGCCGTAGATCCCCTTGAAGCTTGGTCCGACGCCGCTTGTGCCGTCCAGTGTGTGACACCCCAGGCACCCTTTTTCCTGCGCCAGTTTTTTTCCGTCGATTACGGACACTGCCCGGTTTTCCTGCTGCAACCAGGCCTCAAATTCCTTGGGGGGCAAGGCTTCGACACTGCTGATCATGGCGGAATGGTTGGTGCCGCAGTACTGGGAGCAGAACAGGTCGTAGCTCCCCGTTTTGGATGCCACAAACCAGGCAAAGTTCTTCATGCCGGGAACCACGTCCCGTTTGATGCGGAAGGCGGGGACAAAGAATCCGTGGATCACGTCCTTTGATTCCAGGTTGACCCGCACCGGCTTGCCGGCCGGAACATACAGCTTGCTGCTGGTTTTGCCATTGTCATAGCGGAAATTCCACGACCACATGCGGGCAGTGGCGGTAATGGTGATGGCATCCTTGGGGACTGTTCTGAGCGAGAGATAGCCGGACCAGCCGTAATAAAACATGGCCAGTACCAGCAGTGACGGCAGGGCAATCCAGATTATTTCCAGCCAGAGATTGCTATCGACCTGCGAGGTTGGCTCGGGGGCTCTGGAGCGGTGATAGCGCACCACAAACAGCAGCATGGTGATGGTGATCCCCAGCAGAAGCAGCAGGGAAACGCCGAAGATCATCAGAAATACCGGATCAACGGCATCGGCCGTGGATATGAGTCGGTTGGGATTCATGGCTATTCCTTAGCGGTACAGAACATCACAGAAGGTGAGGCCGATAAACAGGGCCAGGGTTGCCAGTGCCAGAAACAGCAACCAGCGCAGCAGTTTCCCTTCATAACGGATATGCATGAAGATGGCGATCACCAAGGCTGCCTTGAGACAGGCAATCAGTAAAGCCGCCACTACCTTGAACATTCCAAGTTCAATCCGGGTAATTGCCACGGTCAGGGTGGTCAAGGCGAGCAGCAGCAGCCAGACGATGGTCAGCTTCCGATTTGGTATGATGTGATCTTGATTCATGTGGCGGACCTTGTTCACGCAAGCGGCGTGAATTAGTTGTTACAGCATCAGGTAATAGAGCGGAAAAATGAAAATCCAGATCAGGTCGACCAGATGCCAGTAGAGAGCGCCGTTTTCCAGCAAGCCATAATCGCTGGCTGAAACCGAGCCGCCGCTGATTTTGGTACAGATCCAGCCGAGCAAACCGGCGCCGATCAGTACGTGCAGGCCATGGATACCGGTGGAGAGGTAGTACAGGCTGAAAAACAGCGATTCCCCGGCCGGCAAAGTCTTGATATGTTCCGAACCGGGGTAGATACCGTGGCCGATCTTGCTGCTCCACTCCAGGTATTTGACCGTCATGAAACCGGCCGCACAGAGCAGCGTTCCACCAATCAGGCGTTGCGCCAGTTTTGACGCTCCGCGCTGGATGGCGGTGAGCGACATGGCAGCCAACAGGCTGCTGGTCAGCAGGATCACGGTGTTAAGTGTGCCGAGCTTCCAGTTGAGCTGTGCGCCGCCGACGCTGAATTCAGCCGGATAGCGCCTGAGGTAGATCGCATAGAGCAGAAACAGTCCGCCAAACAGCATCAGCTCGGTAAACAGAAACAGCCACATGCCGAGCTTAGCGCCAAATTGGTCTTTGTGTTGGATGTGAATCATCACCTAATCCTTGATAATGTCGCAACGGTTGATACCGTTGCACGCTGCCGTGAAATCATAGGGACCATGGGTGACCAGCGGCTCTTCAATGAAATTTTCCGTTGGCGGCGGGGTCGGGATACTCCACTCCAGGGTCGCCCCTCCCCACGGATTTCCCTCAAATCGCGCTCCCGAGCGGAGTCCGCGAAACAGGTTGATCAGTACAATCAGTAATCCAGCTACCAGAATCCAGCTGCCGACCGTCGCCACCAGGTTGAGCCGGGCAAACTCGGGGAGATAATCGTAGTAACGTCGTGGCATGCCTTTCATTCCCAATAGTTGCATGGTGAAGTACATGATATTGAAACCAATGAACATCAGCGACCACCCCCAGATGGCCGGTTTTTCAGCATAGCGGCGTCCGTAGAACTTGGGAAGCCAGTAGTGCATGGCGGCGAAAAAGGCGAAACCGGTGCCGCCGAACATGACGTAGTGGAAGTGGCCGACCACGAAATGGGTGTCATGCACATGGATGTCGGTGGCTGCTGCTCCCAGAATCAGCCCCGACAGGCCGCCGATGGAGAAGAGCAGGATGAAGGAGAGGGCAAACAGCATCGGCGCTTCCAGCGAGATCGACCCCTTGTAGAGCGTTGCCACCCAGTTGAAAACCTTGATGGCCGAAGGGATCGCCACGATAAAGGTCAGGAACGAGAAGACCAGCACGGCGGTGTCACTCATGCCGCTGGTGAACATGTGATGTCCCCAGACCAGTGATCCGGCGGCGGCGATGGCCAGGCTGGAAAAGGCGATCATCTTGTAGCCGAAGATCGGCTTACGTGAAAATACCGGAATGATGTCGGAGATCACCCCCATGGCTGGCAGGATCATGATGTAGACCGCCGGATGGGAGTAGATCCAGAACAGGTGCTGATACATGAGCGGGTCACCGCCGCGGGACGGATCAAACAGGCCGGTCCCCAGCGTACGTTCCGCCATCACCAGAACCAGGGTGATGGCCAGGATCGGCGTGGCCAGGATCTGCACCCAGGCGGTGGCATACAATGACCAGGTAAAGAGCGGCAGCCGTCCCCAGGTCATCCCTTCGGCGCGCAGACGGTGGATGGTGGTGATGAAATTCATGCCGGTCAGGATTGCGGAAAAGCCGATGATAAAGACCCCCAACAACGCCAGGGTGACGTTGGTGCCGGTGCGAGCGCTGAAGGGGACGTAAAAGGTCCAGCCGGTGTCGGGTGGGCCGCCCCCGGTAAAGAGTGACAGGAGTACGGTCACGGCCCCCCCCATATAGAGCCACCATGACAGGAGGTTGAGGCGTGGAAAGGCGACGTCGCGGGCGCCGATCTGGATCGGCATCACCAGGTTACCGAAGCCGCCCGGAAAGCCGGGGAGGATGAAGAGGAAAATCATGGTCACCCCATGCACGGTGAAGAGGGCATTGTAGGTTTCCGCTCCCATGATGGTTCTCCCCGGTGCGATCAGTTCCAGCCGGAGCAGCACTCCGAGCACGACTCCCACCAGAAAGAATCCCAGGGTGGAGTAGAAATAGAGCAGGCCGATCCGTTTATGATCGGTGGATAAAATCCAGGAGCTGAGGCCGCTTTTGCCGGTGTCATTCCAGAAACTGCTGTCTGTTGTGGCTGGTGATGTCATCTGTTCCTCACAGCGGTTTTCGCTTGGCGTCTCTTTTTTGTTTTCCGGTCAGCATCAGAAAAATTCCGAACCCGGCGAGGCAGAGGATGACAGCCGTGGCACTCACCTTGAGCAGGTTGAAGACATAGCTGTTTGCTTGCGGGTCGTAGCTGAAACAGTATTCCAGCAGTTTGCGCACCGAAGCACCGCTGATCCCGCTCTTCGCCTCGCTCAGCGCCAGGGTGAGGTCTTTGGGAAGCACCGCGATGCCGTACAGATAACGGATAATGGTTCCTCGGGATGACACCACCACACTGACCACCGGGTGGATGAACTCTTTACCCTGACGTTGAAAACCGTAGCCGATGGCAGTGGTGAAACGGGCGATGGTTGCCCGGTCAGCGGTCAGAAAACGCCACCCCTCCGGCGGGAACGGTTTTCTCATGGCGGTCAGATAGGTCCGTTTGCTCCGTGCCGCCAGTTCGGGAGTATCATTTTCATCAAAGCTGATGGAGATGACCTGGTAATCGATTCCCGGCTGTAATTGCAGCAGCGGCAGCGTGCCGGCCATCCTCCCTTGCTGATAGGCGCAGACGTTGCTGCAGCTATAATAGACCGGCAGGATGATGGTCGGTTTAGTGATCAGCGCTGACAGTTGTACGGGGGCGCCGGATTCATCGCGAAACATGAGTTCGAGCGGTACATTGCCCCCCAGGTTTTCACGCATGCCGGCTGTTGTTGTGTCGCCCGGATTGTCGCACCACGCCGGTGCGGTAGAGAGCTGCAGCAGTGTCATGGCCAGCACGAACATCTGAAGCAGAGATAAAAAAGCAGCTTTCCGCTGGTGTGCCACAGGCATCCGGTAGACTGGTTGAGAATGTGTGGGGTGCAGCATGATTATGGCGAGCTTTCCACCCATTTCAGCGCCTCTTCGAAACTTCGAAATACGGCATATTCGTACGGCATGCTTTTGATGCTGGCAAAGGCGATGTACATCCTGAACATCCCGTACTCATAGTCGTTTGGGCATGCGAATGCGGTTCTGCCGCCATTGCGGTTGATAAAATATTCTGATGACAGGTCTGGCACCAATTTAAAGTCATTGGCCGTTACGTTCAACAAATCCCCCTTGGTGTAATTCCAGATCAGGTGTTTGGTTACCTGGGGGAAATATTGTTTCACTGCCTTGGAAATTTCATCAAATATCGCTTCCCCAATGACATGCAGGATAAGCACATCATTGTGCTTTTCACAAACAATTTCGGCCATTTATTTCTGTCCTCATAGTAGTATGCAAGCTTGTTTGGTGCTTGGAATATCTGATTCATACCCCGCTACGATCATTGCTCCTGCTCGACCTCACTTCGTTGTTGACCATGTCTGTGAAAGCTGATTCGGAAGATCGCGTTACAATAAGATATTGTGGTGCTGTTGGCAACTGCGAACAAAAAAAGAGCCCTGGATTAAGCTCCAGGACTCCTCTCTTCTGGCCAGCCACATTTCAATTAATGCCGTACGGTGACTGGTGTGTCGCACCAACGGTGGTGCATGGCATTATAACCAATCGTGAAGTTGATTCCTTCGTAAATACCGCAAACCCCCACTACCGCATAGATTAAACGAGTGAGAGCCGTCGCCTCTCCCAATATCGCTCCAACCAGATTATATCCGAAGAAACCGACCAAGCCCCAATTAAGGGCACCAATAACAAGCAATATTGTAACAACAATATCAAGGACTTTCATAAACTCACCTGCTTTCGTTTGTTGCTCTTCAAGATGCTGGAATCATACGCATCTCTCCCTATACTATACTCTTGATCAAAGGTAATTGCATGATCATTTTCAGACGGGTGACCGTTTGGTTTGTTTGAAACGGGTTGGAGGTAATAGTGAAAACAGTTTTCTTGTTTCCCGAATTCCAATAAAAAAGCCGGCTACGCTTTCGCGTAACCGGCTGTAAATTTGGCTGGGGTACCTGGATTCGAACCAAGAGTGACGGCGTCAGAGGCCGTTGCCTTACCATTTGGCGATACCCCAAAAAGGAATACCTCTTTTACCGAAAATTTATGGCGGCGTCAAGCATTTTTCGAACTGGCGGCGCTAAAACCTGCCTCAAGGGCGGCAATATTAGCCGGAATCAGGCGATGATTACGCTCGGGGAGCGCTTTTTTGAGTGCTTCGCTCAGCGCCGATAACGGTAATGCCCCGGAGGCGGCAGCGTAGGCGCCGCAGGCGATCATGTTGACCATGCGCACATCACCGAGCTCAAGTGCGAGCTGGTTCATGGCGATCGGGATCACGGTGCGATCGGGGAGGGAGAGCTTTGCGCTGTCAACCAGCGATGTGTTGACGATGCAGGTCCCTCCCGGACGGACCAAGGGAGCATATTTGTCCCATGACAACTGATTGAGCAGGATCGAAAGCGTGGGGTGGCCGACCACCGGTGAACCGGTGTCTCCTTTGGCAAATACGATGGTGCACATGGCGGCGCCACCACGTTTTTCAACACCATAGGCCGGGAAAAAAGAGACCTGGTTCCCCTCGTGAATGGCGGCGTAGGAAATCAGATTGCCTGCCAGCAACACCCCCTGGCCACCGTATCCTGCTATAAAAAGATCATGTCGCATTGTCGTGTCAGACCTCATTTCAATAGTTTTGTACGTTTTTGCAGATCCCGAGCGGGAAATAGGGGATCATTTCATCGCCAATGCGCTGGTTTGCCGCCAAGGGATTCATCCCCCAGTTGGTGGGGCAGGCTGCCAGCGCTTCGATAAAGGAAAATCCCTTTCCTTCCACCTGGTAGCGGAAGGCGGTGTCGATGCACTTTTTGGCCTGTATGACGTTCCTGGGATTGTTGACTGCCACGCGGGCCGAGTAGGCGACCCCATCCAGATTGGCCAGCAATTCGGCCATTTTGAACGGCGCACCGTCGTTGGCCACATTGCGGCCGGTTGGTGAGGTGGATGTCCTTTGACCCGGCATGGTGGTGGGAGCCATCTGGCCGCCGGTCATGCCGTAGGTGGTATTGTTGACAAAGATGACGGTCATTCCTTCACCGCGATTGGCGGCATGGATAATTTCTGACATGCCGATTGCCGCCAGGTCGCCATCTCCCTGGTAAGTGAAGACAATCCGGTCGGGGCGGGCGCGTTTGACACCGGTGGCCACGGCCGGGGCACGGCCATGGGGAGATTCAACCACGTCGATATCAAAATAGCTGTAGAGAAATACCGAACAGCCAACCGAGGCGACTCCGATGGTCTTGTCGCGCAGGTTGTAGTGGTCGAGCGCTTCGGCAACCAGGCGATGAAACGATCCGTGGTGGCAGCCGGGGCAGAAATGGGTTGGTGTGTCTTTCAGACTTTCGGGGCGCGAAAATACCTGTTTCATGACAACCTCAAGAGAATTTTTTGATCTGTTCAAACAGCTCTTCCGGCGTGGGAAGAGAACCGGCTCCCGGTGGACGGCCGTAAAAATGCACCTCAGCATCACGGGCCACCGAGAGACGCACGTCATCAATCATCTGGCCGGTTGAGAGCTCAATGTCCAGAAAGTGCTTGCAGTTCAGGGAAAGCTCGGCGTAGCGTCTGGCAGGGAAGGGGAACAGGGTGATCGGACGCATCAAGCCGACCTTCAGGCCAGCTGAGCGTGCCATGTTGACCGATGTCTTGGCGATCCGGGCCGCCGAACCGAAGGCAGTTACGATCAGATCGGCATCGTCGGTCTGATACTCTTCCCAACGGGATTCCTTGTCTGCCAGCTCCTGGTAACGGGCGTGCATCTTCCAGTGAAACGCTTCCATTTCACCATCACCCAGGTAGAGTGATTTGACAATCTTTTGCGGCTGGTCAGCCGCTCTTCCCCGTACAACCCAATCCTTGACCGGTAGCTCGATCTTCTGGTAGCGGTGGGGCACCACAGATTCCTTCATCTGTCCGATCACCGAATCGGACAGCACCATGGCCGGCATGCGGTAGAGGTCGGATAAATCGAATGCCAGCATGGTCAGGTCGTACATCTCCTGCCCTGAGGCAGGTGCCAGCACGATCAGGCGGTAACCGCCATGTCCGCCACCGCGGGTCGCCTGGAAATAGTCGGCCTGCGAGGCGTCGATGCCCCCCAGACCGGGGCCGGCACGCATGATGTCAACAATCACGCCCGGGAGTTCGGAACCGGCCATGTAGGAAATACCTTCCTGCTTGAGGGAGATCCCCGGTCCGGATGATGAGGTCATGCAGCGCACACCGGTGGCAGATGCTCCCAGCAGCATGTTGATTGAGGCAATTTCGCTTTCGGCCTGCAGAAATACCCCGTCAACCTTGGGGAGTTCCCGGGACATGTATTCCGGAATATCGCTCTGGGGGGTGATCGGGTAGCCGAAATAGTAGCGGCACCCGGCCTCGATGGCAGCCATGGCAACGGCTTCGTTGCCTTTGATAAATATCGTTTCAGCCACGGTCAGTGATCCCCCTTTTGATTCTCTTTGAATACCGTTATGGCAACATCAGGGCACATCTCGGCGCACAGGGAACAGCCGGTGCAACGCTCCTGATCAATTGCCACTGCAATCGTATAGCCGAGGCTGTTAGGGGTGTCGCTCAACTGCAACAGATGTCGTGAACAGGCAATGGTACAGAGTCCGCATCCTTTACAGCGCTCTTCGTTGATTTCAATGTGTGGCATGTTGGCATCCTTTGCAAGGAGTAAGGCTGTAAGTCAAAAGCTATTGTTTACCAGAGCCGGGTAGTTACGTCAAGCAAGCTTGTTACGTTGGCGTAAAAGGAATGTTTGTCTGCTTCTGCTGCGCTGCCGTGAGTCGCCGGCTCATGCCGTGATGGCGCGCTCCTGGGGGGCAAACGGTTGATTGGCAGCTCAGGATAAATTAATTTTACCCCTGTTTTAGCTTTGACATTCCCGTCGGCTTGGATTACATGTAGCTAAATAAGACAGCTTCAGTCCGGTTGTCGTGTCCATGGAACATGGGGGTAAGCTATGATGGATTTGAATAATGCCAATTTTGAAGAGCCGATCGAAATCAGCCCGGATATTTACTGGGTCGGTTCGGGGGTCAAATCGTTTCTCAATCGCAACAGTTATCTGCGCATATTCAAAGGCTCGGGAAATACCGCCAATATGCTGATCGATCCGGGGCCGACCTGCGATCTGGATGACCTGATTCAGAAAAGTACCAAGATCCTGGGAAATGTGGCAAAAATAAATCTGATTTACATCAATCATCAGGATCCCGATGTGGTTGGCAACGTGCCGTACATCACCAAGATGAATCCGCGCGCGGTGGTGATGGCCACGGAAGATACCTGGCGCCTGGTCAGTCTCAACAACGCTCCCCATACCCCTTTCAAGCCGGTGGAGCGTTTCAAGAATTTCAGAGTGGTGCTCAACACCGCTAGCACGCACCGCATGCAGTTTATCCCGACCCCTTTCTGTCACTTTCGGGGAGCCTGCATGGTCTATGACCTGGAGTCACGAATTCTCTTCTCCGGCGATTTCATGGGGGGGATCGCGGCGCTCGGACTGGAGGCGACCGAGGCCAACTGGGCCGGAATCAAGGCTTTTCATCAACTCTATATGCCGAGTAATGAAGCGATCAGGATGGCGGTGCAGAAAATCAGGCAGCTTAACCCCGCCCCATTGATGATTGCCCCCCAGCATGGCGGTATCATCCGCGGTGCGCTGATGGATGATTTTCTCGATCGCATGAACAGCCTGCAGGTCGGGCTCGATATCATCACCTCACTGGACGAAAAGCTGCCGATACTGATCAGCTCACTCAATGAAATCATCCATATCTTCAGAACCACCTGTGGTGTTGCCACCACCGACAAGGTCCTGAGCTATTTCCAGCCGGATGGCAGTTATCCGGCTCTGTTTGCTCTTTCGGCTGACGGAACGGTGACCGATATCAAGGGAGAACCTATGGAAGTGGTGGAATCTCTGCTACGGGTGTTTTTCAAGCTTGCTCCCCCAGATGTGCAGAGTATCCTGAAAGCCAAGATGGTGCGGGTCTTGCTCGATAACAACCTTCCCCCCTTCGACCTGTTGATGACCGAGGGGGAAGATGTTCCGATCACACTAACGGACGGGGTGTGAGCGTTCCCTGGCAGTCGCCCCGATCGCGGCCAGTTCCGAGATGATCGCCGCGATTACCGGTTCAACCGCAGCCGCCACCTCAGGGGAGAGCTCCGTATCCATCTCAATCTGTTTGGGCTGGATGCCGAAGAGGGTCATTTCACGGGGAGAGTGACCCATCAACCGGGCCACTGCCAGCAGATCCTTGACCCCCATCTGGTGGGGAGAAAGTTTGGTTTCCAGCGCAATCGGCAACTCCTCTCCCACCAGCCGTACCCATTGTCCCGGCTGTTGGCCGGTTTCAATGGCATCCACCAGTATCAGCTGCTGCAGGTTTTCCAGCATCGGCAGCAGATCGAGCCCCAATGTTCCGCCATCCACAACCGTGACCCGTTCCGGGAAATCGTACCGCTGCTGTAACTGCTGGATGATGGTCACTCCGACCCCATCATCACTCATCACCGTGTTGCCGATGCCGAGTAACAAAACATTCCCCTGTTCGGTTGTCATATCTGCTCCTTATAATTTGAAAAACTGTTTCAATCGCTTGAGATAATCATCCTGGCGTGACGTGACCGTTGTCTCGCTTTCCAGATCACTCAAACTTTCAGTCGTGCGGCGGGAACGTTCGGCCAGAATGGCGCTGATAGTCTCCAAAAGCGCTTGATTCTCACGCAAGAGCGGTTCCATCAACTCGTTGGTGATTTCCGCCAGCCACACCTCGCAGACTGCCTGGACGGTGGCCCCACGGGGCGCGCCGGTCAGCAGTGACATTTCGCCAAAAAAGGATTCCTGTTCGATACTTCCCACTACTCTCCCATCGACGCTCGCCTCCAGGGTTCCCCGCAACACCAGAAAGAGCGAGCTCCCCTGATCCCCCTGTTTGACTACGGTTTCCTTGCCACCATAGACCCGCACCGGAACTTGTGCCACCAGCGATTGCAGCGTTGCCTCATCCAGAATGCCAAACAGATCGGATTTGCGCAGTTTCTTGATGATCAATTCTCGTGAGAAATTGAACGGGACTTGTCCGGTGCTGGCGATAATCTGCCGGTGCGGAAAAGGAAAACTGTGGCCGGCGCGGTGAACGGCGTACCAGGCGCGGGAATAGAGGGAATCCTGGACCGGAATTTTGCGTTGCGGTTCGGCAATCCAGAATTTCAGCTGATAGGTAATGGAACTGTCATTGTAGCTGAACAGGCGCACCAGCGGTTCGGGGGATGCAAGAATTTCCTGATCATCCTGCACGACCTTGAGCAGCAACTGTTTGGCCGCTTCCGGGGGAAGGTCGTAGCCGAGGGCGATATCAACCGTTACGGCCGGTTTGTCGTCATACTCACGGTTGCCATGAAAGGTAATGATATTCTGCATGATCACGCTGTTGGGAACCATGATCAGATTGTTTTCCGGATTGCGCAGGGTGGTGTAGCGGAAACCGACGTTGACGATTTCACCAAAGATGTTTTTTTCCTTGATCGAGATCCAGTTTTGCCGTTTCAACAGCGAATCGGTCTGGATTGAAAAGCCGGAGAGGGCGTTGGTGAGGGTACTCTGCATGGCAAAGGCAATGGTGGCGGTGATCACGGTGGTGGTGGTGACGATCGCCCCCAGATCGATCTTGAATACCAGGCGCAGGGAGACGATGCCGACCGCCAGATAGACCAGCAACCGGATCGAATCGCGGATAAAGCTTGGCACTTCACGCTGCAGGTGCAGCCGCAGGTAGATGTCAACCGCAAGGTAGATCAGCAGCTTGGCCAGGCAGAGCAGCACCACCACCGTCTGAAATCCTTCCAGCAGCTCGCGGTAGCGGGGAAAGGATGCGAGCGCAACTTCACCATACAGCAACAGCATGCCAAACAGCGCCAGTCTGATCGGCGCCGTTACCCGCCGGTCGTATTTCTGTCCCCGCGAGCGAAGGACAATGGCGACCCCGCAGAAAAAGAGCATGGTCACCGCCAGAACAACGAACCGGTTGATCAGGATGAAGTTGACGTCGATCAGCAGTGACAGTGGCGAGTTTGCGGACATACTTAGATTCTCCGGGTGATTATTCGATTCCGTACTCTTTCATCTTGTATAACAATGAGCGATGGCTGATTTCCAGGACTTTGGCGGCGTGGGTCCGGTTACCGCCCGTTTTGGCCAGTGCCTTGCGGATCAGCTCCCGTTCGATGCTGCTCTCAGCTTTTTTTATGGAAAGCTCCTCATGCGGCACTATCAACGGCATGGGGGGGGAGGCCGCGAGCAGCGAGGGAGGAAAATAATCGCTGGTGATTACCCCTGCTTCCGCCAGAATCATGCAACGTTCCATGACATTTTCCAGCTCACGGATATTGCCGGGCCAGCCGTAGCCGAGCAAGGTCCGCAGGGCATCGGGAGCCAGTTGCACCGAACCGCCGCCCGTCGTAGCGCCATGTTTGTTGATGAAATGATCCACCAGCAGTGGTATGTCATCCACCCGTTCCCGCAGGGGAGGGAGGTCGAGGCAAAAGACGTTGATCCGGAAATAGAGGTCTTCCCGGAATTTGCCGTTGCGCACATCAGCTTCCAGATCGCGGGAAGTTGCCGAAATTACCCGCACATTGATCTTGCGGGAAACCGCTGCGCCGACCCGGCGGATTTCCTCCTCCTGCAGTACCCGCAGCAACTTGACCTGCAATGCCAGCGGCATCTCGCCGATTTCATCCAGAAACAGCGTTCCGCCATCAGCCTGCTCAAACAACCCGGTCTTATCACCGATGGCGTCGGTAAATGCGCCGCGTACATGACCGAACAGCTCGCTTTCCAGAAGATTTTCCGGAATGGCGCCGCAGTTGACGGCCACGAACGGCTTGGCCGCCCGAACCCCGCTGTGGTGAAGGGCGCGGGCCACCAGTTCCTTGCCGGTGCCCGACTCTCCCAGGATCAATACGGTTGTTTTCAGGTCAGCAACTTTTTGAATCTGGCCAAACAGTTCCCGCATCCTGCGGTTGCGGCTGATGATGCCGGCAAAGTCTCCCTGGGCGACCAGCGATGCCTTGAGCGAAACATTCTCCCGCTTCAGCCGTTCGCGCTCTTCCGCTTTCTTGAGCACCATCACGATCTCATCCTTTTTAAACGGC
>Ga0209798_10000399_pt1 | contig 25713 bp, 19 predicted proteins | sample DOMMetBare3Fresh_FD_187475 | JGI IMG/M metagenome (GOLD analysis project Ga0209798, IMG submission 187475) | Wetland sediment microbial communities from St. Louis River estuary, USA, under dissolved organic matter induced mercury methylation -... | ecosystem: Environmental > Aquatic >... | reverse complement strand
GTGCCGGTGTCTGCTCCGGGTATTCAACGGTATCCGGTTTGACGAACGTATGCTTTAAAACTTCCCACAATGATCGCAGTTGACTTAGCATCACTTTTTCCTTATCCGATTGATTAACCGTGCAACGACAGTACTATTGCCCCGGTAACCAACAGGTTCAATAGTCCTGCAGGCAATAATATTTTCCAGCCAAAGGCCATGAGCTGATCATAGCGCGGACGTGGCAACGCTCCGCGCAACAGAATAAAAAATAATATGCCGACGGTGGTTTTTAGGCAAAACCAGATCAGCGGTGGCAACCATGGGCCTAGCCAGCCGCCGAAAAAAAGAGTCACGATGATTGCCGAGCTCAGGGTAATGGCGAGATATTCGCCTACAAAGAACATGCCGAATTTCATACCGGAATACTCGGTATGAAAGCCACCTACCAATTCTTGTTCTGCTTCAGGCAGATCAAGGGGCGCGCGGCGGCTTTCGGCGATGACGGCGATCAGGAAAATGATGAAGCCAAAAAATTGCGGGATGACAAACCAGCCGCCTCGTTGGGCCTCGACGATTTCTCTTAAATTAAAAGTTCCGGACAGCATAACCACACCCATGATGGAAATGCCCATGAACACTTCGTAGCTGACAGTCTGGGCTGCGGCACGGAGCCCTCCGAGCAGCGAATATTTATTATTGGACGCATAGCCCGCCAGCACAATACTGTAGACGGATAATGAAGACAGCGCCAGGAAGTAAAGTAGTCCGAAATTGAAATCGATGATGCCTACCCCAGGTGCAAAAGGGATGACCGCAAAACCGGTGAGCATGGTGATAAACACGATGGTGGGCGCCAGCACAAACACAAATTTGTCGGAAAAGGGCGGTATCCAGTCTTCCTTGAAGAACATTTTGATCATGTCTGCAACCACCTGCATCAAACCAAAGGGACCGACACGATTGGGTCCCAAACGGTCCTGCCAGACCGCCAAGAGACGGCGTTCCACCCAGATCAGCATGGCCGCAACGACGATGACCGAAACTAAAATGCCGATGATGTCGGAGGGTTCGCCCAAACCGTCATTCATAAATAATCCTCCGAGTTATCTCGTTGCTCCAGGCTTAGTTTGTTTAATGTTACCAGACTCCCGGCTTTCATGGCCTGGAATTCCGGCCGTCCTGCCATAATTCCAAGTAAACCGCGGGGCAGGGTTTTCTCGATGCGCACCGGAGCTATTAGAATGGCTGCGCCTGAAAGGTGGGCGATTTCTATCAAGTCGCCGGTGCCGACTGCCAATGCTTCGGCATCCAGAGAATTCAATAAGATGTAAACGGAGGGCAGCCGTTCGCTTAATGAGGGTGAGCATAGACTCAACTCTTCACTGCCGAAAATGTTGGGCAATGACATGATTCGCCATAGACCTGGTTCCGGTTTGAATGCCGCTGGAATATCCCAGAACCATTCCAGGGTCCCTGATGACTCAATCAATCTTATGCCGGCGTCCCCAGCACTTAGATGACCCCCCATTTCATCCTGGAATTTATTAATTGCCTGGTTGGAGTTCCACCCGGGAGCCCAAATTACCGGTAATAAATCAGGCTGGACATGAGCTGTTGAGCCTTCCATGGAAAAAGTGAAGGGCGTATCCAAATCATGCGGCTGGCTGAGTTCACGCACCTGGATATCGGCGTGTATCGCAGTTCGCCCACTGTAGCGGTGGGGTTGTCTTGGGATTTTGTTGGCCAATTTAGAGTAGTCTTTGGCGGGTAACATCCGGCTTATGGCGGCAAGAGCAGGAAATGTTGCCGAACAGGCGACAGCAAGCGTATCGAAATGTTGCCATTGAATATTCCCCATGACATTGGTCAGCCATTGCCAACTGCCAAGCACCATTTCTGTTGCCGGGTAAACCGGGAAATAACGCTGAGCTCGTCCCTCGTTACTGACCAAGGTGCCTTCGGATTCGGCGAAAGTCGCAGCTGGTAGGGTTAATTCGGCTTTTTCAGTCGTTTTATTTTCCAGGCTATCAATGACCACGACATGATCGGTTGTTTCCAAAAACAAATCTACCTGTTGACTCAATGCTCGACGGTAGAGATCGTTTTCAAGAATCACAACGGTATCGGCTGAGCCTTCTTTGATCGTCTCAAAAGCCTGTTGTAATCGTTTGCCGCCGATAATTGCCAGGCCCAAGCTATTACATTCAGGCACTGTATATGTTAATTGCTTATTTGATCCCGGCAATGCCTTGGCGACATTATAGGCCGCCTGGATCACAGCCAAACTTGAGCTACTTGTTCCCGACACTATTAGCGGACGTTTCGCCTGTATTAGATCAGTGGCGATGGCGGCTGCCAGGGATTTCTCCGCATGGCTGAGCTGCGCAGGTTCAGGGGATGCCTGGTCGAGACAGTGGGCTATAGCGAAACCGAGGCGGGCGATAGCATCCGGACTTCCATGATAAGTACCTGTTGCGGCATCATCGAGACGTGTAGCGCACACACTTGCTATAAACAAGGGGCTACGCACTTGCTTCGGCAATTGCCGGATTGCGGCATCCTGCCAGCGGGGGATGAGCATCGTATCGGCCATCACAAAAGCGGCATTACGTATGGCTTGCCGAAGCGAAAGCGCTAGTCTTGGAGCGCTGTGGGTCACATCCTCGCCCAAAATCAACACGGCGTCGGCTTGTTCGATCTGGCGCAGAGACGGTGTATGGATGCCGCCATTCAACAATATGTTGACAACAGCATCGAGCAAAGTGTGTTCCGTATCTTCCAGGCCCAGGAAAAAATTTGCCTCGCCTACCAGTGAGCGCAAGGCAAAATTAGCTTCCAAGGAAGCGCGCGGGGAGCCGATGCCGATGACGGCTTTGGCCGAGCTTAACAAGCTCCGGAAATGATTTTCCGCAGTCTCCACAGTAACAACGGCTTGACTGTTAAGGTGCGGGGTCCTGATGCGTTTTGTGCTATTGACGAAACCGTAGCCGAAGCGCCCGCGGTCGCACAAAAAATAGCCGTTCACGTCACCGTGATAACGGTTAATAACCCGCCTAAGCTCGCCATAGCGTTCGCCCGGTGCGATGTTGCAACCCAGGCTGCAATGGATGCAAACCGACGGAGCTGTCTGTAAATCCCATTTGCGCGCGTAATGGGCACTAAAGGTTTTGTCAGTGAAGACGCCGGTTGGACAAACTTCAACCAGATTACCGCTGAATTCGCATTCCAGTGCACCGTCTTCAAAACGGCCAAAATAAACATTATTATGGCTGCCTAAAACCTGCAGATCATTGCTTCCGGCATAGTCGTTATAGAACCTTACACACCGGTAGCAAGCAATGCAGCGGTTCATTTCGTGATTGATAAAAGGACCCAGGTCCTGGTTGTTATGGGTTCGCTTCCGGCTCCGGTAGCGCCGAAAGGTGTGACCGGTCATGACCGTCATGTCCTGCAAATGGCATTCGCCGCCTTCTTCACACACCGGACAGTCGTGAGGGTGGTTAGTCATCAGGAGTTCGATATTATTGCGCCGAAATTGCCGCGCCAGTTCGCCAGCTATGGAAATGCGCATCTTATCCGTTACCGGAGTCATACAGGCCATGACCAATCGCCCTTGCTTGTCTTCCGCATCCTTGTACTGGATTACCGCACATTGTCGGCAGGCACCCACCGATCCCAGCGCAGGATGCCAGCAAAAATAGGGAAGATCCAGGCCCAGAGATAAGCACGCGGACAGCAGATTGTTACTGTTCTGAGCCGCAAATAGTTGACCGTCGATTTCGATTTGGGCCATTACACCGGCTCCATTAAGGTGGCGTTGACGGCGATATAACGTTCAAAATCGGCACGGAAATATTTAAGGGCGCTTTGCAAGGGCGCCATGGCTCCCGGAGCCAAGGCGCAAAATGTATTTCCGGGTCCCAGCATGTGCGTTAATCCGGTCAAAGTATCAAGATCCTCTAGACGGCCTTTTCCGTCGATAATGTCTTTAAGTAAAGTGACGGTCCAAGGCAAGCCGTCCCTGCATGGCGTACACCATCCGCAAGACTCCTGAGCAAAAAACTTCTCCAGATTCAGCACCATTTGCACCGGGCAGGTTTTATCATCGAGAATAATGATGGTACCGGTGCCCAAGCGGCTGCCGGCTTTGGCAACAGCCTCATAATCCATGACCACATCCAGATGTTCCGGAAGCAAGAAATCAGTTGATGCACCGCCGGGTAAAAAGCCGCGCAACTTATAACCTTCGCGCATCCCGCCGGCATGGTCTTCAATGATTTCCTGAATGGGTGTGCCCATAGGTAATTCCCAAAGACCCGGGTATTTAACACGTCCGCTGGCTCCGAATAGCTTGGTTCCTTTGTCGATGCCTCGGCCCAAACTCCGATACCACTCGACGCCGTAATGTAAAATATGCGGTACGTTACATAGGGTTTCCACGTTATTGACCACGGTAGGCCTGCCCCAAAGCCCGCTAACAACAGCGAAAGGCGGTTTGGCTCTGGGTGTGGCTCTTTTCCCTTCAAGTGCGTTAAGCAGTGCCGACTCTTCTCCGCAGATATAACGGCCGGCGCTGGTGTGCAAATGAATTTCCAGACTGAAATCCGAATTTAAAATATGTTCGCCCAGGTAGCCCTTAGCTCGAGCTTCCTGCATGGCATTGCCCAGTCTCTGTGCTGCAAGGCGATATTCCCCACGCAGAAACAGATAGGCTATCTTGGCTTGAATGGCATAAGCGGCAATGATAACGCCTTCGATCAACTGATGCGGGTCACGCTCTAACAGCAGCCGATCCTTGAATGTCCCAGGCTCCATTTCATCGGCGTTGACCACCAGATAGCGGGTTTGGGATATATCGGTGGCGTTATTTTCTTCTCCGGGCACAAGGCTCCATTTAAGGCCAGTGTTAAATCCTGCACCACCTCTCCCCCTCAGCCCTGCGTCCTTAACCCATTGCTGTACTTCTTTCGGCTGTAATTCCGTGATGACCTTTTGTAAACCCTGATAGCCGCCGGTTTTTAGGTAATCCTCGAGGGTGGCAAACGTGCGATCCGGACTGATGTTTTTTGTTAACGGTTTATCCACAGCGCTTTATCTTCCGAGAATTTTGTTAACGGCGTCTTCAGTGAGGTCGAGCTTCAGTTCATCGCCAACCATCGCTACGGGCGCGTGATCGCAGGCCCCAAGGCAAACGATCGGCAGTACGGTATATTCGCCATCCTCTGACATTTCGCCCAGCTCGACGTTCAAATGCCGGCATAATCGTTCCCGTACACTGTCGCTACCCAGCATCCAACAGGTAACGCTGTCACAATAATGAATGACTGTTTTACCGACCGGCTGACGATAGATCAGATTATAGAAAGTCGCTACGCCTTCCAGTTGCACCGGCGATATCTCCAATAGCTCGGCCACTGCGACAAGACATTCATCGGAAACCCAGCGTCGGTGTTTCTGAACGATCTTTAGCGCCTCAATCGAGACGGCCGATTTAACTTCATAATGGCTCATTTCAGCCTTAATCTCCTCGATTTCGGCGAGAGTTAAACCTTCAAAGCCTGATTTTTCTGGATGTTGCTTCATTTCAGCGGTCCACGTCGGCCATGACAAAATCTATACTGGCCAAAATTGCGATCAGGTCGGCGACCATCATTCCACGGCACATCATTGGTATCATTTGTAAATGCGGGAAAGAGGGTGTGCGAATGCGGGTACGGTACGACATGGTGCCGCCATCGCTGGTCAAATAATAAGCATTCAAGCCTTTTGTTGCCTCGATGGTTAGGCACGCTTCGCCGGCAGGAATAACGGGGCCCCAGCTCACATTGAGAAAATGCTGGATCAGAGTCTCTATATCATGCAGCGTCCGTGCTTTGAGTGGAGGCGTGGTCAAGGGATGATAGGCCTTATAGGGTCCCTCGGGCATATTTTCCAGGCATTGCTTGATAATGCGAAGACTCTGGCGCATCTCCTCAACTCTTACGGCGCATCGATCGTAACAGTCGCCGCGATTTCCTATCGGTATTTCAAACTCATAATTTTCGTAGCCAGAGTATGGCCTGGCTTTGCGGTAATCCCACGCCATACCCGTGGCGCGCAGGCCCCCGCCGCTCACGCTCCAATCGATGGCTTCCACTGTGTCATAGGCACCGATACCTTGCGTTCTACGCTTGAGAGTGCTGTTTCGCATCACCATTTTGTCGTAATGGTCCAGCCGGGCAGGTAAATAGTGGATAAACTCACGGATTCGTTTATCCCAACCGCACGGTAAATCCATTGCTACACCGCCGATCCGAAAGAAACTGGAATGCATGCGGGCTCCGGTAATCGATTCCATTATATCGAATACCTTTTCGCGATCGATAAACATATAAAAGATCGGCGACATTTGGCCCACGTCCTGGGCAAAAGTGCCATAAAATAAAAGATGGCTGGCAAGACGGTATAATTCACAGATCATCACACGGATAACCTTGGCCCGATCGGGAACTTCTATTCCGGCCAGTTGCTCAACGGCAAGCACATACGGCAGATTGTTCATGGAGCCCCCCAAATAATCGACCCGGTCCGTATAAGGAATATAGGTATGCCAGGACTGCCGTTCTCCCATCTTTTCAGCGCCGCGATGGTGATAACCGATGTCGGGCAGTGCATCAACAATCTCTTCACCATCCAACTGCAAGGCGATCCGAAATGCGCCATGGACGCTCGGATGATTGGGACCCATATTCAGAAACATGAAATCGCTGTTTTTACTGTGCCTTCGCATGCCCCAATCCTCGGGTACGAAGCGCAGGGCTTCTTGTTCGATTTCCTGGCGCTCGTCAGGCAGGCTAAAAGGTTCCATCTCGGTAGCACGCGCATAATGATCCTTTCGGAGGGGGTGGCCCTCCCAGGTTGGTGGCATGATAATGCGTTTGAGATGAGGATGGCCTTCAAACACGATGCCGAACATATCCCATATTTCGCGTTCATACCAATTAGCCGATGGCCAAATATCCGTGATCGTTGGTATGGACAAGCCGGCTTCGTTCAGGGCGACTTTAAGGCGAATATCCTCGTTGCGCTGGAACGAGAGTAAATGATAAACGACGGTAAAAATGCTATCAGGAAGCCCGTGCCGGTGAATCCTTTGACGCTCGTCAATGGCTGTTAGGTCGAACAGCATGACATACGGATCATCGGCCTGTGATTTTAAATAGCGAAGGACGGCGCGCAAGTCTTGCCGAGAAATCCAGACTGTAGTGATGCTATCGCAAGTCGACTGCACCGTAAAACCTTTTATTAACAGCCGTTCAGCCAGTTCTCGCACAATCTCGGGAGAGTCGGATGCAATATTGATTGGGTCTGCGGTACTGTTCAATAGCTAACCCCCTTCATTCACCATTTTGCCCTAAGCTAACTATATTTCGTCAGGATCCGGCAATTGCAGTGTACGCATCCTTGCTTCCGTCAGCAAATCGCGGTGACTGGCTTGGGTTGCCGCCTTGATGACGGTCTGATCACCGGCGACCCAGCTCAACGGACGCCTTTCCTTGCCGATCGATTTTTGCAACAATATTAAACCTTGAAGCAATGCTTCAGGCCTTGGGGGGCAGCCCGGCACATAAACATCGACCGGTAAAAACTTGTCCACCCCTTGCACAACGCTGTAAATATCGTACATACCGCCGGAATTGGCGCAGGAACCCATTGATATTACCCAACGAGGCTCCAGCAGCTGATCATAGAGCCGCTTGACGACGGGCGCCATTTTACGGAAAACAGTGCCGGAAATAATGATCAGATCTGCTTGCCGTGGTGACCCTCGTATCACTTCGGAACCAAAACGGGCAATGTCATGCCGGCTGGTGAATGCAGTCGCCATTTCCACATAGCAACAGGAAAGACCAAAGTTAAAAGGCCAAACTGAATTGGACCGCCCCCAAGCGACCATATCTTCCAACTTGGCAAACAGGAAATTACGCCGCAATGCTTCTTCATAGGACTGTTGGCCCGGTTTCGAGCCGTGCTCCTGATCTACCGGGGTTAGAGTCCAATGCATGGTTTACTCAGCTTTTATGGGTTACACTGTCGATGCGTTGTCTACGGGTCCGCCAATCGAGAGCTCCTATCGCGCCAAGGTATATCAGCGCAGCAATCAATACGCCGATGAAAATCAGAGCTTCAATAAAACCGGGCCAGCCGGCTTCCTTTAATGCCACCGACCAGGCAAAGAGGAATACAGTTTCCATGTCGAAAATAACAAAAAAAATGGCAAGCAGATAAAAATGCACGGAAAAGCGAATATGGACGTCGCCTGTTGAGACGATACCAGATTCAAAAGGTTCATCAGCCACTTTAGCCCTGTGCCTTTGCCCTAAAAAATAGGCCCCGCCGAGCATGATTGCGGTAACGGCAACTATAGCTCCAAAATAGATGATTAAAGGGAGCAGATTAGCGGCGAGAATGGTTTCGGTGTACATTTTAGGCCATCGCTATCAATAAAAAAAGCATGGAATTAACGCTCTGTTCCTTCATGACTTGGAAAGTTCAATGAATATGACATGGATTGACTGAAATTGGCAAGTGTTAGTGTTGAGTATTGTTGAGTATATATTAACCCCCAACGTGATCTTTGCCATACTGAAAACAGTATGAGATAGATAGAGAAGATGGGCTGTTTTTCATAACAGATATTCTTCATTGACCTTTATAACGATTCAATTAATCAAACACAGCTTGTTTCAGACTGTATACCTTTTTATTAATCAAGCGCCAGAAAAATGACCAGTTGCCTGTTTTCTCCGCAGCTCAGCTGTATCGTCTGAATACATCATGGGCAATAATAATATTACAGTAGCAATAGTTTGCTTTTCATCGGGAATGACTTCCGTTGATAAAAGCGCAAGATGTTGCTGAATAGAACGTTTGATCAGGTTAAAGATTTGGCTAAAAATAGCTTCACGAAATCAGCTTGTTTGTCCGGTTTCAGCTTTCTTCGTTATTTGAAAATTTTTTACTTGTTTACGAAACCTTGATTTCATGAGCTTTATCTTATTTGTTCAAAGCCGCATTAATCGCGTACTCCACAGCTAACAAAGGCATAGCCTTATTTTATGCCGCGTAAATTATCGAACGGCATCAGATGTATGCCCTTTGCAAGCAGTGAAATGGTAACCTGTTCGCCATAACCCAGGCCATTTCGTAGTGCGACATGGATTGGCACTGTGATGGCAATGGCTATTTGTAATTGTTTGTCGACCTCCACCCGCACACTGACATGATCTCTCAATATCATATATTCAATAATTGTTCCTGATAATGGATTCTCGCGATCACCATTAGATTGCCGGTTGCGGCGGTGCAGCAAGATGTTTGAGGTTTGAATCATCCAGCAGACTTTTGAATCTGGTGCATAGGCCGGTTGGTAACGGGCCTCCAGAACAATTCCGCGCCAACGTAAAAAGGTCTTTTGAGCGCGCGGATCATGGTTGATAATTTGCGCGGTAAATAAATTTTGCTGATCCATCAGGCGGGCAACCGTGGCGCTGACAGGATGGGCGGCAACCTCAAGTGGCGGACCGGATTGCAAGGTGACACCCTTATGCAGAATGCACAACCGGTCGGCCAACATAATTGCTTCTTCCAGATCATGCGTAACCAATAGGATAGGCATCGTTAATGAACGACGTAATTCGTTTAATTCACGATACAAACGCCGACGGGTTACCTGGTCAACAGCTGAGAAAGGCTCATCCAGCAACAATACCTTAGGCTCTCTTGCCAGCGCTCTGGCAACTGCAACGCGCTGTTGCTGGCCCCCGGATAATGCCCGGGGATAGCGATCCTCCAGTCCGCCGAGATGAACGCGCTGCAAAAGTTCTCTTGCCCGTTCCTTTCGAGCTATTTTGGGTAAGTGAGCCAGGGCCTCCATTACATTGCCCAAGGCGGTAAAGTGGGGAAACAGTGCAAAGTTTTGAAACACCAGGCCCACAGCCCGTTTATTTGCGGCCAGATAAAAACCGCTCACACTATCCTGCCAGATTTCACCTTGACATTTGACCGATCCATTCTCAGGGTGATGCAGACCGGCAATGGCGCGCAATACTGTGGTTTTACCGCTGCCCGAAGGCCCAGCTATCGCCAATACTTCTCCGGTTTGGCAAAACAAATCAACTACCAGGGGTATGGGCTGAACCTGGGTCAAGTTGACTTGAATGCCTGGCGCAGAGGTAGTTATATCAGCCATAAGTATTTTTATTGCGATCGGTAATCAAATAAGTAAAGGCAATGGCAGCTGTAGAAAATGCCAAAAGGAAAGCCGACATGACGGCGGCGGAATCATTATCAAACGCCTGCACTCGGTCATAAATGGCGATGGCTATGGTTTTGGTTTCCCCTGGAATATTGCCGCCTACCATTAAGACTACACCGAACTCCCCCAAAGTATGGGCAAAAGTCATAGTGATGGCCGAAACGATTCCCGTCCAGGCTAAAGGTAATTCTATCCGCCACAATATTCTGGCCGGCCTCATCCCGCAGCAGGCCGCAGCTTCCCGAATTTCTCTTGGGATTGCCTCAAAAGCCCGTTGTATGGGTTGTATGGCGAAAGGCAGATTAAAGATGAGAGATGCAATCACCAGGCCTTGAAAACTAAATACCAGCGTATGCTCGAACTGCCTTTCCAGGAACTGTCCCAAGACTGATGCCCCTCCCAGGGACACCAATAAATAATAGCCCAACACCGTTGGAGGCAATACCAACGGCATGGCCAACAAGGCCTGTACCAGACTTTTACCGTAAAACCGCCGGTATGCGAGCCATCGCCCGGTAACAATACCAATAGGTAACAAAAACAATACCGTCAAAGCGCTGAGTTTGATTGACAATGATAAGGCTTCCCAATCCATGGCATTGATTAGGGCAATATAAAACCGTAATGCTCAAAGATGGTGCGTGCTTCAGGCTTCAACAGATAGGCATGGAATGCCTTGGCTGTTTTGCCGGCCTGTTTTAACAAAACCATTCGCTGTCGTATTGGCTTGTGCAATCTTTCAGGTAATAAAACGAAATTACCTTGTGCTTTTAGTTTTGGCGAGAGCGCCAGCGAGTAGGCGATGATCCCGCCCTGAGCCGAACCTGATAGGGCAAACTGGGCTGCTTGAGCGATATTTTCACCTAATACTAAATGAGGTTGCATGACATCCCATAATCCGGCCGCAATCAGCACTTCCCTGGCTGCACGTCCATAGGGGGCATGTTCCGGGTTTGCAATTGCAAATTGTTTTATTCGGCCTTTTTGCAAGGCATCGCTTAGTCCCTTGAGTTCTGCATCGAGTATCATCGGCGAGTCTTTAGGTGCAAATAAAACCAGCCGACCTATTGCATATAAGCTTCCGTGATCAATCGTAAAGCCTTGTTTTTCAAGGTCAAAAACATACTGTTCATCCGCTGACATAAATAGTTCAAACGGTGCTTTCTGGCTTATCTGCCGGTAAAAATTGCCCGAAGAACCAAAACTTAGTTTGACAGTGCGTCCGGTTTCCCTGACAAATTGTTGGGCAATATCTTCTAGTGCGAATTTAAGGTCCGCTGCGGCGGCTATCACAGTTTCTTCTGCTGCCATTACAGCAGTATTGAAAACACCGAACATTATTGCCGAAATTAACAGGAATAGATGAAAAAACATTTTGTGGGGTGTTTTTATTCTCATATTACTCACCAAAGGAAAAACGGAAAAATCGAATAAATGCGGCAGTTCAATCGCGAATTACATCAATATCCCGAAGAGTTTTAAAGAGAGCTCAAGCGATTGACGTTCAGCTTGCTGGTTTACAACTGTGTTACGAATTGTCAATGTGGCTGATGTTTCTTCGTGAAGATTCATAGGATGCCATTAATGGAATCGTCCGTCTCGTTTTTTTAGGGTTTTTTACAGAAAATTTCTATAGGAACATGAGCTTTTTAGCAGGCTTTGTTTTTCCTTTGGCTGATTCGCTTTACGTAAACCGCTCTGTAAATAATTAGGTTTAGCACAATAACGCCAAGCCCCAAACCGATTTGTATTTCTCTGGTCAGTAGGGAAGGGTAAATGATTGGCATGATGTAGTGCTCGATAAAGCTGCTGGCATACTGGCCTTTATTGGCAAAACGCAGTTGGTTTTCGAGTGAAGTTAATGGACAAAGCCAACCGGCAAATTCGATCAATGCACCCCAAACCGAGGCAGGCAGGTGCAGCCAAATCATCTTTGGATATTTCAACGCGAGAAGACCACCGAACATCACGAACAGAATAAAGCAGAAGTGGATCGCAACCAATAGATCGGCAAGTATCAGATTAGCCATGGACTCAAGAGTTAACCTTTGATGCAGATGACGGGTTCCAGCCTTGCGATTTTGCAGGCAAGTCCGGCCCGGTCGGCCGCATCAACGACCACGCTGACGTTCTTGTAGGCTGACGGAGCTTCTTCGGCGACTCCGCGCAGCGAAGTGCTACGGATGATGATGCCTTGTCTGGCCAGATCATCTACGAGTTCACGCCCACGCCATAGTTTGGTTGCCTGGTGCCGGCTCATCGCACGGCCGGCGCCGTGGCAGGCGGAACTGAAGGCGCATCGCTCGCTTGCTTGGGTCCCACACAAGATATAGGAGCTTGTACCCATCGAACCACCGATCAAGACCGGTTGCCCGACTTCCCGGTAAGCCAGCGGTAAGTCAGGATGACCGGGGCCAAAGGCGCGGGTCGCTCCTTTGCGATGGATGAACAACTCTTTTTCGCGGCCGTCTACCATGTGTCGCTCCACTTTGCAGGTATTGTGCGAAACATCATAGAGCAGATCAAGATGGAGGCTTGGAAACACGGCGGCAACCGCTTGCCTGGTCAAATGCGTCAGGATCTGGCGATTGGCCAGTGCACAGTTGATGCCTGCGCGCATGGCACCGAGGTATTGTTTGCCAAGCGGCGAATGGATGGGTGCGCAGGCGAGCTCACGGTCAAGCAAGGATATTTTGTATTGGGCGGCCGAAATTGCCATTTCCTTCATAAATTCGGTGCCGATTTGGTGGCCTAGGCCACGTGAGCCGCAATGGATGCTTATCACGATACCGTCAATCGCCAGGCCGAAGTTTTGTGCAATTGCCTGATTATAAATTTCGGCGACACGTTGAACCTCCAGATAATGATTGCCAGACCCCAAGGTACCCATTTCTTCGCGCTGCCGCTCACGGGCTTTCGATGAAACCCGCGCTGGATCGGCGCCCGCCATACAGCCGTTTTCTTCAGTACGCTCCAGGTCCTCCATCTCACCAAATCCCTGATCGACAGCCCATTGTGCGCCGCCTGTCAACATAGCTATCATCTCCTTATGATTCAAATGCAGTTTACCGCGGCTGCCGACGCCCGCCGGAATCGTTCGATACAGTTCGTCTGCTAGTCTGTGTTGTTCCGGTTTGAGCGAATCGATTGTCAAACCAGTAAGTAAAGTCCGAATGCCGCAGGAAATATCGAAACCGACGCCACCAGCCGAGATCACACCGCCTTGCTCAGGGTCAAACGCCGCTACGCCACCGATTGGGAAGCCATACCCCCAGTGCGCATCGGGCATTGCATAAGCTGCCTCGACGATACCGGGTAACGTCGCGACATGGGTAATTTGTTCATAGACCTTTTGGTCCATGTCGCGGATCAGCGTTTCATCCGCATAGATGATTGCTGGTACCCGCATGGCATCCTTGGCCGGAATTGTCCAGCAAGTCTCATCGCGTTGAATCAATTGACGGGTATCCATTATGTTTGTCCTTCAAACGTCGACAATACACTGCGCTACCCACATCGCATCGCTATTTTGGTAAACGCACAACTCGGTAAACGTAGCGCCTTTGATTTCAACGGCGGGTTGATGTTTTTCCCTATCAACTATTTCGCCACTAACTGTTGCCGTAAGTTCTTTGTGCTCAATAATCACTTGAAAACGGCTGAAAAGCAAATCATGGGCCGACATCTGATAAATTAACTCGTTGATCCAATCCAGGAATAACAATTCATAATCCGCTGCTTTACAAGTGATTGATATAGTTTTTTTTTCTTTGACTGCGCCCGGCTCGGTAATTACCGCAGTTAAGGCTAACGCGGCCTGTTCAAAAGATTCGGCAAGGGTTGGTGCTATGCCTCGGATGCCAATATCCGCGTCATGATCGAAGTGCTGCCAGTATGGAGCTTTTGGGGTGCGCATAATTTTTTGTATTTCTTCAAGGAAGGTTTGCTTAAGTGCTTTGCTAGCAACGACCGAGCGCAAGTTGATGAATCGTTTGTGTTGATCTTTTTGTTCAACCGGCCCACGAGATGGGCAATTTATTCCCAATTACCTTTGTAAACTCAGTTCAAGCCTTTTTAATTAGAACCTTGTAGGTAATTAGTGTTCATCTTATTCCTCATCAAACCAGAAAATAAATTAAAATCAAATTAATGATCAAAAGTATCGCCGACAGGCACTTCCAGAATAACAATGGATTACGCTCGACCAATGGTATGGACTCTTTAGTGCTTAAGTACTTTGGATTGGGTGTGGTTAGGTCATATAAAAATTCTGACAGACTGTCATAGCGGAATTGAGGATTGATAGAGGTGCCTTTTTTTAAGGCGCCGTCGATCCAGATCGGCACCATGGTATTGTTATGGAAACTGGGCACATACTGCAGTTTCGCCAGGTTGATGGCATTGGGTTTTTCCGGCATATCCTGGCCGAAGGGCAGTGCGCCGTTGATCAATTCATAAGTAATAACCGCCAGTGAAAACAGGTCGGATTTAACGGTGCCCCGCTGTCCCAAATGATATTCAGGCGCAGTATAATTTAAAGTGCCAAGCACATTTTCCTTGTTGTCATGATCAATCGGCGTCATTTCGGCAATACCGGCGATTTTGACTGAGCCGAAGTCGATAATTTTAACAATGCCGTTTTTATCAATCATGATGTTTTCCGGTTTTAAATCTTGATGCAACATTTCCATGCGATGAAAGGCACGCAATCCTTTGGCAATTTGCTCAATGATGGGCCTGATTTCCCTTATATAAGGTTTGGGATTGGCAGCCCGCCATTGTCTCAAGGTTTGGCCCTCAATGAATTCGGTCACATAATAGATATAACTTTTTTTCCGGTCGGTTGCCAGCACTTTAAGCACGTTTTTGTGCTTGATTCGTTTGCCCGCCCATTCTTCATGCAGAAAGTGCTCGATGTAATGCGTATCATCGTCATAAAGTATTGACGGCGTTTTCAGGATGACTCGAGTGTTATTTTTGGTATCGAAAGCACGATAAATTTGCGTCCGCTTGCTGGCATGCAATTCTGCTTCAATCCGATAGCCGTCGATACTCATGCCGGGTTCAAGAGGAGGCGGAAAAGGTAGGTTGGAGTGGCGGCGGATAATCTCGTCTTCCCTGGCTTCAGGTAAGCTATCAATTCGGATCAACTGGCAGGTGACGTTATCGTCGCTATGATTGTTTTTGGCCTGATTCACGATTTTTTCGGCAACGCTGCTCAAGTCGACAGTCAATTCCTCAGCTTCATAGAGCAATCGACGCAGACTTTTTTCATCGATAAAATCGTGCACTCCATCGGTTGTCATCAAAAAAAGATCGCCTTTTTCCAGAGGCAACGATTTGTAATCGACTTCCAGACGTGGTTCGATACCCATTGCCCGATTCAGATAATTTTTTTCATTGGAGACCCAGATACGGTGATCACGCGTGATCTGCTCGAAATTGCCTTTGCGCAGACGGTAAATCCTGGAGTCCCCGATATGGAAAATATGGGCTGTGGTCGATTTCAGGATGATAATGCTGAGAGTGCTGACCATGCCTCTGGTGGAATCATAGAGTTTTTGCCCCTGGCTATATAGCCAGGAGTTGGTAGCCGACAATATTTTTTGCCCGGCCTGTTTGACCGACCACGAGTCGGGCGCGCTGTAGTAGTCGTCCAGAAAACTGACCACACAGCAATGGCTGGCTTGTTTGCCGGCATCGCTGCCGCTCATGCCATCGGCAATGACAGCTGCGATGCCTTTATGAGTCAACTGTGAGCCCTCTGGTATGAACGAACCCAGGCAGTCCTCATTATCCGGTTTGATGCCTTTATCGCTGGCGAAGCTAATGCTGACTTTGAGTTCTGGTTCGGTCATGATTTATTCTTCTGCATTAGGTCAGCGCGGGAATCGGTATGACGTGGACATGGTTGATTCATGGTGCGCAGGCCATATGGTCTAGTTATGCGAAAAAACTGGTTAGATCAATTCCTAGTGCAGGAACACAACTGGTTACAAACACTGATGGCGCTATGCGATATTAATAAAGCTGCGGTCGCCTTGGCAAACAAAAAATTGGCGGTTCTTATGGGTGACGGCTGCTTGAGGATTCGCTATTTAAGCTGAAAGTTATACCTGATTAGGTATCACTTTGGCCAACCGAGCCATGATGCGCACTGGGTGAAACACACTTTGCCCAACTGGCTCCAAGCAATACAGGAGGGGTCTTTGTCGGTAGACCAGGCGCAAATAAATCGAATAAAAGTATTAATCCATACCCCAGTAAATAAACCTGGTGAAGGCAAGTTAACATCATTTGATGACTATAAAAGGTCAGACTGGTGCTGTATATTTTGCAGTTAATTTAGCTCAATCATCTCAACCGTGCCGTCATCCTGGATTTCGGCCATGTGGCCTTTAGGTTCGTCGATGAATTGAACGGCAATTAAAATGGTCAAGGCGACGGCCGCAATAACCATAAAAAACTCTGTCGGTGAAACAAACGATAGCAAAGTCAGAAATAATACTCCACCGACATTGCCATATGCGCCAACCATGCCGGCAATCTGCCCGGTCATGCGACGTTTGATCAAGGGCACGATGGCGTAGACAGCGCCACAGCCGCCTGAGACAAAGCAGGAACATGCCATCGTTATCAAGACAGCAGGAATCAACGACCATTCCGAGTCGATCAGTGACATGCCGAAATATCCCGCGGACAAGCCCAATACGAAGATGCTCAAGGACAATTTACGCCCAAATTTATCGCTGATCCAGCCGCCGGCAGGGCGGGCAATCAGATTGATAAAAGCAAAGCTTCCCCCCAGCAAGCCGGCCTGTACCATCGTAACGTCATGCGAGGTATGGAAGGTGTCGAAAAAGAACATTGGCAGCATTGAAACTACGGCTAGTTCGGATCCGAAAGTGATGAAATAAGCAAGATCCAAAATGGCGACCTGCTTGAATTTGTAGCGATGAATATCTTCTACCGTGTGACGGAGATGCTCTTTGTTGACATGCACGATTTTATAGACGTTGTACAAAAACAAAGTCCAGATCGCGAGATAAATAGCCAGGGCAACAGGAGCCGATAACAAATTGGCACTGGCGGCAGCCGAGGACAATTTCCAGGTCAAAAGGCTCAAGGCTAAATATAAAGGTGTCGTCATCAAAATATAGAAATATAAATCGCCAGTACTGGTAACTTCCATCGCGCCACTTTTTTTAGGCTTGAAATAAGTCGATCCTTTTGGTGTGTCAGAGACGCTGAAAAAATAAATCACGGCATAAACAAGCGCAATGATGCCAGTGCTGGCAATTGCATAGCGCCAGCCTTCATCACCGCCAAAAACCAAACTTAAAACTGGTAATGCACCAGCCGCTGCTGCAGAACCGAAATTTCCCCAGCCACCATAAATGCCTTCGGCGAGCCCCACCTGTTTGGCTGGAAACCATTCGCCAACCATGCGGATACCAATGACAAAGCCGGCGCCGACGAAGCCCAGTAAAAACCGGGCCAGAGCCAGTTGCTCAAAACTGTTGGAGGTCGCGAACATAAAGCAGGGAATGCTTGATAAAGCCAGTAGCGTGGAGTAGGTGCGCTTGGGCCCGAATTTATCGACCAGAATGCCGATAACAATGCGCGCCGGAATGGTAAGTGCAACATTTAATATCAGTATGGTTTTGGTTTCAGAACTGCTCATGCCTAATGTTTTTGCTATCACCAGCATTAAAGGCGCATGGTTGAACCATACAACAAAGCTGATGAAAAAAGCTAGCCAGGTCATATGGAGGATTTTTATTTTGCCGGAGAAGGAAAGCAGATTCAATTTTTCTGAGGACATTGTGTGTTTCTCGTTGAGTAATGATATAAAAATGTTCAGCATATTGCGTGCCACAAGTAAAGATGGCGAAATAAGATCAGAAGCGCACTAATATTGGATGATCCACGCACCATACCTTTTCCGTTTGCACCATTACAGAGCATTTTGGCGCCATTTTTTTGTGCATCAGAAACTGAGATAAATAGAAGTCAATGGCTTGTAGTGATAGGCATGGATATTGCTAAATTAAAGCTGATAAGCAGTACTTACGTTAACACTGAGGTTAGTCATGGACTCAAAACAAACATTGGTCGTCATTGGTAACGGCATGGTCGGGCAGAATTTTCTAGCCAGTCTTGTCACGAACCCAATTAAAGAGACTTTCGACATTGTTACATTTTGCGAAGAGCCAAGACCGGCTTATGACCGGGTGCATTTGTCCGAATTTTTCTCCGGTAAAACGGCGCAGGACCTAGCCCTGGCCGATACCGATTTCTTCCAAATAAATGGCATCACCCTCCATATAGGCGATAAGGCGGTCAGCATAGACCGGGACAAGCAAACGGTAACCTCCACTAAAGGCGTCACCATCCACTATGACAAACTGGTTTTAGCAACCGGTTCTTATCCGTTCGTGCCGCCGGTGCCGGGACATGACCGGGCAAGCTGCCTAGTTTATCGCACGATCGAAGACCTTGAGGCCATGCAGGCTGCCGCCAAATCAGGCAAAGTCGGCGTGGTTGTCGGCGGCGGACTGTTAGGGCTGGAAGCTGCTAAAGCATTAAAAGATTTGGGGTTAGAAACGCACGTCGTCGAATTTGCCCCACGCCTGATGGCAGTGCAACTGGATGAAGGCGGCGGCGCCATGTTGCGGCGCAAGATCGAAGCGTTGGGGGTAACGGTGCATACCGGTAAAAACACCAGCATCATTACTGATGGTGAGCGCTGTTTGAATAAAATGTGTTTTGCCGATGGCGAAGAACTGGAAACCGATATTGTACTGTTTTCGGCAGGTATTCGTCCGCGTGATGAAATCGCCCGTGATTGCGGTTTGGAGATTGGTCAACGCGGCGGCATCGTCATTGATAATCAATGCCGGACGTCCGATGCAAATATCTACGCAATCGGTGAATGCGCATTGTGGAATGGCATGATCTTTGGCCTGGTGGCGCCTGGCTATGCAATGGCGCGTACTGTGGTCGCCGATCTGGCAGGTGAAGCCGTCAGCTTTACCGGGGCAGATATGAGTACCAAGTTGAAACTGATGGGCGTCGATGTTGCCAGCATTGGCGATGCGCATGCCAAGACTCAGGGGGCTTTGGTCTATAGCTATCAGAATGGCGCCAGCGAAGTCTATAAGCGGCTGGTTGTCAGCCCGGATAAAAAGCAATTGTTGGGTGCGGTGCTGGTTGGCGACGCGTCCGGCTATGGAACCTTGTTGCAGTACTGTTTGAACGGCATTGAGCTGCCAGAGAATCCGGATGCGCTGATTTTGCCATCACGCTCCGATGAATCGGTCGGTTTAGGCCCAGATGCCTTGCCGATGTCGGCGCAAATCTGTTCCTGTTACGATGTCACCAAAGGTGCAGTGTGTCAGGCAATTGAGTTGGGTTGCACCACGATCGCCGCATTAAAGACGGAAACCAAGGCGTCAACCGGCTGTGGCGGCTGTGCAGCCTTGCTCAAATCAGTCATGAACTCGGAGCTGGCAAAACAGGGCTTTGCAGTGAACACTGATATTTGCGAGCATTTCGCCTATACGCGGCAGGATTTGTACAACCTGGTTGTGGTCGGTCAAATTAGAACGTTTGATGAATTGCTGGCTAAACACGGTAAAGGCCGGGGTTGCGACATCTGTAAACCGGCAGTCGGCTCCATTCTGGCATCTTACTGGAATGAATATATTCTGGAAAAAAACCATCTGGGCTTGCAGGATACCAACGACACCTTTCTGGCAAATATGCAAAAAGATGGCACTTATTCAGTGGTGCCTCGTATTACGGGGGGCGAAATTAGCCCGGACATGCTGATTGCCCTTGGCCAGGTGGGTAAAAAATACAAACTCTACACCAAAATAACCGGCGGCCAACGGGTCGATTTGTTTGGCGCGCGGGTCGATCAGTTGCCGCATATCTGGAGAGAGCTGATCGATGCCGGCTTTGAGTCCGGTCATGCGTACGGCAAATCTCTGCGCACGGTTAAATCCTGCGTTGGCAGTACCTGGTGTCGCTATGGTATCGATGACAGTGTCGGATTAGCGATAGAATTGGAGAATCGATACAAGGGCCTGCGTTCGCCCCACAAGTTGAAATTCGCCGTATCCGGGTGCACCCGAGAATGCGCGGAAGCTCAAGGCAAGGATGTTGGCGTGATCGCGACAGAAACCGGCTGGAACCTGTATGTCTGTGGTAACGGGGGTATGAAACCGCGTCATGCCGATTTATTCGCCACCAGTCTGGATAAGGAATCGTTGATCAAATATATTGACCGCTTCCTGATTTTTTATGTGCGTACGGCTGATCGTCTGCAGCGAACTTCGGTCTGGATGGAAAACATGGAAGGTGGTCTTGATTACCTCAAGTCGGTCATTATCGAAGATAAGCTGGGTATTTGCGATCAGCTTGAAAAGCAGATGCAGCATGTCATTGACACTTATCACTGCGAATGGAAAGCCACCATTGAAGATGAAGCAAAACTGAAACGTTTCCGCCACTTCATCAACAGCGACCAAAAGGATGAGCATGTGGTGTTTGTCGAGGAGCGTGGTCAGCTCCGTCCGGCCTATGAGGAGGAGCGTAAGCACTTCAAGATTGTTGAGGTGGCTTAATGACGCAATGGATAAATGTTTGCAGTATCGATGATTTGCAGTCCAATTCCGGCGTCTGTGTACTGGTCGAAGGTTTGCAGATAGCGATTTTTTATATGCCTGACGACGATGCCGTTTACGCCATTAACAATTTCGATCCTTTCGGTAAGGCCAATGTTTTGTCGCGCGGTGTGATAGGTGATCTTAACGGTCAGCCAGTCGTCGCTTCACCGTTATACAAACAGCATTTCAACCTGCAAACCGGAATTTGCCTTGAAGACGAAAACATAACCGTTCCGACTTATGCGATCCGGATTAATCACGGTAGGATCGAAATCAACACAGGGGCAACAAATTCAGGCCAGCCTTCAAGCAGCAAGGAAGCCCTGTCTTCAGCAGAGTTGCAGGTAATGGAGTAACTTGATGAATTATAACTATTACATAGCGGATGCTTTTACCAATCAAATTTTTAATGGCGCCCAGATCGCAGTATTTCCCCAGGCGGATGGGTTGAGTAATCAACAGATGCAGTTGCTGGCTCGTGAGTTGAATTTGTCGGAAACGGTCTTTGTTTTTCATGTGGAAAATGCACCAAAAACACGAAAAATGCGCATTTTCTCACCGAAGTCCGAAATCGATTTTGCCGGTCACCCGATTATTGCAACTGCCTATGTGCTGGGTAAATGTGGTGATATAACATTGACCGAGACGATTACACCCATGGTGTTTGAACAGAATGTCGGTCCGATTGAAGTCAATATTTCTGCCGACCAGGGGCAGCCTACGTTTATTCAGTTCAGCCGCAAGGTGTCCTCGATCGTCGACCGATTTGCGCCCAGTGATGCAGAACTGGCGAGTTTTCTGTCCATCCAACAAGCTGATATAGACCATATCAAATATTCCGCCCGGTTGGTATCCTGCGGCGTGCCTTATCTGATTGTGCCGGTTTGGAAATACGAAACGGTAAGAAAAGCCCGGTTTAATTATGCGGCTTGGAGTCAGTCCACGGCGCCGCAAACAGCGGCACAGGAAATTTTATTATTTGCACCGAAAACGCCTTTTGCCGATTCGGATTTTAATGCACGGCTTTTGGGCCCCAATATCGGTGTCAATGAAGATCCGCCTGTCGGTAGCGCCATGCCCGCATTTGCGTCCTACTTGTGTTCGTTTGAACACACCAAAAAAGGCACTTATACCTTCGCGGTCGATCGTGGTGATGCGCAAACCCGGCGCAGCGTGATAAATCTGGAAATGGATCATAAAGGACAGGCGCAGTTAGCCCTTAGGGTAGGGGGGGTGGCCGTCGTGTTTGCCCAGGGCTTTATCACTTTGCCCGATTGACTGCCGACGACTTCATCATTGAATTGACTTTAATACGTAATCAAAGCAAAAGATAAACATGCTATTTGGCCGTAATCAGAAAAATCCCATCAAAATGGCTGACAAAGGGGCTGTTAAATGGACTTACTCGACCTGCGGCTATTGTTCGACCGGTTGTTCTATTGAAATCGGCACTAATGCTGAGGGCAAATTAGTGACTTCACGCGGTGTTGGCGGTGCAGACGTAAATCGGGGCAAACTCTGCCTGAAAGGGATTTTTGAATATGAGGTTTTTGAAGCTACCGGGCGTGGAAAAACGCCATTGCTGCGCGACAATATTCTTGATCCTTTCCAGATTTCAGCATGGGATCCGGCATTGGATAAGATGGCCTCTGAAATCAAGCGCATCCAGGCTACCTATGGACGAGATTCATTCGCCATTGTTTCAACAGGGCAGATATTCACCGAAGAATTTTATACGCTGGGCAAACTGGTTCGCGGCGTGATTGGCACCAACAACTATGATGGCAACACGACCTTATGCATGGCTTCAGCCGTTTCAGGTTATAAGCGATCGTTTGGCTCGGATGGGCCGCCGGGCTGTTATGGGGATTTTGAGCATACGAACTGCCTGATCGCCTGGGGTTCCAATTTGCCCGAGCAGCATCCGATTATTTATTGGCGTCTAAAAGAGGCGCAGGAAAAACGAAAATTCCCGTTGATCGTCGTTGATCCACGCGTCACAATTTTTGCGCAAAATGCCGATATTCATTTACCAATCACACCGGGTACCGATGTAGTTCTGCAAAACGCTTTGATTCATGTGATTCTGGATGAAGGGCTGGAAGATCGTGATTATATCAATGTCAACACCAACGGTTTTGACGAATTGGCACAAGAGGTCCGCAATTATGATCCCTGCACAGCCGCCAAAATATGCGGTATAGATGAGGATACCATTCGCACCGTTGCACGTCTTTATGCCAAGGCGGACCGGGCCATGAGCATCTGGACGATGGGCATTAACCAGAGCACGCATGGCTCGGATGGCGTCGTGGGTATTAATAACCTTAACCTTATTACCGGCAATATCGGCAAGCCTGGTGGCACTAGCCTGTCGATTACCGGCCAGTGCAATGCAATGGGTACCCGCGAATGGTCATCTTGCTCAGGGTTGCCGGGTTATCGACTTTTGGAAAAGCCGGAAGATCGTGAAGAGATCGCCAAATTTTGGGGTATCGACCCTGAATTTTTCCCCAAACAACGCGGGTTGACCGAAACTGATATTTTTCCGGCAATTGAAACAGGAGAAATCAAAGGCTTGTGGTTGGTTGCCACCAATCCGATGACCTCGATGGCGAATACGGCGCGTATTCGCAAAACCCTGGAAAAACTGGAATGTCTGGTGGTGCAGGATTCTTATGTCGACGTGGAAACCACGCAATACGCACATATCTTTTTACCAGGTGCAATCTGGGCTGAAAAACAAGGTGTTTTTACCAATACAGAACGGCGCGTCAATCTGACGCGCCAAGTACGCCCACCCTATGCCAATTCCAAATCGGATATGCAGATTTTCAGCGAACTGGCCAAGCGTTTTGAACAGGGCCAGAAAATCAGTTTTCCCGAACAGGCCGAACAGGTGTTCGAAGAAATGAAGGCCTTATCCAAAGGGCGGTTGTGTGACATTTCCGGTATGAGCCATGATTTGATCGAGCAAAAGCGTGGTATACAGTGGCCTTATACGGAGGTGCAGGCAGCGCAGGGCGCTGACGGCGATCAGCGTTTGTACACAAGGCCTTTGACTTTTCGCTTTAAGGATGGCAAAGCGCGATTGATTCCGTTGCCGTTTATCAATAATAACGAAGTGCCGGATGAACAGTATCCGTTTTGGTTGAATTCGGGCCGCTTGGTCGAACATTGGCATACCCGCACCAAAACCGGAAAAATCGGAAACAATAATAAGTTCAGTCCCATTCCGTTTATGGAAATGAATCCCGATGCCGCCGAGGAGTTAGCGATCAGGCATCAGTCTTATGTGCGGATTGTTTCTCGCAGGGGCGATGCGATAGTGATGGTGATGTTGACGCAGCGTGTCCCGCGAAACATGGTTTTTATTCCATTCCATTTTTTTGATTGCGTTAATCGGCTCACGCTGGGTTTATTGGACCCGCACTCGAGACAACCAGCTTTTAAACAATCAGCCATCAGAATCGAGCCTGTCGATCAGCTGTTGGCGGCGCAGTTGAACAAGGAGTCAAGGGAATATTAGTCAGTAGGTGCGCGTTGCGTGCCATTTTAAAAAAGCACCCAAAAAGTACGCTATGCGTACCCTCCACAGGATTGATCATGTTTGAAGTACGCAACGACGAACCTAAGTATGCTTTTCTTCACGATAAAGAAAGCAAAGTTCAAAATCGCTATGGCCTCGATATCGAATTAACTGAGCCCACCAGCGAGCTGAGAAATAAAAGCCTGAACATTAATGATGAATGTGGCATTGGTACTAACCCCAATCGCTATAAGCAGCACGGCTTTTATTTTAATGCCGATAATTGTATCGGCTGTCATGCCTGCGAATCGGCATGTAGCGAAAAAAATGACGTCCCGATTCATCTCGCCTACCGTTCAGTCGGATTTGTCGAAGGCGGTACGTATCCCGATTATCAACGCCTTAACATCTCGATGGCGTGTAATCATTGCGATGATCCGGTCTGCCTGACAGGCTGCCCTACGCGTGCCTACACCAAATTTGCCGAATACGGTGCGGTCTTGCAAGACCCTGATATTTGTTTTGGTTGCGGCTACTGTACCTGGGTCTGTCCTTATAATGCGCCACAACTGGATCCAGTAAAAGGTGAGGTGTCAAAATGCAATATGTGTGTCGATCGTCTCGAAGTCAATTTGAAACCCGCGTGTGTCGCAGCCTGTCTGGGTAATGCACTGGACTTTGGCGTCATAGAAAACATTCCTGAAAACCGCATACAGGCCAAAACTGAAATTCCAGGTTTTCCAACCGCCGATATTACCCATCCGAATATCCGCTTTCAGCAAACCCACTCAACCCACAGGGAAATGACGCGTACCGATGACATGCCGTTAAAATATCATCGGGACGATAAGGAAAGTAAATTTAAACCCTTGGTCGATGAAAAACATGGCCATGAACGGCAATGGAACCTGCGTAAACTGCTTACCAGCCATGAAAGTGCGCATGTAATTTTTACCTTATGCACACAAGCGGCCTTCGGCGCTTTTCTGTTGCTGGTGGTAACGCTGTTGCCCGGGGTTGGCGCACTTGGCCAGCTACAAAATCCACAGATCAAGCTGCCATTACTGTTAGCAATGATCGCGATTAGCACTTTCGGTTTGTATAAACTGAATATGCACCTGGGTAAGCCGCATCGCTTTTACCGTGGTTTTAATAATCTGAGATTGTCCCCGGTCAGTCGAGAAATTGCCGGTGTGTCCTTGTTTTACACTAGCTTGTTGGGTTATGCCGCT
>Ga0209798_10000397_pt1 | contig 25755 bp, 20 predicted proteins | sample DOMMetBare3Fresh_FD_187475 | JGI IMG/M metagenome (GOLD analysis project Ga0209798, IMG submission 187475) | Wetland sediment microbial communities from St. Louis River estuary, USA, under dissolved organic matter induced mercury methylation -... | ecosystem: Environmental > Aquatic >... | reverse complement strand
AAGGAGATGGAGATCGGGATGGGCATCCACGGGGAGCCCGGCATCCGCCGCGGAGAGCTGGTGCCCGCCGACGCGGTGGTGGACGAGATGATGAAGCCGATCCTGGAGGACCTGCCGTTCTCGTCCGGCGACGAGGTGGCGGTGCTCGTCAACGGCCTGGGCGGCACGCCCAAGGAGGAGCTGTACGTCGTGTATCGCCGCGTGGCCCGGATCCTGAAGGGGAAAGGGATCTCGGTCTGGCACGTCTGGCTGGGCGAGTTCGCCACCTCCATGGAGATGGCGGGCCTCTCCCTCTCGGTCATCCGCCTCGATCCGGAGCTGAAGCGGCTCCTGGCGGCCCCGGCCCACACGCCGTTCTTCGAGCAGGTCGCCATCGCGACATAGCGCAGGAGGGTGCCGTGAAGGACGCGCTCCAGACCCAGGACCTCGTGGAGCTGTTCGCCCACTTCCGGGCGGTGATGGAGGCCAAGAAGGAGTTCCTCATCGAGCTCGACGGCAAGGTCGGTGACAGCGACCTCGGCCTGACGATGAGCAAGGGGTTCGCCGCGGCCGCCGACGCGGTGGCGGGATCGACCGAGCCCGTGGGGAAGCTGCTCGCGCGGGCGGGAATGGCCATGGCCAAGGCGGCGCCGTCCACCATGGGCACGCTGGTGGCCACCGGCTTCATGCGCGGCGGCAAGGCGCTGGAGGGCGCGAGCCGCATCGGCACGCCCGAGATGCGCTCGTTCTGGGAGGCCTTCCTGAACGGGATCCTGGAGCGCGGGAAGGCGAAGCCCGGCGACAAGACGGTGGTGGACGCGCTCGTGCCGGTGGTCGGGGCCCTGGAGAAGGCGGCGGCCGCCGGCGAGGCGCTTCCGGCTGCGCTGGCGGAGGCGGCGGCGGCCGCGGCGGCCGGCGTCGAGGCGACCAAGGACATGGTGGCGCAGCACGGAAAGGCCGCCTGCTTCCAGGAGAAGACCCGCGGCTTGCCGGACGCGGGCGCAACGGTGGCGTTCGTCATCGTGGACGCGGTCAGGGAGTTCGTCGCCAGGACGTGAACGAGGAATCTGCCAGAACAGGGGTTGGGGCGAGGAGAACGCCTCCGCCGTCTTCAAGCCGTTCGAGGAGATGGCCGGGATACCGGCCGTCAAGAGGAAGTGAGGAAGTCGCTGCAGAGGTGGAGCTCTCCGCAGCATGCTGGAAACACAACACGGAGGTCACATGAAACGCGCAATCACGTTCGCGCTTGCCTTGCTCGCGCTCACGCCTGCTTTCGTCTCGGCCGCGGACCGGCCCAAGAAGTCGAAATACACCATCGCCACGGTCGTCAAGGTCGACGGCATCGCCTGGTTCGACCGGATGCGCGAAGGGGTGGTGAAGTTCGGGAAGGACACCGGCAACGACACGTTCCTGCTGGGACCGGCCAAGGCCGACGCGGCCGAGCAGGTGAAGATCATCGAGGGGCTCATCGCACAGAAGGTGGACGCCATCTGCGTGGTGCCGTTCTCGCCGGAGGCGCTCGAGCCCGTCCTCAAGAAGGCCCGTGAAGCCGGGATCGTGGTGATCAGCCACGAGGCCACCAACCAGCAGAACATCGACGCCGACATCGAGGCCTTCGTGAACGAGGAGTACGGCGCCCACATGATGGACAACCTGGCGAAGTTCATGGGCGGCGAGGGCGAGTGGGCGAACTTCGTCGGAAGCCTCACCTCCAAGTCGCACAACCAGTGGCAGGACGGCGCCGAGGCCAGGGCCAAGGAGAAGTACCCGAAGATGAAGCTCGTCTCCCGCCGCAACGAGGAGTACGACGATCAGAACAAGGCGTACCAGAAGACCAAGGAGCTCATCACCGCCTTCCCGAACCTGAAGGGCATCCTGGGCGCGGCGTCCACCACCGCGCCGGGCGCCGGGCTCGCCGTCGAGGAGGCCGGGCTCCAGAGCAAGATCAACGTCGTCGGGACCAGCCTGGTCTCGAGCTGCGGCCAGTACCTCAAGTCGGGCGCGACCAAGATGATCTTCTTCTGGGATCCCGCCGACGCCGGGTACGTGATGAGCAAGATGGCCCTGACCATCCTCAACGGCGGCAAGATCACGAACGGCATGAACGTGGGCGTGAAGGGGTACGAGAAGATCAAGCAGGACCCGAAGACTCCCAAGGTCTTCTTCGGACAGGCCTGGGTCGACGTGACCAAGGACAACATGGGGCAGTTCAACTTCTGATCGCGCCGCACGCGGAGCGCGGGACGGCGGCGCCGGCGCGATCCGGCGCCGCCGACCGTCGAGCGCCATGAGCAAGGAAGCCTTCCTCGTCCTCCAGGAAGTGGACAAGTGGTTCGCCGGCGTTCACGCCCTGAACAAGGTGTCGCTGACGATCAACCGGGGCGAGATCCACTGCCTGGCGGGCGAGAACGGCTCCGGCAAGTCCACGCTCATCAAGGTGGTCGCGGGCGTGGTCAGGCCGGACGGCGGCGGCATCGTCATCGACGGCGTCCGCAGGCACGCCCTGCACCCCATCGACGCGATCCACGCCGGGATCCAGGTCATCTACCAGGACTTCTCCCTGTTCCCGAACCTCACCGTGGCGGAGAACCTGGCCCTCAACACCCAGCTCGACCTGGGCAAGCGGCTCGTGAACTGGAAGGCCGTCCGCGCCATCGCCGAGCACGCGCTCGCCCAGATCGGGGTGGAGATCGACCTCGACCGGCCCGTGGAGCGGCTGCCGGTCGCGGACAAGCAGCTGGTCGCGATCGCCCGGGCGCTGCTCCAGGACGCGCGGCTGGTGATCCTGGACGAGCCCACCACCGCCCTGACGCGGCGCGAGGTGACGCGACTGTTCGAGATCATCAAGCGGATGCAGGCGCGCGGCATCGCATCGCTCTTCGTCAGCCACAAGCTCCGCGAGGTCCTCGAGATCGCCGAGCGGATCACCATCCTCCGCAACGGCCAGAAGGTGCGGGAGGGAGACGTCGCGGAGTTCGACGAACGCAAGATCGTCTTCCACATGACGGGCCGGGAGCTCTCCCAGGAGCGGTTCGCGTTCGACCGGACCGGGAAGCGGCGAGTCCTCGAGGTGTCGGGCCTCTCCTACCGGGACCAGTTCCGGGACGTGAGCTTCGATCTCGCCGCCGGCGAGATCCTGGGGATCACCGGCTTGCTCGGCTCCGGCCGGACCGAGCTCGCCCTGTCGCTCTTCGGCATGAAGCCCCACGATCGCGGCGCCGTCCGGGTGGACGGCGTGGAGCAGCGCATCGACTCCATCCAGCGGGCCATCCGGGCGGGGATCGCCTACGTCCCCGAGGATCGGGTCTCCGAGGGACTGTTCCTCCTCCAGAGCATCGCGCGGAACGTGAGCGTGAGCATGCTCCAGCATCTTCGCGGATGGGGCGGGCTCATCGACTTCCACCGCGTCGGGGAGCTCGTGGGAGGCTGGGTGAAGGGGCTCGCCATCGCCACGCCGGATCCGGAGCTCCCGGTCCAGTCGCTCTCGGGCGGGAACCAGCAGCGGGTGGTGCTGGCTCGCTGGCTCTCCACCCGGGCCAAGGTGCTCGTCCTGAACGGGCCCACCGTCGGCGTGGACATCGGGTCCAAGGCGGACATCCACGCGAAGCTCAAGGAGCTGGCGCGGCAGGGGCTGGGGATCGTCGTGATCTCCGACGACCTCCCGGAGCTGGTCCAGAACTGCAACCGGGTGCTGGTCATGCAGAAGGGGCGCGTGATCGCCGAGCTGGAAGGCGAGCAGATCAGCGACACCAGCCTCACCCAGGCGCTGAGCGGCGTGCAGCCCACGCCCACCCCAGCCTGATCCGAGGCCGTTGCCGGTCGCCACGACCCCGTGCGCCTTGGACGCGAAGGTCACAAGAGGGTGCAGGGGCGTGCGCGATCGCGGTGCTAAGCTTCCTTCCATGGCGGTCCTGCGCTACGGAATGGTGGGCGGCGGCCAGAACGCCTTCATCGGCGACGTCCACCGGAAGGCGATCGCCCTCGACGGCTCGGCGGCGCTGGTGGCGGGGTGCTTCTCCAGGTCCCACGAGAACACCCTGGTGACGGGGAGGTCCCTCGGCCTCGACGAGAAGCGGCTCTATCGCAGCTTCGACGAGATGGCCGAGGCCGAGTCGCGGCGGAAGGACGGCATCGACTTCGCCGTCATCGTGACCCCCAACCACCTCCACCACCCGGCGGCCAAGGCCTTCCTCACCCGCGGCATCCACGTCGTCTGCGACAAGCCCCTCACGCTGGAGGTCGCCGAGGCGGAGGAGCTGGCCGCTCTGGCGGCGAAGAAGGATCTCCTCTTCTGCGTCACCTACACGTACACCGGCTACCCGGCGGTGAAGCAGGCCCGGGAGATGATCGCCCGCGGCGACATCGGCCAGGTGCGCTTCGTCAGCGCGGAGTACCCGCAGGAATGGCTCTCGACGCCGCTCGAGAAGGAGGGCCACAAGCAAGCGGCCTGGCGAGCGGACCCGAAGCAGACCGGCAAGGCGAACTGCGTCGGCGACATCGGCAGCCACGTCGAGAACATGGTCGCCTACATGACGGGCCTGCGGATCTCGTCCCTCTGCGCGCGGCTCGACAGCCTCGTCCCGGGCCGCGTGCTCGACGACAACGCATCGATCCTGGTCGAGTACCAGGGCGGGGCGAAGGGCCTCTACTGGGCCTCGCAGATCGCCGTCGGCTACGACAACGGCCTTCGCGTGCGCGTCTTCGGCTCCACGGGGTCGATCCAGTGGGCCCAGGAGAACCCGAACTACCTGACCGTCTCGCACCTCGGCAAGCCCAAGGAGCTCGTCTCCCGCGGCCGCGACCCCTTCTACCCTCACGCGCAGGCCTACTCGCGCATCCCGTCGGGCCACCCCGAGGGCTACTTCGAGGCGTTCGCGAACATCTACAAGACCTACGCCGCGGCGCTGGCGCGCAAGAAGGCGGGCGCTGCGCTCTCCGAGGGCGAGCTCGACTTCCCGAAGGCCGAGGACGGCGTGTCCGGCGTTCGCTTCATCGGGAAGTGCGTGGAGAGCTCGAGCCAGGGAGCGGCGTGGGTGACCTTGTGACCCTACCAGAAGCGGTTCACGAGGTTCTCGAGCCATTCCTGGCGGCCTGAGGTCGGCCGCACGTCCGCGTCCCTGCCGAGCACCCTCTGCGACAGCGCCTCGAGGCCGAGGCGGCCCTGGAGGATGTCCTGGCCGAACGGCTCGCGCCAGCCCGCGTAGCGGCTCTCCCGGGCGCTCGCGAGCCGCGCGTCCTGGATCATGCGCTCCGCGGCCAGGAGCGCCCGCGCGCAGACGTCCATCGCTCCGGCGTGGGCGTGGAACAGGTCGGCGGGGTCGATCGACTGGCGGCGCAGCTTGGCGTCGAAGTTGATTCCACCAGTGGTGAAGCCTCCGGCCTGCAGGATGGCGTACAGCGCCAGCGCCACCTCGGGCACGCTGTTCGGGAACTGGTCGGTGTCCCAGCCGAGCAAGAGGTCGCCCCGGTTCATGTCGACGCTGCCGAGGATTCCGAACGCCAGCGCCATCGCGATCTCGTGCTCGAAGGTGTGGCCGGCCAGCGTGGAGTGGTTGACCTCGACGTTGACCTTGACCTCCTTCTCGAGCCCGTAGCGCTGCAGGAAGGCGTACAGGGTGGCGGTGTCGTAGTCGTACTGGTGCTTGGAGGGCTCGCACGGCTTCGGCTCCACCAGGATCGTGCCCTGGAACCCGCTCCGGTGCTTGTAGTCGACGACCAGGGCGAGGAACCGGCCCAGCTGCTCCAGCTCGCGCTGGACGTCGGTGTTGAGGAGGGTCTCGTAGCCCTCCCGGCCGCCCCACAGGACGTAGTTCTGCCCCCCGAGCTCGCGGGTGGCGTCCATGGCCTCCTTGACCTGCGCGGCCGCCGTGGCGAACACCTCGGGGTCGGGATTCGTGGCGGCGCCGGCCATGTAGCGAGGGTGGCTGAACAGGTTGGCGGTCCCCCAGAGCAGGCGCACCTTGGTTCGCTGCTGGTGCCGGGCCAGCGCCTCGACCATCGCCCGGAGCCGGTCGCGGGACTCCCGCGGCGTCGATCCCTCGGGGGCGACGTCGCGGTCGTGGAAGGTGTAGAAGGGCGCCCCCAGCCTCTGGAAGAAGTCGAACGCCGACTCGGCCTTCAGGCGTGCCGCCTCCATGGGGTCGGAGGATCGCATCCACGGACGGTCGAAGGTGGCGGAGCCGAAGGGATCGGAGCCGGTCCCGCCGAAGGAGTGCCACCAGCACACGGCGAACCGCAGGTGGTCCTCCATGCGCTTGCCGAGGACCTGGCGATCCTTGTCGTAGTACCGGAACGCGAGCGGGCTCTTGCTCTCCGGTCCCTCGTAGCGGATGGGCTCGACCTCGGAGAAGATGCTCTGCATGACGTCCTCCTGACCGTGCGCCGGGCTCACGCTCGCTTCTTCTTCATCGAGATGTCTGCCCAGACCGCGAGGATGAGGACCAGGCCCTTGATGAGGTATTGCACGTTGGAGCTCACGTTCATCATCTGCAGGCCGTTGGAGATGGACTGGATGATGAGGGCTCCGACGATGGCGCCGAACACCGTGCCCTCGCCTCCCAGCGTCGAGGTCCCGCCGAGGATGCAGCTCGCGATCACGTCCAGCTCGTAGCCCCCTCCCGCACCGGTCGTGCCCGAGCCCACGTACGCGGCGAGCGCGATGCCCGAGACCCCCATCAAGGCGCCCATGGTGACGTAGATCGTGAGGATGGTCCTCTTGATGTTGATGCCCGAGAGCCTCGCCGCTTCCCGGTTGCCGCCGATGGCGTACGCGTAGCGGCCCAGACGCGTGTTCGTCGAGATGTAGCTCATCAGGACGGCGATGACGCCCATGATCACGACGAGGAAGGGAACCCCCCTCAGGCCCTCGTCCGCCTCGCCATCGAACGTGCGATTGACCACGATGACGTAGCCGATGACGAGGGCGGAGAAGAGGCCCGCCTTGAGCAGGTCCAGTGCGAGAGAGCCCAGCGCGATCCCGTGCTTCAGCTTCCTGGCGCGGGCGAGGAACACCCGGACGAACAGCGCGACGGCCACGAGCACCGCGAGGGCGAAACCTCCCCAGGGAGGGATGAGCCCCTGCGCGATGAACTTGTAGGTGTCGTTGGACGAGATGAACAGCGACTTGCCCTGGGTCACGAGGAGGATGCCGGACTTGAAGATGTAGAAGCCGCCCAGGGTGACGATGAACGGCGGCACCGAGAGGCGGGCGATGACGTAGCCCTGGAACAGCCCCATGAGGAGGCCGAGCGCCAGGCAGAGGATCACCGTGACGAACATGGTGATGAGCTCGACGCTCCCCGGCTCCATGGCCGGGAACAGCGACTGCAGCGGCCCGTCGATGACGCCGTAGTACAGGAGCGCGGCCGCGACCACGGAGACGAAGCCGGAGCCGAACCCGACGGACAGGTCGATTCCGCCCGTCACGATCACGAAGACCATGCCGCAGGCCATGATGGCGATGATCGCCATCTGGGGAAGGACGTTCTGGATGTTGTCCGCGGACCAGAAGGTCGGCGTCGCGATCCCGAACCCGATCCAGATGGCCACGAGCGCCATGATCAGGATGTTGGCCCTGAGGTTCTTCGTGAACGCTCTCAGCAAGATGTTCTGGATCTTCGGCATGGCCTATCCGGCTGCGACCTCGACGCCCGTTGCACGGGCCATGATCTTCTCCTGGTTCGCTTCCCCGATCTCCAGCGTGCCGTTGGAGCGCCCGTCCCACATGACCATCACGCGATCGCTCATCCCGAGCACCTCCTCGAGCTCCGAGGAGATCATGATGATGGCGAACCCGCTCTCGGCGAGCTGGTTCATGAGCTTGTAGATCTCGTACTTCGCGCCCACGTCGACGCCGCGCGTGGGGTCGTCGAGGATCAGGATCCGGGGCTCCGACATGAGCCACTTCGAGATGACGACCTTCTGCTGATTGCCGCCGGAGAGCGACTCCACCGGGGCCTGCACCGAGGGCGCCTTGATGGCCAGGCTGGTCGAGCTCTTCATGACCGCCGCCAGCTCCGCATTCTGGTCGATGTACATGAACCCGGAGAAGCGGTTCAGGTTCGGCAGGCTCATGTTCTGCAAGATCGTCTGGATCAGGATCAGCCCCAGGCGCTTGCGGTCCTCCGGAACCAGGCCGATGCGATGCGACATCGCGTCGCGAGCGTTCCGGATCTCGATCTCCACGCCGTCGAGCTCGATCCGGCCCTTCGTCACGCGTGCGTACTCGCCGAACAGCGTGGAGACGAGCTCGGTTCGCCCGGAGCCCATGAGCCCCGCGATGCCGAGGATCTCCCCCTTCCTGAGATCCAGGCTCACGCCCTTCAGCACTTCCCGGTCCGGATCGGCCGGGTCCGTGGCGTGCAGGCCCTCCACCTTGAAGAAGACCTCGCCGGGCTTGCGATTGCCCTTCGGGAAGCGCTCCTTCATCTCGCGGCCCACCATGAGGCCCACGAGCTTCTCCAGCGTGAGCTCGCTGGTGGGCCGGGTGGTCACGAGCTTCCCGTCCCGCAGCACCGACACGGTGTCCGTGATGCGGAAGAACTCCTCCAGCTTGTGGGAGATGTAGATGCAGGTGACCCCCTGGGACTTGAGCTCCCGGAGGATGTCCATGAGCTGGTCGACCTCGGCCGCCGACAGGGCGGACGTCGGCTCGTCGAGGATCAGGACCCTGGCGTTCTCGGAGAGCGCCTTGGCGATCTCCGTCATCTGCATCTGACCGACGCCGAGGTCCGCGATGACGTCGAGCGGCGAGACCTTGAGCTTGTACCTCTTGAGCAGGCTGGCGGTGTCGGAATACAGCTTGTCCCAGTCGATCGAGGGACCCCGGCGCGGCTCCTTGCCCAGGTAGATGTTCTCGCCGACGGTCATCTTGGGGACGAGCGTCAGCTCCTGGTAGACGATGGCGATCCCCTCCTCGATGGCCTGCCGGATGGAGCTCGTGCCCAGCCTGAGCACCTTGCCGTCGTAGCCGACGTCTCCCTCGTAGGTTCCGTGAGGGTACACGCCGCACAGGATCTTCATGAGCGTGGACTTGCCGGCGCCGTTCTCCCCGCAGAGCCCGTGGATCTCGCCCCGCTTGACCTGGATGGACACGTCGCTGAGCGCGGTCACCCCGGGGAACTGCTTGGTCACATGGGAGATGTCGAGGAGGACGTCCGCTGGCACCTTGCACTCCTGCGAAGGGCCCGGCCCCCGGAGGGGCCGGGCCTGCCCTGCTCACGGCAAGTAGGCTGCTACTTGGGGGGAGCGCCAGGGACGTCCTTGTAGACGCCCTCGTACGTCTGGAAGCCCGAATCGACGACGAGCTTCTTGAGGTTCTCCTTGGTCACCTGGAAGACCTGGAGGAACTTGCAGGGGACCTGGCCCTTCTTCTTCTTGTCGCCGGTGAGTTCGGCGAGCTTGAAGTCGGAGAGGCCGAGGTTCTTCTCGCCCTTGGCGAGCTTGACCGCGAGCTGGACGGCGAGCGGCGTCAGCTTGCGGGTGTCCTTGAGGATGGTGACGGTGAGCTCGCCGCGGGCGATGGAGTTGCAGCCGGCCTCGGTGGCGTCCTGGCCGGAGATGGGGACCTTGCCGGCCAGGCCGGCGGTCTTCATGGCCTCGAGGGCGCCCAGGGCGGTGCCGTCGTTGGAGGCGACCACCGCGTCGAACTTCCTGCCGGTGGCGGTGAGGATGTTCTCCATGAGCTTCTTGGAGTTGGCCGGGTCCCAGTTCTCGACCCACTGATCGGCGACGACCTTGATCTTGCCCGACTTGATGAGGGGGTTGAGGACCTCCATCTGGCCCTGGCGGAACAGGTGGGCGTTGTTGTCGGTGGGGCTTCCTCCGAGGAGGACGAAGTTGCCGGAGCTCTTCACCGCCAGGACGCCCTTGGCCTGGTTGCGGCCGACGTCGACGTTGTCGAAGGAGACGTAGGCGGCGATCTTCGAGGTCTTGATGAGGCGGTCGTAGGCGATGACCTTGACGCCCTTCTTGGCGACCTCCTCCACCGCGGTGGCGGCCGAGTCGCCGTCCTCGGCCACGACGATGATGACCTTGGCGCCCTGGGTGACCATGTTCTTGATCTGGTCGTTCTGGAGCTTGGCGTCGTGGTTGGCTTCCTGGACGACGACCTCGTAACCGGCGTCCTTGAGCAGCTTGGACATCTCGTCGCGCTCGCGAGCCCAGCGCTCGGTCGCGAAGTCGGAGAAGGAGAGCCCGATCTTGGGCTTGGCAGCGGCGGAGGCGGTCGACGCGAGGCCCGAGATCGCCGTGACCGCGAGAGAAAGCAGAATGAATCGTTTCACACCATGCCTCCTTGAGGATTGTGGGACCTACGGTAACGCGCCGTACCCTGCCACGAGGCGACGGCCGCTGTATACTCCCTTTAGAGGCCCGTATAGGCCCGGGCGGCTTCGAGGCCCGGCTCGACGACCCGAGCCTCGCCGCCTACCCCTTGACCGACCCCATCGTCATCCCACGGATGAAGTAGCGCTGGAACCGCAGGAAGACGAAGAGCGTGGGAAAGCTGGCAACCAGGGACAGTGCGCCCTGGACGCCCCATGCGACGCTGTACTGTCCCTTCATCGACACCAGCCCCAGCATGATGGTCCGCTTGTCGTCGCTCTGGGTGAAGATGAGCGGCCACAGGAAGTCGTTCCAGATCCAGGTGAACTGCAGGGTTCCGAGCACGGCGAGCGCGGGCAGGCTGACGGGCAGGATCACCCGCAGAAGCACCTGCAGCTCGTTGGCCCCCTCCAGGATCGCGGCCTCGCGGAGCGCATCCGGTACCGCCGCGAGGAAGTTCCGCATGAGCAGGGTGCAGATGGGGATCCCGAGCGCCGAGTGCACGATGATCATCGGCCAGAGGGTATTGAGCAAGCCGAGGCCGAGGAACAGCCGGAACAGGGGCACGAGCAGGATCTGCGCGGGGAAGAACATGCCGGCGACGACGCCGATGAACACCACTCTCGATCCCCGGAATGGCAGCTTGGCGAAGACGTAGCCCGCCAGCGTGCCCAGCCCGATCGAGACGACCGACGCGGGAACGGTCACCAGGACCGTGTTGCGGAGATACTGGTAGACGCTCCGCTTGCTCAGGATCTCGGCGTAGTTGTCGAGCGTGAACCCGCTCGTGCCGAACCACAGGTGCCCTGCCGCGATCTCGGCGGTGCCCTTGAAGGACGACAGGAGGACGCCGATCGTCGGGATGCAGAACAGGACCGCCAGGACGCTCAGGCCCGCGAGGAGCGCGCCCTTCGCGCCGGGAGGCATGTCGGCGCGCGCGCGCGTCACACGGTCAGCTCGTCGAGCTTCCGGAGCTCGCGGAAGTACGTCGCCACGACGCCCAGCGTGATGAGGAACAGCAGCACCGAGATGGCCGCGCCGTACCCCATGCGATAGCGCTTGAAGGACTCGTCGTACATGGCCACGGCGAGGGTGTCCGACGCGTGGAAGGGACCGCCGCCGGTCATGATGTAGACGATGTCGAACCCCTTGAGCGAGTTGATGACCGACAGCGCCACCACCACGACCGTGGCGGGCTTGAGCATGGGAAGGACGACGTGCCAGAGGCGGCGCCAGTACCCGGCCCCGTCGAGCGCCGCGGCCTCGACGAGGTCCTGGGGCACGCTGGTGAGCCCGGCCAGGTAGATCACCATGGACAGCCCCGTCTGCTGCCAGGACCAGGCCACGATGATCGAGTACAGCGCGGTGCCAGGCTCGGCGAGCCAGGCCCGCTGCGACTGCGGGGCGCCGAGCGCCCCCAGGATGCCGTTCAAGGCGCCCCAGTCCGGCTGGTAGATCCAGACCCAGATCTGTCCGACGACGACGGCCGACAGGCAGACGGGAAGGTAGAAGATCGACTTGAAGAGCCGGCTGCCGGGGACGTGGCGCTCGAGCGCGATGGCCAGCGCGAGCCCGAGCAGGTTCGGAAGCAGCGCCGCGGCGACGGTCCAGACCATCGTGTTGCGGAGCGCGCCGCGGACCAGCGGGTCCGAGTACAGCGCCCGGAAGTTCTCGAGCCCGACGATCCGGTAGTCGGCGCTGAAGCCGTTCCAGTTGGTCACGCTGTAGTAGAAGGAGTCGAGCAGGGGCCACGCCACGATGGCGACGTAGACGGCCATCGGGAGCGACAGGAGCGCGAGCCTCCACCAGCGCAGGGATCTCTGCATGGCGCAGCTCGACGGAACGCCTCGGGACGCCGGGTCCCGAGGCGCTGCCGTCGTCCCGGCCTACTTCTTCTTGAAGACCTCGGAGACCTGGGTCTGGGCGCGAGCCAGCTGCTGCGGGTAGTCGGCCGGGTTGTTCATGAACTCGGCGAACATCGACAGGCCGACCTCGGCCGCCGGCGGTGTGGTCGCCAGGTCGTAGTTGAACGCGAAGGCCTTGGCGCTGGACACCACGTCGAGCGCCCGCCTCATGACGGAGCTGTAGCCTGCGGGGTCCACCTTCACGTTCGGCGACAGGGCGCCCTGGGCCTTCGCCCAGGCGGCCTGGGCCTGGGTATCCGTGATGAGGAAGGCGAGCAGCTCCTTGGCCCCCTCGGCGTTCTTGGCGTTCCCGGAGATCACCAGGCCGTCGACCGGTCCGACTGCCGCCTTGGGCACCCTTGGATCGATCACGGGGAACTCGTAGAAATCGTAGTCCTCGCCGGCCTTCTGCTTGAGGCCGTCCCAGTATCCGGTGATCCACGTGCCCATTAGCGTCATGGCGGCGTCGCCGCGGCTGACCTTGTCGGCGGCGTCGGTCCAGTCGTCGGCATTGGCGTTCTTCGCGAAGTAACCCGCGTCGACGAGGTCCTTCCACAGCTTCATCGCCGCCTTCACCTCCGGGTCGGTGTAGGAGGCCTGGCCCGCCATCAGCTTGGCCCGGTACTCCGGTCCGGCGGTGCGGAGGATCAGGTAGTCGAACCAGAATTGCCCTGGCCAGCGGTTCTTGGATCCGAGCGCGATGGGCGTGACGCCGGCGGCCTTCAGCGTCTTGCAGGCGGCGAGGAACTCGGGCCAGGTGCCCGGCGCGGCGGTGATGCCGGCCTTGGCGAGCACCTTCTTGTTGTAGAAGAGACCCGCGTAGTGGTAGCCGAACGGCACCAGGTAGCGCTTGCCGTTGTAGAGCGTCGCACCCTTGGCGATGGCGGCCGGGACGACGGCGTCGAGTCCGCTCGACTTCCACATGTCGTCAATGGGCCGCAGCGCACCGCTGTCCACCACGAACTGGGTCCGCGCCCCAGCCCAGTAGCTGAACACGTCCGGCAGGTTCCGGCCCGCCGCCATGACGAGGATGGCAGTCTTGAAGTCCTCATGACCGGTCGGGCTGTCGACCACGTGAGTGCCGGTCTTCTTCTCGAAATCTGCGAAGATCTTGGTGATGGCGTCGTGTCCGAGATCTCCCGTGAAGTAGTGCGAGATCGTCACCTCCTTGCCTGCGGCACGTGCGGGGACACCGACCAGCAGGGTTCCGGTCACCGCGAGCGCGCCGAGGACCGCGCCCACCTTCTTGAGGAACGACATGTCGGTCCACTCCTTCCTTTCTCTTCGCACTTCCTGTTTTCGAGCAGTGTTGGCCCGGTGAGTTGCGTATATCTCAACTATCCAAAGAATCGCCGAATCGCCGTGCACGTTATCGCATGATTTGGCAGGAGCGCAACCGTCGAGTTGACTACCACACAACCTTGTGCTTGGCTTGTTGTGTCAAGAACAACCTCGCCGGAGCGAAGGAGCGCCGGAAGCATGGTGAAGTCACTCCTGAAAGGTCTCCAGGCGCTGGACCTGGTGCGCCTGAGCGCCGAGCCGGTGCGAACGGTCGACATCGCCGAGCGGCTGGAGATCGACAAGGGGGCGGCTTCGCGAACGCTCCAGACCCTGGTCCAGGCGGGATACGCCAACAGGACGCCCGACCGGCGCTATGTACCGGGAGAGAAGCTGCGATCGGAGCAGCCGCCGCAGCTCGTCAGCGTCGTGCGCCTCAGGGAGCGAGCCCATGCCCTGCTGCGCGAGCTCGCGGACTTCGCGGGAGAGTGCGCGCACCTGGCCATCCTCGCGGGCGACAGGGTCCTCTACCTGGACAAGATCGAATCACCCCAGAGCTTGCGAGTCGACCAGCCGATCGGGACCCTGGCGCCGCTGCACTGTACCGCCCTGGGCAAGGTGTTCCTGGCGTTCGCCGGCGCGCCGGTCCCGCAGCGGCTCGAGTCCTACACCCCGCGCACGGTCACCGACCCGCAGCTACTCGCGGCGCACGTCCGCAACATCGCGCAGCAGGGCTACTCCGTGGACGACGAGGAGTTCGCCCTGGGCGTGCGCTGCGTGGCCGCGCCCCTGCGAGACGAGCTGGGGCGGGTCGTCGGGGCGATCGGCATATCGGGTCCCACCGCCAGGGTCTCCCTGGAGCGGCTCTCCGAGCTGGGGGCGCGGGCACGCCAGGTCGCCGACGGCTACCGCCGGGAAGCGGAGAGCTGAGCCTCGCAGGGCGGTCCCGGGAACCGGGAGGAAGAGCCGCATGGACAAGGTCAGGGTCGGGTTCATCGGTGCGGGTCGGATCTCGGACCTGCACGCCATCGAGTACCTCAGGAACCCGCGCGCCGAGATCGTCGCGGTCTGCGACGCCAACCCCGAGATCGCTCGCCGGCAGGCCGACCGCTGGGGCGTGCCGAGGACGCGCGTCTTCGCCGACTGGGAGCAGCTGCTGCGCTGTGAGGAGGTCGGCCTGGTGGAGATCCTGCTGCCTCATCACCTGCACAAGCCGGCTGCCCTCGCCGCCTTTGCCGCCGGCAAGCACGTCTCCCTTCAGAAACCCATGGCCCTCACGCTGGCCGAGGCCGACGACATCAATGCCGCGGCCGAGCGCGCCGGCGTCTTCTTCAAGGTGTTCGAGAACTTCGTCTTCTACCCCCCGATCCAGAAGGCCAAGGAGCTGGTCGACGGCGGCGCCATCGGCGAGCCGCTCACCATCCGGGTGAAGAGCAACGCCGGCAAGGGCAAGAATGCCTGGCCCGTCCCGCCGGCCGCGCAGGCCTGGCGACTCGATCCCGACCGGTGTGGGGGCGGGCCCCTGTCGTTCGACGACGGTCACCACAAGTTCGCCCTCGGCTGGCACTTCATGGGCGAGATGCAGGAGGTGCACGCCTGGATTTCCCGGACCGAGGTGTCGCCGGGCTTCGTGCTCGACAGCCCGGCCATGATCTCGTGGAAGTTCGCCAACGGTCGCTTCGGGAATCTCGAGGTCGTGTACTCGCGAGATCTGGAGATCGAGACCGTCCACTACGCCCAGGACGACCGCGTCGAGATCACCGGCACCCGCGGCGTCGTCTGGGTGAACCGGGGCCACGGGAGGCTGTTCGATCAGCCTCCGGTGGTGCTCTACGCGGACAACGAGGTGCGGGCGTTCTCCGGCATGGAGGCGGGCTGGGACGCGAGCTTCGCGGCTTCCACGCGCCACCACATCGACGCCCTCCTGGACGGCGGCGCGCCGTTCCTCTCCGGCCGTCAGGGGGCGGACATCCTGCGCTTCGCGCTCGCCGCCCAGGAATCCGCCCGGACCGGCAGGCCGGTGAAGACCACGAGAGCCTGAGGCGAGGAATGGACGCCGTCGCGACGAATGGAGTGGCCACCAGCGCCGTGGCGGCGCGCGCCGCGCTGGTTGCGCGCCACCGGAGCATCGACGCGCTCATCGCCTCGGGGGAGTGGCCCCTTCAAGTATCGACCAGCCTCGCCGAGGGCCTGGTGCTGGGCCTGCTGAAGCAGGGGGTGAGGAAGTACCTCGCGGTCTTCGGGCACGGGTCGACGGCGATCGCGGAGGTCCTCCGCATCTACGAGGGCGCCGGGGTGGTCCGGACGTGGAACTTCCGGAACGAGGTCGAGATGGCCCACGCGGCGACCGCGCTGAGCTGGCAGTACGGCGAGGTGCCGGCGGTCGTCACCTCGATCGGTCCCGGCGCGCTCCAGGCGTTCGCGGGGTCGCTCGCGGCAGCCAGCGACGGCGTCGGCGTCTATCACGTCTACGGCGACGAGACCACGCACGGCGAGGGATACAACATGCAACAGATCCCGCGCATACAGCAGGGGGCCTACGGCCACCTCACGTCCGTCATGGGCCGCAGCTACGTGCTGCACACGCCGGAAGCGCTGCGCGAGGCGTTGCGGCAGGGCGCCGTCACCGTCTTCGACGCGGTCCGGGCCGCTCCGTTCTACCTGCTGGCGCCGATCAACACCCAGCCCTCCCCGCTGCAGCTCAACCTGGCAGCGCTGCCCGTGCGCCCTCGCCCGACGCCGACCGTCATGGCGGACGGCTCGGCCTTTGCCGAGGCGGCGGCGCTCGTCCGCTCCCACGATCGCATCGTCGTCAAGGCCGGGGGAGGCGCACGGCGACACGCGCTGCCCGTGCGTGAGCTGGCGGAGGCCATCGGCGCCGCCGTGGTGCTGTCGCCGGGATCCACTGGCGTGCTGCCCGACGCCCATCCGCAGAACATGCACGTGGGCGGGTCCAAGGGCTCGATCAGCGGGAACCACGCGATGACTTCCGCCGACCTCCTCATCGCGATCGGGAGCCGGGCCGTCTGTCAGTCGGACTGCTCGGGGATCGGCTACCCGCGGGTCCAGGCCGTCATCAACCTGAACGACGATCCACACGACCTGAACCACTACAACCGGACGACTCCGCTGCGCGGAGACATCGCCGCCACCATCGGGCGACTGCTGCAGGCCCTCGGCCCGTTCGAGCCGAGCGAGGGCAAGAAGCGCTGGCTCGCCGAGTGCCTCGACAAGAAGTCGGAGTGGCGGGCCTTCAAGGCGGCTCGTGTCGGGACCGCACCGCTGTACGACGAGGCCTGGGGATGCCCGGTGCTCACTCAGCCCGCGGCGATCGGCACGGTTGCCGCCTTCGCCAACGAGATCGGCGCAGTCAAGCTGTTCGACGCCGGCGACGTCCAGGCCAACGGATTCCAGATCGTCGAGGACGACCGGCCCGGCCAGACCTGGACGGAGTCGGGCGCGTCGTACATGGGCTTCGCGGCGAGCGCGCTTCTCGCGAGCGCTCTCGCCGACCGGCCCGCCTACGCGATCGCCTTCTCCGGCGACGGATCCTTCATGATGAGCCCCCAGGTCCTCGTCGACGCCGTCGAGCACGGCCTGCGCGGCATGCTGGTCGTGTTCGACAACCGCAGCATGGCCGCCATCGGCGGCCTGCAGCGCGCCCAGTACGGCAAGGAGTTCCGGACGAGCGACGCCGTCGCCGTCGATTACGTCGCCATGGCGAACGCCGTTCGCGGCGTGCTCGGCGTGTGGGGCGGGACCTCTCGCGAGGCGCTGCGCGACGCGCTGGCGAGGGGCCGAGCCCACCCGGGCTTGTCGCTGGTGCACGTCCCGGTCTATTCAGGTGACGCGCCCGAGGGCGGCATGGGGGCGTGGGGATCCTGGAACGTGGGCAGCTGGTGCGAGGCGGTTCAGGCCGAGTATCACCGGCAGACCCTCTAGGAGGGCAAGGCATGTACTCGGGACTCGGCCTGATGCTGAACGGGGACTGGCGCCGCGCCTCCGACGGCAAGACGCTCCCGGTCGTCAGCCCGGTGACGGAAGAGACCATCGGCGCCATCCCGGCCGCGACACTCGCGGACGTGGAGGAGGCCCTGGCGAGCAGCGCCGCCGCCTTCACCCGGTGGCGTGCCGTTCCGGCATGGGAGCGCAGCGCCGTCCTGCAGCGCATGGCGCAGCACATGATGGCCCGGAAGGCCCGGTTCGCCGAGATGGTCAGCCGCGAGACCGGCAAGCCGCTGCGGGAGTCGGAATCGGAGACCGTGGCCGCGGCCGAGCAGTTCGTCTGGTACGCGGAGGAGGCCAAGCGCGTCTACGGCATGACGATTCCCTCGCGGAGCCGCGACGTGCGCATGGCGGTGAGCTTCGAGCCGGTGGGGGTCTGTGCCGCCCTGACCGCGTGGAACTTTCCCGTCCTCCTTCCTGCGCGGAAGGTGGCGCCGGCGCTGGCGGCCGGATGCTGCGTCATCCTCAAGCCGTCGCCGGACACCTCGGGTGCAGCCATGCTGATGGCCGAGGCCGCGCTGGAGGCGGGGCTGCCCGCGGGGGCCCTCAACGTCCTCACCGGGGACCCGGCGGCCATCGCCAGGGCGCTCATCGCCTCGCCGGTCGTGCGCAAGGTGTCGCTGACGGGGTCGGTCCGGGTGGGCCGGGAGATCCTGCAGCAGTGCGCCGCGAAGATCACGCGCGCCTCGATGGAGCTGGGCGGACACGCGCCGGTGATCGTCCACTCCGACGCCGACCCCGTCGAGGCGGCGCGCACGGTCGCGGCGGCCAAGTTCCGGAACGCCGGGCAGGTATGCATATCGCCCAGCCGCTTCCTCGTGGCCGAGGGCATCCGCAGGGATTTCGAGGCCGCCTTCGCCGACTTCGCGAAGGGCCTGCGGCTGGGCGACGGGCTCGACCCGGCGACGCAGATGGGGCCGATGGTCAACGCGCGCGGCAGGGAGCGTGCCATCCGGCTGGTGCGCGACGCGGTCGCCCGCGGCGCGACCCTGCTGGCCGGGGGGGGTGTGCCCGGCGGCTTCCCCAAGGGATGGTTCTTCGAGCCCACCGTGCTCGGGAGCACGCCGGCCGCCGCGGCGATCATGATCGAGGAGCCGTTCGCGCCCATCGCGCCCATCGCCGGGTTCCAGAGCCCAGCGGACGCCCTCGAGATGGCGAACGGCCTTCCCTACGGACTGGCCGGCTACGTCTTCACCCGGGATTCCGCGCTGGCGAGCTGGACGGCGGAGGGCCTCCAGGTCGGCATGGTGGGCATCAACGACCTCTTGCTGGCGACGGCCGAGGCTCCCTTCGGCGGCGTCAAGGAGAGCGGGTTCGGGCGTGAGGGCGGAGCGCTGGGCATCCACGATTACCTCGACCCCAAGTACGTGAAGCACCGACTCCTGGGCCTGCCATGAATGACCGGAAGATCGGCCTCGCCAGGGGGCTGACGCAGTACGGCGACGTCGACTTCGCCCTCTACCTGCGGCGCTCCTTTGCGAGGTCCATGGGCTACGGCGACGAGATGCTGGATCGACCCATCGTCGCCATCAACTCGACCCCGAGCGGCTTCAACAACTGCCACCGTCACTTCCCCGAGCTCGTGGAGGCCGTGAAGCGCGGCGTGATCGCCGCCGGTGGGCTGCCCCTCGAGTTCCCGACCATCTCCCTGGGCGAGGTCTTCCTCGCGCCGACGAGCCTCAAGTTCCGGAACTTGATGTCGATGGACGTCGAGGAGATGTTGCGTGCCCAGCCGATCGACGCGGCCGTGCTGATGGGCGGCTGCGACAAGACCGTTCCCGCGCAGCTCATGGGCGCGGCCTCCGCCGACGTGCCCTGCGTCCAGCTGGTGGCCGGCCCGATGATGACCGGACGCCACCGGGGCGAGCGGCTGGGAGCCTGCACCGACTGCCGCCGCTTCTGGGCGCGCTATCGGTCGGGGCAGATCGACCCGGCGGAGCTCGCCGAGGTCGAGGGCAATCTCGCGACGACCGCCGGGACGTGCGCGGTGATGGGCACGGCGAGCACGATGGCCTGCATCGCGGAGGCGCTGGGCATGGCCCTGCCGGGCTCCGCGGCGATTCCCGCCGTCCATGCGGACCGGCTGCGCTGCGCCGAGGCCACCGGACGGACGGCGGTCGCGCTGATCGGGACCGACCGCCGCCCGTCCCGCATCATCGACGCCCGCTCCGTGGAGAACGCGCTGCGGGTCCTGCTCGCCATCTCGGGCTCGACCAACGCGGTCATCCACCTCACCGCCATCGCGGGCCGGCTCGGGATCCCCGTGCCGCTGGAGCAGCTCAACCGGCTTTCCGCCGAGACCCCGGTTCTCGTGGACCTCAAGCCCACCGGTACCCAGTACATGGAGGACTTCCACGCCGCGGGTGGCCTGCCCGCGGTGCTGCGCGAGCTGCGCCCGCTGCTCCACCTGGACTGCGTGACCGTGACCGGGGAATCGCTCGGCGAGGTGCTCGACCGTCCCGAGCGCCCGGCGCGGGATCCAGCCGTCATCGCCTCGCGGCAGTCGCCCATCGACAAGGAGGGGGGGCTGGTGGCGCTGTTCGGATCGCTCGCACCGGGCGGCGCCCTGCTCAAGCGCGCCGCGGCCGATCGCGCGTTGTTCGAGCACGAAGGCCGCGCCGTGGTGTTCGGTTCCCTCGACGACCTGGCGGCCCGCATCGACGATCCGGACCTGGATGTCGAGCCGGAGGACATCCTGGTGCTCCGGAACGCCGGACCGAACAGCCCTGCAGCCATGCCCGAGGCCGGATACCTGCCCATCCCGCGGAAGCTCGCCGTACGCGGCGTGAAGGACATGATCCGCGTCTCCGACGCGCGCATGAGCGGTACGGCCTTCGGCACGGTCATCCTGCACGTGACGCCCGAGGCGGCGAAGGGCGGGCCTCTGGCCCTCGTCCAGTCCGGCGACCGGATCCGCCTGTCGGTCGGGAAGAAGCGCGTCGATCTCCTGGTGGACGAGGCGACCCTGACGGCCAGGCGGACGGCGCTGCCCGGACCCGATCCGATCGCACGCCGCGGGTACGACTGGCTGTATCACGCGCATGTCTTGCAGGCGACGGAAGGCTGCGACTTCGACTTCCTGCTGCCCGCGAAGGGCTCCGGGCCCGATCGGATTCGCCAGACCGGGCGCCCGAGGTGACTGCCGTGCTTGCCGGAAGGCGAAGCCCGCCCCGCCGGGGGCGTGGGCGCGATCTGCTTGCCAGCGCGCGGACCGCGGGACTACCTTCCGCCTGCCGGCCCGAGAACGATGGCGCTCGCCTGGGGCGGCGCGTGGACCCGCTCCTTCCTGGGAGGTCGACATGGCACGGACCGTGACGCTGTTCTCGGGGCAGTGGGCGGACCTGCCGTTCGAGACGCTCTGCCGGAAGGTGAAGGGGTTCGGGTACGACGGGGTGGAGATCGCCTGCTGGGGCGATCACATGGAGGTGCAGAAGGCGGCCACGGACCCGGCCTACGCGCAGCGCAAGAAGGCCGTGCTCGCCGAGCACAAGCTCACCGCCTTCGCGCTCGGCGGGCACCTCGCAGGGCAGTGCGTGGGCGACCACTGGGATCCGCGCCTCGACACCTTCGCGCCGGCCGACTGCAAGGGTCACCCCGAGAAGATCCGCGCCTGGGCCATCCAGGAGATGAAGTACACGGCGCGCGCCGCCCGGGCGATGGGCTGCCAGGTGGTCACCGGCTTCATGGGCTCGCCGGTGTGGAAGTACTGGTACTCGTTCCCGCCCACCACGGAGCGGATGGTCGACGACGCGTTCCGGGAGATCGTCCGCCTCTGGACGCCCATCCTCGACGAGTTCGACGCCTGCGGGGTGCGCTTCGCCCTCGAGGTCCACCCGACCGAGATCGCGTTCGACTTCCACACGGCACGCCGCCTGCTCGAGGAGTTCGAGCACCGGCCGACCCTGGGCTTCAACTTCGACCCGAGTCACCTGCAGTGGCAGGGAATGAAGCCGCACCTCTTCGTCCGCGACTTCGGGAAGAGGATCTTCCACGTGCACATGAAGGACGTCGCGGTCACGCTCGACGGGCGGGCCGGGATCCTGGGCTCCCACCTCGCCTTCGGCGACGGCCGGCGCGGCTGGAACTTCCGCTCCCTCGGCCACGGCGACGTGGACTTCGACGCCATCATCCGCGAGCTCAACGACGCCGGGTACGGCGGCCCGCTCTCGGTGGAGTGGGAGGACTCCGGCATGGACCGCGAGGCGGGGGCCCGCGAGGCCCTGCAGTTCGTCCGCAGGGTGGACTTCGCGCCCTCGTCGCTCGCCTTCGACGCGTCGATGAAGAGCTCGTGACGCCGGACGTTCTCGCTTGACCCTGGAACTTCGCGCTGCACACCATGACCCCCCTCATGGCAGATGCGCTCATTCGCGTGCGAGCCCTGCGGAAGGAATTCGCCGGCAACGCGGTGCTCCGCGACGTGGACGCGGAGATCCGCCGCGGCGAGGTCCTCGGGCTCATCGGGGAGAACGGCGCCGGGAAGTCGACCCTGGTGAAGATCCTGGCCGGCATCTACGAGCCGACTTCCGGGGAGGTGGAGATCGACGGGCGCACGGTCTCGTTCCAGTCCCCGTCGGACGCCCGGCGCGCCGGGGTGAGCCTCGTGCCCCAGGAGTTCAACCTGGCTCCGGACCTGAGCGTGGAGGAGAACGTCTTCCTCGGAGCCGAGCTGCTCACGGTCCGCCGCACGCTCGACGGCGCGCGGATGCGCGCCCGGACCGCGGAGCTGCTCTCCGAGCTCGGCGCGAGCGTGGCGCCGGGGGACCGGATCGACGGCCTGAGCGCCGCGCAGAAGCAGCTCGTGGAGGTGTGCAAGGCGCTCGCGTTCGACGCCCGGATCCTCATCCTGGACGAGCCGACCACCATGCTCACCCGGCGCGAGATCGATCGCCTCTTCGCGCTGATGCGGGCGCTCCAGGCGCGCGGGATGACGCTGCTCTACGTCTCGCACAAGCTCGCGGAGGTGAAGGCCATCTGCGACCGGGTCATCGTCCTCAAGGACGGGGAGCTGGTCCACGAGGCGCCCATCGCGGAGATCGAGCCGGCCGAGATGGCGCGCCGCATGGTCGGACGGGAGCTCCGGGAGATCTTCCCGCCGAAGCGGAAGGCCGAGGGCCCGGCGGTGCTGGAGGTCCGCGGCCTGACCTCGCCGGAAGCCTTCGCCGACGTCTCGTTCACGGTGAGAGAGGGCGAGATCCTGGGCCTGGCGGGGCTCGTCGGCGCGGGACGGACCGAGACCGCCGAGGCGCTCATGGGACTGCGCCCCTCCTCCGGCAGCGTGCGCGTGGGCGGGGCGGACGCCAAGGCGAAGCGCGCCGAGCAGGCGGTGAAGAGCGGCCTCGGATACCTCTCGGAGGACCGCCAGGGATCGGGCGTCCTCCCCGGCTTCGGCATCGCCGAGAACATGACCCTGGTGTCCATCCGGGACTACTGCACCTTCGCCGGGGTGGTCGATCGGGAGAAGGAGGACGAGAAGGCGCGGACCTGGCGGGAGCGCTTCCGCATCAAGGCGCCCGACCTGCGCGCGCAGCTCGAGTCGCTGTCCGGCGGCAACCAGCAGAAGGTGTCGCTCGCGAAGGCGCTCGATCCCGGGCCGCGCGTGCTGATCGTCGACGAGCCCACCCGCGGGGTCGACGTGGCCGCGAAGCAGGAGATCTACCGGTTCCTGGCCGAGCTCGCGGCCAAGGGAACCGCCCTCCTCCTCGTCTCCAGCGAGCTGGAGGAGATCATCGGCATGTGCGACCGCGTCATCGTCATGCGCGAGGGGCGCATCGCCGGCGAGCTCGAGGGCGCCGCGGTGGGAGAGCACGAGATCATGTACCTGGCCACCGGGATCGAGTCGGGGGCGGGCGCGTGAACGCCCTCTTCCAGCGACTCCGGCGCCTGGAGAAGGAGCGCTACGCGGCCTTCGCCGCCCTCGCCATCCTCACCGTCGCCTCCGCGATCCTCAGCCCGTTCTTCCTGCAGCCGCAGAACCTGCTCAACATCCTCAGGCAGGTCTCGTACACGGGGATCATCGCGCTCGGGATGACGTTCGTCATCGTTTCGGGAGGCATCGACCTCTCGGTCGGGTCCATGGCCGCCTTCGTCGGGTCGCTGGCCGTGCTCGCGCTCAACGCCACTGCGGGCGCGGGCATGGGCCAGGGAACGGCGGTCGCGGCGGCGGTGGCCTGCGCCGTCCTGGTCGGGCTCGCCTGCGGCCTGGCGAATGGGGTCCTCGTGACCAAGGGCCGCATCGCGCCCTTCATCGTCACGCTGGGCACCATGGCCCTCTTCCGCTCCCTCTCCCTGTACATCGGCAACGCGGGCGAGTTCCGGTCGGAGTCCGCGCTCTTCGGCGACCTGGGGTCCTCCGCGCCGCTGGGCGTGCCGCTCCCCGCCTTGATCCTGATCGGCCTCGCCGCCGCGCTCTCCTTCGTCCTCTCGCGGACCCGGTACGGGCGCTACGTGCGCGCCGTGGGATCGAACGCGCGGGTGGCGCGCTACTCGGCCATCGACGTGGACCTGACGCGCCTCGTCGCCTATACGCTCAACGGCCTCATGGTCGGGGTGTCGGCGGTGCTGATCGCGATGCGCTTCAACTCGGTCGGCTCCTCCACGCTCGGCGTCAACTACGAGCTGGACGCGATCGCCGCGGTCATCATCGGCGGCACCGCCATGGCCGGCGGGCGGGGTACGGTGTGGGGGACGATCGTCGGCGCCATCACCCTGGGCGTCATCAACAACATGCTCAACATGGTGGGCATCTCCCCTTACTTGCAGGGGACCGTGAAGGGCCTCGTGATCATCGGGGCGGTGTTCATCCAGCGGCAGCGGCAGTAGGGAGGAGGCGCGATCGGCGTTCGAGCAGGAAGGCGTTGCGACAGATGCGCCGCCGATGGGGCGGCGCCACCACGGAGGACACAATGAAGAAGCAGCTGATGGCGTTGTGCATCGCGTTGCTGGCGGTACTGGGGAGCCCGGCGTCCGCCCAGAGCTCTCCGACGAGGAAGTTCAAGATCGGCGTCACCATGCCGACGGCCGACCACGGCTGGATGGGCGGCGCCAACTGGTGGGCCAAGAAGTCGATGGACGACTGGAAGAAGAAGGATCCGAACGTCGAGTTCCTCTTCAAGACCTCGGGCGACGTGACCAAGCAGGTCGCGGACATCGAGGACATGCTGGTACAGGGCGTCGACGGGCTCGTGGTCTTCCCCTTCGAGTCCGCCCCGCTCACGCCGGTGGTCGAGAAGGCCTACGGCAAGGGCGTCTACGTCGTCGTGCTGGATCGCGGCGTCACCAAGCCCGTGTACGACGTCTACCTCTCCAACGACGACGAGTCCTACGCGCGCCAGGCGATGGAGTGGATCTGCAAGGAGCTGAACTACAAGGGCAACATCGTCCTCATCGAGGGCGTCCCGAGCGTGATCAGCGACCTGCGCACCAAGACCGCCAAGGACATCGCCGCCAAGTACCCCGGCATCAAGGTGCTCGACTCGCAGCCGGGCAACTGGAACAAGGAGAAGGCCCTGGCGGTGATGGAGAACTACCTGGCCAAGTACAAGTCGATCGACGCGGTCTACACCGCCGACGACGACATGCTCGAGGGCGCCCTGCAGGCGTACAAGGAGTCGGGCCGCAAGGACGTCAAGATCATGTTCGGCGGCGCCGCCAAGAAGGAGGTGGTGAAGCGCATCATGGACGGCGACCCGCTGGTCCGCGCCAACGCCACCTACCCGCCCGACGTCTGCGCCTCGGCGGTCTCGATGGCGGTGGTGGGCCTGCGCCAGCGGGTCTTCGAGGGCTTCTACCAGAAGAAGCTGCCGCTCCGCGTCATCCTGGGGAGCGAGCTCATCACGCGCGCCAACGCCAAGGCCTACTACGTGCCGGAGGCGGTGTTCTAGGCGTCGCCTGCCCACCGTGAGGACCGCATGCGCGAGGAGCACGCTTCGACGGCTGCGGAGTCGGGGGCGACCGCCACGGTGGGCAGGATCTTCAGGATCATCCGGGACCGGGGGCCGCTGGCCGCCTCCGACATCGTCCGCATCACCGGCCTCGCCAAGAGCACGGTCTCGGTCCACGTGGACCGCCTGCTGGTGGCGGGGCTGGTGCGGCCGGACGCCCCGCCCGGCTCCAGGCGCCGCAGGCTCAAGGTCGCGGAGAACGTGGGATCGGTGATCGGCATCGACATCGGCCAGACCCACCTCTCCGCGGCCCTCTGCGACCTGGAGGCGGTGGTCCTGCACCGGCGCCGCCTGCCCCTGGACCTCCTGGGCGGCAGCCCCCCGGC
>Ga0209798_10000396_pt1 | contig 25808 bp, 23 predicted proteins | sample DOMMetBare3Fresh_FD_187475 | JGI IMG/M metagenome (GOLD analysis project Ga0209798, IMG submission 187475) | Wetland sediment microbial communities from St. Louis River estuary, USA, under dissolved organic matter induced mercury methylation -... | ecosystem: Environmental > Aquatic >... | reverse complement strand
AGCGATCTGGATCACGTCGTGCAGATGACGATATATATCTCGGATATGGAACTCTGGGGAAAGGTTAACGAAGTTTACGCTCGCGTGATGGGCGACCATCGTCCGGCGAGGGCGATCGTACCAGTTAAGGATTTGCATTTTGGGACGAAGATCGAGATTCAGGCGATCGCTGCGGTTATTGATTGATCTTTGATATGAATTTCGAATTGGTAGTTTCGAATCTAACCAACCCGACGTTGCTGTTTTTTGTTCTCGGCATATTTGCCACGGTCGTTAAAAGCGACCTCGAGATACCTTCGACGACTGTCAAGTTTATCTCGCTTTACCTGCTTTTCTCCATCGGCTTTAAGGGCGGGCAGGAGTTGGCCTACAGCAGCTTTTCGGCGGAGATATTGTATTCGCTGCTGCTGGGGGTCGCGATCGCGTCATTGATACCGCTTTATACCTTTTTTATTCTCAAGCGTAAGATGAGCGTCAGCGACGCGGCGGCCGTGGCAGCGACCTACGGATCGGTCAGTGCAGTGACGTTTGTCGCGGCCACATCGTTTCTTGAGGCTCAGTCTATACCGTTCGGCGGCCACATGGTTGCCGTAATGGCCCTGATGGAATCGCCCGCGATCATCGTCGGCGTTATCCTGATGATGAAATACGAAACCGCGGCCGAGGGTGCCGGTTCGTTAAAAGGCATCATTCAGCACTCGTTCACTAATGGCAGCGTACTGATGATACTTGGCAGCCTGCTGATCGGTTTTTTTGCCGACACAAAACAGGCCGAGGGCATCAAGCCATTTACGACCGATATTTTCAAGGGATTTTTGGCCATTTTCCTGTTGGAGATGGGAATGGTAACAGCGAGACGGTTTGGGGCATTTAAAAAATACGGTTGGTTCGTTGCGGCCTTTGCTCTTGTTGCCCCGATCGTGAACGGCGTGATCGTGGCGTTGGTAAGCGTACTGGTAACCGAGAATACCGGCAACAGGTTTATGTTTGCGATATTGGCGGCAAGTGCTTCGTATATCGCAGTACCCGCGGCGATGAGGTTGGCCGCTCCAAAGGCAGATCCGGGTCTATACATCCCGATGGCGTTGGGCGTAACCTTTCCGCTGAACATCACGTTGGGAATGCCGGTATTTTTTTCGGTGATAAAGGCGACGAGTTTTTAGAGCGTGTATATGAAGCTGGACATTTACCAAGTCGATGCATTTACAAATAAACCTTTCGGAGGCAATCCCGCGGCGGTCGTGCCCTTGATATCTTGGCTGCCGGACGAGACGATGCTTGCGATCGCGGCGGAGAATAATCTCGCCGAGACGGCGTTTTTTGTTAAGAACGGAGATCACTACGAGATCCGTTGGTTCACGCCAAAAGTAGAGGTCAATCTGTGCGGCCATGCGACGCTGGCGAGTGCTTACGTTCTTTTTAACGAACAAAAGCTTGAATCGGAAAAGATAAATTTTCACTCTCATCGCAGCGGCCCGCTCGGCGTCACGAAAGCGGATGCGAAAATAGTACTCGATTTTCCCGCGTACCCGGTGACCCAGATCGAACAATCGGACGAACTCGCCTGTGCGATAGGTGCGATCCCGGCCAAGGTTTTCGAGACGCAGGGCAATATGGTGATGCTACATCTAGAAAGCGAAACGCAGATCCGCGAACTTTCGCCTGATTTTAACGCTTTGCTCGCGATCGATTACGACGAATTTATTGTGACCGCACCGGGCGATACGAGCGATTTTTCGTCGCGAATGTTCGCTCCGCGGATTGGCATCAACGAGGATCCCGTTACGGGTGCTATACATTGTTCGTTGATTCCCTATTGGGCCGAGCAGCTTGGCAGGAGCGAAATGTTCGCGCGTCAGGTGTCGGAACGCGGCGGCGAGTTGTATTGCGAACTCGCTGGCGAGCGGGTTAAGATCGGCGGCGAAGCGGTTCTGTATTTGAAAGGTGAGATCTATGTTGAGGCGACTGGGCCACGTGTCGCGAGTGCGTGAACGATGGTCGAGGTCCGCATCGCAAAACCGGAAGATTCTGGAGCGATCGCCGAGGTGCTTGGCGAGGCGTTTGGAATGTATCGCAAGCACTATACCGCGGACGCTTTCGCTGTCGTGACGCCGTTGGCAGATGAAATAACGAAGCGTCTTGACGAGGGCCCGCAGTGGGTCGCGACGATGGGCGACAAGATCGTCGGAACGGTTTCGGTAACGGTCGATGAGGGCGATCTTTACGTCCGCAGTATGGCCGTCGCACCGGAAGCTCAAGGCCGCGGAGTCGGGCACAAACTGCTCGACGCAATCGACGAATACGCCGCAGGGACGAAATTTGATCGTATATTTCTGTATACGACGTATTTCTCAGCCGGGGCAAAGGAGCTTTACGAAAAGCACGGTTACGCATGGGTGCGGGATACAACTGCCGAAGAATGGTACGGCGTACCGGGGCTGGAAATGGATAAGAAGTTAGAGGGAATGAAACTAAATGCTATTGGAAGTTAAAGATCTGCATGCCAGTATCGACGGCAAAGAAATATTGAAAGGCCTGAATCTTCAGGTGAATAAGGGCGAGGTTCACGCCATCATGGGGCCGAACGGCTCGGGCAAATCGACTTTGTCGAAAGTGCTCGCCGGCCATCCGAGCTATGAGGTGATCTCGGGCGAGGTCCTGTATGAAGGCAAAAATCTGCTCGAACTTGACCCCGACGAGCGTGCCCGCGAGGGCGTGTTTATGGCGTTTCAATACCCAGTCGAGGTGCCGGGCGTGTCGAATTCGCAATTTTTGCGGCTCGCTTATAACCAGAAAATGCTGCATCACGGCCTTGAAGAACTCGACCCTCTCGAGTTCAATGATTATCTCAAGGAAAAAGCAAAGATTGTCGAGATGGATCCGCAGTTCTTCAAGCGCTCGGTCAACGAGGGCTTTTCGGGCGGCGAAAAGAAGCGAAACGAGATACTGCAAATGGCCGTGCTCGCGCCGAAACTCGCGATCCTCGACGAGACCGACTCGGGGCTCGACATCGACGCTCTGCGGATCGTTGCCGAAGGTGTGAACAAGCTGCGTTCGCCGGACAACGCGATCATTTTGGTCACGCATTATCAGCGGCTTTTGAATTTTATCGTGCCGGATATGGTCCACGTTTTGGCAAACGGCAGGATTGTCAAAGAAGGCGGCAAAGAGCTTGCCCTCGAACTCGAAGAAAAGGGCTACGATTGGGTAAAAGGAGCCGCCAACACCCATTAACTAAATGCCGGCAAAGACAGAGACAAGGAACGCAAACAAAAGCCTGGCCGCGATCATCTTCGCGGTTTTTGCGGTTGTGTGTATTGTTGCGTTTTTGACTTATCGTGGTAGTGATATCGGGCAGTTGCCGCAGCTTGTGCGAAATCTCGGCAGCGGGCCGTTGTTCGGATTTGAGGGCTTTCGGGACACCGTTCTTGGTTTGATCGTCACGGTGTTTATGGGCGTATCGTGGTTCGGACTTGGAAGTTTCGTCTCGTCCTTTATTCGTATTTCCAATGGCGAAAATCATTCTCACGTGCTCGAACTCGCGATGAAAACGGCCCTCGGAGCGGCGACTTGGTCCCTGATATGGTTCTCTCTTGGGCTTGTGGGTGGTTATGTGAGTGTAAGCGCGATTATTGCCACGCTGATTGGTTCGGCATTAGTGGCTTTGGCTTTTCGACGGGTTGGGGAAGCGGTGGATGAGAGCCGAGTTCCCGAAAAGCCAACTGGTACTGATAAAGCGTTGCTCGGGCTAATCGCGATTAGCGTCGTGTGGGCATTTGCGGCATCTCTTACGCCACCAACGGCGAAAGATACGCTTCTTTATCACCTCGCCGTGCCGAAAACGTTTATTGCTCAACACAGCAACGCATTTATTGACGGAAATATTGCAAGCTATTTGGCATTAGGAACCGAAATGCACTCGGTCTGGGCGATGCTGCTGGGAAATATTATCAGCCCGCGGGCTGGTGAATCGGCGGCAGGAGCGACGACCTTTCTCTTTCTCCCAGTATTGTTAGTGGTGATATATGGATGGGCGAGAGAGATCGGGATTTCGCGGCCCTGGTCGTTAATCGCCACACTGTTGGTCGCGACGATACCCACGGCTTATCACGTCGCGTCGAGCGGCTATATCGATCTGTCACTTGCTCTGTATGTGACGCTTTCGACATATGCGTTGACGCGATGGTGGAAGGAGCAGACTTGGGGCTGGGTGATATTGATCGGCATTTTTCTCGGGGCGGCTCTATCGATCAAGCTGACGGCGGTTTTTGTTATCGCGGCGTTTGCGTTGATCGTGTTGCTGAGAGCAAGGGGTTCAGAAAACGCAGGCAAGATCGTAGGCCTTGGCTTTGCGGCTCTCTTACTTGCGGGCGTTATCGGGTCGCCGTGGTATATCAGGACGTGGGCCGCAACGGGTTCGCCGGTGTTTCCGTTTTATATGAGCATCTGGCCAGGTAAGGCCAACGGCTGGGACGTCGAGCGGTCGAATCTGTTTCAGGCGATGAATTCGCAATACGGAGGGACGGATGTAGACAAGGTGAATTATCTAACCGCACCAGCTCGTGTCTCGATAATGGCCCAACCCGAACAACCGGCGAATTACGACGGCGTTCTCGGAGTAGCATTTTTGATCGGCTTGCCGCTGCTTATATGGGCCCTTTGGAAATTCGATCTTCCCATCGAGGTGAAGATCGGGGCGGGTGTCGCGGGCATAATGTATTTGTTCTGGCTGTTCTCGAGTGAACAGCTTAGATATCTGTTGCCCATTGTTCCAGTGCTTGCGATAGCGATAGCGGCATCGGCCGAGAAGATCGGGGGCGCGGTGTCGAAGGTCGCGCGGTGTGCGTTCATTACGGCGGCGGTCTGCGGGCTACTGACCACCGCGGCTTGGTTTTGTCAGAAGGCTCCGCTTCGAGTAGCCCTAGGCGGCGAGACGCGCGACCAGTATCTGACGCGAAATCTGGATTATTATACGTATTATCAGACCATTAATAACGATACGCCTCCGGACGCAAAAGTATGGTTGATCAACATGCGGCGCGACACGTACAACATCGAGCGGCCCGTGTTTTCCGACTATTTGTTCGAAGATTGGACGCTGCGAAAGATGCTTTGGGAATCGCGAAGCGTTCAGGAAATGCGCGCGAAAACGGCGGCAATGAACATCCAATATGTATTGACGCGGCACGACTTTTTGTTTGATTACGATAGATCGACTTTGGTCGATGACAAAAAGCCACGTGCCGAGAACGAGGCGAAATTAAGGATCGCGAAAGATTTTATTTTCGATCCGGCGAACACGGTCCGGGCCGACAACAAGTTTAGTTTGATAAAGGTGTTTTAGATAATGATTTCATCAACAGCCGCCGTGGAAACACAATTTGCGGAACAATTTAGAGAGATCATCAAAGGCAAAGACAACGACGCTCTGGTGCGTTTGCGCTCCGAGGCCTACGATTATTTTAAGAGCGTGGGTTTTCCGAGCACTCGCGATGAGGATTGGAAATATACCAACGTATCCGCGATTGAGAAAGCTGGGTTTGACGTATATAACGAAAACGAAGTTGATGATGGTGGTATATCTAATGAGACGCTGCATTTCGCCTACCGGCGGAACGGTTTGACTGCCCTTAACCTTGCGTTTGGTGATATTCAACCTATTTTGATTCCCGTTGGTCAAAAGATCGAGGAACCCATATATCTAGGAACATACGCAGTCGATGGTGCAATGCAATGTCCACACTACACCTACGTCGCAGGTGCAGGCAGCGAGTCGACGATCATTGAGATTTACGAGGCCGGAGCTCCGGCTTTTATCAATACTGCTATCCAAGTTGTAGTCGGTGACAATGCTCGGGTTACTCACTACCGCGTACAGAAGCAATCGTCCGATTCCTTTCATTACGGAGTAACGGAGGTCACGCTAGGACGTGACAGCTATTACGATTCGACTAACATAAATCTCGGAGCGGCGCTTTCACGACATGATATTGATGTCAAATTCACCGCCGAGGGCGGTGAGGCTTGGGTTGACGGGCTGTATATGCTCAATGGCAGCCAGCATCACGATACGCATTCGATCATCGACCACACCGTGCCAAATTGCACCTCGCATCAGACGTACAAGGGCGTGCTTAACGACAAATCGCGGGGTGTTTTCAACGGCAAAGTATTTGTTCGGGAAAACGCACACGGCACCGATGCTCAGCAGTCAAACAAGAATCTGCTCCTCTCAAACGATGCGCGCGTCGACACAAAACCACAGCTCGAGATATTTAATGACGACGTGAAGTGTTCGCACGGAGCGACGGTCGGCCAGCTTGAGGAAGAGGAGTTATTTTATTTACTGACTCGCGGCCTGCCGCCAACATTAGCCAAAAATCTGCTGACTTACGGCTTTGCTGAGGAAGTGATTAACAAGATCGGGATCGAGGCGATAAAGAGGGATCTGGACGCGACCGTCTTGAATAGGTTGGGTACGAATATTTAACCACAGAGAACACAGAGAGCACAGAGAGTTTCTGATGGAATTGAATGAAATTACAGAGAAAATCATTGGCTGTGCCATCAGAGTTCATTCCGCGCTTGGCCCTGGTTTGCTCGAGAGTACCTATGAAATTTGCCTTATCCATGAACTCAAGAAACTTGATTTGCGGGTTGAAGCTCAACTTGCGCTTCCTGTGATTTACGATGGAATTAAACTTGAGGCCGGTTATCGAATTGATTTGTTGGTCGAAAACAAGATAATCGTCGAGCTAAAGGCGGTGGACAGGCTTACGTCAGTTCACGAGGCACAAGTTATATCCTATTTGAAACTAAGTGGAAAGAAGATCGGACTGCTGATAAATTTCAACGTACGTCTGCTTAGGGATGGACTCAAACGACTTGCTAATTGATTTCTCTGTGTTCTCTGTGTTCTCTGTGGTTAATTATTGCTATGAATTGGGATGTTGAAAAAATTAGAAAGGATTTTCCGGTGCTGTTACAGTCCGTGAACGGCCAGCCGCTGGTCTATCTCGACAACGCGGCTTCGTCGCAGGTGCCGCAGATGGTGATCGACCGAGGTTCGAAATATCTGGCGGAGGAACACTCGAACATTCACCGTGGTGTGCATTATCTCAGCCAAAAAGCGACGACGGCATACGAAGCGGCGCGTGAAAAGGTCAAACGTTTTATTAATGCGAAAGAGGCTAAGGAGTGCATTTTTGTCCGCGGTACAACCGAGGGAGTGAATCTGGTCGCGTATTCGTATGGGCGAAGATTCATCAACCAAGGCGACGAGATCCTCGTGAGCCAGATGGAGCACCACTCGAACATCATCCCGTGGCAGATGATCGCTGAGGAACGCGGGGCAAAGGTCGTGATGATACCGATTGATGAGCGCGGCGAGTTGATCATTGATGAATATGAGAACTTGCTGAACGAACGCACCAAGATGGTGGCGGTCTCGCACGTCTCAAATTCGCTGGGAACGGTGAATCCGATAAAAGCAATCATCGCGACGGCGCATAAATTCGGCGTACCTGTTTGTGTTGACGCGGCCCAGAGCGTGCCGCATTTCCCAGTCGATGTGCAGGATCTCGATGCCGACTTTTTTATTTTTTCCGGGCACAAGATGTTTGCGCCAACGGGCAGCGGCATCATGTACGGAAAACGGGAATGGCTTGACCAGATGCCGCCATATCAGACCGGCGGCGGAATGATCCGTACTGTCAGTTTCGAGGGAACGACGTTCGCGCCGATACCGGACAAGTTCGAGGCCGGTACCCCGGCGATCGCGGCCGGAATTGGTCTTGGAGCAGCGATCGATTATATTAACGCTCTGGATTTCAACGCCGCGGCGGCCTACGAACACGAATTGCTCGAATATGCGACCGAGCGGCTGGCTGATATTCCGGAAGTGAAAATCATCGGAACGGCAGCTGAAAAAGCCTCTGTACTATCATTCACGATCGAGGGCATTCATCCGCACGACATCGGAACCATCCTAGACCAACAGGGAATCGCGATCCGGGCCGGACACCATTGTGCGCAGCCGGTAATGGAGTTTTTTGACGTTCCGGCAACTGCCAGAGCGAGTTTCGCGTTTTATAATACTCGCGAAGAGGTTGATAAACTGGCCGACGCGATCCAAAAGGTGATCGAGGTCTTTGCGTGAACTTTCGAGCGCAGTTTAATATGTTTCGGGTTTTGTGAAACTCGTCACAGCCAATTTACCAAATTAGCCACATACTACGGTTATGTACTCAGATCTCTACATTGCACAACACTCAAAACTGCGCCCATTGCCGGAAATAGCAGAACAGCTTGACCTGACACCGGACGATATGGACCTCTACGGCAGTCCTTACATTGCCAAACTGAGGCTTAGCGTTTTAGACAAGATCAAAGACCGTCCGACCGCCAAGTATATTGACGTTTCGGCGATTACACCGACGCCGCTTGGCGAAGGCAAATCGACGACGCTGATCGGCCTCGGCGAGGCGATGAAGCACCTTGGCAAGAAAGCCGTCGTGTCGCTGCGCCAGCCGTCACAGGGGCCGACATTCGGGATCAAGGGCGGCGCCGCGGGCGGCGGCTATTCTCAGGTCGTTCCGATGGAGACTTTCAATCTCAACCTGACCGGCGATATTCACGCCGTCACGGCCGCCAACAACCTGCTCGCGGCGATGATCGACAACAAGCTGCTCCGCGGCAATCCTCTGAACATGAATCCGCATAGCATAACCTGGAAGCGGGTGGTTGACACAAACGATCGGGCGCTGCGAAAGATAATAATCGGCCTCGGCGGCAGGATGGAGGGCGGTATACCGCGTGAAACTGGTTTTGACATCACCGTCGCGTCCGAGGTGATGGCGATACTTGCATTGACAACCTCGCTGCAGGACATGCGCCAGCGGTTTGGCCGCATAGTTGTTGGTATGACGCACGACAAAAAACCGGTGACCGCCGAAGAGATCGGAGCCGCTGGGGCGATGACCGTGCTAATGCGCGATGCAATTCGCCCGACGCTGATGCAGACGCTCGAAAATACGCCCGCACTGGTCCACGCGGGCCCATTCGCCAATGTTGCTCATGGAAACAGCAGCATTCTGGCCGATTTGATCGGTATTAAATGCAGCGATTATCTGTTTACCGAGTCGGGTTTTGGAGCGGATATCGGAGCGGAAAAATTCTTTAACATCAAATGCCGTTACAGCGGCTTGAAACCAGATGCCTGCGTTATCGTCGCCACCATCCGTGCCCTCAAGTCGCACAGCGGCAAGTACCGGATCGTCGCCGGAAAGCCGCTGCCGCCCGAGATGCTCGAAAATAGCGTGGCGGACGTCGAGGCCGGTGCGGCAAATCTGCGCAAACAGATCGAAAACGTGAAATTGCACGGCGTGACGCCTGTCGTTGCTATTAACATCTTCGATACGGATCATCCCGACGAGATCGAGGCAGTCAAACGCATCTCGATCGAATCGGGTGCGCTTGGAGCGGCAGTGTCGAGTCACTGGGCCGATGGCGGCAAAGGTGCGATCGAGCTTGCGGAAATGGTGATCGACGCCGCGAACCAACCAAACGAATTTCGGTTTCTCTACGAGCTCGACCAGCCGATCAAGAAAAAGATCGACACGATCGCCACAAAGATCTATGGTGCGGCGGATGTCTCGTATACGACGCAGGCTGAGCAGCAGATCAAGGATTATGAAGCTAACGGTTTCGGCGATCTGCCCATCTGCATGGCAAAAACGCACCTCAGCCTGAGCCACGACCCGACACTGAAAGGCGCTCCGACCGGTTTTACGTTCCCGGTCCGCGAGGTCCGTGCGAGTGTCGGAGCCGGATTTATCTATCCCGTTTGCGGCGATATGCGGACAATGCCCGCCCTGCCCGAGCATCCGGCCGCCGAAAGGGTCGATATTGATGAGCAGGGAAACATTGTCGGGCTCTTTTAGCTAGGTAAAGTCGCGCGGGCATCATAAAATAATGCTATGTCCGAATTGAGTGATCTTTACCAGGAAGTAATTTTAGACCACAACAAGAATCCGCGAAATTTCCGCGAGATCACAGATGCCGATCAATACGCTGACGGCAAAAATCCATTGTGCGGCGACGCGTTGCGCGTCTATGTGGCGTTTGACGGCGACAAGATCTCGGACGTCGCGTTCAAAGGCTCGGGCTGTGCCATCTCTAAAGCGTCGGCGTCGATGATGACGCAAGCGGTCAAAGGAAAATCGAAAGCAGAAGCGGAAGTACTTTTTAACGAATTTCACAATATGGTCACCGGTGAACTCGATATCGAGACCGACGAGAATGAGCTGGGCAAGCTTAAGATATTCTCCGGTGTGCTCGAATTTCCGGCCCGCGTAAAATGCGCATCTTTGAGCTGGCACACGCTAAACGCCGCTCTCCACGGCGAGGATGCTGTCTCGACCGAATAATGAAAAAAGACATAGAATCGCGTGGCGACATTGAGCATCTCTTGGGCGAATTTTACGCTGTCGCAATCGTTGACCCTGAGATCGGACACCATTTTGCCGATCTCGATCTAGATGCCCACCTGCCCGTAATCACAGATTTTTGGGAAAAGATCCTTTTCGGGGAACCAGTTTATTTTGGCAATCCGCTTTTGGTTCACCAAAAACTTAACCAGAAATTCCCTCTAAAGTCTGAGCATTTTACACGCTGGGTCAAGATATTTAATGAGACGGTTAGTGCTCTTTTCGAGGGTGAAACGGCTCAATTTGCAATGTCGCGGGCGAAAATGATCGCTGCCAATCTCGATCAGCACCTTAGCGGCGGCATTCGGATTCAGGACGCTTTATAATTTTTGGCGACCTCTTGAAACTCCTCGGTCTGTTTTGTGATCCAGTCTTGATTCTCGCCTAGTTCTCCGGCCATGATCTCGGCGACCTTGGGGGCAAGCTCAATGGCGGCCGACGCATTTAGAAACAACGCCCGCGTCCTCCGGGCAAGCACATCTTCGACGCTCAGAGCCATTTCTTGGTTGACCGCCCGAAGAACATCCACACGCGTATACGGAAGATCCGAGTGAAGCTTGTCCGACTGTTTGTCGCCGCTTCGATACGAACATTCGATTTGCAGTTCTGCGGTAACGGATCGCCTGAACTCTAACCTTGCAAGTCGAATGGCCTGATCCACTGCGTCCTCGGCCATGCTTCGGTAAGTTGTCCACTTTCCGCCTGTGATGGTGAGCATTCCCGCCGCGTCGATCTCGATCGCATGGCCGCGTGAGAGCGAGGCCGTGTTTTTTGCAAAATTGGACTTAACGAGCGGCCTAATACCAGCAAAAACACTCAGGATGTCGCTCCGAGATGGGGCCTTTGCCAAATAGTCGCCGGCAGTTTTCAGAACGAACTCGATCTCACTCTCAAGGGCTTTTGGTTCAAGGTTCGCCGTTTCGATCTGCGTATCGGTGGTGCCGACAAGCGTATGTCCGTGCCACGGAATACAAAACAGAACGCGGCCGTCGCTTGTTTTTGGGATCAACAGAGCGGTATTGCCGGGAAGGAAGGTCCGGTCCAAGACGAGATGAATACCTTGGCTGAGTGTGACGATCGGCTTTGCGGTGCTGTCTGACAACCGACGGACGCCGTCGCAATAAGCACCTGTTGCGTTGATGACGGCCTTGGCTTTGACTGTGAATTGTTCGCCGCTCAAAACGTCTTCGAAATTGACACCGCCGACCTTGCCGTCCGCGTTTTTCACAAATGTAGCGACCCGAGCATAGTTCAAAACCGACGCTCCCTGGTCGTGAGCTGTCGTGAGTAGATCGATCAGCAATCGGGTGTCGTCGAACTGCCCGTCGTAATACAAAATTCCGCCTGAAAGGCCGTCCGAACTAATGGTCGGGAGTTGTTTGATCGTTTCGCCTTTTGAGAGGATTTGCGACTTTCCCAGCCGGTCCTTGCCGGATAAAAGATCGTATATCTTGAGACCCACGCCGTAATAAAATTTCTGCCACAAACTGTAGCACGGGACGATAAACGCCTGTTTATGAACAACATGCGGCGCGTTTCGCAAAAGGATGCCACGTTCCGTGAGCGCTTCGCGGACAAGTGAAATATTTCCTTGTTCCAGATAACGAACGCCTCCGTGGACGAGTTTTGTGCTTCGGCTTGACGTGCCCTTTCCAAAATCGTGCTGCTCGAGCAGCAAAACATCGAAACCGCGCGATGCCGCATCGACGGCGCAGCCGACACCGGTGGCACCGCCGCCAATGACAATAATGTCCCAGGGTTCGGGCCGTTGGCGGACACGTTCAAGGATTTCGAACCGGTTCATGAGAACGAATTTATCAGATAACTTGCAAGATCATCGAAATCGAAAGACAATTTCCGTGTCTATGGACGAATCAGATAAGCCCAAAAGGCTTTTTACTTTCGCAACGAGGCAGGACTATTTTCCATGGCTTGCGGTTGTCGGCGTAGTTGTTGCCGCGACGATCTCGCTGAATCTTCAGGGGCGTGTTTGGTGGTGCCGGGCCGAAGATTATTTGCCTTGGGCTTGGAACATATGGTCGACCCACAATTCGCAGCACGTCATCGATCCGTATTCCTTTACCCACATACTGCACGGCGTGCTTGAGTTTTGGCTGATCGGTTTGATTTTTCGACGAATGCCCTTAGCGTGGCGGTTTTTTCTGGCAATCCTTATCGAAAGCACCTGGGAAGTTGCGGAAAACACGAATTACGTAATTAACCGTTACCGCGAGGCGACGATATCACTCGATTATTTTGGCGACTCGATCATCAATTCTCTCGCAGATATACTAAGTTGCGGAACCGGTTTTGTGATCGCCTTCAAGCTGAGATTCTGGAAATCCATGGCCTTGTTCGTGGCGACCGAAGCCGTGTTGATATTTTGGATACGCGACAGCCTTGTAATAAACATCATCATGCTTATTTATCCCATCGAAGCGATAAAAAACTGGCAGATTGGTGGTTAGCGTTCCCCACGCGCGGCTTCAACCTGTGTTTCGAGATCAACCGCAAGTTTACGCGAGCCGGGTTGATCAAATGTTTCGATCCAGCGCAACGATTCGTCCAAAACCCGAAGTTGATATTCCCGCCAATTTGGCTTGCCGGCAACTGATCCGAATTCACCCTTATAGTAGGCTGCACGAGGCGGCCGAGACTTGTCTGTCAGTTTTGGATCGACCGAGACCATAATCGTCGGTGTGCCGCTATGTTCGATCGCGCGAGCGACAATTGCGAGTGTCTGATGACATAGACGCGAAGCGGGAATCAACAAAGCTGCCTGAATGTCGTAGCGTTTCAAACGTTCGGCTATCTTTGGGCCAAGTTCGTCTGCAAGGCGTTGCGCGTTCGGAATGTGGCTGCTAACGCTCCACCAGACGTTGTTAAAACCGCCAATCACCGCATTCTCCTGATATTCGGTTAGGCGATCGATCGGAATCTGCGAATTCCGGTCTTCCAGTACCGCGGCCGGATCATAACCCTTGGCGGCATAGCGCAGATCTCCTGAGCCGACTTCGACTGGCAACTCTTTAAAACTCATATCGCCGTCGAGAGACTCTAAATCAAACGGCTCCATGCCGTTAATATAAGCTCCGGCTGACGATATAAGCGCGAGATTCAACATCGGCAGCGCCCGACGAACCGGCGTGAACGGCGAATGAACGTTCTCGACCCACGGGTAGTTCGCCAGCGCAGTATTAGCTTTCCATCGGGAAAATCGATTGGCGAAATCGTTTTTGCTTTCGATCAACTCCATAGTAATCAAACCTTAAATTCCTTTGAGAAATCGTAAATATCAGCCTTTTCCTTACTCGCGGCCGCAAATTTACGATTCGAAATTATAAAAAATGTGATAAATGCAGCGGCCATTCCGACAAACAAAACCCACACCGAATATTCGTGCAGCAGGTTGAATTGAATTCGCAATGGGTCGTCGACCGCAACCTCGTCGATGGGCCGTCCGAGCTGAGCTCGAATTGACGCAAGCCAGAATCCGATCACAAATTGTCCGACACCACACGCGGCTCCGAGCAATAATAGCAGAAACCGTTCGAGCCATAGCCAGAATTTGCTCACTTTCGAGGCGGACAAAAGGGACGTCAGCACGAGAAGTGCGGCTATCGCCATGCCGCCATAATTTAGCAGCGACAGACTTTGGTTTACAACTGCACCGGCTAATTCGCGTTGCGGCAAAACCGAAAATGCGGTCTGCGCGACGCCAATAAAGAATACTGCCGCGCCGAGCCAAATTGCGAGAATCAAAAGCCGGATGTCCGAAAAAAACTTCATACAACGTGCCGTTTTGAAAGTTTTATTATCTAGGTTTTCGCTCGAAAGGGCAAAAGTCCTTAATCACTCCTCTCTGCCAAAACCTCCATAAACGCTAGTTATGATAACCTCACATTAAGAATTTTAGATGACTTTCGATCTCAAGGACATTTACGACCGGCTTTATTCGCACTGCAAAACTCGGGATTTTGCGGGATTTGATCCGTTTGACGGGCTAAACAGCAGTTTGTTTCAGCTCTCGCCGTTAAAACATGTCGCTTCAGCCCGCCTCGCCTGGCTGCAAATGGTCAAGCGATCGCCGGTCGATCTTCGCCGCTTTCTTAGTGTTAAAAAGGGAGTTAATCCAAAAGGACTGGCGTTGTTTGCTCTCGCCGAACTGTCGCGATTTCGAACAACTAATCATACCAAGCATGCCGAGAATGCCAGAGATTTGCTCGAACGGCTTCTTGATTGCAAAATCGTCGGGGTAACGAGCGATGGACAGCCAACGATGGCATTTGGGTACAATTTTGATTGGCAATCGCGAGCGTTTTATGCCCCGGAAGGTACTCCTGCCATCGTGCCAACGGCTTTTGCATCGCAGGCGCTAACTGAGGCGTACGATGCTTTTGGCGACAAGAAATATCTCGACGCGGCGGATGAAATTTGCCGCTTTATACTAGCTGATTTGAATCGCCTCGAGGAAACAGACGACGAAGTTTGTTTCAGCTATACACCGGTTGACCGGAGCGTAATTTTTAATGCGAGCCTGCTCGCCGGCGAATGCCTGGCTCGTGTCGGAGCCGCGACCGGCAATGACGAATATCTAAGAATGGCGGCAAAGACAGTTAGATTTGTGATCCGACGCCAAAATTCGAACGGAGCCTGGGTTTACGGAGCCGACGAATCGCAATCATGGGTCGATAATTTTCATACTGCGTACGTTCTGCTCTCGCTCTATCGAATATCGGGCGAGATCGACGAGTTGCGTTCCGAGACATTTGACGCGATCAACCTGGGCGGCGGCTTTTGGCTTAACAAGTTCTTTCTCGATGACGGCACACCGAAATATTATGATAAATCGGTCTATCCGGTCGATATTCACTCGGCGGCGGTTGCGATCTCGGCGATGTCCGAGTTGAGGGCAATTGACGACCGAATGCTGCCAATTGCGAGGAAAACCGCCGAATGGACGATAACCAATATGTTCGACCGCGACGGCTTTTTTTATTATCAGATACGCAAAAAACGGGCTATAAAGACACCTTTTATGCGATGGGGACAAGCGTGGATGGCCTACGCCCTTGCGCGTCTGATAGAGAGCGAAAACTAGAATCGATGGAAAACGAGATCAAAGATTTTTGGCAGACGCACCCGTGCGGCGCGGAGCTTGTCGGCGATCTCCGTGAAGAGACTCGTGCCGAATACGAGGAATTCTTTGACCGGTACGATCGGTTTCGCTACGAAAAAGAACCCCACATTTTAAAAAATCTGGATCGCATTAACTTTAATGGCAAACGAGTACTGGAGATAGGTCTGGGGCAAGGGGCCGACGCAGAACAGATCGTGAAACGAGGTGGCATATACACCGGCGTTGACCTCACGGAGGAGTCGGTAGCACGCGTAAAGATGCGCTTCTCGCTGGACAACATTCCATACGAACGAATAGAACAAGCGACGGCATTAGATCTGCCGTTTGAGGTTGACTCGTTCGATATTGTTTTCAGCCACGGCGTGCTGCATCATATCCCAGAGATCAAGACGGCTCAAACAGAGATCGCTCGTGTAGTGAAGCCTAACGGCAAACTGATCGTAATGCTTTATGCTAAATGGTCGTTGAATTATCTGTTTTCGATCTCTGTCGCTCGACGGCTTGGATTACTTGCGATGTATGGCATAGGCGTAAAGGCGGGCGGCATCTACGGCGACCATCTTAATAACGCCGCAATCGCCGGAATTTGGAATTATCTTTCGATGACTAACTTTACACATGTCAGCACGGATGGGCCCTTCAACCCGTATTCGAAAGTCTATGGAACAAGGGAAATTCACGAGGATTTTCCCGATTTTGTAATCGGCGAAACTCACAAGGAATTTATGCACGCGCCGCCATTGCCGATTAATTGGCTACCGCTCGCCGGCGTGCTCGGCTGGCACCTGTGGGCGTCACTTACCCCAAAGAAATAATATGTGCGGCATCGCCGGAATAATTTCACCAGACCTCGAAACGCGAATCGGAGCCGCGCTGAAAGCGATCGAGCATCGCGGCCGCGACGACGAGGGAGTTTTTGTTTCCGCGCCGTTTGGCACTGAGCAGCTAAAGGCCTGTCTCGGCCATCGCCGCCTCGCAATCATCGACACGTCGCCGGCCGGACATCAGCCGATGTTTACAGAAGACAGACGATTTGCGATTGTTCTCAACGGTGAGATCTACAACTACAAGACAATACGTCAAGAGCTAGAAGCAAAAGGTGAGGTTTTTACTACGAATTCGGACACCGAAGTTTTGTTAAAAGCCTTTCGTGAATGGAACGTTGCGTGTCTCGATAAGCTCAACGGCATGTTCGCGTTCGCCGTTTGGGATGACGTAGAAAAAACTCTTACGCTGGCACGTGACCGCGCCGGGATCAAGCCGCTTTTTTACGCAAAGATTGGCAATGATTTTGTTTTCGGTTCGGAAATTAAGGCAGTATTAGCGACCAAACTCATCCATGCCGAACTCGACCTTGAGGCACTAAACCAAACCTTGACGTTCCTATGGCCGGTGCCGCCGCACACAATGTTTAAGGGCATTTACCAAGTTAGGGCGGGGCATTTTTTGAACTGGAAAAGCGGTGAAATATCGACGCACGAATGGTGGGACCTCGACTATTCGGTCGAGGAAAACGGAGGAAGCGAAGCAGAATGGAAAGATCGCGTCCTCGAAACGCTCGACCGGGTAACCGAAATGGAGATGGTCGCCGATGTGCCACTCGGCGCATTCCTCTCGGGCGGTGTCGATTCGTCCTCGATTGTCGCGCTGATGGCGAAACATTCCAAAGGTAAGGTGTCGGCGTACACCACAGGCATCTCGGCCGATGATCTGAAATACGACATCATTCCCGATGACATTGAGTGGTCTCGAAAGGTCGCGGCGATGCTGCCGGTTGATTATCACGAAACCATCCTTAATCCGGGTATCACCGACCTGCTCCCAAAGCTCGTATGGCATCAAGAAGCACCGATCATAGATATGGCGATACCGTCATATCTTATATCCGAGCAGTCGAGAACAACACAGACCGTTATGCTTTCCGGTATGGGCGGCGATGAGATATTTGCGGGCTATCCGCGACAAGCCGCGATGCAAATTGCCGCTCTGACCGACTTTATCCCGAGTGCGATCCGCCGGCCGGTCATGAGAACAATCGAGAGTTTGCTCTACGGAGGCTTGCCGGGGAGGTTCACGGCTCCCCTACGCAATGCGAAGAAATTTGCCCGCAGCGCCGCGTTAGATTTTGAAGGCAGATATCTGGGATTCGGAACCTACTTTACCGATGAGATGAAAACCGATCTGTATACCGGCGAGATCGGCGTTGAAATGGCTGGCTTCGATGCCTTTAGATACCATCGTGAGTATTTCGACCGCTGCCGAGGCAATTCGCCGCTCAATCGCCTGCTCTATGTAGATTTCAAAACATTTATGCCTGCGCTAAATCTTGATACGACCGATCGGACATCGATGGCGGCAAATCTCGAGGTTCGCGTTCCGTTTCTCAATAATGAACTAGTCGAGCTCTCAGCCCGTATCCCAAGCAAGCTAAAGATCAAGGGCATAAAGCGTAAATATATTTTGAAGAAGGCTGCCGAAGAGCTACTGCCCAAAGATGTCGTCTGGAGGAAAAAAGCAGGTTTCGGAGCCCCGATCAGGTCGTGGTTACATGGACCGTTGAAGCCAGTGATCGACGATCTTCTCAGTGATGAAACGGTCAAACGGCGGGGCCTGTTTAACGCGTCGGCAGTTCGCCGTATCCTGCAGGAAAATGAATCGGGCAGGGAGGACTTTAGCCTGCACGTCTTTCAACTTCTGACTCTCGAGCTTTGGATACAGAGATTTCTGGATTAGATGTTCGCGTTCGATCTGTTCATTGGGCCGGACGATGCTTATGTTGCTCGATAAACCGCAAATCGACGAAAAAAGTTTATTTTCGAAAAAGATGGTGGGGATCTGTGTGTGCCTATTCGCAATCGCGTTTGGCGTTCGGTTCCTGGTTTGGCAGAACAATAAGATCACTATGGAGGGCGTGCAATATGTCGTCACCCAAATGTACAAAAATGACGCAAAAACACTACTTGCCGGCAACCTTCGCGAGTTTTTGGCCGGGCCGAATCCGCCCTCCGACGCGACAATCCTCGAGCATCCCCCAGGTTACTCATTATTCATCGCCCTAGTCTATGGGGTTTTTGGTGAGAACGAGGTGTTTCGGATCATTCAAATCCTAATTAATTCCTTTGCATCCATACTGGTATTTTCAATCGCATTCCGCCTTTTCAACCTCAGAACCGCCGTCATCGCGGGTTTATTCATTGCGATAGCTCCCCAATTTGCCTATTATTCGGGGATCATTCTGCCTGACGAACTAAGTGTGATGCCAATCCTCTTGGCCGTTTATTTCTTGATCCGGGCGGTGTCGGATAAAAAACTGAAAATGGCGGTCCTCTGCGGGGTTTCGTTAGGGCTGTCCTGCTGGCTGAGGTCAAACGCCCTTCTGCTGCCGATATTTTTTGCCGCGGCAACCCTAGTTTTGTTGCCGAAAGAGGTGGGAATCCGTTTCGCCCTGATCCTAATTGCAAGTTTTCTTGTGTCGATCTCACCGATCACCGTCCGCAATTACGTGGTCTTTCACAGTTTTATTCCCCTCTCTGTTGGAATAGGGACTACATTCGTCGAAGGCCTGGGCGAATACGATACCGACGGACGTCTCGGGCTACCCTCGACCGACGAAGGAATTATGGCAATGGATTCGTTACGCGCCGGCCGTCCTGATTATTACGGTAACCTTTACGATCCGGATGGTATCCTCCGGGAACGTGAAAGAGTAAATATAGGCCTCGGGGTAGTAAGGGCGAATCCGTGGTGGTATTTCAAAGCTATCTTGCATCGAGGAATAACCACATTCCGAATGGAGCGCGTGCCGGTTATCGCCGCCGAAAGAGATGAAAAAGACACGACAAGTTGGATCTTCTATTACCTCAATGTTCCGCTCAAACTCTTTCAAAAGGTTTTTATTACCGCTGTTTTCCTTCCGCTGTTCTTGATTGGAGTGATCCTTTTGCTTAGTCAAAGAGAACAGCGTATCAAATTAGCTATTCTGGCGGTTGTGCCGCTCTACTTTATTAGCGTTCAATCGCTGATCCACACGGAATACCGGTACGTCCTTGCAACGCCGCATATTCTGATGGTCATAGCGGCTGTGTCTTTAAGTTTTCTGGTCGGGAAGATCGCGGGGCTGAGATCTCAAAGGTCAGACGCTTAGAACCTGGCCGGTTCTCAACGATTCGCAAATTCGAAATGTCGCACGCGTCGTGGCAGCGAGATCGTCCAGCGAGATCGGCGCATCGCCGCCGTCCAAAACGACCGCGCACACGGTGCGAACTTCTTCGGCCTGCCCCTTATCCTGGACTTTCATTTTCTTGGAGGTTTCCTTTCCGCCGGCGAACATAGTCGTCTGCCGAAAATCGGCAATCACAAAGACCTTGCCGTCGCCAAATATCTCCACTCGCTCTTTATTCATCGCCTTATCGCCCTCGGCTAGATAAGCGATCGTCCCGTTCGAGCCGTCGGCGAATTTCAAAGTAATAAAAATGGAATCCGCTTCGGTGATCTCGTGATTGCGACTTGTGATAGATTCGGCAAAAACACGCGTCGTGACCGAACCGGTCAGAAAATGCATCAGGTCTATAAAATGGCAGACTTCGCCAATGATGCGTCCGCCGCCCTGGATCGGATCCTGCGCCCAACTGTCGCGAGCTACTCGGCCCGCGTTAACTCGATACACGATAGAAAGTGGCGACGGGCGATCTTTGAAAAAATCTTTCGCCAGTTTTGCAGACGGTGAGAACCGGCGGTTGAATCCAACCATCAATCGACCGCTCGACGTGGCCGCAGCGGCAATTACCTCGTCGAGCTCCTCGTCGTTCATCGCGAGCGGTTTTTCGACAAAGACGTGTTTGCCAAGCTCCAATGCCTTTCGCGCAATCGACGCGTGCGAGTCGTGCCGCGTCGCTATCACTATCAGATTCGTAGATTCATCCTGCAGCAAATCGTCCACATTCGAAACGGCCGACGCAAAACCAAATTGCCGGCCGACGTTTTTGGCTGTCAAACCCGCCGCGGTTGCGATGGAACGGAATTCGACGTCGTTCGCCTTGAAATGCGGCAGCAGCATACCACGGGCATAGTCGCCGGCACCGATCATCCCGACGCGGATCTTCGATGCTATCGTCGCAGGCTTGGTTCCAACTTCGATCTTGGTCGCAATTTCCTTTTCCGTATCGTACTGCAGAACAATGCCAAGATAAGGCTCTTTTGCCTCACCCGAAATAAGTTTGTACGCATCTTCACCTCGTTCGATCGGGAAGCGATGAGAAATTAGTTCTTCAACCGAGATGCTCCCGTTTGCGATCAGATCGAAAAAAGCTTCGAGATTGCGCCCTTCCGTCCAACGCACATAAGCGAACGGATAATCGTGTCCGCGTTCCTCATATTCCGGATCGTAACGCCCCGGCCCGTACGACATCGAGATCTGTAGCGTGAGCTCTTTCGGGTAAAATGCGCTACGCGGAACATCCATACCGACGCCGCCGACGACGATCACACGCCCCTTTGTGCGAGAGATATCGCCCGCTAATTCGATCGGGTCGTTTGACAGCGTCGCGGCCGTTATCAAAACGGCATCGGCACCGCGTCCCCGCGACCATTCTTTTACGAGACGGCGGGCGTCGCCCGGGGCTGAGCACATCTCCGCGCCCATGTCCTTTGCGAGCGTCAATTTCGCTTCGTCGATATCGACGCCGAAAACCCGGCAGCCGTTGGCCTTGAGCAATTGGACGGTGATTTGCCCGAGCAGACCAAGACCGATCACTACGACCGCCTCGCCCAAGGTCGGATTCGAAAGCCGAACTCCTTGGAGCGCAATGGCACCGAGCGTTCCAAAGGCGCCCTCGTCGAAACTGATCTCGTCCCGAAGGCGGACGCACAAATTTTGTGGAACCGAGATCATCTCGGCGTGTGATGCGTAACCTGCACCGGCACAAGCGACGCGATCACCGACGCGAAATGCAGTGACGCCCTCGCCGACAGCCCATACAATACCGGCCGCGCTGTAACCAAGGGCCGTCATGGCGTCCAGTTTGGCCTGGACAGCCGCGTACGTGTTCAACAGCCCCTTAGTTTTGACTCTCTGAAGAACTTGTTTGATAAGGTCAGGGCGTTCTTTGACCTTTCCCAGCAGGCTTTTCTTGCCCGATTCGACCGTTAACTTCTCGGTGCCGGCGCTGATCAATGACGCCGCCGTTCGAACCAACAGACGGCCCGACTGTACCGACGGCGACGGCACGTCATGGACCGCGACACCGCCGGATCGCTTATCTTGTAAAATTTGTTTCATCGAAACTACGAAAAAAGTAAAAAATTAATACTACTTTTGTTTATCCACTCAGACAAGCACATACGTCGGGATCGACGGTTTGAATTTGGCGGTTCGAGTGTTATCTTCCCTGCTCTTTTTGAAAGGCGATGCGTTTACCGCATAATGGTAGTTGGCGTATGAGAGTACCTTTTGTTGACCTGAAAGCACAGTATCTGAGTCTGAAACCCGAACTCGATTCGGCGATCGCGCAGGTCGTTTCCGAAACTGCCTTTATAAGCGGCCGATACGCAATCGCGTTCGAGAATTCGTTTGCCGAATATCTCGGCGCCGAATATTGCGTTGCGGTGGCTAATGGAACCGATGCACTCGAGATCGGGCTGCAGGCTATCGGTGTTCGGCCGGGTGATGAGGTTCTTGTGCCCGCTAACACTTGGATATCGACCGCCGAAGCGGTGACGAACATTGGGGCAAAGCCCGTCTTTGTAGATATCGATCCGCTTCTTTACAACATTGACCCGACGGCGATAGCAGGAAAGGTGACCAGTCGAACAAAGGCGCTAATTCCAGTACATCTCTATGGCTTGCCGGCCGAAATGGACGCGATAATGGCTGCCGCTAAAGAGCATAATCTCAAGGTTCTTGAGGACTGCGCGCAGGCACACGGCGCGACGTACAAAGGACGCAGATTAGGAACCTTTGGTGATGCCGCGACGTTTAGCTTCTACCCGAGTAAAAACCTCGGTGCATTCGGCGATGCGGGCGGAATTGTTACTAATGATCAAGCGACCGCGGAACGAGCTCGCCTGATAGCAAATCACGGCCAAATCTCAAAAAATCGCCATACCATAGAGGGTCGAAACAGCCGTATGGACGGCATCCAGGCGGCGGTCCTGTCGGTAAAACTGCCGCATCTCGAGGGTTGGCTCGAAGCCCGCCGAGCAAATGCAAAGATTTACAATCGACTACTCGCGTCTAGCGGATTGCAACTACCGATCGAGCCGTCAGATTCGCGACATACTTATCACCTTTATGTGGTGCAGGTGCCGGATCGTGGCGCCGTCGCGGCAAAGCTCAACGAGGCAGGGATCGAAACCGGAATACACTATCCGATATCTCTGCCGTTTATGGAGGCGTACGCTTATCTTGGTCACACGCCGGCTGATTTTCCCGTGTCACATAGCCAAATGGGCAAGATCATCTCGCTGCCAATGTATGCCGAGTTGACCGAGGAAATGATCGAATTTGTTTGTGACACGTTGATCCGCTCGGTTTCGCGCCTCTCTGCGGCCAAGGAGTGACCGGCCAGTTGGACGTTTTAAAAAAAGCGATCTGGATCGATCTGGACAACTCGCCGCACGTTCCGCTATTTGCGCCTATTATCAAGCATTACCGCGAGAACGGGATCGAAGTGATCCTGACCGCCCGCGACCATTCCCAAACGCTCGAATTGTTAGAGCTCTCGGGCCTTGACAACGGTGTCACGGTCGTTGGACGTCATTACGGAAAGAGTAAGTTGAATAAGATCCGCGGGCTTCTCGTTCGTGCGAAACAATTAGTCTCACATATCAAAACCAATAAAGCTCGCATTGCCGTCGCTGTCAGTCATGGTTCTCGTTCGATGGTCTTAGCGGCAAGATGGCTTAAAATCCCCGTAATCACGATGTATGATTACGAATTTACTGAGACCGGTATATTCAACCGATTTTCCGATATGGTACTTGTACCCGATCGCATTTCCGACAAGGTGCTCGACGAAATTCGCCTTTCGGGATGCAAACGATTCAAGTATCCCGGCATAAAGGAAGAATTGTACGTCAGGAATTTCCAGTCGACCGAAGGATTTCTTCGTGACCTGTTGAATGAGCATGGCCTTAAGTTTTCCGATGACAAGATAGTTGCCGTGCTGCGTCCGCCCGCGACTACGGCAAATTACCACTCGGATAAGAGCGACGTCTTGTTCACCGGGATACTGAAAAAGCTTACGAAATCAACCGATACTTTCACCGTTATCGTTCCTCGGACAAAGGAGCAAGCATTCGAAATCAGTGCTCTGCTTTTAAATATGGGGGCGCCGCCCGAATCATGTTTCGTTTTGAGCGAAGCTGTTGATGGCCTCGAACTTGCCTGTGCGGCCGACCTGCTTATCTCGGGCGGCGGAACAATGAATCGCGAGGCCGTGCTGCTCGGCGTCCCGGTTTACAGCATTTTTGCGGGACGGCAGGGTTCGCTCGACTCGCAAATGGAAGACGAAGGTATGATCACCTTCATTCGCAGTAACGAAGATGTCGAAAAGATCGTTCTCCGGAAGCGAGACCGTACCGAGACCACACAATCAAACGCCTTGACCGATCGGGTTGAAAGATTTGTAATAAAGCAGATAAACTCTTTTCGTGAAACGGGTTAAGGCCTAAAATGTTCAAGCAATACCCAAAATATAAGTTCGTGCTCGCCGCCTGCGACTACGTTCTGTTGCTTTCGGCCTGGGCAGCAGCGATATTGATCCGTTTTAACGGGGTGTCATGGGAGGTGCTCCTTTCGCGCCCTCTTGTTCGGACACAAGGTGCACTGATCGTCGTTTATTCAGTTATCTGGATAGTTATTTTCCAGCATTTCAGTCTCTATAAACTGAATTTTTTTATGTCCTTTGGTGCGCAGCTCGTCGCGATCGCTAAGTCGCTCGCTTATGGGCTGATCGGCCTTGTCGTTACAACTTATATCTTCAAGCGGCTCGATTTTGTAGAGTCTCGGATCGTGCTTGTTCTTTTCGTGGGAATCAGTGTCGTGCTGATAATGTCATTCCGCACTCTGGTTTTTCGCCCGCTCTTTGCCATCGCGTCTCAGAAAAAGATCATTCGTCGGAAGGTTCTGATAGTCGGGCACGATCGAACCGCTAAAATGGTTGCAGCTCAGATCAGTATCGACAAGAGCCACGGATTTGAGGTCGTCGGATTTGTAAATGACGATCTGCCCGAGGGCGAACCGGTTTTTGAAAATCTGAAGAACCGCGGGAAGATGGCCGACCTTAACGAACTTGTTGGCCGGTTTGCGATCGATGAGATCATAATTGCCGAGAGCGACGTCACTCACCAGTCGCTCCTCGAGATCATCGATAAGGCACATGACACAACGGCTGAGGTGAGGCTGGTTTCGGAGCTTTACAACATAATTCCTGAAAAGGTTTTGCTCGAAAAATATCTCGGCGTGCCGATCGTCAAAATGCCGCAGAACAACGAGAATGTACTTTTTAATGTATATAAACGGGTGTTTGACGTTGTGCTGACGGTGGTTGGATCGGTGTTGATGTTTTTACCTTTCCTGGTTATCGCGGCCCTTATTAAATTTACGTCGAAAGGGCCGATCCTTTTCAAACACACGCGTATCGGTAAGGACTGTAAACCATTTGAATTCTATAAGTTCCGTACGATGTACGTTAACAACGACGATAGCGTTCACCGCGAGTTCATAAACGAATTCATACAGTCGGAGGCCGGAGGCAACGGCGGAGTGAAGAAGATCACCGACGACCCGCGAATTACTCCCGTTGGACGATTTTTGCGAAAGACGAGCCTCGACGAATTGCCGCAGCTATTTAACGTCCTACGGGGAGACATGAGCCTTGTCGGCCCGCGGCCATGTATGCCGTACGAGTTAGAGCAATATCAAGATTGGCACCGCCGCCGATTGGCTGTAATTCCCGGCTGCACCGGCCTCTGGCAGGTCGCGGGGCGCAGCGCCGTAGATTTTAACGATATGGTCATTCTCGATCTTTTTTACATCGATAATATGTCGCCGCTCTTTGACCTGCGTATAATATTCCGAACGCTGCCGGTAATGCTTTTGGCAAAAGGCGGCCATTAGATTTGCTGGAAATTTGAACGCGGATATTACGGATCAAGCGGAAAAGGCCGGATAAAACAATTTT
>Ga0209798_10000395_pt1 | contig 25821 bp, 25 predicted proteins | sample DOMMetBare3Fresh_FD_187475 | JGI IMG/M metagenome (GOLD analysis project Ga0209798, IMG submission 187475) | Wetland sediment microbial communities from St. Louis River estuary, USA, under dissolved organic matter induced mercury methylation -... | ecosystem: Environmental > Aquatic >... | reverse complement strand
GCCACCGAGAACGCGCAGCGCGTGATCGACCGCGCGCTGCAGCTGCACGGCGGCCGCGGCGTTCAGACGGGCGCGATGGTCGAGCGCCTGTACCGCGAAATCCGGTCGCTGCGCATCTACGAAGGCGCGAGCGAAGTTCAGCGGCTGATCATCGGCCGCGAGACGCTGGCCCCGACCTGAGCCGCACCGCTCGCCGGCCTCAGTCGCCCGTGTCGAGCACGAACCGCCGCTCGATCAGGTCGGCGTCGTCGAAGTGGCGACGGCCGACGAAGGCGGTGGCGTGATGCCCCCATTGCCGTGTCGCCCCGGCGCTGGCGATGCCCATCGGCCAGAAGAAGAAGCGCTCGCCGCGTTCGGTGCCGGCCACCAGGCCGTCGGGACCGTAGAGGCTGCGCGTGGCCGCGGTGCCTTGCACCGGCAGGCGGCGCAGATCGTCCTCGTTGGCGCGCGCGTAGGGCGTGGCGCCGGCGCGCAGCGCCTGGGGTGATTCAGCCGCGCCGACCCCGAGCACGTAGTGGGTGCGCGAGGCGATGCGCACCACCAGCCGCGACGGCGGTGCGGCCTCGGGTAGCCCGGCCGGCGCGAATGCCCATTCCTCGTCGGTCGGCGCCCCGGGTCTCGGGCGCAACCGGGCCGACGGGAAGAACAGGTGGTAGCAGCCGCAGGCGTGGATCGTGTCGAGCAGGATCGGCCGGCCCTCGGTGTCAAGCGTGATGCGAACGATCACGCCGTCGAGCACGCCCGCCAACAGGTCCGTCGGGCCGCTCGCGGGCCGTTCCGGGAACCACAGCGTGTAGACCAGTTGCAGCAGCGCGCGACCGTTCAGCAGCGTGTGGGTCAGGCGCTCGTAGACCACCGGCTGCAGCGTATCGACGCCAATGCGGCCCGTGTCGTTCCAGCCCGGTGGGCCGAAGGCGTCGAAGCGGCCGCTCGACTCGATGTCGAACACGGGGGCGTGCGCGGCGAGCAGGTCTCGCGCGCGCTCGGCCGTGACGACCGGCAGCCCCAGCACGTCGTGCGCGAAACGCTCGCGCGGCAGTGCTGTAGGCTGCTGGAATGCAGACTCGGGTGCATAGCGTCGTGCCGATCGCGGCGCGACGCTGGCCTCCTGCATCGCGGCCATCTGCCCGTTCTGCCACTGCGAGATGCCGGCGAAGAACGGCCAGCGCAGCAAGGGGTACAGCCCGGCCGCGCGCGAGGCGTCGCTGTAGCGGTCGGGCACACGAGCGCCTTGCAGCAGCGCCTCGCGTGCGCCGGCATCGCGTCGCAGCGAGTCGCTCAACTGCCGCGCGCAGGCGTCGACGCGATCGAGGCCGGGCTCTCGATCGGCCGGTGGCAGGTTCGCCAGTTCGACCAGGCGTGCGCTGCGGTCGAGTGCTCGCAGCCGGTCGACCCAGGCCGCGAAGGCCGAATCGGAATCGCGCGCCCGCGGCGCCAGCGCCGCCATTACCCGATCGACGCGCAGCCAGCCGAAGCCCGCGATGCGGTCGGCCTCGGCATCGCGTACGCCTGCGCGCTCGACGCGTTGGTCGAGCGCGGCGAGCGCCTCCAGGCAGGACGCATCGGCCGCACTCGGCGCGCGCAGGCCGTGCAGGGGCGTGCCGATGCTCGCGCAGCCGGCCAGCGCCAGTGCAGCGATGGCAGCCCACAGGCGTCTCACGCGCTGCGGATCACCGTGATGTGTTCGGTGCCGCTCTCGGGCAGCCAGACCTCGCCCGGGCGGCCCAGGATCTGTCGGATCGCGGTGCCCTCGCGCGGAAAGCCGAAGCGCTCGAAGGCCTCGCTGGCCGGATCGAAGCGCCAGACCGCGTTGTCGCCGAAGTCGCTGGCCCAGACGATGTCGCGCTCGTCGACGTAGACCGCGTAGCACTGGGGGGCCTTGCCCGGCAGCTTCCAATGGCGCCAGGCCTGCGCGGGCGTGCGCGCGGCCGGGTCGTGCACCGACAGCTGCCCCGAGTTCCATTCGCTGACCCAGATGCGGCCGCGGCTGTCGCTCCAGACGCGTCGCGCGCCCTGGTTCTTCGTCGGCGGCTGGATCACCTGCGAATCGCCGGTCCTGCGGTCGATGCGTGCGATGTAGGAACCGGCGAGCGAGCACCACCACACGTCGCCGCGCGGCGTGGCGCAAATGCCGTAGGGCCCGGGCGGCATGCGCTTGATGCCGACCTGGCCGTTCTTGACCGCCACCTTGCCGACCACGCCGCTCTGGCCGGTGAACCAGAGGTCGCCGTCGCCGTCGAAGGCGCAGGTGTTGAGGTTGGCATAGGCGCTGCCCTCGGGCAACGGGAACAGGCGCAGCGAACGGTCGGGCCAGCCCACGCGCACGATCGCGTTCTGGCCGCTGTCGGTGATCCAGGCCGCGCGATCAGGCCCCTGGATCACGCCGTGAGGCGACGAGCCGCGGCCGAGTGCGATCAGATCGACCCTGCCGCTGGCCGGATCGAACCAGCCGAGGTGGCCGCTGCGCTGTGCGGTGAACCACACGCCGGCGTCGGGCGCGGGTGCGAGGTCGTGGATGCCGGTGCGCGAGGGCGTCTTCAGTGGCCAGGACTGCAGGCGCGCCGCCTGAGCCCACGTTGTGCTGATCAGCGGGCTCAACGCCAGTGCGGCAAGGGCATGACGGCGTTGCATCGGGGTCTGGCTCATGGTGAAGACTCCCTAGGGCGAGGCCGATGATTGTGCGCCCGTGGCCCATACTGTGCAGGTGCCGATACAACCCGCTTTCGAGTCCTTGCTGCGCCTGGCCGTCGACGTCGGCGATGTCGTATCGCTCGGCGCCGCCCCCCGGGGCGAGCGACGCGTGGTGGCCATCACCGGCGGCCGCTTCGAAGGCGACGGCGGCTGGCGCGGCGAAGTGCTGCCGGGCGGTGCCGACTGGCAATGGCTGCGCGACGACGGTGTGCTCGAGGTCGATGCGCGCTACGTGCTGCAGGACACGCAGGGTGCGCGCGTGCAGGTCGTGAGCCAGGGCCTGAGGCATGGGCCGCGCGAGGTGATCGACGCGCTGACGCGCGGCCAGCCGATCGATCCTTCGGCCTACTACTTCCGCACCGCGATGCGCTTCGAAGCCACCGTGCCGGCGCTGGCGCACCTCAACCGCGTCGTTGCCTTCGGCATCGGCGCGCGCGAGGCGAGGCGGGTGCTGCTGTCGGTGTTCGCGCTGCGCTGAGTGCAGATGCCGGTTGAGGGATGATCAGGCCATGAGCAATGCAAAGCCCTTTTCCTGGCACAACGACTACCCGAGCCCGCGACAGCCGGTGTTCGCGCGCAACGTCGTCGCCACCTCGCATCCGCTGGCCGCGCAAGCCGGGTTGCGCATGCTCGCGGCCGGCGGCAACGCGGTCGATGCGGCGATCGCCACGGCGGCCTGCATGACGATCGTCGAGCCGTGCAGCAACGGCCTGGGATCGGACGCGTTCTGCATCCTCTGGGACGGGCAGCAACTGCACGGGCTCAATGCGTCGGGCCCGGCGCCGGCGGCGTGGACGCGTGCGTACTTCGGCGACCGCACGCGGATGCCCGAGCGCGGCTGGGACAGCGTGAGCGTGCCGGGCGCGGTCGCGGCCTGGGTCGCGTTATCGCAGCGCTTCGGCAAGCTGCCGTTCGCCGACGTGATGGCGCCGGCGGCCGAGATTGCCGAGCGCGGCTACGCGGTGCCGGTGATCGTGCAGCGCAAGTGGACGATGGCGTCGCAGGTGAGGGAGTTGGTGTCGCAGCCCGGCTATGCGCAGACCTTCCTGCCCAAGGGCCGCCCGCCGCAGGTCGGGGAGCGGTTCGCGATGCCGCACGCCGCGCGCGCGCTGCGCCTGATCGGCGCCACGAAAGGCGAAGCCTTCTACCGCGGCGAGATCGCGGCGGCGATTGCCGCGCATGCGCGCGCGCATCGCGGCGCGATGGCCGAGGCCGACCTTGCGGCTTACCAGCCCGAGTGGGTCAGGCCGCTGGCGCAGGACTACCGCGGCCACACGCTGCACGAGATCCCTCCCAACGGCCAGGGCATCGCGGCGCAGATGGCGCTGGGCATGCTGCAGCACTTCGACCTGGCCTCGATCGACGTCGACAGCACCGCCTGCCAGCACCTGCAGATCGAGGCGATGAAGCTCGCGTTCGCCGACGTCTACCGTTTCGTGAGCGACCCGCGCACGATGGAGGGGCCGGCCGAGCAGTTGCTCGATGCGCAGTACCTGGTCACGCGCGCGAAGCTGATCGACCCGCGGCGCGCGCAGCATTTCGGCCCCGGCCATGCCCTCAAGGGCGGCACGATCTACCTCGCCGCCGCCGATGAGCGCGGCATGATGGTCAGCTTCATCCAGAGCAACTACATGGGCTTCGGCTCGGGCGTGGTCGAGCCCACTTTCGGCGTCAGCCTGCAGAACCGCGGCGCCGGTTTCTCGCTCGACACGCAGCACCCGAACTGCGTGGCCCCGGGCAAGAGGCCGTTCCACACCATCATCCCGGCATTCCTGACGAAGGACGGCGCGCCGGTGATGAGCTTCGGCGTCATGGGCGGCCACATGCAGCCACAGGCGCACCTCCAGACGCTGGTGCGCATGCTCGACCACGGCCAGAACCCGCAGGCCGCGTGCGACGCGCCGCGCTGGCGCTTCAATGAAGGCCTGGCGATCAACGTCGAGCGCCAGATGCCGGCCGCGACGATCGAGGGCCTGCGCTCGCTCGGCCACCAGATCGTCGGCCTGGACGACAGCTACATGGACTTCGGCGCCGGGCAGTTCATCTGGCGGCTCGGTGAGCCCGCGCTCGAAGGCTACGTGGCCGCCAGCGACCCGCGCCGCGACGGGCAGGCGGCCGGATTCTGATTCGGTCATCATGTCGACCCCGACTTTGCGGAGGCACCCATGAAGATTGGCTTGCTCATGACCGCGCTCGCGCTGGTGCTGGCCTCGGTGCCCACATGGGCCGTCGACGGCGACGTGACGCCGGTGACCCAGGCCGCGGGGCCCGACAAGCTGGCCGCCGCGCGCGCCCAGATCAAGGCCGCGCGCTGGGATGCCGCGATCGTCGAGTTGAAGAAGCTCGACGACACCAGGAGTTCCGACTGGAACAACCTGATGGGCTACACGCACCGCAAGCGCACGCCGCCCGACCTGGTTGCCGCCGAGCGCTACTACGACGCGGCGCTCAAGCTCGCGCCCACGCACCGTGGTGCGCTCGAGTACTCGGGCGAGCTCTACCTGATGAAAGGCGAGCTGCCACGGGCCGAACACCGTCTGGCCGAGCTTCAGCGCGCGTGCGGTGGTCCCTGCGAGGAGCATGACGACCTGAAGCGGTCGATCGCGCGCTACAAGGCCAACGGCAACAAGTTCGTGGCGCAGGACCGCTGACCTGCGCCTGCTGCCTTCGCCCGGGTTGGCGAAGCGGCCGCAAGCGGCCCGGGGCTGACCCGGCGGACGCGGTGCCTGCTTCTTGCTGGCTTCCTTGACAACTTCCTTGACATGGCCAACTGGCACCCGTCAGTGCGTGGCCTGAGCGGTCGCCGATGACCGAGCGGCTCTTCATCGAGACCGGCTCTGGGTGCGCAGCCGCACATACGGCGGTCGCGAGCGGTGCGAAAGTGGAGCCTCGTCTCGCAATGGGAGATCCCTCCATGAGCGGCATTCCTGCCCCTGGTTCGCCTGCACCGAGCGGCTTGCTTGGCATCCTCAGGTCGTGGCTGCAAGCCTGGTCAACCGAGTTCAGGCAGTCGTCCGAAGACGCGCCGATCAAGGTTCGATCGCCGAACGCACACCCAGCCGATCCGGTCCGCGTGCTGGTTGTCGACGACAACCCGGTGAATCTGATGGTGATCGCGGCGCTGATGGAGTCCAGGGGGCTGGTGCCGTTGCTGGCGGCAGATGGTGCCGAGGCCGTGGCGCTGGCCTGCGAAATGCACTTCGATCTCATACTCATGGACCTGCAAATGCCGATCCTCGACGGCCTGGAGGCCACCGCAGCCATCCGGCGCTTCGAGACCACCTCTTCGCGGCCCGCCGTACCCGTGGTCGCGTACTCCAGCAGTACTCTCGATGCACGCGTCCTGGCGAGCCACGGCATGAACGGCAGCCTGGTCAAGCCGTGTGACGATCAGGAACTGGAGGACTGCCTGGTCCAGTGGTGTCCCGCCTACCGGCGTGCACCGACCGTGCCTGGCGTTCGTTACGGTAACAGCGCCTGGCAGGCGGCGAATCGCGATACCGGCTCGAGCAGCGCGTCGTTGCGCAGAGTGCTGCCTTGACCCCCTCGAGCCGACCGCTTGCGCAATGTTCGACAGCGAACAGACGCGACGGTCGCCATACCCTATAAGCATCCTGCCGGGGTTCCCGTGCAGCGCAGAGGGTGAGTTCACGGACAACTCACGCAGGCGATGCGACGGGTCCGCGATCGGACCGATCCGATGACAATGACCGAACCCTCCCTGTCCCGCGCGTCGACGTCGCAGCACTGCGCCCAGCTCGAATCCAGCCCCATGTCGGCTGCAGCGGGCATCGCGTCCGAGGACTGGGATCTCTTGTTTCGAGTAGCGCTCGACCGTCTGGCGCGTGTGGCAGTCGAGCAGGCAGCGCCTGATGGGACAGACTTGCGATTGCAGGCGCCGGGCACTTCACTTCGCGAGTGCCTGGATGCGCTGGACCAGTTACGCCGGTCGGTTCCTCCTGCACCGTATTGAGTTGCCATGTCGACCCGCGGGCAGGCGGCGTGAGGTCGCATCCGTCCAGACCTCTGGAATTGGCCGCGAGCGCAGCGCGCAATGATCGTGCACTGACAGGCCGTGAAGAAGCCGCAAACGCCATCAGCCATGGCATCGGGTTCTTGTTGGCCGTGACGGCATTGCCGATCCTCGTCTGCCCGGATCTCGAGCGCTGACCTGGTGTGGCTGGTGGCCGGCGGCATCTGCTACACGGCCGGCGCGCTGGTGTTCCTGTTCGATTCGCGGATTCGATACGCTCATCTCGTCTGGCACTTGTTCGTGATGGCGGGCGGCACTTGCCACTTCTGCACCGCCTTGTGGCACTCGATCCGCATAGGCCGCAGGGCGGCCCCGGCACTTTCGCCAGCGGCTGCGTCCAGCCTGCCCAAAGTCGCCAGGCCAGTGCGGTCCGCAGTGCCGCGGCGACACGGCCCAAGGCCTCTGTTGACCGTCATCGGCTGCCGTCTCGTTCGTGCACACTACAAGCTCGATTACCCACCTTGGTGAGACCCGGTGACCGGCACGAGCGACCTCACCTCGAACCAATTGCTCGCGGTACTTCCAGACGAGGAACTGGCGCGATGGCGCAACCAACTCGAGCTTGTCGAGTTGCCCCTGGGCCAGGTGTTGTACGAGTCGGGAAGTCCACTGAGCCATGTCTGGTTCCCGTGCAGCGCCATCGTTTCCCTGCTCTACGTCACGGAAAGCGGCGAGTCGGCCGAGATCGCGATGGTCGGCAGCGAAGGTGTCGTCGGCATCTCCTTGTTCATGGGCGGCGAGACAACGCCCAACCGGGCCGTCGTTCAGAGCGCCGGCGTTGGCTACCGATTGAAGGCGCAGGACATCAAGGCTGAGTTCAATCGATCCGTCCCGGTCATGCACTTGCTGTTGCGCTATACCCAGGCGCTGATTACCCAGATGGCCCAGACGGCAGTGTGCAATCGCCACCACTCGATCGATCAGCAGCTTTGCCGCTGGCTCCTGATGAGCCTGGATCGCGTAAAGAGCAACGAACTGATGGTGACACAGGAGCTGATCGCCAACATGCTGGGCGTGCGCCGTGAAGGCGTGACGGAGGCCGCCCGCAAGCTGCAGCGCGCCGGCCTGATCCGGTACGCGCGCGGCCACGCCGAGGTCGTGGATCGGGCGGGCCTGGAGCTTCGCGCCTGCGAATGCTATGCCGTCGTCAGGGCGGAGTACGACCGCCTGCTTCCGAGGCGCAAGGCAACCTAGTCCAGTGAAACGGAGACCCCGGCCCGACGGCGCGCGTGGGGTGCGCTCACGCCCGCTCAGGATGCGTTGGGTCGCTTGCCTCCTGGTCCCCGGCGTTCGCCAGGCTCACCAGGTACCGCTTCGCCGCCGGGTCCGCGCCGATGTTCGCAAGGACCGGCCGCTCGGGCCCGTCCCTGGAAGACAGCTTGAGAAGGAATGCAGGTTGACGCACGCCCGCGTCGACGTTCGACATCGCCGATCTGAGCCGGCGCGCGCTGTCTGCACAGACAAACGCGTCCAGGCTCATGCCATAGGCGTCGTCGCGTCCGATCCCCAGCATGTTGGCCCCGGTCTGGTTCAGTTCGTGCAGCACCCCTCGAGGATCGATGGTGAAGCAGCCGACCGGCTGGAAGTCATAGAGCTCGATCTGGCGGCGCAGGGCGGACTCCAACTCGGCACGGGATTCCTGCAGTTCCTGCGCCTGCAGGTCGAGTTCCACCTGGTGCACCTGCAATTCGTGCAACAGCGTCAGCGCGTCCGGTGCCGTTTCCGGGGACGATGCCAAGGCGTGGAGCACGGTCAGCGCATCGGCGGCCCTGGCGGTGGTGCCCAGGGTGGCGGCGGTCCCCGTCAGGCGGGACGCGGCCCGGCGGCGAAGGTCGGCCAGGCGTTGCGACTCGATGGCATGGACTGTCGGGTCGGATAGGACGGCCATGGGGACCTTCTGTGTGACGGATACGGGGAACCTACTCTACGCCTTTCGCAGGCGCGACTCGAGTTCCTTGGCGACCGTGATGTCCACGAAGGTGATCACCACGCCTCGGATGACATTGGCCAGCGTGCGGTAGGGCATGATGCGCACGGTGAACCAGTGCCCGTCACTGGTGGGGATCTGCTTCTCGCTGAACGCCAGCGTGCGCAGCGTTTCCTTCACGTCGGCGTGCAGCTCGGGGTAGACCAGCGTGCTGGCCAGTTCGCTCAGCGGCCGGCCGATGTCGCCCTCGCGCAGGTGGATGATCCGCGCGATCTGCTCGGTGTACCGGCGCACGTTGAGCTGGTTGTCGAGGAACAGCGTGGCGATGTCCGTGCTGTTGAGCAGGTTCTGCATGTCGCTCTGCGCGAGCGCGAGATCATCCAGCTTGGACTGCAGCTCGCCGTTGATGGTCTGCAGTTCCTCGTTCATCGATTGCGCCTCCTCCTTGGACGTCATCAGCTCCTCGTTGGCGGACTGCAACTCCTCGTTGGTCGACTGGAGTTCCTCGTTCGCGGCTTGCAGCTCTTCCTGCGAAGCACGCATCTCCTTGCGCAGCGCGTTGATCTCCTCGCGTGAGCGCTGCAATTCCTCGTTGACGCCCGGATCCACGCTGTCCGATGACTTGGTTCGCCGCCCACGACGGCTTGGCGCAGGCGGCACGTCCCGAAAGACGATCATCGCCATGCCTTCCAGCGACTTGGGTTGAACGAGCGCCTGCACCGTGACGTCGACCGCCGCGGGTGCGTCGTCGTCGAGTCGAAGGGCCCGCAGTTCGACCGATGTCTTCTCCTGCAGGGCGGTCCGCAGCGCGACGGCGAGCTGCGCGCGAATGGAGGGACGCGCCATCACGTGGATGTTCCAGTTCGCCTTGCCTGCGGCGGGTTCCAGGTACCGGCCCGTGTGCCCGCTGATGTAGACGATGTCTCCTGCGTCGTTCACCAGCACTGCCGGGGGTGAGTACGACTGCAGCAGCAGTTGATCGGCGAGCGCTTGAAGGTTCGCCGGAGGCGCGTTGACGTGCGGCAGAGTCTTCTCCTGCGAGGCCGATCGTGTCGCTGGTCGCCGTTGGGTTGGAAAGACCACCGCGCCAACGGCGCCTCCATTGTCGCTTCGCCAGTACAGCCTCGACTTCTGATGCAGCGGGCGGAACAGCGACTGGGCGCGGCCGACGGTCTCCGAGCCCCCCAACAACAGCACCCCGCCTGGTCGCAGGCTGTAGTGGAACAGCGGCACCAGGCGCTTCTGCAGCGCGGCGCCGAAGTAGATCATCAGGTTGCGGCACGAAACGATGTCGAGCCGGGTGAACGGGGGATCCATGATCAAGTCGTGCTGCGCAAACAGCACCATGTCCCGGATGCGCTTGTCGATCTGATACCCGCCTGGCCGTTCGGAGAAGAACCTGGTCAGACGCTGCGGCGTCAGGTCACGGGCGATCGTCGCGGCAAAACGACCGCTGCGCGCCGCCGCAATCGCGTCGGCGTTGAGATCGGTGGCAAAGATCTGCAGTTCGCGATGGGTCGGCGCCGGCAACGCGTCCAGCGCCTCGGTGAACGCGATGGCCAGCGAGTAGGCTTCCTCTCCGGTCGAACAACCGACCACCCAGGCGCGCATCGGGCCAGGGCCGTCGGCAACCCGCTCCATCAGGACTGGCAGGACCTTGTCTTGGAGATCCTCCCAGACCTGCGGGTCGCGGAAGAACGAGGTGACACCAATCAGCATCTCCTTGAACAGCAGGTCCAGTTCCTGCGTGTTCGCGCGCAGCAAGTCGGCGTAGGCAGACATCGTCTGCAGGCCATGGACGGCGACACGCCGGGCAATGCGGCGGACCAACGTGTTCGACTTGTAGAGCGTCAGGTCGTGCCGTGTGTGCTCACGCAGCAGGGCCAGAATGCTGTCCAGTGCCGCTGTGGCCTGGTCGGCGGGCTCGGCCTGCGGCAACTCGGTGGCGGGCCTGGCGCCGACGACGCTCGACATCCGCGCCGGCATGTCGGCAGGCACGGCGATGATGTCGACGCAACCCGCAGCGATGGCGCTCCTGGGCATGGAGTCGAACTGCGCCGACTCGGGCTGCTGCGCCAGGGTCAGCCCACCCTGCGCCTTGATCGCCTGCAGCCCCTGGGTGCCGTCCGATCCCATGCCCGACAGCACGACGCCGATGGCCCGCTCGCCGCGCTCCCGCGCCAGCGAGCTGAACATCACGTCGATCGGCAGCCGCTGCCCGCGCGGCTCGGCAGGCTTGGCGACATGGAGCGCCCCGCCCAGGACCGTCAGTTCGGAATCGGGTGGTATGACGTAGACCGAGTCGGGTTCGATGCGCTGTGCGTTGGCGGCCTCGCGCACCGGCATCAAGGTCGCGCGTTGCAGCAGCTCCGCGAGCAAGGTCTTGTGGGTCGGATCCATGTGCTGGACCACGAGGTACGCGAGACCGCTGGCAGCTGGAACGTTGGACAGAAACTGTTCCAGCGGCTCAAGCCCTCCGGCCGATGCACCCAGCCCGACGACCCGAACGCCGGTGGCCGCACTGGATGTCGGGGAAAGCGAACGAGCGTCACCCATGCTCAAGTATGCGCGCCGGAAGTCACTGTCCACTGCAATGGCGGCGCGACGGCCGCGACGCGGCGATTCGGGCATGCGCGGCTATAGTCGCCCGCGCGATGAACAGCGCCATCCCCGCAGCAGTCGACGTGCACCGCGCGGTGCCCTGGCGCGGCATCGCGCTGGCGACCGCCGGCGCGGTCGCGTTCTCGGGCAAGGCGATCCTGGCCAAGCTGATGTATCGCCACGGCGTCGACGCCGTTCAGGTGCTGTTCTGGCGCATGCTGCTGGCGCTGCCGCTGTTCCTGGTGCTCGCATGGTGGGCCGGGCGCGGCAAGCCGGCACTGACGCGGCGCGACTGGCTGACGATCGTCGGCCTGGGCTTTTGCGGCTACTACCTCGCCAGCATGCTCGACTTCATGGGCCTGCAGTACGTGACCGCGAGCCTCGAGCGTCTGATCCTCTACCTCAACCCGACGCTGGTGCTGCTGATCTCGATCGTCGCGCTGGGCAAGCGCATCACGGTGCGGCAGTTTCTGGCGATGTTGCTGAGCTATGCCGGCGTGCTGGTCGTGTTCGGCCAGGAACTGCGCTTCGAGGGCAGTCATGTCGCGCTCGGCAGCGCCCTGGTGTTTGCCAGTGCCTTGTTCTATGCGATCTACCTGGTGGCCGGTGGCGAGGTGGTGCAGCGCATCGGGGCCTTGCGCCTGACGGGCACGGCGACGAGCGTGGCCTGTGGCTTTGCGATCGTGCAGCTCTTCGTCCTGCGCGCGCCGTCGGCAGCGATCGTGCCCGAGGCGGTGGTCTGGCTGTCGCTGGCCAACGCAGTGTTCACGACCTTCGCGCCGGTGGTGATGGTGATGATGGCCATCGAGCGCATCGGCGCCACGCTGGCCGCGCAGTGCGGCATGGTCGGACCGATGAGCACCATCATGCTCGGCGTGCTGGTCCTGGGCGAGCCGTTTACGGGCTGGGTGGTCGCGGGTACGCTGCTGGTGTTGTCGGGCGTGTGGCTCCTGGCGCGATGGAGGTAGGACATGGATCTGGGCATCGAGGGCAAGTGGGCGCTGGTGTGCGCGGCGAGCAAGGGTCTGGGCCGGGGCTGTGCGCTCGCGCTGGCGCGTGAGGGGGCGCATGTGGTGATCACGGCGCGCGGTGCCGAGGCGCTCGACGCCACGGCGGCCGAACTGCGCGCCGCCGCCCCGAGCGTGACGGTGCGCGCGGTGGCCGGCGACATCGCCACGGCCGCAGGCCGCGCCGCGGCATTGGCCGCCTGCCCGCAGGTCGACATCCTCGTCAACAACGCGGGCGGGCCGCCGCCCGGGGATTTCCGCGACTGGGATCGCGAAGCCTGGATCGCCGCGATCGACGCCAACATGCTCACGCCGATCGAACTGATGAAGGCCACGATCGACGGCATGGCCGAGCGTGGCTTCGGCCGCGTGGTCAACATCACCTCGGGGGCGGTCAAGGCACCGATCGACATCCTCGGCCTGTCCAACGGCGCGCGCTCGGGCCTGACCGGTTTCGTGGCGGGCCTGGCGCGGCAGCACAAGCTGGCCGGTCGCAACGTCACGGTCAACAACCTGCTGCCCGGCGCCTTCGACACCGAGCGCCTGCAAAAGACGATGGCCGGCGCCGCCACCAAGAGCGGGCAGAGCATCGCGGCGATCGCCGCTGCACGGGCCAAGGGGATTCCCGCGCAGCGCTTCGGCAGCGCCGAGGAGTTCGGCGCGGTCTGTGCTTTCCTGTGCAGCGCGCACGCGGGCTACCTGACCGGGCAGAACATCCTGCTCGACGGGGGGGCTTACCCGGGGACCTTCTGATGAGCGGCCTGGCGGTCTTCATCACGGCGGCGCTGGCCATGACGCTGCTGGTCGTGACGGCACTGCTGGTGCAGCACCGGCGCGAGGCCTTCATCCGCAGCTACGAGCTGCCGCGCGGGCTGTTCGATCAGTTGCGCAAGCGCCGGCCCGAGCTCGAGCTCAAGGACTGCCAGCTCGTGGCGCATGCGCTGCGCCACTTCTTCCTCGCCCACCTGAAGAGCGGCCGCCTGTACGTGTCGATGCCCTCGCAGGCGGCCGACGACCTGTGGCACGAGTTCATTCTGTTCACGCGCAACTACGAGGCGTTCTGCCGCCGCGCCTTCGGCCGCTTCCTGCACCACACGCCGGCGGTCGCGGTGGGCAGCGACCGCAAGGCCGACGCGGGGCTGCAGCGCACGTGGTTCTGGGCCTGCAAGGAAGACCACATCAACCCGCGTTCGCCGTCGCGCCTGCCGCTGCTGTTCGCGCTCGACGCCAAGCTGGGTGTGGTCGGCGGCTTCACCTACGCGCTGGACTGCAAGGCGGCGCTGGCCGCCCGCGGGGGCGAAGCCGGTGCCAGCGTGATCTATTGCGGTGCCGACCTGGCGTCGTCGTGCGGAGGGGGCTCCGGAGACGGCGGCGGTGATGGAGGCGACGGCGGCGGTGGTTGCGGCGGAGGCGGTTGCGGTGGGGATTAGGACGTATTGACGCGCCTGGCCTGAGGCCAGCGGCGACAATCCCGCCTCATGCCCGCCATCACCTACCGCATCGAGCTCGACGATCCGCACGCGCACCAATTTCGCGTCACGCTGACCGTACCGCATCCGGCGCCCGCGCAGCGTCTGTCGCTGCCGGTATGGATCCCCGGCAGCTACATGGTGCGCGAGTTCGGCCGTCACCTGTCGAGGCTCGAAGCGCGCCAGGGCGGCAGCGCGGTGGCGCTGACGCAGATCGACAAGACCACCTGGCAGGCCGACTGCAACGGACGCGCGGCGCTGCAGGTGAGCTACTGCGTCTACGCGTTCGACACGTCGGTGCGCGCTGCCTTCCTCGACGCGACGCGAGCGTTCTTCAACGGCACCAGCCTGTGCCTGCGCGTCGAGGGCCGCGAAGCCGGTGCGCACGAGATCGTGCTGGCCAGGGTGCCGCGCGGCTGGCACGTCGCCACGGCGATGCCCCCTGGGCCCAAGGGCGGGTACGTCGCGGCTGACTACGACGAGCTGGTCGATCACCCGTTCGAGCTCGGGCGCTTCTGGCACGGCGCGTTCAAGGCCCACGGCGTGCCGCACGAATTCGTCGTTGCCGGCGCGTGGCCCGGTTTCGACGGTGAACGCCTGCTTGCCGACGCCAAGAAGATCTGCGAGGCGCAGATCGCCTTCTGGCATGGCCCGAAGAAGCCCAAGCCGCCGTTCGACCGCTACGTGTTCCTGCTCAACGCCGTCGACGAAGGCCATGGCGGGCTGGAGCATCGGGCCAGCACCGCGCTGATCTCGCGCCGTCGCGACCTGCCGCAAAAAGGCGTGACGGTCCTGACCGAGGGCTACACCTCGCTGCTCGGCCTGATCTCGCACGAGTACTTCCACACCTGGAACGTCAAGCGACTGAAGCCGGTGCAGCTGGCGCGGATCGACTACACGCGCGAGAACTACACCCCGCTGCTGTGGTTCTTCGAGGGCTTCACCTCGTACTACGACGATCTGCTGCTGGTGCGTTCCGGCTTGATCGACGCTACGCGCTACCTCGGCTTGCTGGCCAAGACCATCAATGGCGTGTCGGCCACGCCGGGGCGCCAGGTGCAAAGCGTGGCTCAGGCCAGTTTCGACGCCTGGGTCAAGTACTACCGCAGCGACGAGAACACGCCCAATGCCACCGTGAGCTACTACCTCAAGGGCTCGCTGGTCGCGCTGGCGCTGGACCTCACGCTGCGGCGCGAAGGGCAGGGCACGCTCGACGACGTGATGCGCCACCTGTGGCGCACCAGCGGCGGCGGCGCGATCGACGAGGCGGGCATTGCTGCCGCGCTGCAACAGGTCGGTGGCCGGTCCTACGCGCGCGAACTGGCGGCCTGGGTCCACGGCACCGGCGATCTGCCGCTGGCGACGCTGCTCGACGCCGCCGGCATCGCGCGGCGCAACGAGAAGCCCGGGTTTTCCGCCGCGCTCGGTCTGCGGCTGGCCGAGGGTGCGGCCGGCGTGCAGGTCAAGCAGGTGCTGGCGGGCAGCGCCGCGCGCCGCGCCGGCCTGGCCGCCGGTGATGAACTGCTCGCCGTCGACGGCTGGCGACTGCGCCGGCTCGACGAGGCGCAGCAGTGGCTCGAACCCGGCCGTGCCTTCGTGCTGACCTGCACGCGCGACCAGCGTGTGTTCACGACCACCATCGCACCCGACGGCTCGGTGCTGGCCAACGTGGCCCTGTCGCTCGATGCGGCGCCGTCGAAGGCGGCATCGGCCTTGCGGCGCGGGTGGATCGCCGCCTGATGCGGCCATGGCTTGCCAGCCGGCGCGCGCGCTGGACCGCGCTGCTGGTGGTCGTTGTCCTGGTGCACGCGAGCGCGGTGCTGTGGTTGCAGGAGCACTTGGTGGGTTGGGGCGCGGGCGAGCAACCCATGCCGGCTCGCATGGAGGTCGCCTTCGTGAAGGAGCTCGCGCCGGCCGCGCCGCCTGCAGCGGCCGCGCCGCGAGTGCGGGCCAGCCCGAAGGCCGCGCCGGGCCGCAAGCCGGCACCACCGCTCGATGCTGCGTCGGCGCCGTTGCCGGAGGTGGTGCCCGAGCCGCAGCCCGAGCCTGTGGTAGCGGCCGAGACGCCGCCCGTCGTGAGCGCGGTCGCGGCGTCGGCTCCGGCGCCCGCGGCGAGCGCCGTGACCGCAGCGGCCAGTGCACCCGACGCTGCATCGTCCGCGCCGAGCGTGGCGGCCAGCCCGGCCTTCGAGTGGCCCCCGTCGACACGCCTGACCTATTCGCTGGTGGGCAACTACCGCGGCGAGGTGCATGGCAACGCCGTCGTGCAATGGGTGCGCGCCGGCACGCGCTATCAGGTCCACCTCGACGTGACGATCGGCCCGGGCTTCGCGCCGCTGATCACGCGCCGCATGACGAGCGACGGCGATCTCGGTGAGTCCGGCCTGGTGCCGCGGCGCTACGACGAGGCGACCAGGCTGCCGTTCCAGGCGCCGCGCCGTGTCACCGTTCAGTTCACGCCCGGTCAGGTGGTGTTGGGCAACGGCACCGTGCGCGATGCGCCCGAGGGCGTGCAGGACGCTGCAAGCCAGTTCGTGCAACTGACCTGGATGTTCACGACCAACCCGAAACTGCTGCGGGTGGGCCACGCGATCGCGCTGCCGCTGGCCTTGCCGCGCCGGGTCGATCGCTGGCTCTACGACGTGATCGACGAGGAACGCCTGACGACGCCGGTGGGCACGCTCGACACCTTCCACCTGAAGCCGCGCCGCGCCGATGACCGGCCGCGCGGCGAACTCAGCGCCGAGGTCTGGTTCGCGCCGACGCTGCAGTACCTGCCGGTTCGCATCCGCATCCAGCAGGACGCCGACACCTTCATCGACCTGGTGATGAACGCGGCGCCCCGGCAGGCGGCGCCCGAAGCCGGGCGTTGAGCGGCGAGCGCGCACGTATAGTGACGCGGCCGCGCGCCGCCGGCGCGCACACTGCGTGAGCCCACAACCCATGCCCTACGAATCGATCCTCTGCGAGCGCCGCGACGGCGCGCCCGGCGCGCTGGCCGTGCAACTGATCACCTTGAACCGGCCGAAGCAGCTCAATGCACTGAACGACCAGCTGATGGACGAACTCGGGCACGCCCTGTTGCAGGCCGATGGCGATGCCGGCATCGGGGCCATCGTGCTCACCGGCAGCGACAAGGCGTTCGCGGCCGGCGCCGACATCGCGGCGATGGCCAACTACAACTACATGGATGCCTATCTGGGCAACTACATCAGCCGCAACTGGGAACAGATGCGCCAGGTGCGCAAGCCGGTGATCGCTGCAGTGGCCGGGTTTGCGCTGGGCGGCGGCTGCGAACTGGCGATGCTGTGCGACTTCATCATCGCTGCCGACACGGCCCGCTTCGGCCAGCCCGAGATCAAGATCGGCATCATTCCCGGCGCCGGTGGCACGCAGCGCCTGCCCCGCGCGGTGGGCAAGTCCAAGGCGATGGACATGGCGTTGACCGCGCGCATGATGGACGCCGCCGAGGCGGAGCGCGCGGGGCTGGTCAGCCGCGTCGTGCCGGCCGACCGGTTGCTCGAAGAGGCGCTGGCCGCCGCGGCGACGATCTGCGGCTTCGGGCTACCGGCGGTGATGATGGCCAAGCAATGCGTCAACCGCGCCTTCGAGTCCGGTCTGGCCGACGGCGTGGCCTACGAGCGCCATCTGTTCCATTCGCTGTTCGCGACCGAGGACCAGAAGGAAGGCATGGCCGCGTTCCTCGAAAAGCGCAAACCGGCGTTCAAGCACCGCTGAACGCCGCAGGGTAGCGCGGCCCGATCAGGGCTTCTTCAGCAGCACCACCTTGACCCAGCCGTCGCCCTTGGGCGACGTGACCTTGGCGAAGCCGTTCTTCTCCTCGCCGAGGTAGAGCACTTCGTCGGTCTTGGACAGGCTCATCAACTCGCCGGAGCCATCCGAAGGGCTCTTGAGCACCTTGACGCCGGCGATCTTGGCCATCATCACGTCGCCGGCGTTGGCGGCCCCCGCCTTGACGCTGGCCGCGGCGTTCTGCTGCGAAGCCACGCCCGCCTTGGCCTGGATCAGGCTCGGGTTGTTGCGCACCGCGCGCACGATGTTGTTCCAGTTGTCGAGGAACGAGGCGGTGATGACCTTGCCCTCGTTGGTGTTGGTGTAGCCGCCCAGCGCCGCACCGCCGCCGCCGCCGAACAGCGCGCCGCCGAGGTTGAAGTCGGTCTGCTTGGCGCTGCCTTCGGCCGCCGCCACCTGGATGCCCGAGCGCGTGTCGGCCAGCAGCATGCTGGTCTGGGCTTCCTTGAACTTCAGGCCCCCGGCCACCGCGCCGACCACAGCGCCGGCGCCGCCCATGCGCCCGAACAGGCCGCCGATCGCGCCGCCGACGCCGCCAGCATTGCCTTCGCTGAACACGACGTTGGGCGTGACGATGAAGTCGGCCGCCACCATCTGGCCCTTGCCGACGTTCTGGTCGGCTTGCATCTGCCCTCCGGCCGCGAGTGCACGCTCCTGCATCATGTTCTGCATCGCCACGCCGCGCTCGACGACCTGGAAGCAGTTGGACTGCTGGATGATCATCCGGATCAGCCCGGTCGGCGACTGCAGGCCGTAGCGGCCGAGCGCGGCGATCACCTGGCTTTGCGCCTCCACGACGGCGATCGTGCCCTTGGGCGCGTCGCACTTCTCGAGCTGGGCACTGGCATTCTGCGATCCACTGGGTCCGGCGCTGCCCTGGACGGCGGAACCGCCTTCGCCGAGGGTCTGCGCGCTGGCGCACGTGACGAGGGCCAGGGCAAGCGGGGTGAACGCGAAGCGGGGTGTCATGCGGAAGTCCTCCGGTAGTGTCGGGCGTGGGCGATTCTGCAACCGCTTTGGCTGCCTGTCATGAGTGGAATGCGGGATGGCCCTCAACCAGGCGGGCCGTGCTTGTCCACCTCGGAGGTGAACGCATCGGCGTAGAACGCATCTTCCGGCAGGCCGCAGCGGGCCGAGAAATCATGCCTGGCGGACTCGACCATGATCGGGACGCCGCAGGCGTAGACCTCGTGGCCGGACAGGTCGGGCCAGTCGGCCATCACGGCCCGATGCACGAGTCCGGTGCGCCCGGCCCAGGCATCCTCGGGCGTCGGCTCGGACAGCACCGGCACGTACCGCAGATGGGGCGTCGACGCGGCGGCCTCCAGTGCCCAGTCGTGCAGGTAAAGGTCGGCCCGGGTGCGGCAGCCCCAGTACAACGTCGCCGGCCGCTCGATGCCCGCCGCACGCATGTGCTCGATGATCGCCTTGATCGGCGCGAAGCCGGTGCCCGAGGCCAGCAACACGATCGGCTTGGCGCTGTCCTCGCGCAGGAAGAAGCTGCCCAGCGGGCCTTCGACGCGCAGGATCTCCTTTTCCTTCATCGCGCCGAAGACATGGTCGGTGAACTTGCCGCCGGGCATGTGCCGCAGGTGCAGCTCGATCATCGGCGGCTCGCCCAGCGTTTCGGGTGCATTGGCCATCGAATAGCTGCGGCGCGCGCCGTCGCGCAGGATGAACTCGACATACTGGCCGGCGCGATACTTGAGCCGCACGTTGGCCGGCAACTGCAGCTTCATGATCACCACATCGGGCGCCGCCCGCGTGAGGCTGGCCACACGCGCGGGCATCTTCTGGGCCGGGTAGTCGCCGGCGCCGGCGACGGTGCGCACCTGGATCACGCAGTCGGTCTGCGGCGTCGCGCAGCAGGTCAGGATCCAGCCCGCTTCCTCCTCGGCCACCGGCAGGGTGCGCAACTGGTGCGCACCGTGAATCACGCGGCCCTCCAGCAGGCGGCTCTTGCACGAGCCGCAGGCGCCGTCGCGGCAGCCGTAGGGCAGGCCGACGCCAGCGCGGATCGCGGCCGGCAGGATGGCCTCGTCGCGCGCCACCTCGAAAGCGACGCCCGCGGGCTGGACGGTGACTCGAAAGGTCATGGCAAGAGGGTCTCTACACTGTCTTTGGCGCTCATTGTCGCCGCCCCACCGATGACCTTGCCCACTGCCGCCTTGCGCCGGCCGACGCTCCTGATCGTCGGTTGCGGCGACATCGGCCTTCGCGTGGCGACGCTGTTGCGCGGTCGCGTGCGCGTGCTCGCGCTCAGCTCGAGTCCGCAGCGCGCGCCGCTGCTGTGCTCGGTCGGCGCCTTGCCGCTGGCGGGCAATCTGGACGATGCGGCCACGCTCGGGCGCCTGGCCGCGCTCGCCGACTGGGTGTTGCACCTGGCCCCGCCGCCGGCGCACGGCGATGACGACCCTCGCACGCGTGCGCTGCTGCGCGCGCTGGCGCGTGCCGGCCGCGTGCGCCGCATCGTCTATGCCAGCACCAGCGGGGTCTATGGCGACGCCGGCGGCGCGCGCTTCGACGAGACACGGGCGCTGCAGCCGGCCAGCGCGCGTGCTCATCGGCGCGCCGACGCCGAGGCGCGGCTGCGCCACCATGGCCGCGCCTTCGGCGTGAGCGCGTGCGTGTTGCGCGTGCCGGGCATCTACGCGCTGGATCGCGAGGGCGGCGATCCGCGCGAGCGCGTGCGCCGCGCCGCGCCGCTGCTCTCGCCCGAGGACGATGTCTACACCAATCACATCCATGCCGATGACCTGGCGCGCGCCTGCGTTGCCGCGCTGTTCCGCGCTGCGCCGCAGCGCGTCTACCACGCGAGTGACGACAGCGAACTGAAGATGGGCGAGCACTTCGACGCCGTGGCCGATGCTTTCGGGCTGCCGCGCGCGCCGCGCCTGTCGCGCGCGGCGTTGCGCGCGGTGGTCTCCGAGGTGCAATGGAGTTTCATGTCCGAGTCACGCCGCCTGGACAACCGGCGCCTGCACCGCGAGCTGCGCCTGCGGCTGCGCTACCCGACGCCGGACCATGCCTGGACCGAGGCTGCATCCGCAACGCCGCGCCCGCCGTAAGGCCGGCATGCACCGATTCGTCCTGACCAGCCGCTGGCAACTGCAGGCCACGGACACCGAGCGCGTCTGGGCGTTGCTGACCGACGTCGAATCCTGGCCGCAATGGTGGCGTTACGTGCGGCGCGCGAAAGTGTTGACGCAGGGCCGCGCCGACCACGTCGGCGACGTGGCCACCCTCGACTGGGCCAGCGCGCTCGGCTACGGCGTGCGCTTGCGCGTGACGACCACGCTCGCGCAGCGCGCCCGCCAACTCGAGGGCCGTGCCGAAGGTGATCTGGACGGCCGCGGGACCTGGATGCTCGAGCAGGATGCGCCGGACGCCGTGCGCGTGACCTACCGCTGGGACGTGACGCTGCACCGGCCGTGGATGCGCAGGCTGGTCTTCGTGTTGCGCCCGCTGTTCGAATGGAACCACTTCGTCGTCATGCGGGCCGGCGCACGCGGCATGGCCCGGCAACTCGGCTGCAGCCTCGGCGAGTTGCGCGAATGGTCGGGGGCGACGATTTCCTGAGCGGTCACACCCCGCTGGCGCGCCTGATCTGGCGGTTGCGGTCGACGGTCTTGACGTTCAGGGTCTGCTTGCCGTCGCCGCGCTCGACATCGAGCGTGACCTCGCGTTCGGCCGCGCCACTCCACAGCCGCGTCCACAGCGCATCGAGCGTGGCCACCGGAATGCCGTCGATCGCGGTAATGCGGTCGCCCACCAACAGCCCGGCCGCTTCGGCCGGACTGTCGTCGTTGACTCGCACCACGCGCACCTGCCCGGACAGCTCGACGCAATTGATGCCCAGCCACGCGCGCCGGCTCGCCTGCGACGCGCCGGCGCTGCGCAATTCGCCGAGGATGGGTCGCAGCAGGTCGGTCGGCACGAACATGTTTCCCGGCAGGCGCGGCGCGTCGTCGCCCAGCGCGTTGGCCACCACCAGCGAGCCGATGCCCACCAGTTCGCCGCGCGGGTTGAACAGTGCGGCGCCGCTGTGGTCGGCGCGCGGCGGCGACGTGAACAGCGCGCCGTCGATCCGGTACTCCCAGTACCCGGCGAAGACGCGTCGCGACACCAGGCGTGCCGCGCTCAGCTGGCCCGAGGGTTCCCCGCTGACGATCATCAGCATGTCCTCGGCGGAGACCGTGCCGGAGACGCCCAGCGGCGCCGGTGCGATGGCCAGCGGCGCCAGCGGCTGCAGCAGACCGAACCCGGTGGCCAGGTCGTAGCCGACCACTCGCGCCGGTATCGCACGTGCATCGTCGAGCATCAACTGCACCTGGTCGGCCTCGAGGATCAGGTAGCCGATCGTCAGCACCAGGCCGTCGGGGGCGATCACCACGCCCGAGCCTTGGCGCAGGCGACCCAAGGTCGCGATCGAGCGTGCGTCCGGCAAGGCCACCGCCTGCACGCCGACCACCGAATTGACCGCCCGCTCCAGCGCGCGCGACTGCGATTCCAGTTCGCTGGAGGCTGCCGGTGCCGGGGCCGCCTGGGCGGTGACGAGTACAGACACCGCAAGCATCAATGCCAGCATGGACTTCATGGCGCGCCTCCTGGCTTCGCAGGATGCGCCTTCCGCAGCGGCGATGCAATCGTCGGCAGGTGCCGTCAGCCGCGGCGGCGTCCGAACGGCGGCTGTCCACGCCAGTAACGGATCATCAGAAAGCCGCCCAGCATGCCGCCCAGATGGGCGAAATGGGCAATGCCGCCGCGACCCAGCACGCCCAGGCTCAGCTCGATGACGCCGAAGGCCGCCACCGTCGCCATGGCCGGAATCGGAATCGGCCGGATCGGCAGCGCGTTGCGGTTGGTCAGCATCAGGAAGAACAGCACCATGCCTGCGAGGTTGAATATGGCCGAGGGAATCATCATCAACAGCATCGGCAGGAACCCGATGAGGTCGAAGCGGCGCTCCGGAAACGTCAGCGCATACGCCAGCAGCAGCGCGTACAGCGCGCCCGAAATACCCACCGTCGGCGCAACCGAACCCAACAGGGCGTTGACGATCAGCTGGGTGAGGGCCGCTGTCAGCAAACCGGCGGCCAGGAAGTGCAGGAAGCGCCTCTGCCCCCAGAGCCGCTCGAGCTCGCTTGCGAACATCCACAGTCCGAGCATGTTGAAGAACAGGTGCACGACGCTGCCGTGCAGGAAGCCGTAACTCAAGAGCTGCCAGGGCATGAAAGCCCCGCTGCCGATCGGCCACAGCGCCAGCAGGCCCTCGAACCAGGCTCCGAACAGCATCTGGGCGCAGAACACCGCGACGCAGACCAGCATCAGGTTTCGAATGACCGGTGACAGCGGGGGCATGCGTGGTGTCGGGTTGGTGCCCCGGGCCGGACTCGAACCGGCACGCTGATTAGGCGGTGGATTTTGAGTCCACTGCGTCTACCGATTCCGCCACCGGGGCAAACAGGTGCGGTGCGCTCGGGCGCAACGGGCGCGGATTATCACACGCGCCCTGCAGCGTACCGGCCACGCTGCGACAATCGATTCATGCCTGCGTACAAGACCCTCGAAGATGTGATCGGCGGGACTCCGCTGGTGCGCCTGCAACGCCTCCCCGGCGCGGACAACGAGCGTCGCGGCAATGTGTTCCTGGGCAAGCTCGAAGGCAACAACCCGGCCGGCTCGGTCAAGGACCGGCCGGCGATCAGCATGATTGCGCGAGCCGAGGAACGCGGGGAAATCAAGCCGGGCGATGTGCTGATCGAGGCCACGTCCGGCAACACGGGCATCGCGCTGGCGATGGCCGCGGCGATCCGCGGCTACAAGATGGTGCTGATCATGCCGGAGGACCTGTCGATCGAGCGCGCGCAGACCATGAAGGCGTTCGGCGCCGAGCTGGTGCTGACGCCCAAGTCCGGCGGCATGGAGTACGCGCGGGACCTGGCACTGCAGATGCAGTCCGACGGCAAGGGTCGAGTGCTCGACCAGTTCGCCAACGCCGACAACCCCCGCATCCACTACGAGACCACCGGCCCCGAGATCTGGCGCGACACCGAGGGCCGGATCACGCACTTCGTCAGCGCGATGGGCACCACCGGCACGATCACCGGCGTGTCCCGCTACCTGAAGGAAGTGAACCCGTCGATCCGCATCGTCGGTGCACAGCCTGCCGAAGGGTCGCGCATCCCCGGCATCCGCAAGTGGCCCGAGGCCTACCTGCCAAAGATCTACGACCCGACCCATGTCGACGAGGTGGTGCTGGTCAGCCAGGCCGAAGCCGAGGAGATGGCGCGCCGGCTGGCGAGCCAGGAGGGGCTGTTTGCCGGCATCTCGGCTGCGGGCGCCTGCTGCGTAGCGCTCAAGCTCGCCGAGCGCCTGGAGCACGCGACGATCGTCTTCATCGTCTGCGACCGCGGCGACCGCTACCTGTCCACCGGCGTGTTCCCGGCGTGAGCTCGGTCTACAAGTACTGTCCCCAGTGCGCGACAGCGCTCGCCCTGATCGAACAGCTCGAGGACGCGGGGCCCAAGACGCGGCTGCGCTGCGCCGCCTGCGGCTTCACGCACTGGAACAATCCCACCCCGGTGCTGGCCGCCGTGATCGAGTGCGTCGACCGCGATGGCCGCATCCTGCTGGCGCGCAATGCAGCCTGGCCCGGCCGCATGTTCGCGCTGATCACCGGGTTCATGGAGGCCGGCGAGACGCCGGAGGAGGGCATCCGCCGCGAGGTGGCCGAAGAGACCGCGCTCGCCGTCGACGCCCTGAACCTGATCGGTGTCTACGATTTCCAGCGCATGAACCAGGTGATCATCGCGTACCACGCGGCAGCGCGCGGCGAGGTGCGGCTGTCACCCGAGCTGGCCGAGTACAAGCTGTATGCGCCGGCCGATGTGCGCTGCTGGCGGGCCGGCACCGGCTACGCGCTGGCCGCCTGGCTGAAAGGGCGGGGGCATGAACCCCAGTTCATCGATTTGCCCGCCCGACCCTAGAATGGCGCCATGGACGCGCAGAAAGAACTCGACACCCGTGGCTTGAACTGCCCCCTGCCCATCCTCAAGGCAAAGAAGGCCCTGGTCGACATGCTGTCGGGCGAGGTGCTGAAAGTGGTCGCCACCGATCCCGGCTCGGTGCGCGATTTCCAGGCCTTCGCGCGGCAGACCGGCAACGAACTGGTCGAACAGATCACCGGCGAGAAGGAATTCGTGCACTACCTGCGGCGCAGGTAGTCCACCTCAAAGCGCGAGGGACTTCAGGTACTGGCGGAAGTCGGGCCCCAGCGTGGGGTGCTGCAGGGCCAGCTGTACGTTGGCCTCCAGGAAGCCTTCCTTGCTGCCGCAGTCGTAGCGCACGCCGTCGTAGCGGTAGGCGAACACCTTCTCGCGCCGCAGCAGGCTGGCAATGCCGTCGGTGAGCTGGATCTCGCCGCCCACGCCTCGAGGCTGTTGCGCCAGTTCATCGAGCACGCCCGGGGTGAGGATGTAGCGCCCGGCCACGCCAAGCCTCGATGGCGCGACCGCCGGTTCGGGTTTCTCGACGATCCGATCCACGTTCACGAGACGCTCGTTCACGGGGGTTCCCGCGACGATGCCGTAGCGCCGGGTGTGCTCGGCGGGCACTTCCTGCACCGCCAGGATCGACACGCGCCACTGCGCGTACTGCTCGACCATCTGGGCCAGCACCGGCGGATTGCCGACCATCAGGTCATCGGCCAGCAGCACGGCAAACGGCTCGTTGCCGACCAGGCGCCGGCCACAAAGCACCGCGTGCCCGAGCCCCAGCGCCTGCGGCTGGCGAACGTAGATGCATTCCATGTCATCGGGCTTCACGCTGCGCACAACATGCAGCAATTCCGCCTTGCCCGCCTGTTCAAGGGCTACTTCCAACTCGAAGGTCATGTCAAAGTGGTCTTCGATGGGGCGCTTGTGGCGCCCTGTCACGAAGATCATCTCTCTGATGCCGGCGGCGTACGCCTCCTCGACCGCGTACTGAATCAGCGGTTTGTCGACCACCGGCAACATCTCTTTGGGCTGGGCCTTGGTGGCCGGCAGGAATCGGGTTCCGAGGCCTGCGACGGGAAAGATCGCTTTGCGAACGTGCATTTACTTACAATCAACGCGGGGAGTGGGGCGGATTCTGGCACGCAGGGGGTGCAGTGCCGGCACGAAAGCTGCCCTGAAGGTGCATGGACGTCCTGATCGTTGAACCGCTCGAGCCGGACGTGATGCAGTGGCTCGGCGAACGTCACGCCGTGCGCTATGCCCCCGAGCTGGCGCGCGATCC